>Ga0182024_10023481_pt1 | contig 11038 bp, 7 predicted proteins | sample P32metaG_FD_120480 | JGI IMG/M metagenome (GOLD analysis project Ga0182024, IMG submission 120480) | Permafrost microbial communities from Stordalen Mire, Sweden - P3-2 metaG (Illumina Assembly) | ecosystem: Environmental > Terrestrial > Soil > Wetlands > Permafrost | place: Sweden: Stordalen... | reverse complement strand
CGGCCGTTCGGGGTCAAGCGCTTTCAGACTATCCACCATCACAGCGTCGATGTCGCTCGCGGGCTCGTGCTTCTCTTCGGAATCAGCACCACGGCTCTTCCATCATGGGTTTCGAGGACGAGATGGAACAATCTAAAAAACGGCCTTGCCGTCAGACGTTACGGCAGGTCCAAGCGGATTGACGAACTCATCTCATCCATCGTCCCGCGAGGGACATCTTTCCACCGCTCGGTGGAGCTCGAGTTTTCTCCTATCGTTTTTGATCCTGGACAGCCCTCATGCTGCTGCGACTTCTCGGGTCCAACGGAACGCGGTGCCGTCAACCCAGATGCGGTGCATGATCACGGCTAACCGACGCGCCAGCGCCACGATCGCCTTCTTCATCCCGCGGCGCCTGACGATCTTCATCGCCCAGGCCTTGAGCCATGACCATTTCGCCGACCGCCGCAGCATGACCTGGGCCGCTTCGTAGAGCATCATTCGCATCATCTCGTCGCCGCAGCGTGATATTCTGCCGCTCCGATCGATCTCGCCCGATTGATATTTGGACGGCGTCAGCAGCGCTGTTGCGACACCAAGCGCCGCGACGTGACAGATATTGCGCGATCTCTATTCGCCGACGCAGGTCCGCAAACGCATGACTTGGTTCTGGTTCAATCATTTCAACGTTCACCAATTCAATTCGAGCGGTGAGATTATCGGACCAGACAGACGTCCGGTGTCAGGCATAGTTGATCTGCATCAATGCAGCTTGGCTCCGCACGCACGATCATGAACATGGCGAAATTTGGCTGCGAAAGCCCGCACTAATGGAGGAAGTTATGTCGAAATTGAAATTCGGGATCGCCGCCCTTGTTCTTGCGACTGCGCTGTCGACGGCGGCTTACGCGGCTAATAAAGGCGGCGGCGGTGGTGGAGGGCATGGTGGCGGCGGTGGCCATGCTGCTGGCGGCGGTGGCCGCGGCGGCGGTGCACGTGTCGGCGGCGGTGGCGCGCGTCATGTCGGTGCCAGACCGGCGATATCCCGCTCGGGTGCGTCGCCGAGCGCACGCGGCAATCGATCTACGGCCGCCCGCACTCCGGCGAACAATGCCGTCGGCCGAACGACGCCCGAGACGACCAGGAACGCAACGCGCAATGCGAACGTGAGCCCTAACCTGAAATCTCACGCCGTGCGCAACACCTTGAACTCCCGCGCGGTTGCCGGCGCATTGCGCAATAGGAGCGCATTACGCAATCCGCACAGCCGCGCCGACATCACCGCGCGCGCGGCGACGGCGGGATGGCACAACGGACGCGACGGCGGCAATGGCTGGTGGCGGCACGGCAACGGCGGCTACGGCTGGGTCGGCCCGCTGTACTGGCCGTTCGCCTATTACGACATGTACGACTACGCGATGTGGGGCAACGGCTACGACGATTCGTTCTGGGGCTACGGTTACGGCGACATTTTCGCCGGCATATTCGCGCCCTACGGCTACGACGACCTCACCGGCTACCTGCCGCAATACGCCAGCGGCAACCCCAGCGATCAAACGGCGCCCGCTTCCGGCGCGCCGGCCGCGGCACCCGCGGCGCCCGACCAGCTGGCGCAAATGTGCGGCGCCGACAGCAGCGATATCGCCGGCCTGCCCATCGATCAATTCCAGCAAGCCATCCAGCCGACGGCCGAACAAACCGCCGCGCTCGACGAACTCGCCAACGCTTCGGCTAAAGCGGCACAGAACATCAAGGCCGCCTGCCCGGCCGACATCGCCCTAACCGCCCCGAAACGCCTCGCTGCCATGCAACAGCGCATTGAGGCGATGATTGCGGCGGTAGAGATCGTGCAGCCGCCGCTGGAGAAATTCTATGGCCTCCTGAGCGACGAGCAGAAGGCGCGGCTGACCGCCCTCGGCAACGATCAGCGGCAGAGCAAAACCACAACCGACCAGACAGCCGGCACGCTCGCCCAGAACTGCGGCGCCGCCGCACAGCCCGGCGTGATGGAATGGCCGACCGCCGCGATCGATCAGACGGTGCGGCCGACCGAAGCGCAACGCCCCAGTCTGGCCGCGCTGCAGAACGCCACCACCCAGGCGGCGGATTTGCTCAAGGCCTCGTGCCTGTCCAGCGATCCGCTGACGCCGCCGGCGCGGCTTGCGGCAGTCGGCAAACGACTGGCCACTATGCTGCAAGCAGTTAAGATGGTGAATTCGGCGCTCAACGACTTCTATGGAACGCTGTCCGACGAGCAGAAGGCAAGGTTCGAAGCGATCGGTCCGCAACAGACGGCCCAGCTGGAGTCGCTGGAAGTTGCGCCCACCGAAGCCCCCAGGTACCGGCGCGGCATTCCCAGCCCTGAGCAAATCATTCGGCGTCTGCTGTCACCGTTGTAGAGGATGGCCACGTCCGCGGCAGGCACTGGTTTACTTTCTGCGTCAGCAAGCACCGCCGCAATCAAGCCGCCAAGCGGCCTGACAAGCGAAGAAGCGCGCCGTCGACTGGAGAAATTCGGGCCGAACGCGATGCCCGATACCGCGCTTCACCCGTTGCGAATGGCAATCGAAAAATTCTGGGCGCCCGTTCCGGGGATGCTCGAGGCCGCGGTCGTTCTCGAAGTGGCGCTCGGCAAATATGTTGAGGCCGCGATTATCGCACATCCGCGGCGACCACGGCACCGTCGGAAAGCTTCACTATGTCGCCGGGGACCAGTTCGGCCGCTTGGATGGTCTTCCACGCACCATCGCGCCGGACAGATGCATTCAGCGCGAGCCGCGACTTGAGCGCGGCTAAAGTCGCCTGGGCGCGGCTCTCCTGGAATAGTCCGAGAGCGGCGTTGAAGACCAGGAGAGCGGCGATAATCCCGGCCTCGACATACTTGCCGAGCGCCAGTTCGAGAATAATCGCAGCCTCGAGCATCCACGGAACGGGGGCCCAGAATTTTTCGACTGCCATTCGCAACGGATGGAGCGCCGTATCTGGCATCGCGTTTGGGCCGAACTTCTCTAGCCGACTGTGGGCCTCATCGCTCGTCAGCCCGTTCTGCGGGCTGACATCGGCAGCGCTTGCCGACTTAGGCTTCGATCCCGGCCTGGATTCTTGAACCTGGGACGTTTCGGCATTGGATTCCATAACCGGTGTTCCTTCTGTCTTCGCCGTGCCCCCGATACGCGCGCTTCCTCTCCTCGCCGTGCCAAAGGCCAGCTAAGGCCGAATGAGCGCCAGCGTGTGCTGGGCGATCATCAGTTCCTCATTGGTGGGGATGACCCAGACCGACACGCGGCCGTCCGGGGCGGAAACCCGCGGTCCGTTGGACTTGTTCGCCTGCTCGTCCAACTTCACGCCGAGCCCTGCCAGCTTGGCGCATAGCGCGGCGCGAACCGGGACGGAATGCTCGCCGATGCCGGCGGTGAACACGAAAGCGTCCAGCCCGCCGAGCACGACCGCGTAGGCGCTAGCGCGGGCATGGGGGTCGGGGGTTGAAGTGCTTGAGGGTCGCCACGATGGGCGGGGGTTAGCCGTTTTCGAGTTCCCCTCCATGGTATCCCTGCACCTATTCTGGAACTCACCGGAATATGTCCCCGTGAGGGAGATGCGACAGGGCGCTGCCAACTTGGACGTTTGGGCTGTGCCAGGAATATGAGTTCAGCTTCTGCGATGCGAGCGGTGGAACTCGCCCGGAGCTGATCTGATTCGGCAGCCGGCGCGTGGCAACTGCCACCTCAGACCGGCATCACATCAGGAATGTTGTTCGGGAATTTGGCAACGTCCTGGGGCGACACGTTGAAGTGGGCCGCGACGAGCGCTGGCGGCGTGTGAGTGAGCCAGTCGGAGAGCGATATGTTTTGGTAGGTATCACTTTTGAATATCTCCAAAAACAACAAGTCGGTGTCGCCCACGTTCTTGATGTAATGACCGAAGTTGCGCTTGACGTAGCCGATGTCGCCGGCGTTGAAATTGTTCGTCACCGCACTCGGCCCGGTGTTGAACACTGTCATCTGCGCCGTCCCTTTGACGTAGTACTGCCATTCGTCGGCGTTCGGATGCCAGTGCATTTCTCGTATCCCGCCGGGATGGACAGTCACGAGCGCCGCGGCGACGGTGGTCGAAGCCCTGAAATTGTTGCTGTCGGCGATCTGAACCGTTCCGCCCTTGGTCCGCTTAGCAACTGGCCCGCTCGCCAGTGAGAAAGTGAACGGATTCGGTGGCGGCCCATTCGGATTCTTGACTGCGTCCTCGTCTTCCGCAAGTGGGCCGGGGACGACGCTTTGGAAGATCCAAAGGTCGTGGGTGAAGATCTTGCTGAATGTCCCGGCGGGCACGCCAAAGTTCTCGGCCAAAATGTCCGGCGGCGTGTGGGCCATCCAATCGGTGACCAGAAGGGTGTTGAACTCTGACTGCTTGCCGTTATCGAAGGCGAGGATGAACTCGCACCCGTCCGGTCCGAGGCCCTGCAGCGAGTGCGGATATCCGGTCGGGAAATACCAAAGGTCGCCTTCCTTCACGTCGGCGACGTAGGCACGGCCGGAGGGATCTAGTACGGTGATACGGCAGTTGCCGTAGCTCATGAAAGCCCACTCGGCGGCCTGATGCCAATGCAACTCGCGAATGCCTCCTGCGTCCAGACGCATGTTCACCCCGGAAATCTCTTCGGCGACCTGGAAGTCCGCCTGGGTGACTTGACGAGCCCAGCCGCCGTTCTGGATGCGCCGCGGCGCGTTGTTGAACGAAGCCCAGAATTGCGGGAGGTCCCCTATGTCGGTCGCGGGAGGGGTGAATGCCTTCGGAAACTGCCCGGCAAGTGCCGGGTTTTGCGGTCCCGGGTCGACGGCGCTGCGCGGGTTGCTCTGTGTGTTCACGATGCCTTGGGACGGCTCGTCCGGATTACCGAACGTCGCCGCAAGGGCGGTTGTTGCGGTAGCGGTACCTGCCGCCGCTCCGGCTGCAAAGATGCTGCGACGTGAGAGAGTATTCAATGGAACCTCCAAGTCATCTGCAGAAGACCTTACGGTTCTCCGCGATTGCACCATTAAGGATTTTCACCTTTTGCGGACCGGGTCGCCGGCGCAGGGGAGCCTACTTGAAACCTTCTACTTCTTTGGTCCCTTCAAAACTGGTCGTTTTTATACAGGATCCGATGCCGGGAAGCTTTGGCCTCACCGTCGCTCCAGATTAGGGGCGGGATTATTCTCGCATCTGCCGGGCCCGTCGCAACATACTGCTGAGCGCGTGTTTAAGACGCCGAACTTTGGACCGGGCAAAAAGCTGAGCGCAAGCACGTCCGAAGGCCATGCCCCGCGCTTTTGCGATCCGGTGTTGCGAAGCCTGCCGCCTAGCTGCTCGGGCGCCGCGGCCATATCGCAAAAAAGAAATCGGCGGCGGCCCGGATCCGATTCGGCGCGCCGCTCGGCTCCGCCTCGCGCACGCGGGAAAGTGCAGAAAGAAAGCCTAACGCACGATCCCAGCCCGAACGATGCTCCTCCGTTCCACCGCGTCGCGCTTACCCCTCAGCACCTTGAAGATCGTATCCTTGCCGTTCCGCCAGAAGCGGATGTCGAAGCGCAGTCGCCCCAGCCGAAGATCGGTCAGCGTCACGTCCGGCAGCCAGTCCGGTGACTTCCTTCAGCGCCATGGCATGTCTCTCTGAAAGTTTGTTTCCGGGAGCACATCGCCTGCTGGAGGCTGTCCGTCAGTGCGGCTTCGTCTCAGGCGCAACCGCCAAGTTCTCACTGCCGGGCTTGGCCGACTGTCCAACATTCTCGCTGGTGGGACCGGACTGTCCCGCGATGTGCACCAGGTCGCCGGCCGCAAGCGAGTCCGGTGGGCTATTGACCACCCGGTCGGAGGGAGACAATCCCTTTACAACTTCGACCTCGGTTCCGAGATTACGGCCCAGCGTAATCGACTTAAGCTCGATTCTGTCGCCCGGACCGATAGTAGCGACTTCTAATCCGTTTTCGCGGAACAGCATCGCGCTTGTCGGAATGTGCACGACGTCCGGATCGCTCGGCAGCTCGAAATTCACCTCTGCGTAGGCGCCCGGTTGCAGGAGTCCATCCGGATTGTCGGCATGGAGTTCCACCAGCAAAGTACGTGCACTCGTGTTGATGGCATTGGAGGTGGTGGCGACTGTCGCCTTGAAGGTCTTGTTCGGGTACTGCGGCAGATGCAGATCCGCGGTCAGCCCGTGGTGGATGTCAGCTGATAACTGTTGTGGCACCTGCACGTAAATCCGCATTTCGTGGATGTCGGCTACGCGGAACAGCTCCGGTCCGTTGTTGTTTCCGCTGCCGGCATTGATGAGCGCGCCGATATCTGTTTCGCGCGCGGTCACCACACCGTCGAACGGTGCAGTGATCTTCTTGAAATTTTCCAAAGCCTGCAGACGGTCGACCTCGCCTTGGTCGGCTGCGACTTCTGCCGCGGCGGCGTTGACGCGCGCCGCCGCACTATTGTAGTCGGCCTGTTTCCCTTCCTGTTCCTGCACCGAGACGACCCCCTTGGGCGAGTCCCGCCAGCGGGCGTACGTCGACTCGGCGAACTGCTCTTCGGCCTCCCTGACTTTGACCTGTGCTCTCGCTGAATTCAGCTTGGCTTGCGCCCCGGCCAACTGCGCATCCAGATCCGGAGTCTCGATCTCTGCAAGCACGTCGTTTTTCTTCACGTGGGCGCCATAATCGAAGTACCAGTTCTTCAGATAGCCGGGGACGCGGGCGTAGATGGGTGCCTCGTACCATGCCTGGACGGTGCCGGGCAGAACCACCCGCTCGGCCGAGGCGCCCTGCCGCGGCGTGATAATGGCAACCGTCGGAACCGCCTGGTCCTGGGTCCATTGCTTGACCCCGGCTTCATGGCTGCGCCGTTGCAGAATCCCGAGTACCGCGATGATGATCGCTGCGGCGACGGCTGCGAGCCCGATCAGGCGCAGATTTCGAGGTGGACGCGGCGGTAACGACGTCGTCTCGGGCTGGGGCCTGTGTTCTTCTGAAGCCATAAGTTCTCCGGATCAGCTGGCGGATTCGGGTCGCGGGGCATCGGTTGCAGCCTCCGGCCGCCCGTCGCGGGCATGCAGCAAACTGAAGACGGTTGGAACGAAAAACAACGTTGCCACGGTCGCAATCAACAGGCCGCCGATGACGGCGCGGCCGAGCGGGGCATTCTGCTCGCCGCCTTCGCCGAGAGCGAATGCCATCGGCAACATGCCGATGATCATCGCGAGCGCGGTCATCAGCACGGGACGAAAGCGCGTGAAGCCGGCCTCAAGAGCGGCTGCGGCCGAATCGAGGCCCTGTGCCAATCCTTCGCGCGCGAAGCTAACAAGCAAGATGCTGTTGGCCGTCGCGATGCCCATGCACATGATCGCGCCGGTCAGGGCGGGAACCGATAGCGTCGTTCCTGTCACGAATAGCATCCAGACAATGCCGGCGAGCGCGCCCGGGAGAGCCGTAATGATGATGAAAGGGTCTAGCCAGGACTGGAAGTTGACGACGATCACCAGATAGATAAGCACAATGGCGCCGGCCAGCCCGAAATAAAGCTGGCTGTAGGCGCTGGTCATCGTCTGGACCTGTCCGCGTAGCACGACATACGAGCCATGCGGCACGTCTTTGCGGGTGTCCTGCAGGATACGATCGACATCGCCGGAGATCGCTCCAAGATCGCGATCCTGGACGGAGCCGAAGATGTCAATGACCGGTTGCACGTTGTAATGCGAGACGACGCCTGGGCTCGGTCCCGGAGTGATCCGTGCGAGGCCGCCCAGATATTGCATCGTCTTCGATTCCGTCCCCGAAGACGTGACCGGCACATTGATGAGATCCGACATCGTGTCGACCCGGTATTGCGGCATCTGGGCGACAATCGGGTAGGAGACGCCGTTCTCGGTGTTCAACCAGAAATTCGGCTGCACCTGGCCGCTGCCCGAGAGCGTGACCAACAGGCTGTTAGCAATGTCGCGCTGGGTCAGTCCGACTTCGCCGGCCAATGTCCGATCGACGTCTACATTGAGCTGCGGATAGTTGAAGACCTGCTGGATGCGAAGGTCGGCAATCCCGGAGACCGTGCGGATGCGCTTGAGGAGGTCGGTAGCGTAGGCGTAGTTGGCTTTCTGATTGTTGCCGATGATCTGCACGTCGATCGGTGCCGGCAGGCCGAAATTGAGGATTTGCGATACGATGTCGGCCGGCAAGAAGGAGAACGTCGCCTCAGGAAATTTCTGCGGCAATGTGGTGCGCAACTCCTTGATGAAGGTCGCTGTTGGGCCATGATCCTCCTTGAGACTGATCAGCGCATCACCATCCTCGGGGCCGATCGTGCCGGTGTTCTGGTAGGCCATGTTGATGCCGGAAAATGGCAGGCCAATGTTGTCGACGATGTTGTCGAGCTGGTCGGGCGGGATCGTATGGCGAACCGTTTGTTCGACCAGATCAAACAGACGCGCCGTCTCCTCAATACGCGTGCCCGGCTGGGCGCGAACGTGCATCAGGATTTGTCCGGAATCGACCGCAGGAAAGAAGTTTTCGCCGAGAAACGGCCACAGGCTGAAGGAAAGCAGGACGCAGGCAAGGAAGGCGATAATAAAGGTCTTGGGGCGTCCGAGGGCGAGCAACAGCAGCGAGCGGTAGCGGTCGCGGATTCGTGAGAAGCGATCCTCGAAGGCTTGCTGAAAGCGCTTTAGCGGATTGCGGCTTCGGACAGGAGGGAGGGTTAGGTTGTGGGGTGCGCCGCGTCGGCCGCCCATCAGATAATTGGCCATGGTCGGAACCAAGGTGCGCGACAAAATGAAAGAGCCGATCAGTGCGAACACCACGGCTTCGGCCAGCGGCCGGAAAAGGTAGCCTGCGACGCCGCCGAGCTGAAACATCGGCACGAAGACGATGCACAAGCAAAGCAGTGTGACGAAGGCTGGGATAACGATCTGCTGCGCGCCGTCGAGGATCGCCGGCTCAATCTCCTTGCCTTGTTCGAGATGGTAGTTGATGTTCTCGATGGTGACGGTTCCGTCGTCGACCAGAATGCCGACGGCGAGAGCTAGGCCGCCCAACGTCATGACGTTGACGGTCTCCCCAAGCCAGGACAGCAGGGTCAGCGAGAACAGAATGGCGAGCGGAATCTCGATCAGAATGATGACCGTCGAGCGCCAGCTGCCGAGGAATAAAAGAATCATCACGCCGACAAGCGCGGCCGCCAGTGCGGCCTCGCGGATCACGCCGACGACGGCCGCCTTGACGAAGATCGACTGATCGCCGACGGCATGCAGGTTTAGGCTCGACGGCAAGCTCTCTTCGACCCGCGGCAGCAAGGATTTGATCCCCTCGATGACGCTAAGCGTCGAGGCCGAACCGGCCTTGAGGATCGTCATCAGCACCGCCCGCGAGCCGTTGACGCGGACCAGGTTGGTCTGCGGCGGCGAGCCCTGATGCACATAGGCGACGTCGCGCATATAGATAATCGTGTCGTTGACCTTCTTCACCGGCAGATCATTGAGTTTTTGTAACAGGATGGGGCTGGCATTTAGCGCGACGTTCCAGTCGAACTTGCCTATCTTCTCGTCGCCGGCCGGCAGCACGAGGTTCTGCACCGAAATGGTGTTGACGACATCGTCGGCCGACACGTTGTGCGCCTGCATTGCGTGCTGGTCTAGATCAACCTGTACCTGCAGAATTTTGCCGCCGTAGGGCGAGGGCACCGCGGCCCCGGCGACGGTGGCGAGTTGCGGCCGGATGAAGTTTTGCCCGAGATCGAACAGCTGCATCTGCGGCAGCCTTCTGCTCGACAACGCCAGCTGCAGAATGGGTACGCTGGATGCGTTGTAGCTCAGCACGTAGGGCGGGGTTATGCCGGGCGGCAGGAGCTTGAGCACCGTCTGCGAAGCTGCTGTCACCTGCGCCAACGCCGCGGCGATGTCGGCGTTTTTCTGAAAGAAGATCTTGACCACGCCGTAGCCGCTTAGCGATTGCGACTCGATGTGCTCGATGTCTCCCACTTGGGCAGTGAGCGTACGCTCATAGTAATAAATGACGCGGCCGGACATATCATTTGGCAACAATCCATTATACGTCCACACAACGCTGACGACCGGAATGTTGATGTTAGGGAAAATATCGGTAGGCGTCAGCAGCGCTGAGCGGACGCCGAAAAGAGCGATCACGACCGCGAGCACGACGAACGTGTAGGGACGTCTGAGTGCGGTGATGACGATCCACACTGCCGTAATCTCCTATCGATCCGTCGAGCTACGTTGCCGACGATGTAGAATGCTAAATACAGTCGGAACGAAGAACAGCGTTGCGAGCGTCGCCACAGTCAGTCCGCCGATCACGGCACGGCCGAGTGGAGCGTTCTGCTCGCCTCCCTCGCCGAGAGCAAACGCCATCGGCACCATACCGATGATCATGGCAAGTGCGGTCATCAGCACCGGGCGAAAGCGCGTGAAGCCGGCCTCGAGCGCGGCTGCTGTCGAGTCGAGGCCGCCCGCGAGGCCTTCGCGCGCGAAGCTCACGAGCAGAACGCTGTTTGCCGTCGCGATGCCCATGCACATCACGGCGCCGGTCAACGCCGGGACCGACAATGTCGTTCCGGTCATGAACAGCATCCAGACGATGCCGGCGAGCGCGCCGGGCAACGCAGTGATGATGATGAAAGGGTCTAGCCAGGACTGGAAATTGACCACGATCACCAGATAGACGAGCACAACGGCTCCGGCGAGCCCGAAATAAAGCTGGCTGTAGGCGCTGGTCATCGTGTGAACCTGCCCGCGCACAGCCACGTAGGAGCCGCGCGGGACGTCTTTGCTGGTCTCCTGCAAGATGCGATTGATGTCGCCGGAGACCGAGCCGAGATCGCGATCCTGGACGGAACCGAAGATGTCGATGACCGGCTGCACGTTGTAATGCGAGACGACGCCTGGGCTCGGTCCAGGAGTGATCCGCGCGAGGCCGCCCAGATACTGCGGCGACTGGGTTTGCGATGACGTGATCGGTACGTTGGCAAGGTCCGTCATCGTGTCGATCCGGTATTGCGGCATCTGGGCGACGATCGGATAGGAGACGCCGTT
>Ga0182024_10023480_pt1 | contig 11038 bp, 13 predicted proteins | sample P32metaG_FD_120480 | JGI IMG/M metagenome (GOLD analysis project Ga0182024, IMG submission 120480) | Permafrost microbial communities from Stordalen Mire, Sweden - P3-2 metaG (Illumina Assembly) | ecosystem: Environmental > Terrestrial > Soil > Wetlands > Permafrost | place: Sweden: Stordalen... | reverse complement strand
CACCAGCTCGACGGCCACCAGCAGCAGCGAGAGTCCGCCGATGTGCAGGACGTCCTGCAGCAAAAACCGCGCGCCCACCAGCACGATGCCTAGCTTCAGCCAGAGCTCGTAGGTTGCGACGCCGGGGCGGAAGATGCCGGCGACGCCGACGGAGTTCGAGACCACCAAGCCGAGGATGATGGCCCACAGCACGTACTCAATCTGCGGCAGGCGCAAGTGGTGTTCTGTGCGCAGAACGGTGAAGGCGTGTTCCATCACCTTGCCCAGCAGCCCGATGGCGAAGAGCAGCAGCACGCCGGGCAGCATGGCACCGAGCGACGCCGGCTTCAGCGGGGCACTGGCCTCATGGGCCGCGTAGATGGACGGAGTGTCGGCGGCGCTGGGCATCGGATTTGGAATCGGAATGGTCTGGGTCGACATCGGCAGGGACGTACACGTGGCAGGAGCGGGGCCAATGCAGCGCGCAGCCTGGTAACCGGCGCGCACGCGAAGGCAGCAGCCTGTCTAGAAGCCGATCTGGTGCAGAACGCCGAAGCGGACCAGCGCGGCCAGTACAAGGCCGATGGCGACGGCGAGGTAGTCCACGCTGATGGGCAGCCTGTGGCCGGAGTGCGACGGCTCGGGATGACTGATATTCGGGGTTGCCATAAATCTCCTGATCTTTCTGGTTCGCTCAATCTGTTTTGGTCTGGAGCGCAAGGAAAAAGCCCACATATCGCGCCTTGCGCTGGATACGTGGGCTTCCTCAAATCTTGAAGGCTGAGTTGTTCTAACTTTCGCCTAACAGTGGGATGCACCAGCGCAGCAGCGGCTCTTGCCCATACAACAAGGGCAACAGCTACACATACAGGCGGTGATGCACATTCTTCCCATCTCGATAAGACTATCGGCTTCGGCTGGGGATGTCAAGCGTGGCATGACTGCATCTTTCAGGCCACCTGCCCAGAAATGGCAGATTTCACAGGGGCGGCTTAAAGAGGAAACCCACGCAGCGCGGTGGGGGCTGTTGCGTGGGTATTCCGGTAAAGCAACGAAGTGGGTGGACTTCGTTGTAGACGACTCAACCCGAAGGGAGTCCTTCCACGCTTCTTAGAATAGTGTGGAACTTACGGCGCGTCAAGGAGAAATCGAGGGAAAGTGTAGGGTACGCGACATAACGCCAGCGTTGCTTTGCCGGTAACTTTGGTGATAATATATCTGACTGACTAGAGGTAATCCGGCTCATCCCTTGGGGGCAATCGGCTGCTTATGTCGTCAAGTTTATTCCTGAGCGAGTCCTCTAATAGTTCGATTCGGGCATTGGGTTTTTTGTTGCTCCAGTGCGATGGCATCGAGGCCCTGTGCGAACGTACTAATGACGAATCGGATGTAGTACCCAACGATCCCTGCTACCACCATCAAGCCTATCCATCTCGGAATGTGGTCGAGGGCATCCAAGCCCGCCATTACGAGAATTAAGGCATCGCCGAGCCAGCCCTTTAGCCATAAGAAAGAGGCGATAAATCCAATCGCATATGCACCCCACGCAACTGGACTCTTGACCTTTTTCCTGTCCATCCATAGAGGCACAACAAAGATCATCACGAACACTGCAACGATTGGAATCAGTCCATAGATTGGTCTCCCCTGTTATTTTCCTCGCCGTCAATCAGATGTTCGGGTCATAAATATTATTGCGGTTGGTGGCCCAGGAATATATCTCCAATGGCTTCGTCCCACTGTTCCGCCTGTAGCTCCAATGATGCACAGGAATTTTCCGACAGACGTAGAATCCCCAAAGAATTACAGAGGAGAATTTCTAATCCGCTGATACCAGCGGTATTAAGCGCTTTGGCTTGTCCGATCATATGAGCCGCAAGCGGAATCAACCGTTCCATAGGGAACGAGCGCGAAATCCATTTTCGATAGTATTTTTCAATCCAATAAATAGAGCTGTTTATCGTATCTCCCGCTATCGTCATAGTGGAAGATGAGCGACACCACGGTTCCCACACATTTTCGTCGCTTGGCATAGTATTTACGATAAACACATCTGCGGATTTGGATGCGTCAAAACAACTATGCATTGAGCGCGTTTTTTTATCTACATCTGGCACCACGTCGCAAAAATCTTCCAGTACGTTTTCAGGATTACCCTTTGCCCTATTTGCCCATCCTGAAATAATCGCGTCCGCAATCATTCCAGCCGTATCCATGTCTCCCGCGCAGGCAATCGCTATACCTTTGGTATGGTCAATTTTGAATTTTGTACTGTTGGTTCCGCTCCGGCCCGCAGACCAATGTTGCGATCTCCCTAGTGATGGCGGAACTGTCCAATATGTATCACTGGCCAACAGAATGCCATCGCCAGCACGCATTCCAACTTGCATTGTCATTGGCAATTCCTCTTCAACCATTGTGAGGCAAGTTGCGCGGGTCGTTTCCGATTGACTGCGGACACACATAGGGGTACCCTTCTCTCTAGCCAGAGAGAAGAGAGCGTCAATGTCGAAACCGCCCAAAAGAGATTCCGCCAAGAATGTCAGGGGCGATTTTGCAACGTTCACCGAATTTATGCGGAAGCTAATAGCGGTTCCGCATTCAGAAATCAAGACCCAACTGGAAGCGGAGAAGGAGACGAAACGAACGTCTCCCCGCTAGAAAGCCTCCGTCTTTCCTTTGCCGGTCAGTTCTGCGTAAGTCAATCTCTTGCCAACAATCTGTGAAGTTGCCAGCATGAAGCGATCCGAGTCATCGAGCGGATTGTCTTTGGTCGCGCGGTTGTTATAGCGGTATTTCGGGTTGGGAACCATGAGTCCGTCTCCGCCTTCTACGAAGGCATTTTTCTTGCGGACGCTGAGATGCTTATTCCCCGGTGCCCCACCGATGTAGGCTTCGTCCACCTCGACAGGCCCGCCCATCTTGAGAAAAGACTTCGTATTCATGGCGGTACGAATCCGATGCAGCATGAACCAAGCCGTCTTTTGGGTCACGCCCAGCGCCCGATGTAATTCATAGCTGGAAATGCCATTTTTGGAGTTTGCCAGCAGCCAGACGGCGGGAAGCCATTTCTCTAACCCAATCGCGGAGTCCTCAAAAACAGGTCCCCACCTTGAGCGAGAATTTCTGTTTCTTGTGGTCGCCGTAGCAGCGATAGACGTTCGCCTTTGCCAGCCAAGTCAGCTTCGTTGCGCCGCAATACGGGCACTTGACCGCCCCATCCGGCCAACGCAGGAATACCATGAATTTGCGGCAATTCTCCCGATCCGCAAAGTGGATAATCGCTTGCTGTAGCGTCTTGATCGACTGTTCCATGCTTTAAGACTAGACCAAAACCAGCAGTCTGTCAAGTATATTATCACCGTAACTTTTGCCGCCGCTTCGCCTCGTCGGCTATCGCCGAAGCGCCATTTACAGCCGGCAGATCAGCAACTCCCGCTCGTAGATCATCTCCGCTGGCAGGTGGTCGTGCAGATCGATGAACAGCTCCTCGTGGCTCATCACCTCGCGCTTCCAGGCTGCGGGGTCCACCTGCTGCAACTGGTCGAATATCGCACGAAGCTCACTGGATGGGATGCCCATGCCGTCCCATTGGATGTCCTCGAAGTAAGGCGTCCAGCCGATCGGCGACTCCTTGCCCTGGGCGCGCCCGCGCACACGGTCGACGATCCACTTCAGCACCCGCATGTTCTGTGAAAAGCCGGGCCATAGGAAGCGGCCGTTCTCGTCCTTGCGGAACCAGTTGACGTGGAAGATGCGCGGCGTGGAGGAGAGCGAGCGCTGCATCTTGATCCAGTGCCGGAAGTAGTCCGCCATGTTGTAGCCGCAGAAGGGCAGCATGGCCATGGGGTCGCGCCGCACCTTGCCGGCGGCGGAGGTCGCGGCTGCCGTCGTCTCCGAGCCCATGGTCGCGCCGGTGTATACGCCGCTCGACCAGTTGAAGGCCTGGTAGACCAGCGGGATCGTGGTCGCCCTGCGGCCACCGAAGATGATGGCCGCGATAGGCACACCCTCCGGCTTCTCCCAGTCAGGATCGATGGAGGGACACTGCGCAGCGGGTGCGGTAAAGCGGCCGTTGGGATGCGCGGCGGGGGTCTTCGACTCCGGCGACCAATTCTCGCCGCGCCAGTCGATCAGCCTCGCCGGCGTCTCGTCGGTCATACCCTCCCACCAGATGCCGCCGTCGGGTTTGCCATCCTTGCCCACGGTAAGCGCGACGTTGGTGAAGATGGTGTTCTTCGCGAGCGTCGCCATCGCATTGGGATTGGTCTTTGCGCTGGTGCCCGGCGCCACACCGAAGAAGCCCGTCTCCGGGTTGATGCCATGGAGCTGCCCGCTTGCGTCCGGCTTAATCCAGGCAATATCGTCGCCCACCGTGCGCACCTTCCAGCCGTCGAAGCCGGCAGGCGGGATCAGCATGGCGAAGTTGGTCTTGCCGCAGGCCGAAGGGAAGGCCGCCGCGACGTACGTCTTCTCGGTTTTGCCGGCCGCATCGGGCGGCGACTCCACCCCGAGGATGAGCATGTGCTCCGCCATCCATCCCTCGTCGCGCGCAATGTTGGATGCAATGCGCAGCGCGAAGCACTTCTTGCCCAGCAGCGCGTTGCCGCCGTAGCCCGAGCCGTACGACCAGATCTCTCGCGTCTCCGGGAAGTGCACGATGTACTTCTCGTCATTGCACGGCCAGGGCACGTCCTTCTGTCCCGGCTCCAGCGGCGCGCCCACGGAGTGCATGCACGGGACTACGCGTTTGGTGTCGCGATCGATCTCCTCGAAGACTGGCTTGCCCACGCGGCACATGATGCGCATGTTCACCACCGCGTACGCCGAGTCGGTCAGCTGCACGCCGATCTGCGACATGGGCCCACCCACCGGCCCCATGGAAAACGGCAGCACATACATCGTCCGCCCGCGCATTGCGCCCTTGAACAGCTGCTTCAGCTTGCGGTGCATCTCGCGCGGCTCAACCCAGTTGTTGGTCGGCCCGGCGTTGTCCTTGGAGAGCGAGCAGATAAACGTGCGCTCCTCCACGCGTGCCACGTCGTTGGGCGCGGACCGCGCGTAGAAGCAGCCCGGCCACTTCTTCTCGTCGAGCGGCAGGAACGTCCCTGCCTCCACCAGCAGGTCGCACAGCCGTTCATACTCGGTCTGCGATCCGTCCACCCAGTGGATCGCGGCCGGCTGTGTCAGCTCGGCCATCTTCTCCACCCAGCGGATCAAGTGCTTGTTAGTGGTGGGTGGTTTGGCTGGTTTGGCGGCGCGTTGGGTCGTCATCGGCGGCGGATTTTCCTCTGGAGTTGCGGATCGTTCCTAAGTCTTCAAGTCTTCGCCCTGCGCCGTGGGCTGTCAACCGCCGCCGGCAGATTCACCTTGTGATCTGCCCAGGAATGACTATTCAGATACCCTTCTGCCGCGAGGGGCATCCGAACGGACAGATAATACCGTCCAAATTCACGACCAAGGAATATGGAACCGGACAGCAAATCAGAACTCATCGAGTTGCGATCCCCGGACGCCTCCGTTGCAATGAGGTGGACGAAGGAGAAAAGACTGTGTCGCATCATTGAATCGGAGCAGACCTCGTCCGAGGAGAAATATCAGGCGTTGATGGATCTCGCGAAGATATTCGGTGTGCCGGTTCGTGGACTGGCAGACGCGGCGTGATGTTCTTCCGATGGCGATTGTGAAGCCCATGACCAAGGAGCAGGCCGACAGGTTCGACAAGGGTGTTGACCCGGACACCGGCAAGCCGGTTGCCGTGGCTGCGGACGCAACCGCAACGGGTGTGGATCGGGCCGGAGCCGCGCGAGCCGCTGGCGCGCCTCCTGCATCCGCCGCGCCCGCATCTCTTTCTTTAGACCGCACGGACCTGAATCCCTACGGACAGAAGGTCTTTGGCCGACTTGTCGCGGACGCAATTGTGAAAACTCAAGTCGAACTCGGACCGGACCTCATCGGCGTCCCTGGTGGGCCGACCACCGTGCAGCCCGGCGGCCCTGCAGGCGCGCGTCCCGTGCTCGTGCCCTCGCAACCTGTTCCGCGTCCGAGTATGTAGGCGCGCGAGGGGTTTGATCGACTACAACCCCGGCTCGTCTGAGAAGTGATGCCAGTCGCCCGTAAGCGAACGTTCGTACAGGTATTTCTCTTTCTCCCAGGATCCTTCCTTTGCGCAGTGATCGTCGGCTCCAGAGCTCTTATAGAAATAGCCCTCGTGCAGGAGCGGAACGTCTGTCTTTAGCAGAAAGGCCACGATTACTGTTCTGGGATCGCATCGTTCTGCGAAAATTGCTCGAATGTTCCGGGGAGGGGTCGCCAGGTCAAGTGGCGCAAATGCTGTAACGCACGGCCCTTCGCATTGAATCGACCCGTCGGATATGCCATTTACGATCACATTGAGCTCGGCAACATGCTTCCGAAATTTCCAGTCCGCGATCGCCCGGCCGATCGGCGGTGCGAGGAACCATCCGGCTGATAGGAATACAGCGCAGATCACCATTGGAATCCACCATAATCGGCTTTCCCTGCGCCACGCCCGTATCCCAAGAAATAAGTCGACGAAGAGCTGGACCACAAGAGCCAGCAGGGCCGCGAGTAACAGCAGGAGGCAGAGGAATTCGGGCCGGGCGTGTGCCAGAATTCCAAGCAGCGTGTACGCGAATCCGGTCACTGCGTTGATGCAGCTCAGCCTTCGCATGGTCTTCCTCGATCTATTCAGGTTCGCCTCTTAGTCTGCCACCATGCTCTCACCCGGCAGGATGGGCCGTGTGCGTGGCAGCATACCGCGCGCGGCGGCAAGGCCCATCGCCAGCAGCGCGCCCATAAAGACCGCGAGCTTCGCTGCATTGGCCTCGCGCGTCTCCGGCAGCAGCTTCCACACCAGCCCCAGCGCAGCCTGCGCCACCACCACTGCCCACACCGAGCCGTAGAAGTAGCGCCGCTCCGTCCCTTCACCTTTGGTCGATGCGCGCACCCGCGGCAGCACGCCCGTTGCACCGAGAATCAAAATCAGCGCGCACAGCGGCGCGTACGCGTACCAGTAAATCTGCTTCAGATACCAGACACCGGTCACCGCCGCAATCACCAGGCCCGCGAGATTGAGCAGCGCGAAGCTCAGCACCGCGTTCCACGCGAAGGTGTAGCAGACGCGGCGGTAGAGCGGATTGGGCTTGTCCTCATCGAAGCGCAGGATGTACGGCGCAGGCTCCGCGCCCGGCAGGCTGCCGCGCAGCGCGGCGATTCCCGTGCCCATCAGCACCAGCGCCAGCCAGATCGAGTTCCCGCGGCCGAATCCATGCGCAAAGAGCGAAAAAGTCAGCGGTCCCGGCGCGAGGAAGAAGACCCAGATCCACAGCGGCCAGTGCGCCAGCCGGTAGAGCCGCGTATTGCGCGCGCGCATCCTGCGTTCGTGCGCGTACTCGAGCTTGCCTTGGTAGGCCATGGGCGAAGTTTTGCAGAGTGGGTGCAGCAGGTCAAACGGAAGAGAGAGCCAGCCCGTTGAGTTGGCGTTACGATTTGGCGGCGGCGGCCTGGATGGCCTTCATATAGTCGTCCAGGTTCTTGGTTGGCCCCATGACGCGCGCCATCACAAACCGATAGACCGGCGGATTGATAAAGCCGTCCTCGGTGATCTTCAGCGTGGTCGTCGCCGGGTCGGGTCCAGGGGAGAGCTCATAGGTCCAGGTCCCACCGTAAGCAGCATGAGGGTCTTCCAGCTTCACCTGGCGCAACGCTGGCGCGGCTGTTTTTACTGCAAGGAACGTCATGAACTGCCCGTATTTGTAGTGCTCCACCCAATGATCGCGGCCCTGGTCCGGGTCCAGCGTGGTCACTGACTTTACCTGCGGACGCCATGCATATCCATTGGCCACATTGGTGATCAGCCCGAAGACCTTGTCCTGTGGCGCTGCGACCACTTCGGTCACCGAGACGGAGTGATTCACCGGCATGCGAGCACCATCGGCGTAGACCAGCCCGCCGGCAATCACAAGAACAAGCACGAGGACGGCAAGGACCTTCATGGACACTCCAGATAAATTTTGTGTGACTGCGGTGGCTCGTTCGGGAAGGAAGGATAAGGGTAACTCAGGCGACAGGCTTAGGAAAGAGGTTCTAAAATAGTTCCATGAAGAGACGAGCGGTATTGAAAGGAATCGGTGCGGGCGCGATGTTGCCCGCGATGGGGGGCTTGCGTGCCCTGGCTCAGGCAGCTGCTGTGCAGCCGGGCGACACGGCAGTCTTCGAGCTGCGCGAGTACCACGCTGCCGAGGGCAAGCTGGACGACCTGCTGGCGCGCTTCCGCGACCACACGATCCCCATCTTCAATCGCCTTCACATGGAGAGCATCGCCTACTGGACGCCCACGGACGACCCGCTGAAGGGCCGCACCCTCATCTACATCCTTAAGCATCCCAGCCGCGAGGCGGCGACCGAGAGCTGGGCCGCTTTCCGCGATGACCCAGAGTGGAAACGGGTGAGCGCGGCCAGCGAGGCCAACGGCAAGCTAACTGAGAAGGTCGACTCGACCTTTATGGTGCTCACCGACTTCTCGGCTCGGATAGGGTGAAGCCGGTGGGGGGCACAGGTAATGCACAGAGCAGTGTGCCTCGAATCTCCGCTACAATTCTCTTGCAGCCACACCCATCGATTTGAATGGAGCCTCTGTCATGACCGATTCTTCCGCCGCATTCTTTATTGAACTCGACGCCCGCATCGCGCGCTACGACCTCTTGAAGCATGACTTCTACACCGCATGGTCGCGCGGCGAGCTTACGCGCGAAGACCTGCGCGAGTATGCCAGCGAGTATTGGCACCACGTCTCCGCCTTCCCCACGTATTTAAGCGCGCTGCATTCTGAGCTGCCCGACGGCGAGCTGCGCCGCATGGTGCTCGCGAACCTGGCCGACGAGGAGGGCATGCGCGACGGCACGCCGCACAGCGACCTGTGGATGGACTTTGCGCGCGGCATGGGCGCACACGAGTCCGAGGTCCGCGATCGTAATCTCTCTCCAGACACTCGCGCCCTGATCCAGCACTTCCGCGACACGATGCACCACTCGCCCGCCGCCGCGCTGGCTGCGCTCTACGCGTATGAGTCGCGCGTGCCCGCCATCGCGCAGACCAAGGCCGAGGGCCTGGAGAAGCACTATTCCGCCGACGAGGCTACCCGCCGCTACTTCACTGTGCACACCGTTGCGGATGTCTACCACTCCCAGGTCTGGCGTGATGCGCTGGCCGCCGAGCTCGCCATGCACCCGGAGAACACTGACGCCGCGCTCACCGCAGCTGAGGACGCCGCGCGCATCCTGTGGGCCACGCTCGACGGCATCGAGTCCGCGCGGCAGGCGCGCATTGCGATCGCATGATCGCTTTGCGCAGCCTGCGCCTCTTATAGATCGCTAGTGTTACCCAATGGCGGCATTCACCAGCGCCTGCGCCTCTTCCTGGATGCGCTTCAGGTGCTCCGCGCCGAGGAAGCTCTCCGCGTAGATCTTGTACACGTCCTCCGTGCCCGAGGGACGCGCCGCGAACCAGCCATTCTCCGTCGTCACCTTCAGGCCCCCAATCGGCATAGATATGCCGGGCGCGTGGTTTCCCGGCGCCTCGGTGAGCACTGCCGTGATCGGCTCGCCCGCCAGCGTCTTCGCCGTCACCTCCGCGGGCGAGAGCTTGCCCAGCTTCGCCTTCTGCTCCTTGGTCGCCGCCGCGTCGATGCGCTGGTATACCGGCGCGCCGTACTTGGCCGTCAGTTCTGCATAGAGCTCGCCGGGGTCCTTGCCCGTCACCGCCGTCATCTCCGCGGCCAGCAGGCCCATAATCAGGCCGTCCTTGTCGGTCGTCCAGACAGTTCCATTGCGCCGCAGGAAGCTCGCGCCCGCCGACTCCTCACCCACGAAGCCAAGGCTGCCATCGATCAGCCCGTCGACAAACCACTTGAAGCCCACGGGAACTTCGAGCATCGGCCTTCCCAGCCCCTTGGCCACGCGGTCGATGATCGACGACGACACCAGCGTCTTGCCGATCCCCACCTTCGCCGCCCACTCCGGCCGGTGCGTGAAGAGATACTGGATCGCGACCGCCAGGTAGTGGTTAGGGTTCAGCAGTCCCGTCGAGCGCGTCACGATGCCGTGCCGGTCGTGGTCCGTGTCGCACGCCCACGCCACGTCGAAGCGATCTTTATTGGCGATCATGCTGGCCATCGCATAAGGGCTGGAGCAGTCCATGCGGATGCGCCCGTCCCAGTCCAGCGTCATAAAGCGGAATGTCGGGTCAACGTAGGGATTGAGAATTTGTAACTGCGGCAGATACTTTTCCGCGATGCGCGGCCAGTAGTGCACGCCCGCGCCACCCAGTGGATCGACAGCAAGTTTGAGTGTTGTCCCTGCGAGGGGCGCAAAGTCGATCACATTGCCCAGGTCACCTACATACGCCGAGATGTAGTCGTGGTTGTGGGTGGTCGCCGCGGTCAGCGCCCGCGCGTAATGCAGGCGCTTCACGCCACTCAGCTTCGCCCCAATCAATTCGTTAGCCCGGTTCTCGATCCACTTGGTCGCCGTCGTGTCTGCCGGACCGCCGCTGGGCGGGTTGTATTTGAAGCCGCCATCCTCCGGCGGATTGTGCGACGGGGTAATCACGATGCCGTCACTCTGCGGCTTTCCCTTATGCGCGGCGTTGTAAGTCAGGATCGCGTGGCTCAGCGCGGGTGTCGGCGTGTAGCCCAGCTGCGCGTCGATCATCACCTCCACACCATTGGCCGCGAGTACCTCAAGCGCCGTCGCAAACGCCGGCTCCGAGAGCGCGTGCGTGTCCTGCGCCAGAAACAGCGGCCCGTCCGTGCCCTGGCCGCGCCTGTACTCGACGATCGCCTGCGTGATCGCCGCGATATGATCGTCGTTGAAGCTGGCGGCAAACGCGTTCCCGCGGTGCCCCGACGTCCCAAACGCCACGCGCTCGGCCGGGTTCGCGGCGTCCGGGTGCAGCGCGTAGTACGCGGTAATCAGGCGCGGAACATTTACCAGCGTGTCAGGGGAGGGAGGTGTGCCGGGCTTATTCGCAGTCGCCT
>Ga0182024_10023479_pt1 | contig 11039 bp, 8 predicted proteins | sample P32metaG_FD_120480 | JGI IMG/M metagenome (GOLD analysis project Ga0182024, IMG submission 120480) | Permafrost microbial communities from Stordalen Mire, Sweden - P3-2 metaG (Illumina Assembly) | ecosystem: Environmental > Terrestrial > Soil > Wetlands > Permafrost | place: Sweden: Stordalen... | reverse complement strand
GCCGAATTTCATAGTACTTCTCCACTTCGTCACAGAGCCGCTTTGCGCCTGTGCAATAGTATACTGGCGGTGGTTAACCCGGCCACTGCCCAGCCGGCAAGCACAAGGGCATCCCTTACATAGTCAGCCGGCGTCGCTAACATTACACCTTTGAAGGCGTCGGCTGAGTAATACATGGGAAGCGCTTTGGCGCAAATTTGTTCCCAAAAAGGCATCGCTTCCACCGGAATGATGATGCCGCTGACAAACATCAAGGCTACGCCTACTATGGATATGGTCATTGTATAGATTCTGATAGTGCGCAGAATGCAGGCCGCTCCCAGACCGATACAGGTGAAGCAGAACATCGAGAGCACTGTTGTGGCAACCAGTCCGAAAAAGTTATCGCCGAGCGTGAAGCCGATGATCGGTCGAGTTAAAACGAGAGCCAACCATAAAACAACCGACGCCTCCACCGTGACAGTGGTAGTCTTAGCGACGATTGCGGACTGCAGCCCATGCGGCGCCAAAATGATCTGCCGGTAAGTACGCTCCATCCATTCATAGATCCAGGCGAATCCCAGATTCATCCCGGCAAGAACATAACAGAGATACGCAGCCAGCCCGGGTGTGACGAAATCGCGCAGCGATAAATTACAGGGGAACAAGGCGGCCGAATGCAGAGGTAAATTGAGCTCCTTGGCTTGAGAAGTGAGAACGGACAAAAGCCCCATAGAAATCTGATCGTCAACCAAAAGATTATGTCCTTCCGTCAGAATCTGGATGGAATCCTCCAGAGGGTCCTGCGAAACATTAGCCAGAGCGACGATCTTGCCGTGCGCCAAATCTCGTTTGGCACTCTCCAGGTCATCGTAGCTGCGCACCGAAAATTTCTTCGATTTCTGCAAATCCTGCGACAAATCGCTGATTCCTGCTGGATCGTACAAGCCGAACGGCATGTCGTTTGCTCCGGCGAGAGTGTTGCCGACGGCGGCAATAATCAAAACGGCAAGCAAAATACTGGAAATGAAGTAGAGCGGTCTGCGTGTCCATTGCAGAATGTCTTTATGAATGATCGCCAGGATTTGTCGCATGCTCTCTCCGGTCACACGTCGTCCATGTCGAAGTCACCGAGCTTCTCTAAATCAGCTTCAGCAGGACTGCTAGCCAGACCGAGAAATACCTCTTCAAGATTTGGTTCGCTGGTGGCGAATTTGGAAAAGGGAATTTGCTCCTCTTCCAGCCATGACAGCACCTCATGCAGATGATTTACCAGCTGAGCGTCCTTCGGCTGGGCAAACGAGATCGTGTTGCGCAACACATCGTATTTAAATTCAGTTTTGAACTTCTGCAAAAGCTTGTCGATTCTGGGTTTCAACGTCTCGACACTGACTGTGTGATGCAGGCGAATTGAGATGTGACGGATGCCTTGAATCTTGTGGCGCAACTCCTCGATAGTTCCTTCAGCCGCCAACTTGCCTCTGCGGATGATACCGATGCGGTCGGAGAGAAGCTCGGCTTCTTCCAGGTAATGGGTGGTGAGCAAAATTGCCACACCTGAGTCGCGCAATTTCTTCAAGCTGGACCAGATCTGGCGGCGAGAAGCAGGATCGAGCCCGACTGTAGGTTCATCCATGAAGATCACCTTGGGCTCATGCAACATAGCGACGGCGATGGAAAGTTTGCGCTGCATGCCGCCGGAGAAAGTTCCGGAGATCTCGTTGGCCCGGTCGAGCAGCTGCGCGTCTTCGAGCAGCGCTTCGATGCGCGCTAAGGCTGTCGCTTGGGGAATTTCGTACAACTCGGCAACGAAGGCCAGATTTTCGTACGCTGTCAGTTCCTGATATATGGCCACATCCTGGGAAACAACGCCGAACGCACCTTTGGTCTTTTCGGTGTCCTTGAGCGCATCGATGCCGCAGATGTAAATCTCGCCTGACGTCGGCTTTAATAGCGTAGTCAGCATGCTGATCGTAGTCGTTTTGCCTGCACCATTATCGCCTAACAGTGCATAAAGCTCACCGGGATAAACGGCGAGATTTAAGTGATCGACGCTGGTTCTCTCACCGAAAACCTTGGTCAGGTTGACGCAACGAATCGACGGCTCGTTTTGTCCTTGAACCGCAACGTCGGAGGCAGACGCGACCGCTTTTCCAGACTGTTCCACAGAGATACCACCAGGCGCTCCTGAAATTCTAGCAGCTTTGCAGCATGCAGCTTCTTTGTCGGCCGCACCACTGGTTTAGTCTGGATCCAAGCTAGTAGCTGCTTCCAAGCATTAAGCGAAAGGCAAAACCTGGCCTGAGCGAAGCGCGCAGCGGAATACCAGAAAATCAGCACACCGGTCCGGAAGCGGTGCCCGGTGCACCGCACGCCTTTTGCAGGCTGTCAATGTGAGCCACCTTGAAGACCTTGTAAAGTTGCGGATTTAAGTTGACGAAAGTGACTCTGGTTTTTAGCGATTCCGAACGCAGCAATATCTCTTCTAGCCATTCCAGTCCATCGACGGTAACGAAGTCACAACCGGTAAAGTCAAGCGTGACGTTGCTACCGCCGGCGAGGACCCGATCGACGGAGTCAACACCGCGCTCCAATCGCTTCGGCATGCTGAGAAGTTCAGTCGGTTTGTTTTGGTATTCGCCTGCTCTGTCGGTCATAGAAGTTGTTCCTCTGGGTGTGATCGCCATGGTCAAGGGCGAGACCTCGGCCCGTAGGCTCTGATCATCAGCTCGGTAATGTCGTCGATCAACGGCAACGACGGGTTCGTGCGCGCGCTCATGTCTCCGGCGGCAGTGCGCACCAGCTGAGGCAGAGCTTGATCGAAGGCCTCGCGGCTAATGCCCAGCTCGGCCAGGCACAGCGGCTGTCCGGCGTTCAAAGCCAGATCGTAGACCGCTCGTAACAGGGCACGGATCATCGCTTCCCTGGTTTCACCAGTCGAGGCCGGCGAGCCGTTGCGATCGTGATCGTACGCTGGCGACAGCCCAAGGAATTTCGCTGCACGTGCATACTTCTCGTCCGCGATCCAGACCTGGTAGGCCGAGACTGGCATAAACTTGCGCGGAATCTTGGCATTATACGCCAGGGTCGACAACAGAAATACGCCGTTTGCACGGCCATGAGGAACCTTGAAAATGGCGCCGACGCTATGAGCTAGCGCATGATTGACGCCGACAGAAGCGTTGCCGATCGCCATGCCGGCCAGGCACGAAGCGTTGTGCAGTTTGTGGCGCCAGACAATGTTGCCTGGTGCCTTCAAAGTTTCCGGTAAAGCTTCGAAGATCAAACGCATGGATTCAAGCGCCAGTCCGTCGGTGTAATCGGAGGCGAAAGTGGAGACCAGCGATTCAAGCGCGTGGGTCAGCGCATCGAATGCGGTATCAACTGTAATCTCTTTGGGCAGCGACTTAGTCAGGTTCGCGTCGATGATCGCGATATTTGGCAGCAAGCATTCATCCACGAGCGAAAGCTTGCGGTGATTTTCGTTATCCATTTGCACCGCAAATGGTGTCACCTCCGATCCGGTGCCCGAGGTAGTCGGGATGGCGACCAGCTGCGTATGCACCTTTTGAGGGAATTCGACCATGCGATGCCTGAAGTCGAGAAACTTGACCGACAGCTCTTGCATCTTCAGTTCAGGATAGTCATAGAAGAGCCGCATAATTTTGGCCGCATCGAGCACCGAACCGCCGCCCAAGGCAATCACCGTGTCCGGCTGCGATTGATGCATAGCCGCGATCGCTTTCTGCACGCAAGCCCAATCAGGCTCGACACCTATGTCGCTGAAGACTTGAACGCGACAATCAGCCGGCAGGCGTTCCGTCACCTGAGCCAGATGCCCACGCTTTGCCGCAGAGCGCGATGTCAGCACGAAACAAGACTTGGTCTTGAGGCTGCGCAGATGGTCCAGGCTGCCCGGATTGATGTAGATGTTCTTTGTCGTTTGAAACGTAAGAGTGAAGTTTGTACGTTTTGGCACACGTTTGTAGTTGAGCAGGTTCTTGATGCCGACGTTGTCGGTGGTGATGTTGCCACCGCCAGTGCCGCAGCCGAAACTAAGCGTTGTATTGAGATTGTTGTACACACCGCCGAGCCCGCCAATGGAGGTGGGCGAGTTGACGATAATACGTCCGGCATTGATGGCGGTGGCGAATCGTTCGATCACACTGTCGTCTTCGCTAAAAATCCCAGCCGTGTGCCCGGTGCCGCCGGCGAAATTTATGTCGAGGGCGCGATTGATGCCTTCATCGACAGAGTCAACTATGACATAGCCCAGGACCGGCATCAGTTTTTCAACCGACAGCTTGTGATAGCGCAGATCACCTTCGAGCGGGCAAAGAATGATCTTCGTATATCGTGGCACGTCAATACCGGCTGCTCTGGCGATGGTATCGGCGGACTGTCCGACCAGCTTGTAGTTCATGCCATTGGTGCGCGGGTCAATCACAACCGCCGCGACCTTTTCCACCTCTTCCTGGTTGCAGATATAACAGTTCATTCGTTTGAACTGAGCCAAAAGTGCATCGGCAATTTGGCTGTCGATGATCAAAGTTTGCTCCGACGGGCATTCAGTGCCGTTGTCAAACGTTTTCGAAATTACCACATCCATTGCGGCAGATGGCGGTGAGGCGGTGCTGGTGATGTACACGGGAGTGTTGCCGGCGCCCACGCCCAGTGCTGGCTTGCCTGAGCTGTATGCCGCCTTCACCATTTGCGTGCCGCCCGTCGCGAAGATCAAATCGACCTCTGGATGCACCATCATCAACTCAGTCTCGCGGCGCAGCCTCGGCGATTTCTCCACCCAACTGATGAAACCTTTGGGAGCGCCCGCGGACACCCCGGCCTCATATAGAATCCTGGCGGTTTTATTGCTGGAGTCGGCCGCCATCAAGTGCGGACTGAAAATAATCGTGTTGCGCGTCTTGGCTGCGGCGATGCTTTTAAAAATCACGGTCGAGGTTGGGTTTGTTACCGGCGACAGTGCCAATATCACGCCCATGGGCTCGGCTATTTCCACCATGTTATCTTCGGGAAAGTGCCGAATAATACCTACTGTCTTCTTGTCCTTGATCTGATGATAGTGAAACTCGGATGCGACAAAGTTTTTTAGCACTTTGTCCTCGATCAGCCCCATTTTCGTCTCTTCGTGAGCGGCAATGGCCAGATCTTCCACCGCCTCAATGGCAGCAATGGTCATAGCCTTAACGATTCGGTCGACTTCTTCTTGCGTGTACTGAGTGAAGACCGCTGCAGCCAAGCGAGCGCGCCGGACCAGCGAATTCACGCGTTCGCTCAAACCGAGATCTTGCTCTTTTGTTGACGTTGTCATCGCTCTGACCCTTCGCTTAACTTACCTATTTTAGGACACCCTCGGGCGCCTCCCCCGCTCGTCTCCCACTCGACCGGCGACTGCGAGATCCTCGAGAATCAATCCGGCCGAGCCTCCGGGTCCCTGAAGCCAATTCATTTGAGCGGTCGCCGCTCTTGGCTAGTTCCCTGTCAGATTTTCGGCGGAAAATCTTACGCCAACGTGCAAGTTTACCTGGAGTCCGCCTGGAATGAATTGAGGCGCTTTTCAAGTGTATGCCCTTCACTGATTCGATGGCAAGCGTCCTTGCTACCGCCGCTAACCGCCTTCATCTTGATTGTCATCGAAGACCGGCATCGAATCCAGCTTCACGACTACCTGATGGCGATCTTGTTACAAGTGCGGCGACCACGTAATTTACCCATTGGAATGTGAAGAATTTTTGCCTAGAATTGCCTTGGCAAAAGCCGATTTTATAAACACAAATGCCGAAACCCCTAGCGGGTGAAAACTGTGGCAACCAGCCAACGATACTCCCATACGACTAAAGCGGCAGCAGATTACGCAGCCGGAACGGTCTTTTGCGCCATTTTACTAGCAGCTACTATTTCCATCGCTCCAGCCGCGCAGGCGGACGCCAACAGGTTCGCCCACGCGCAAAGAACGGTCGTTCCAGCCAGCAAGTTCTCACGGCACTACGACAACGAATCGGTCAGCTCTGACGGCTCCAGCTACAGCGTCGACGCCTCGGCGGCAGCCGGCGCTGACTCGTCCTATTCCGCTGCGTCGCCGCCGCCCAAAACCAGCGGCAAATACGGGTTGATTCCCCCACCGCCGCCACTGACGCCAACCATTTTGCCGCCGGGCAGTAGTGCCTTCCTGTTGCCACCGGCATCGAGCGGCATGTCGGCGGGCGAACCGCGCTAAGGCAGCTGGTCAACCCCCAGGTGCAACAGCCCAAACCCTTCTTCCTTCTCGCGTTCGTCGCCACCACCGTCTGTCGATCCGAAATCCGCCTCTGCCCTCGGTCGAGCCCAGGCGAAGGCGGAGCCGCTGGTGGCTAGCGGACAGTATGCCGCCGCACAATCGGTGCTTCAGACTTACGTGCACGCTTATCCCAAAGACAAAGCACTGCGGGCGGAACTAGCCAAAGTGGCCGTGAAGAACGCGCAGCAGCAGCTGCATACGTCCCCGGAAACAGCCGCGGCGGCGGCACGCACAGCAGTCTGGGCGGACCCGAGCAACCAACCGGCAAAAGAGATATTGGCACAGTCCCTTAAGAACGTAGGAGTAAACTCGCAGAGCGCCAGCGATCGCCTGAAACTGGCAGATAATCTGCTGGCGCAGGGCAAACCGACTGATGCCGAGGTGGAATATGAAGAAGCCCTCAAGCTCAAACCAAGCGCTGAGGGACATGTTGGCTTAGGTGATGCATCACTGCGACAGGGCAAAAAAGATAAAGCGAAAGCGGAGTACCAGCGGGCGCTGGAAATCAATCCAAACTCTGCGGTGGCACTGAGGCAGATGGGCTCGCTGCGCTACCAGCAAGGCGAAGTCATAGGGGCGAACACGGATCTCAGCCGCGCCCTGGTACTTAATCCGAAGGACAGTGCGGCGTCAAAACAGCTAATCGATCTCTGGCAACACCAGGTCGCACACAGCCCCAACGCAGTCAACGGACACCTGGGTCTGGCCCGAGCTTATCAATTATCAGGCGACCTGAAATCAGCCCAAGGAGAGTACAGGCAGGTAGTGCGGATCGATCCGCAAAATCCCAACCTACCGGCGGCGCGCCAGAGCTTCAAATTGGCGCTGGCACGGCAGGAGGGAGAGCGCGCAGTCGACGCCGCTCATACTTTGGAAAATCAAGGACTGCTCAACGACGCCCACAGTAAAGCGCTGGAAGCCGTGGGTCTGTGTCCGGGCAATGTCTCCATGCGGCTTTATCAAGCGCAACTCAGCCAGAAAATGGGCTCTTACAACGAAGCTCATGACGCTTACATGGATGTGCTTAGAGTCGACCCGAAGAACGAAGAGGCGGCTGCTGGTTTGAAATCGTTGCCGCCCATGACCGCACCGCAGGTGGTGAACAACGATCCGCCGCCACTGGCGCCTCCAATAATCGGTACGCCCTCGAACGCCATGGCGACAGGGCTAAGCGCCACCGCCGGCTCGCTGGCGCCGCTGCTGGCACCAAATGCGATGCCAGGCGCCAGCGCCGCTCCATTTTCCCTTGGTGCGCCTCAGGCGGCTGCCGCTGCCGCGCCGGTCGTGACTCAGTTGTCCGGTGGTGCACCCGTCGCTCCCGTCATCAGTGCTTATGCCAAACCGTATGACACCACTCCGCACGTCAACACATTGTCCGGCTTTCTCGGGCAAATTCGCGGATTAGCTGCCGCGCAGCAAGCATCGTCGATGGCCACCGAGGCCGGTTCTCATTCATCTGGTCTGGGCATAGGAGCGCTGGCCGGGTTCGGCGGCTCAGGCACCGCCGCCGCTGCCGCAGCATCATCTGCAAGCACGGTGCAGGCGCTGGCTAACGAAGCAACGCCGAACGTCGATGCATCTGATCTGCAAAGCACTCTGGCCAAAGCCAACGCCGCCTTGAAAGCGGCAGGCGTCAATCCCAGCGCCGCTGCCCCGGCGCCCTCAACGGCCGCACCCTCACTCGGGCCCGGCACAGCCGCACCATCTGCGGTACCGGCATCGGTTCTGCCCGGCGATGCCACAGGCGGACCCGCCTCATTACTGGGGTTCGCGGGGTCGTTCGGCAACGGGCTCAGTCAAATCGGTACAGGAATGAACGCCGTCAACAGCAATTCCGCCCTCGGACAACTAGCGGCGAAGTACGCACCGTATTTGCAAACAGCCGGCGGTCAACCACTGTCGAGTGACCAGATCAATTCCCTCTACCAGCAGTATCGTCCGCAATTGCAGCAGCAGTTAGGGCGGCCACTGCCTACCAATTTGGGTGGGCCAGCGGAAACGGCTCAAGCCTCCGCGACATCTCCAGCCGCCCAGACGGTTGCCACCGCACCACAGGCAATGGCAACAAGCGCGGTGGCCGCGGTCCCTGTGGCAGCGGCAATGCCGGTTGTTTCGAGCGTCAGCTCCCCCGACGAGCTTCAGGTAGCCTATCAGCGCATGGGTTCGCTGGAACAGCAAAACCAGCAGCTGAAAGATCAGTTGGCACAATTGCAGTCACTGCGCACCAACCAGGGAGCAGAACCACCTAACGTAGTTCCCATGCCGATTCCGATCGGACAAACAGGCGGCACTTCGGCGCCTGAAACTACGGCGATAGCCAGCCTGGTGCCAAGCGCCAGCGGTGCCACCAGCCAAGGTGCCTCGCCCCCGCCACTGCCGGCTCTAGTCAATACAGTGAATGCCACTAGCCAGGCGGTTAAGCTCGAGCTAATCGGGGTGCAGCCTACACCACTGGACATCAGGCTGAAGGTAGTTTTACGCAATGCCCAAAACGTGCCGATCAATGTTCCATCGGGCACCAAAGCGATCGTTTTGATGAACGGCAAGCAGCGAATCGCCAAAGTTTCCTTCCCGTCGTCCAGCGTTCCTGCCAACGGCCACCTGCAAGGCGTAATCAAAGTGGCGGGGCATGACCTCAATCCGTCAGCAGATCTCTGGTTGCCGGAATTTTTGCCGGGCACCGGTACAGAGCGAGACTTGCATTTAACGGTACCGATATCATCGCTGCCGTTGACGGGTATCATCAACCCACCTGGCGTCTCCCGTCAGTAAGAACGTCTAGATCCGCGCTTAGATCCGTCAATTAGCCAGACCGGTCCGGCTGTTGCGCATTGCCAATCGACGATCGCTGACGAACAGCTGACGTCAAGCTAATTGCCTACATCACCCACTGCGGCTTGGAGTGATAGAGGAAGCGGATGGTGGCTTTATCCGAAGGTGAGAGATGATTGACGATGCGGTCGCGGAACATGATGTCTTGCCGCTTGTCGCTATGCGCCTTAATCCCGAGCGCATGCCCGAACTCGTGGGCTGACGCTCCGTACATGCGATCGTCTGTGTAGTTGATCATGAGCGGCAACTCGATCACAACCGGCTTCTGGCGAATATGCATCGAGTGAGATTGTTGAATCGGATAGATTGCCGCACAGGTGTTGCCACCAATATTGATACCACCAGGTGAGCTGGCGTCTTTGAACGCCTCCGGGAAAAACACCATTATGTCCGCCATTCGCGGATCATCGCAAAAGACAAAACGGAAAAGTCCTTCGTTCTCAAATTCCCGCCATTGCTCGATACCGGCAGCGACGACATCGTTTGTATGTTCCGTCCATCCCTGCGCTTGTTCCAATCCGGCCAGGGGAGTGGGCTGGTTGAGCAGTTGGACAACGGTGTCCACCCTGGTTGCTTGGGCCTCGTCAAAAGGCACGTCAGGCAACTTTAAGCCCGGGCTGATCCAGACCTTAAGAGGCATCTTGTTCGCCTCCCAGCGCACCAGCTGCATGTGCGCCTTAGGCTCGCCGGGCGGATAGACCTCAGCCGGGCTGTTGTCGGGCCGATCTTCACCAGAATCGCCCAGATGCACGCCGTTGACTTTGGGCAAAGCTGCCGTTCCGCCGCTTTGCTGAACGTTCAACTGAAAACCGGCCGGGGGCAGCTTGCGAGTGGTACGCTGCGCCATTACAGGGGCGCTCACGGGCAAACCGCTGACAAGAAGCGTCAATATGGTTAAAAACAGCGGCGCGTTTATTTTGGTCATTCGGACTTAATCGCTCCGTCGGCGTCCCTTCGGCTGGGCAGCTTGCTGCAGCGGGCGGGCAGCTTGGCTGCAGCGGGCGCAGGGCAGGCTCTCCTCGCCGCCTCGCTTTCGTTGACTTGCAGTTTCTTCTATTAGTCAGCTTTTCCTAAATAAGGATTGAAAAATGTTGCTGAACTCATTGTAGCGTCGTCAATGTTAATTCTTGAGATCTGATAATAGGTGATCTGATCGAATCTGCCAACTCTGTTGGAAAGTGGTCGATGAAAATTGCAGGCGGACAACTGGGTGACAAAAACCGACTCGTATGAAGCTCTCAGTCATGAGCTTGCAGAAACAATAGTCAAACAGCTGCGCGAAAAACCCAATAGCTGCTTCGGTCTGCCCACAGGACGCACGCCGCTGGGCTGCTACGGTTTGCTGTCGCAGTGGTCCGACATGCGCGTTCTTGATTGGAGTCGCGCTCGTTGTTTCCAACTGGACGAATACATTGACCCAGCCGAGCGCAGCATGACATTCGAGCATTTTTTGGAACAGAATCTGTTCAAGCACACCAATCTTCCTGAGGAGAACAGATTCAATCCCAGACAGTGCGACGACTATGACGGCTTGATCCAAAGTTGCGGCGGACTTGATCTGACGATATTGGGCATCGGCAGCAACGGTCACATCGCCTTCAACGAGCCGGGAACTGTCCGCGAAAGCTGGACTCACTGCCTCTGGCTGACTGAGTCGACCAGAGAAGCGAACAAATCGTATTTCGGCGGTCAGCCGCGTGTCCCCAGACAAGCGATCACCATGGGCATCGAGACAATCCTCCAAAGCGACAAGCTCATCCTCATCGCCAGCGGCGACAAGAAACGCGCCATCCTCGAGCGCGCCATGCTCGGCCCCGTTTCTGCGGACGTTCCGGCTTCCTTCCTCAGCTTGCATCCGCATGTCACCATAATTACCGATTTCGACTTGTAGCTGAGAGCCCCGGATAACTAAAAAATCTGCAGGTCAGCGAAG
>Ga0182024_10023478_pt1 | contig 11039 bp, 11 predicted proteins | sample P32metaG_FD_120480 | JGI IMG/M metagenome (GOLD analysis project Ga0182024, IMG submission 120480) | Permafrost microbial communities from Stordalen Mire, Sweden - P3-2 metaG (Illumina Assembly) | ecosystem: Environmental > Terrestrial > Soil > Wetlands > Permafrost | place: Sweden: Stordalen... | reverse complement strand
GCCCTGAAGCAGCGCTACAGTTTCCCCAACATCGTCGGCAAGAGCGAGCGGATGCTGAAGATTCTGGACCTGGTCGCGCAGGTCGCCCCCAGCCGCGCCACTATTTTGATCACCGGCGAAACCGGAACCGGCAAGGAATTGATCGCCAACGCGATTCACGCGCATTCCGCGCGCGCCGCACATCCTTTTCTGCCGGTGCATTCGGGATCGGTGCCGCCGGACCTGCTCGAATCGCATCTGTTCGGGCACACCAAGGGAGCGTTCACAGGAGCGGTGGGCGCGCAGAAGGGCTATTTCGAAATCGCCAATCGCGGGACTATTTTTTTCGATGAAGTGGGATCGGTCACGCTCGAAACGCAAACCAAGCTGCTGCGCGTGATCCAGGAACGCGAGTTCATGCCGCTGGGGTCCGCCGAAACCATCAAAGTCGACGTCCGGATTGTCGCGGCCACCAATGCGGATCTGAAGCGCCTCGTGGAAGAGGGCAAATTTCGCGAAGATTTGTATTACCGGCTGAACGTGATCAACCTGGCGATGCCTGCGCTGCGCGACCGCAAGGAGGATATCCCCGCGCTGGTCGATCATTTCTTCACGAAATATTGCCGCGAGAACGAAAAGTTTTTGGATGAAGCCGGGCGGTCGCGTCTCTATTTCGAGCCGGACGCGATGCAGATCCTGATGGATCACTCCTGGCCGGGCAACGTCCGAGAACTCGAAAATGTGGTGGAGCGCGCGGTGGTTCTGGCTTCGCAGCCGCAGGTTCCCGTGGATGTTCTCCCCGAGCATCTTCTCGAAGCCCGCGGACTGCGAATCCGGCGCGATGCGAGTGGCCGTCTGGCGGCGGATGCGTCTCTGTTTGAGATCGTCGCGGATTTCGAGCGCCGCAAAATCATGGAGCAACTCGAGACCTCCGAATGGTCCCAGACTGCGGCCGCCGAGGCCTTGCATATCCCGCTATCGACGCTGAATCAGAAGATCAAGCGATTGAACATCGAGATCCGCAAGCGTTCCGGCGCTTAACGAGCCGCGACCAAGCTGCGCTTGCGCCAAGGGCGCGGTCCACGCGAATGCGCATTTAGCCCTCGCAAAACCGTCTGGCCACCGTGATAGAGTGGCTCAGTGCGCGCCGAAGATATCGACCTCAAAAAGGGCGAGCAGTTATTCGTGATTCTGCGCAAGATGGACGAGCGCTCCCGCCAGATCGATCAGCTATGGGAGTCGCAATTAACGCGCGCCACGCCGGACAGGAAAACGTTGGACGCCTTGCGTCACCGCGACGAGTTGTGGTTGAGCAGGATGAGCCGCGTAAACAGCCTCATCGATAAGTGTTTGGGCTGACTGCGCCTCATCGCAGGTGCACGGCCGTGGTGTATACGACGGGAGAGGAAATGTTGCGCCCAGTTGTCGTAGTACTTAATCTTGGTCGCCTCCCTTCAGAGTGTGCGCGCTTGCACGTGCGTAGAGGCTTCCAAGCGAGATGCATTCAAGTTCGCGGCGATCGTCTTTCGCGGCCGGGTCACTAGTATCGAACACATGAATCCGATTCCGCCGGCTGCAGGGACCGACGGACGTGTGAAGCTGGTTCCCATCCCGAGGGCAACCGACGACGAGACGCTCGTGACATTTCATGTAACTGCTGCGTGGAAAGGACCCGCGACTACGGTACTGAAAGTCTACGCTATCGCCCGGCCTTCCATGTGCGCCGGCTACAAGTTCCGTGAAAACACCGAATACGTCGTCTATGCATCAAACAATCTCGATCAAAATGGCGACTGGCTCAAACCGTTTAGCAACGGCGCCATCGTATACGACATTGCAGAATGCCCACTTAGGGTCCGCACCGATGTCCTTGCCGAAGTGGATCGGCTTGGCCCAAGCCGCCGGCCCAAATAGCCGGCGGAGTATCATTCGCTCTTTGGATGCGATCACTCCAACCCCCCATACCCACTCCCGAAAAACACCAGCGGCCGTCCCTGCCCAACCTCCACCGCAGTCGCCTCCCCGATCAACACCCGATGGTCCCCCGCATCCATCACCTGCACCGTCTTGCACTCGATCACAGCCAACGCGCCTTCAATCAACGGTGATCCGGCCGCACCGTTTCGCCACACGACGCCCGCAAACCGACCCTCGGGAAGCTGCGCGAATCGATTCGACAAATCGCGCTGGGACTCATTCAGCACATTGACCGCAAAGTGCCCGCTCGATTCGAAAAAGCCGAGGAACACGCAGTCGCGCGCAATCGCCACCATCACCAGCGGCGGCTCCAGCGACAGCGAGCAAAATGAGTTCATGGTGAGCCCGTGTGGCGCTCCATCCGGGGCGAGGGTCGTGACCACGGCGACTCCCGTCGGGAACATCGCGCAGGCGCGGCGGAATGCGTCGGGACGAAGCCCTGGAGAATGCCCGCTTGACAAGTGATTAACCCTAATCCTATCATGGGGTTTCGGGCGCTGCCCGAATGGGGTTTCGGCGGTTTGCGATGACGGCAAGGAGGCGGTTGTGATCAAACTCGATATCATCAACGAAGTGGTCGGGAAGACCGGCATCACCAAGACGAAAGCCGAGATGGCGGTCGAAACCGTGTTCGAGAGCATGAAACGCGCTCTCGGCCGCGGCGAGCGCATTGAACTCCGCGGCTTCGGCATCTTCAACGTGCGCCCGCGCAAAACCGGCATTGGCCGCAATCCGCGCACCGGCGCGGAGGTCGCCATTCCACCGGGCAAAGCCGTGCGCTTCAAACCCGGCAAGGAGCTGCAGACGCTGCAATAGCGCGCGGCGAAGTTTGTGTCGGACCAGCCTTATACCCCGACGGGTTACACTCCGGCGGCCGCAAGCTCCAACGCGACACCCGGCGCGCTCCCCGCTGTTAGTCCAGGTGATAATCCACGTGGTCTCTCCACTACGACATCCGGCACTACGCTGAATTCCGCCTTATTCCGCGAGCAGGCATGGGACCGGCCGCTCTCACGCTCGCGCACCAGAGACCGGTATTGGCTGCACGCGCTCTTGTTCCTACTGACGCTCATGACCACCACGGTCGTCGGCGCGGGCCTGGCGCGCAGTTTCGACGGATGTCGTCCCAACTCCGGATGTCGCCCGTTCGATTTCGAAGGCCTCGATGGCTACGTGCGGATGTGGCACAATCCCTCCTATCTACTGGACGGACTTCCCTTCTCCCTGACGCTGCTGGCGATCCTCCTCGCGCATGAGATGGGGCATTATCTCGCCGCCCGCTATTATCGCGTCGACGCCTCTCTGCCGTTCTTCATTCCCGCCCCGACGCTGATCGGAACTTTGGGCGCGTTCATCCGCATCCGCTCGGCGATTCTTTCGAGACGGGTTCTGTTTGACATCGGGATCGGCGGACCGCTGGCCGGATTCGTAGCGCTGCTGCTGCCTATGGCGGCCGGCGTTTCGATGTCGAAAATCGTGCCGGGGATCGGCACCCAGGGCGAGCTGCTGTTTGGAACGCCGCTGGCCTTGCGCCTGTTCGAATGGATGATCTTTCCGCACACGCCCATCGTGAATATTTATCTGCACCCCGTGGCGCGCGCGGCTTGGGTGGGGCTGCTGGCAACGGCGCTGAATCTTCTGCCCATCGGGCAACTGGACGGAGGCCACATTCTCTACTCGTTCCTGGGCGAACGCACACGCCTCCTGTCGAAACTTTTCGTGGCGGCGCTGGCCGGGCTCGGCGCGGTGCAGTTGTTCACCAGCGAGTATCGCGTCGGATACATGTGGCTGCTGTGGGCCGTAGTGCTGCTTTTGGTCGGGATGCGCCATCCGACGATTATCGATCCGGCCAAGCTGAGCCCTCGCCGACGCTGGCTGGGACTCGCGGCGTTGATTATTTTTCTGCTGACATTCACTCTTGCGCCGATTCGCACCGCGGGCTTGTGAAAATCTCCGCCACCATCATCACCTTCAACGAGGAGCGCAACCTGCCGCGCGCCATCGAAAGCCTGCGCTGCGCCGACGAGATCCTGGTGATTGACAGCGGCTCGAACGATCGCACGGTGGAGATCGCCGGAAGGCTGGGCGCGCGCGTCGTCGAAAGTCCATGGCCTGGCTACGCGAAACAGAAAAACTTCGCGGCGGAACAGGCCTCCCACGATTGGATTCTTTCGATCGACGCCGACGAATCCCTGAGCGAGGCGCTCGAAGCCGAGCTGTGGCAGCTCAAGAAAAACGGTCCACGGTTCGACGCCTACACCATGCCGCGAATGGCCCAATATCTGGGCCGTTGGATCCGGCATTCGGGTTGGTATCCCGATCGAAAAGTGCGCCTGTATGATCGAAACAGGGCCCAATGGGTGGGCGATTTCGTTCACGAATCGGTGAAGGTGGACGGACGCCTAGGTCATCTCGATTCGAACCTGCTGCACTTCACCTGCGAGTCGCTGTCGGAACATTTGAGGACCATGGACCGCTACACCACGCTCGCGGCAGAGCAGTTGCTCGCTTCTGGAGAGAAAGTGCGGTTGGGCCGCTTGGTTTTCGAGCCGCCGTGGACTTTTTTCCAAACGTATTTCGTGAAGCTGGGATTTCTGGATGGCGTGGAGGGGTTGGCCATCGCCAATATGGCGGCCCTGTATAACTTCGTGAAGTACGCCAAGGCTCGCTTCATGAGCCCGGGGCGCTAGCTCTTGTTTTTACGAGCCGCGACCAAAGGGAGCGGTTTTAAAAAAAGTGACAGGCATGGAGCGCTTGTTCTTACGAGCCGCGACCAAAGGGAGCGGTTTTCAAAGACCGACAGCATGGAGCGCTTGTTTTTATGAGCTGCGACTAAGCGGTTCAATTGCGAAACTGCGCCAAGCGCAGTAGGCCAGCCATGAAAGTTCTGCACCTCGATACCGGACGCGAAATGCAAGGTGGGCAGTGGCAGGTCCTGTACCTCGCTGAAAAATTGCAGCAACTAACCCGGCACTATGAGGGACGACTCTTTGCAGATCCCCACTCTCCCCTGTTCGAGGAAGCGGAACGGCGGCAGATCGACGTCCGGCCATGGACTTCGCTCGAAGAAAACTGGCGATGGGCCGATCTGGTGCATGCCCACGACGCAAAAGCTCACTCCTTTAGCGCCTGGCACAATCGTCTTCCACGGAAACCCAGTGCCCCTCTCTGGTTCAGCACGTGGATGCTGAGAAAGCCGCTGGTGGTATCTCGGCGGGTGGGATTCCCCGTCCAAGGCTCGCTCCTTTCCCGATGGAAGTATCGCCAGCCGCAGCTCTATCTCGCGGTCTCGCGGTACGTCGCGTCCGAATTGCAAAAAGCGGGTGTGAGCGAGAAAATCATCCGCGTCGTATACGACGGCGTTCCCGTACCCGGCACTCCATCGACGCACGCACCCGGCTGCGTAGTTGCGCTCGCCGGCAAGCCGATCCAGCTTCCCGGCATTCCAATCCATCTGACCACCGACCTGTGGCACGATCTGTCTACAGCCAGCGTGTTCGTATACCGCAGCGAAATGGAAGGACTCGGATCAGCGGCGCTGGCGGCAATGGCGGCGGGAGTGCCTGTCGTCGCGAGCAACGTCGGCGGGCTGCCGGAAGCCGTCGAGCATGAGCGAACCGGATTGCTGGTCAGTGACGGCGACTTCGCTACGCCCATTCGCCGCTTGCTGGACCACCCGGACGAAGCGGCCGAAATGGGCCGCCGCGGCCGCGCGCGCGTCGAAAACAATTTCACCGTCGACATCATGGTTGAAAAAACACTCGCTGCCTACAAAGAGGTTCTGGGTTGATGTTCCGAGGCGCGCCCGTTAGGGCGCGCGCTCTTTCTGAACCGCGACTGTCAAGGAGCGGCGCGCCCGTTAGGGAGCGCGTGTTCTTCCGAGGCGCGACCGTTAGGGAGCGCGTGGTCCTCCGAGGCGCGCCCGTTAGGGCGCGCGCTCTTTCTGAACCGCGACTGTCAAGGAGTGCCCATGGGCCTGCGGCCCACCAATGACAATGAAAAACCCGCCGGAGGCGAACAGGACTCGAATGGAAAGCGAATGGAAGGCGGGTTTTTCAACAGAGCGGCGCGCTCAACACTCTTACGGCTCCCAACCCCCGTAACAGGTCCGCGACCGTCAGGAAGCGCGTTCGCAGCGAACCGTGCAAATCTAGAGTCAAGCACCGAATGAAATGTTGACCGATATCGTGCTCATCCAAATCATCATCGCCTTCCTCGCCGGACTCCTGATCGGCAGCTTCCTCAACGTTTGCGTCTTCCGCCTGCCGCGCGACCTTTCCGTAGTCCAGCCGCGATCCTTCTGCCCCGGCTGTGAAAAGACCATCGCCTGGTATGACAATGTTCCGCTCGCCAGTTACATCCTGCTGCGCGGGCGATGCCGCCATTGTGGTGAACGCATCCCGTTGCGATATCCGCTAGTCGAACTGTCCACCGCCCTCGCGTTCGCCACCTGCGCCGCCGCGTTCGGCGGCTTTACTCTGATGGCCGCCAAGTTTGCGGTCTTCGCCGCGATCCTGATCGCGCTCATCGCCACCGATCTCGAAGAGCGCATCTTGCCCGACGAGTTCACCCTCGGCGGAATGGGACTGGGAATCGTAATCGCGGCGTTCGTGCCGATGGACCCCGGAATCGCGCATCTTTTCCTGGGCCCGTATCTGGGACCCGTGTGGCGATCCATCGGCGAGTCAGTCCTCGGCGCGGCCGTGCCCAGTGGCCTCATTTGGCTGGTGGCCTGGCTCTACGAGCGTATCCGCCATCGCGAAGGCATGGGACTCGGCGACGTGAAAATGATCGGCATGATCGGCGCGTTTCTGGGATTGCCGTCGGCTCTGCTCACGCTGATCCTGGGGTGTTTGTTAGGCGGCGTTGGCGGCCTGATTTTCGTCTGGGCAGCGCGCAAGAAGGCGTCTACCTACGAACTGCCGTTCGGCAGCTTTCTCGGTTTGGCCGCCCTCGCCGTGGCGGCCTACGGCAAACTCGCCATCACTTGGTATTCGCACGCTGCAAAATAAATCTCTGGTACCGGAACTCCGGATTCAGCGCCCAGCCGCACCGGCCCAGTACAAGAATCCACCGAACGATCCATTTTATTTTCGCGACCCGCCCGGTATCCTGATCCTGTCGAACGAAAACAAAATCTCCCCTCCTCCCCGCTTCCTCTCAGCGCCGGTCGCCTTTCCATGTGACTGTCGCTGAGACAAGCGGTTTTTGTTCCACCCCCGCACCCAAAAAATCAATTCGGAAATAATTTGTCCGTGCGGCTCAGCAGCCAGCGCGCTCGTCGCTGCATCACCAGATTCAACTGGCGATGCTCGGGCCACTTGTTGGGATCCATCCGGATCGCTTCCCGCAGCATGGTTTGGAACGCCTCGCGATTCTTCTGCGCGACAAGCACGTTTTCCGCGTAAGCCACCAGCGGCGCCGCCTGGTGACCGTTGGCGTACGCCATGTTGCGATCGAAATGTTCCTTCGCGATCGCCAGCCGGTCCGGCCGCGGGTTCAGCCGCGACATCTCGTAGGTGATCAGGAACCCATGGATCGCGCCTTCCTCATACGCGTCGTCCACCTCCACCACGCGCTGCGCCAGCGCCTCGAAACGCGGGATTTCCGGGAGCATTCCGAAATCGCGCGAAACCGAAAGCGCAGCCGCCCACGATAGCGTGGTCCAGTACATGCACGGCACGTCCGCCTTCTTCAACTCTTTTACGGCGCTCTTGGCGTCGGATTTGAGGCGCTGTGAAAAACCGGGATGACTCACCTCCAGGCCCCGCATGCCGTAATCCCGCGCGCGAAGGTACAACTTCCACGCACGCGCGCGCAGCGCCGTCGCGCGAACGCGATCGGTGTCCTCCGCTTCATCCGCATCCTCCTGAACGAACGCATACGCATATTTTGTGAATCCGCTGGTCGCATCCAGCAGCAGGTCCTTGTCGCGGGGACTCTGGACGAGTAAAGTCTCAATCAGTTTCAGGCTGAACGGAAGCGCGCCGCGCACTAGCTCCGGATCGTCATCCGAGCCCATGCTGTCGCCCAGACCGCTCAGAGCGCCGCCCAGTTGATGGACCGCGTACTTCTTCACCGAACACGACCCGCAGCAGAGCCAGGTAATCGAAACCAGCGCTACAAACGCGACGCGGCGGAGCATGTGCTCATTCTAACGTGCGCGGTGGCACAGACTTTAGTCTGTGTTCAACCAGGCGGCCGAAGCAGCACCTTCAAAATCCCCTTCGTTCCCGCCAGCGCGAACGCTTCCGGCGCGCGATCCAACGAAAATTCCTCCGCGATCAAATCGCCCACCCGCACCTTTCCCGACGCGAGCAATTTGATCGCGGGTTCGAATCGCCCGCATCGCGACCCGACCAGCGTAATCTCGTTCACGATCACCGGCGCCGCATCGATGCCCACCAGTCCATGCACGGTCGACTTCATCACCACCGTGCCCCGCGGCTCGCACATCGCGATCGCTGCACCCAAGCCGTCCGCCGAACCAGTCGCATCCACCACCACCGGGTACGCGCTCCGCGGCAACTTCTTGCGCATTATTTCCGTCGCGATCCCCGCGCGATCCGCGATCTTCAACTTGTGGCGATGCCGGCCGAGCAGGTGCACCTCGGCTCCGCTCGCATGCAGCACCTGCGCGATCAACAGGCCCAGCTTGCCGTCGCCCAGCACAGCGGCGCGCGTGCCTTTCGTCATCGCAACCTGATCCAGAATCTCGCACGCCGCCGCAATCGGCTCGATGAACACCGCGTGCTCATCCGGAATCGAACGCGGCACGCGCCGCAGATTGCGGATCGGCAGCGTAAGAAACTCCTGAAACGCACCTGCATGTCCGACGATGCCAAGCACCTTTCGAGTAGGGCAATGGCGCCCTAACCCACGCCGGCACCATTCGCATATTCCACACGCGAGATTAATTTCGCCCGCAACGCGCTGCCCAATCCACTCGGTGGGGCAGGCGATCAAGCGCGCAGGCCGTTCGTGCCGTTGCGCGCGATCCATGTCGCCTGCCGGTGCCGAATCACGAACGACCTCGTCCCCGCCCTCAGAGCTGACAGCCACCACCTCTCCGACAAACTCATGGCCCGGCGTTCCACGGAAGCCATAATATCCCCGCTGAAGCTCCAAATCGGTAGAGCAGATCCCCGCGGCGATCAGCCGGATGCGCGCGAACCCCGGCGCAATTCGCGGCACGGACCTGCGCTGGACTTCAACCCGCCCGGATTCGAGATGAACCGAGATCATGCTGAGTGGGGCAGGGCCACGCCCACGTGGGGCAGGGCCATGCCCTGCCATCCGACCGCATTCATCACACGTTCTCCAACAAGCTCCTTAAATATGACGCAAAATAGGACTATGCGCGTTCCCGCATCCCCAACGCAAGCCCAGGTGGCGCAAGCCGCCCTCTCCGGCGACAACCCCGCGCAGGCGGCCCATCTGCGGTGCTTCAATCGTGCGTGCAACGCGGTATTCTCCATCGCCGACGTGCTCTACAACTGCCCCACTTGCGGCGGGCTCATCGAAGTAGCCTACACAGATTGGCCCTCCCAGAGCGAATCCCTGAAACGCACCTTTCGTGAACGGCGGATGAGTAATGAGCCCCTGAACTCGAGCGGCGTGTGGCGCTTTCGCGAATTATTTCCTTTTCTTGACAACTACTCGCACGTCACCACTCTGCGCGAAGGCAACACGCCGATCCTGGATTTCCCAGGCTCATCAGGTGTCGCTGAATATGCCGGCCTGGACAGCATCGCGTTCAAGCATCAGGGATTCAATCCAACCGGATCGTTCAAAGATAACGGAATGACTTGCGGCGTCGCCCAGGCTCGCGCGCTGCGCATGCGTCGCGTCGCATGCGTATCCACCGGAAATACTTCGGCGTCCATGGCTGCCTATGCCGCGGCCGCGGGCTTGGAGGCGCTCATTTTTTTGCCGCACGGAAATATTTCTTTCGGAAAACTCGCCCAGGCCCTGGAATATGGCGCGCGAACATTTCAGGTGGAGGCCAATTTCGATCAGATCCTGGCCCTGGTGCGCGTGCTCGCCGCGCGGCTCGGAATTTATCTGCTGAACTCGATGAATCCGTTTCGCATCGAGGGGCAAAAGACCATCGTTTTCGAAATGCTGGATCAGCGCGATTGGAATCCGCCGGATTGGATCGTTCTGCCCGGCGGGAATCTCGGCAACACGTCGGCGTTCGGGAAGGCGCTGCGTGAGGCGCGCGAAATCGGGCTGATTTCGAAAATGCCTCGTCTGGCGGTGATTCAGGCCGAAGGCGCCGCGCCGTTCTACGACTTATTCACGTCCGAGCTGTGGGCCGGGTCCTCCGACCAACCTGACCCGCGCGCGACGCCTGAGCTGTGGGCCGGGTCCTCCGACCAACGTGACCCGCGCGCGACGCCCTCGTCGCGCTCTAATGTGTGGGGCGGGTCCCCTGACCCGCGCGCGACGCCCTCGTCGCGCTCTTCAGAAGTCAAGTTTCACCCCGTCAAAAACCCCGAAACCCTCGCGACCGCCATTCGCATCGGCGATCCGGTTTCGTGGCCCAAGGCGCTCTACGAAGTACGCTCGTCAAATGGAGTCGTCGAAAAAGTCAGCGAGCAGGAAATCGCCGACGCGAAAGCGCAGATCGGACGCTGCGGCATCGGATGCGAGCCCGCCTCCGCCGCGACGCTCGCGGGAATCCGGAAGCTGACGGCCAGCGGCGTCATCCATCCCGCCGCCGACGTCGTCGCCGTTCTCACCGGCAATCTCCTGAAAGATCCCGATTACATTTATCGCTACCACACCGGCAAACTTTCAAACCCCACCCGTCAGGGTGGGGATAGCGATGGGGCCGCCGGCGGCGCGCCCATCGAATCCCGCTATGGCAACCAGCCCCTCGTCGTCCCCAACGATCCCGATCGCATCGCCGACCTGCTGCGGTAAAACGTGGCGCACGCCATCGAGGCGCGACCGTCAGGGAGCGCGTTCCGTTCCGAGCCGCGACCGAAGGGAGCGCGTTCCGTTCCGAGCCGCGACCGAAGGGAGCGCGTTCCGTTCCGAGCCGCGACCGAAGGGAGCGCGTTCCGTTCCGAGCCGCG
>Ga0182024_10023477_pt1 | contig 11039 bp, 10 predicted proteins | sample P32metaG_FD_120480 | JGI IMG/M metagenome (GOLD analysis project Ga0182024, IMG submission 120480) | Permafrost microbial communities from Stordalen Mire, Sweden - P3-2 metaG (Illumina Assembly) | ecosystem: Environmental > Terrestrial > Soil > Wetlands > Permafrost | place: Sweden: Stordalen... | reverse complement strand
CGGGATGCGGTCCGGGCTCGCCGGGACGCCGGTCATGGCGGCTCTGGGCTCGGCCTTCAATGTCCTCGCCCTCAACCTGGTCCTGCTCGTGGTGTCACTGCCGGTGGTCACCTTGCCGGTGGCGATAAACGCCGCGACCACTGCGCTCGACCGGTGGCGAGGTGAGGGCGAGGACCGCGTGGTCCGCGAGTTCCTCATTGTCCTCCGGTCCAGCCCGCCCGGCCGGACCACGGCGGCCGTCGGGGTCCCGCTGGCGGCGATCGGCGTGGGCGTGGCCGAGTCCCGGTACTACCTGCGCAGTTACTACCTGCACGGTGGCGGCCTGGTGTCCGGGGCCGGCCTGGGCCTCGGGCTGGCCGCGCTGCTGATCACCCTCACCGCTCTCGGTTACGTGTTCCTGCTGGCGGCCCGCCACCCGGGGCTGCCCGCGGCCGAACTCTGGTCGCTGTCCGCCCGTCTGGCGTTCCGCAACCTGCTCGTCACCGGGCCGCTGTTCCTCGCCGAGCTCGCGGCGGCGGGCGCGGTCATCCTGATCGACCCGCCTCTGCTGATCGTCGGCGTGCCGGTCCTGCTGCTCCAGATGATGCGGCTCACGGCCCGGCTGGGGCTGCGCCGGGCCGGGCCGGGCGAGGCTGCGCTGGACGAGGGCCGCCTGCCCGCCGCGCCGGGCCCGGACGGGACCGCTGGATCGTGACCGGTGAGCGACGGGCGGCCATTGTCGGCACCGGTTCACGAGCGCGGCTGTACACCCGGGGGCTGGCCGGCCGTGAACGGTACACGGTGGCCGCGCTGTGCGACCCCAGCCCGACCCGGATGGCCTACCACAACCGGCTGCTGGCCGGGGCCGGACGGAGCCCCGCCGCGCAGTGGTCTCCCGAGCGCTTCACCGAGATGCTCGCCCGGGAGCACATCACCGACGTCGTGGTGGCGACGGTGGATGCCCTGCACGATCGCTACATTGTCCCGGCCCTCGAAGCGGGCTGCCGGGTCGTCACCGAGAAGCCCATGGCGGTCGACGCGGCCACGTGCCAGTCGATCCTGGACGCGACGAGCCGGACCGGGAACCCGCTCGCCGTCGGGTTCAACTACCGCTACAACCCGGTTCATGAGCGGGCCTGGCGACTGCTGCGCGACCAGGCCATCGGGGAAATCCTGTCGGTGCACTTCGAGTGGCTGCTCGACGTTTCGCACGGCGCGGACTATTTCCGCCGCTGGCACCGCGAGAAAACCCGCAGCGGCGGCCTGATGGTGCACAAGGCCAGCCATCACTTCGACCTCGTGAACTGGTGGCTGGGCAGCGAGCCCCGGGAGGTATTCGGCTACGGCAGGCTGGGCTTCTACGGGGCCGATGCCGGCAGGCGCCATGGGCTCCGCCGCGAGTACCAGCGCGCCCATGACTCACGGGACGCCGTCCTGGACCCCTTCGCCCTGGACATGGCGGCTGACCAGGCACTACGGGAGCTGTATCTCGACGCCGAGGCCGACAGCGGATACATCCGCGACCGGAACGTCTTCGACGGTGACATCAGCATCGAGGACGACATGGCGGTGCTGGCGCGATACGCCAGCGGCGCGTCGATGAGCTACCACCTGACGGCCTACTCCCCGTGGGAGGGCTGCCGGGTGATGTTCAACGGAAGCGCCGGGCGGCTGGAGCTCGAGGTCGTGGAAAGCACCTGGCAGCGGCCACGCGGCGGAGCCGACGTGGCTGGGACCGACGGCGCTGGGGTCGGTGCTCACCCGGCCGGGAGGGCGATCCACGGGGAGGCCCCGATGGCCAGCGCCGGCGGGGCCACGATCCGGCTGCGCCGGCTATGGGAGCCGCCCGCCGACATCCCCGTGGTCACCGGGCATCACGGCCACGGCGGTGCTGACGAGCGGATGCTGACCGCGCTGTACGGCCCACCGGACTCCGGTAAGCGGCCGGAGTCCAGTGGGCCGCCGGCCGCCGGGGAGCGGGCGGAGTCCGGCGATGCGCCCGGGCAGAGCGCCAGCCAGCGCGACGGTGCGTTCGCACTGGCCGTGGGCGTGGCGGCCAACGAATCCTTCCGCACCGGGCATCCCGTCCAGATCGCCGGCCTGATCCCGGGCCTGGTCCGCCGCTAGGAACAAAATGGCCAGCTGTCTACCGGCAGTTCAGCAATTGCCGGAGCAGATTCAGCCCGTCCTCTATCTCGTGCAGCGCAATGGCCCCGTAGCCGAGGACCAGGCTGCCTGGGGCCGGCGCTGTCCAGCCTCGCGGAGACAAGCCCCGTCCCCGTCGAGCTGACGCCCGGCGCCACCGGGCTGGCGGCCGGCGCCGCCGGATCGCCCTCACCGGCCATCGAGGCCATCGCCTACTTCTGCGCGGCCGAACTCCTGGCCAACGTGGCCAAGCACAGCGGCGCGACCCAGGCCGCGATCACCGTCAGCGACGGGACCGGCCGCCTCAGGATGACCGTCACCGACGACGGCGCGGGCGGCGCGCACCTCGCCCCCGGGGGCGGGCTCGCCGGGCTCCTCGAGCGGGTCCAGACGGTCGACGGCCACCTCGCCGTGAACAGCCCGCCGGGCGGCCCCACCACCGTCACCATCGAATTGCCGAGGCACGCCTGATGCCGGGCGGGCTGCGTCTCGTGATCGCCGAGGACGCCGCGATCATGCGGGACGGGCTGACCCAGACCCTCACCCGGCGCGGTCACGACGTCGTGGCCGCGGTGGCCGACGGGGAGTCACTCCGGGAGGCGGTCGCCGCCTGCCGGCCGGATGTCGCCATCATCGACGTGCGCATGCCGCCCACCCACACCGACGAGGGCCTGCGCGCCGCCCAGTCGATCCGCCAGGAGCATCCCAGGGTCGGCGTGCTCGTGTTCTCCCAGTACATCGAGACCCGGGCCGCCGCCGACCTCCTGGCCGGCGCCCCGGACGGCGTCGGCTACCTGCTGAAGGACCGGGTGGCCGACGTCAGCGATTTCATCGACGCGATCACCCGGGTGGCGGCGGGCGGCACCGTGCTTGACCCGGAAGTCGTCCGGCATCTCCTGCGGGCCAGCCGCCGGGGGGACACGCTGGCCCGCCTCACGCCCCGGGAACGCGAGGTGCTCTCGCTCGTCGCCCAGGGACGCTCGAATGCCGCCATCGCCAGCGCGTTCACCATCTCTCCCCGCGTCGTGGAGAAGCATGTGGCCAGCATCTTCGCCAAGCTCGGTCTCCCCGCATCCACGAACGACAACCGCCGGGTCCTGGCCACGATCAGGTACCTGGAGTCCTGACGGCGTCGCCGCCTGCCGGGTCGAAAAACCACCCGGAGGCGGCCCGGCTACGGGCAGTCCAGCACGTGCCGGAGTAGCTGCAGCCCGTCCTCGATCTGATGCATGTAAGACGCCGAAGTGGTTGGTCTGCGGGCCGCCGTCGCCGACCTGGACACCCTGGGCGCCGGCCAGGTTGACGTTGTACTTCCCCGCCATTGAGCACTGGCGTAGGGTCCCGCCGTCCAATCGGGCGCATCACAGGCGCTGAGCGAACCCCCTGAGGATGACGTCACCGGGTGTGGCGGGACCACCCGGACGCTGGATGGCGATCTCCATGACTTTGTAGGCGCGGGGATTGGCGGCACTGGTCATGGGAAAGGTCCCGCTCCCGTCGTGCCCCGAGATGAACGAGCCCGCCGTGATCGCTTCCGAGCCCGGGTCGCTGGCCGACTTCAGGTACCAGCACTCGTAATACTCCCCGCCCTTCAGGCGGGGCAGGTGGCTGAACATGGCGTCCAGCCGGTACCCGTTGGGGTCCCGGTAGACGAGCACCGTGCCCGTAGCAGGACTGCCCTGCGCGGGCAGGGAAAATTTTGCGAGGGCGGCAGCGGACCCGACCTGGCCGGCCTGCTGGACCACGACCATGACGATCACCGCGGCGGCGGCGCCGCACGCGGCAGCTAGGAGGGCGGGAAAGTTCCAGTGCCAGTGCCACCACCTCGACATTCTCGCGGGAGCCGGATGGGGCAGGCTGTCGGCCCGCTTGGCCTCGTGCACGGCGTTCTGGACGCTGGCGACGCGGGGCGCTTCCCGGGCCGCCGTGGCCGTCATGACGGCGGGCTGGACCGTCTTGGCCTGGTCGCGCTGGCCAGAGGTCATGACGGCGTGCTGGACGCTGGCCAGGGTCCTGGCCTCGAGGTCAGCCGGCGGCTCGACGGCGGGGGCCGGGGAGTCCAGGGCCCGGGTCAGGGCGTCGAACCCAGCCACATCCGCCTGGCACTCAGCGCACTCCGCTAGGTGGAGTCCGAACGCCTCGGCGCCCGCGGGATCCAGGGCGCCCAGGGCCCAGCCGGCTACGTCGGCATGAGCCAGTTCAGGGTTACTCGCGTCAGGCGGCATGGAAACCTCGCTCATCCAGAGCGGCCCGCAGAGCCCGCATCGCGTGGAACATCCGTGTCTTCACCGTGCCTAACGGGAGGCCGAGCCGCTCAGCGATCTGGGACTGCGTCAGATCCTGGTCACGAGCGAGGCGGATGACCTGCCGGTGCGCCTGGCTGAGCGTATCGAGGGCCTCACGCATGATCAGGCTGTCCAGGATCTGCTCCACTGTGTCGAACTGAGGCGGGGAGTAGACCTCCTCCAGCGGGAGTAGCTCCCGCGACGAAGGGCGCTTGCGGACGTCCAGGGCAACGCTCCGGGCGATGACGAACAGGTAGGTGCCCACGTTGGCCCGCGCCGGGTCGAAGCGTCCGGCGGTCCGCCATAGCCTGACGAAGCACTCCTGAACCATTTCCTCAGCCAGTCCATCGTTCCCGAGCGCCTGCATTCCGAACCGGTACAGGCGCCTTCCGTACCTCCGGTACAGCTCGGTCACCGGGCCTTCCACGTCCCCGGCGGCTACCTGCGCTACCAGCTCCGCCTCTTCCGCAGCGCTACGGTTCTCAGCATCGGTCACCGACACCGTGGTGTCCCCCCAACCAGGTTCTTACGACGTTCACCCGCCGAACGGTTCACATTTCCCCCGGCGTTTCGGCCGGGGCAAGGGCCTGGTCACGTCGGCCTCACTGGGTTGGCGCGGGTACCAGCAGTAGGCCGACTTGTCTCACTATGTCGATGCAAGCGTGCCCGGCCTTGGTGCAGCCAAAACTGGGCTTTGACCAAACGGCCCGCGGGCCGCGGGCCCCTACCCGGGCAGGAACGGCTCCAGGCTGCCCCCCGTGACGTGCGGACGCAGGTCAGCGAGCGGGTCCGGGGATGCCGTGGCGCCACCCTGACCGGCCAGGCGGTTCTGCAGGTCGAGGTGGCGGAACTGGTAGACGTCCCCCACCTGGCGCAGAACGCCGCGCCGGTGCGCGTCGCCCAGGAACGACATCAGCCGAAGGGGCAGCCGCCCCGTGCCGGCCAGCCAGCACCCGCAATCGTAAAGGGCAGCCAGGCGGCCTGGATGGACGCCGCGATGAGCCCCACGGTCAGGCCGGCCGCCAGGCCTACCCCGGCGACCTGGACACCCATCCCCGCTCCCAGCCCGAACGCTCCCCCGCCCACGAGGGCGATGAGCCACCAGGTGCCCCGGTCGCGGGACAGCAGCCCGGCCGGGCCGCAGGCGGCGTCCGCCTCCTCCAGGTCGGCCGGCGTGCCCCGCAACCCAGCGGCGAATCCGCCGACCAGTCCCGCGACCAGCCCGGCGAGCACCGGGAGGATCAGGTCGCGCTCCTCCAGCGCCCGCGCCCGGGTCGGCGCGTCAGGACCGTCGCGCTGCGGAGCCCGGAGCTCCGGGTACTCCATCTCCAGCTGGTCCACCAGCCACTCGTGCAACGCCTGGTCGGGACTCCACGACGAGAGCGGGAACAGTACCGGAACAATCCGGTCGCTGCGGCCGCGCTGAGCCCAGCCCGTTTCGCGGTCCTGCCGGAGTAGCAGCTTCAGGACCAGGTCGAGCAGCACAGCTGTCTTCCCCGCGCCGGGACCGCCCAGCACGATCAGGCGCCGGGCCGGTATCGCGGAGAACAGCTCATGTATCGACGACATCTCCGCGGCGCCGACGGCCGTGTCCCCGGCGGGGTCCCATTCCACCTGCCACGGCACCGCCAGCGTCACGGGATCGTTAATCTTCCTGGCGGCGGCCTCCGCGCTCCATTGCGCGGCCATAGCCCGCGCCAGCCGTTCAGCCACCTCGGCCAGGGCGGCCGGCGGGCGGGAGCGAATTTCGTTTTGGACCAGCGCTCCCGCAACGAGCAATTCGGCGGCAACGAAGTACGCCCAGTCATGCGTCCAGTAACTCGTGACGGCCCCGCTCATCTGGGCGCTGATCACACCAACCAGCAGGGGCAGCGCAAACATGGTCATCAGAGCCAGGTAGACCGACCTCAGCTGGATCCTGTTCACGGCACACGCCTCATGATAAATGGAGCACGGCAAATGGCCCCGCATTTTCATTCCCGGGTCATGGGGATTCGGGGCTAGCATGACAACTCGCTTCAGATAACCGGGCGGCCCCGGCCGATGCTGTGGTTCCAGCAGGCCGGGGCCAGCCGATTCATCTGTCTTCTGCTAAACCAGCAAGAACAGTCCCAGCGAGACCAGGCCCCAGACCAGGTACAGGACGCAGCCGATGATGCCGAGGGTCACCCCGGCCACGGCCTGCCCGTGGCCCAGCCCAGCCTCACGACTGCGGCCCAGGCCGATCGCCCCGCAGATGATCGCGCTCACCGCCAGTCCCAGGGTGAGCAGGCCGCCCCACTCGATAATGACGGCGAGAATTCCGAGAACCATTCCGGCCACGGCCTGGCCATTGGAAGCCCGGACCAGCTGGAGCCGGTTCACGTAGGTCGGGTGCGGCTGCTCCTGCGGGAAATACGTACTCATTTCTCCTCCTTCGGGCCAGTGGCCCTGGCTGCTTCTGTGTAGAGTTACGACCGCCTTCCCACTGGCGGTTCACTCCCGCCCAGGAAAATTTAAGAAAGCCGAAAGATTCGCATGCTGGCGGGCAGGCGAGCGCGGGCATCGCGGATGGCGAGCTGATTCTCCACTGGAAAGAGGCAGGAATTCAGCGTAAGGCGTCACGCGGGAGACCGGCTTCTTGCCCTCTAGCGTGAGCGACATTATCCCGGCCGCGATACAGCCATTAGGCCGTGCGGCCACCGGAGAAAGGCTGTCCTGCTGACCCGCGTCTGCGGCGGGTCATCAACAGGTACGACCAGGATCCCGGAAACGGTTCAGTCCCGGTTCAATCCGGTTCCTGGGCACCGCCTCGGCGCAGGCCGCGCCACCAGCCCAGAGACGCCCCGGCTACTTCGGCTGCTCACCGCCCAGGCGGTGGGCGGGTTCCCGGCCCGGCGGCTGGGTGGGCCGCGGACGGGTCGGCGCGGCGGGGATCGGGCGGACCTCCGGCTTGTCGGGCTTGAGATGCAGCTGCGCGCCGTGGTGCATGACCGTCAGCGGCTCCCCGTCGTCCAGCACATAACGGGCTTCGGGGTGGGTCACCTCGACGTGCAGCCGCCGGCCCCGGATGAGCAGGCTGAACGCCAGCCTGCTCAGCCCCTCGGGCAGCCGCGGCGCGAAGCTCACCATGCCGTCCTCGTGGCGAAGGCCACCGAACCCGGCGACCAGGGCCATCCAGGCGCCGGCCAGGGAGGCAATGTGCACGCCGTCGCGCGTGTTGTTCTCCAGGTCCCGCAGGTCCATCAGCGCGGCCTCGCCGAGGTAGTCGAAGGCCAGGTCCAGATGCCCCACCTCGGCGGCCATGACCGCCTGCGTGCACGCGGACAGCGACGAGTCCCGGACGGTCATCGGCTCGTAGTAGTCGAAGTTGGCGAGTTTCTGGGCGGGGGTGAAGGCGTCGCCGCGCAGTGCCATGGCCAGCACGAGGTCAGCCTGCTTGACGACCTGCTTTCGGTACAGGTCGAAGTAGGTGAAGTTCAGCAGCAGCGGATACTGCTCCGGGGTGGTGTCAGCGAAGTCCCAGACCTGGAGCCGGGTGAACCCCTCGTCCTGAGGGTGGACGCCCTGCGCTTCGTCGTACGGGATGGACATGGCCTGGGCCGCGTCCCGCCAGCCCGCGGATTCCTCCGGGTTGACGCCGAGCTCGCGGGCCCGGTCCGGGTAGCGCTTCGCCGCGTCCGCGGCCGCCACCAGGTTCTGCTGGGCCATCAGGTTCGTGTAGACGTTGTTGTTCGCCAGGGCGCTGTACTCGTCCGGGCCGGTGACCCCGTCGATGTGGAACCGCCCCTGGGCGTCGTGGTGGCCGAGGGAGCGCCACAGCCGCGCCGTATGCGTCAGCAGTTCTATCCCCGGTCCCCGGTCGAAGGCCTCGTCCCCGCTCAGGTCGACGTACCGGACCACCGCGTTGGCGATGTCCGCATTGACGTGGAAGGCGGCGGTCCCGGCGGGCCAGTAGCCCGAGCACTCCTGGCCAGCGATCGTCCGCCACGGGAACGCCGCGCCTTTCAGGCCGAGCTGGCTGGCCCGCTCGATAGCCATGGGCAGCGTGCTGTGCCGCCACCGCAGGGCGTTGGCGGCTGCGGCCGGGGTGGTCACGCTCAGCAGCGGCAGCACGTACGTCTCGGTGTCCCAGAACGCGTGCCCGTCGTACCCGGGCCCGGTGAGGCCCTTGGCCGGGATGGCCCGGGTCTCGGCGCGGGCGCCCGCCTGCAGCACGTGGAACAGGGCGAAGCGGACCGCCTGCTGCACCTCGGCGTCCCCGTCCACCTCCACGTCGGCGCGATCCCAGAAATCGTCGAGGTATTCCCGCTGGTCGGCGAGCAGGCCGTCCCAGCCGCTCTGCTTGGCCGCGCTGAGCGCCGCCCACACCTGGTCCCGGACCGCCGGGAGTGTCCGCGAGCCCGACCAGCCGTACGCCACGTACTTGACCATGCGCAGCTTCTGGCCCGGCTGGAGCAGCGCGGTGGCCGTGACCACCCCGCCGTCGGTGTAGGCCTGCGACTCGACCTGGACCTTGATGTCGGACGAGCCGTCGATCAGGTGATCCATCGCCGCGCCGACCCGGAGCCCGCTCTCCCCGGTCGTATGCACGACCACGACGCGCGTTCCGTCGCCGGAGTGGTACTCGCACAGCAGCGGGTTATCCAGCACCGCGGACACCCGCGGGTCGCCGCCCCGCTCCGGGAGCTGCTCATTGGCCAGGAGCTCGGACTGCACCGAGATCCGGGCCGGGCCGTCGAGCGGTTCTACCTCGTAGCTGATCGCCCCGATGGCCCGCTGGGTGAGCGACACCAGCCGGGTCGAGGAGATACGGACTGCCTGCCCGGCCGGGGAGACCCATTCCGCGGTGCGGCTCAGCGTTCCCGCCCGGAAGTCGAGCTTGCGCTCGTGGGACCGCAGCTCGCCGTAGCGGATGTCGAAGGGCTCGTCGTCGACGTACAGCCGGATCAGCTTGCCGTTCGTCACGTTGATGACCGTCTGCCCGGACTCCGGGAACCCGTAGCCCGCCTCGGCGTACGGCAGGGGCCGCAGCGCGAACACGCCGTTGAGGTAGGTGCCCGGCAGGCCATGCGGCTCGCCCTCGTCCAGGTTGCCGCGCCAGCCCAGGTGCCCGTTGGACAGCGCGAACACCGACTCCGTCTGGGCCAGCAGGTCCTCGTCCAGGGTGGTCTCCCGGAGGGACCAGGGCTCGACCGCGAAGGCCGACTGGCGGATCACGGACGGTCCAGCAGTTCGGCGAGATCGGTCACGACGACGTCCGCTCCGTGCGCCTTCAGCGCGTCCGCCTGCCCGACGCGGTCGACGCCCACCACGTAGCCGAACCGGCCCGCCCGTCCGGCTTCCACGCCGGCCAGGGCGTCCTCGAAGACCGCGGCGGCCGACGGTTCCAGCCCGAGGGCCTTCGCCCCGGCCAGGAACGTGTCCGGGGCGGGCTTACCGCGCAGATGTTCCCTCTGCGCGGTCACCCCGTCGATCCGGGCCTCGAACAGGTCGTCGATGCCCGCGGCGACCAGGACATCGTGGGCGTTGGCGCTGGACGACACGACAGCGCGGCGCAGCCCGGCCTCCCGGACGGCCCGGACGTAGCGGACCGAGCCCTCGTACGGCTCCACCCCCTGGGTGCGGATCATCTCCAGCAGGATGACGTTCTTCCGGTTGCCCAGGCCGTTGACGGTTTCCGCGTCGGGGGGATCATCCGGGCTGCCCTCGGGCAGCTCGATGCCCCGGGACTCCAGGAACGACCGGGTGCCGTCGGCCCGCGGTTTCCCGTCGACGTACTCGTCGTAGTCCCTGACCGGGTCAAAGGGCGTGAACGGCTGGCCGGACTGGCTGGCCCGCGCACGCAGGAATTCATCGAACATCTGCTTCCACGCGGCGTCGTGAACCTTCGCGGTCTGCGTGAGCACACCATCGAGGTCGAAGAGGCAGCCGCGGATACCATCCGGGAGTCCAAGCACCGGTCCAGCGTAGGAGATCAAGCGCCCGCCGTCCCGGGCCGGAGGCCGCCGCCTCGCTGATTCATCCAGACTTATCCGAGCGGTCACCCCCGGTAACGGCGGTGATTACGGCGGCGGGGCCGATTTCGGCGGGGGCGACTTGGGCGGCGGCGGGGGCGGCTCCTCCTGGGACAGCGGGGCGGCGGCCCCGGGAAGTTTGCGGGACATGCGGTAGTGCAGGACCAGGAACGGGAAGCCGAAGACCGAGAAAGCGTGGTCGGCCCGCAATTCGCCGTCCTGCACGTAGACGTCGAGTTGCTCGGCGAAGCCGCGGATGGCCAGCACCGTGAGGTCCCGGCTGTCCGGGTCGATGTAGGCCAGGTAGTGCCCGGGCTGGTCCAGGTCACTGCGGCTGGTCAGGATCAGGCCCCCGCCGGGCCGGGCCCGCGGCAGCAGCGTCGCGGTGAAGCTGGCCTGCGGCACCGGGAAGCCGACGCTGACGTACCCGCGGCCGCCGCGGCGGTACGTGGTGTAGATGCCCACGTAGATCGGCTCATCGGTGTCGGTGAACGACCGGATCCAGCCGCGGACCGTGGGGGTCTGGTCCCCGGCCCCGGCCCCGGCCCCGGCCCCGGCCCCGGCCCCGGCCCCGGCCAGGATGATCGTGTCGATCCGGCTGCGGATCCCGCGCTGGGTCTCCCGCTGGTTCATG
>Ga0182024_10023476_pt1 | contig 11040 bp, 11 predicted proteins | sample P32metaG_FD_120480 | JGI IMG/M metagenome (GOLD analysis project Ga0182024, IMG submission 120480) | Permafrost microbial communities from Stordalen Mire, Sweden - P3-2 metaG (Illumina Assembly) | ecosystem: Environmental > Terrestrial > Soil > Wetlands > Permafrost | place: Sweden: Stordalen... | reverse complement strand
CGCCCGTCTTCGAGCGTCAGCGCCGACGGCTTGCCATCGGTGATCATGATGATCTGCTTCATGTCCTTTTTTTCCTGGTTCAGCAGCCGCTGCGCCAGAATCAAGCCATCGCGCGTGTTGGTGTAGTAAGGCCCCACTTGCACTCGCGCCAAATCCGCCAGCCGCAACTCTTCGGCCGAATCGTGGAATAGCACGCAGCGCAAACTGTCGCCCGGATATTGCGTGCGGATCAAATGCGCCAGCGCCAGCGCAACCTTCTTCGCCGGCGTGAACCGATCCTCGCCATAAAGAATCATGCTGTGGCTGCAATCCAGCATCAGCACCGTGGCGCACGAGCTTTGATACTCGGATTGATGCACGTGCAAATCGGAATATTCCAGGTTGACAGGAACCTTCAGCCCTTCGCGTTGGATCGCCGAAAACAACGTTTGGCTGATGTCCAGGTTTAACGTGTCACCGAATTCGTAAGGTTTCGCCGCGCCGCTGGTTTCAACTCCCGTGGCCAAGTCGCGCGTATCGTGCGCCCCAAAACTCGATTTCCCAAGCGACCCCAGCAGATCTTTAAGCGTCTTGAATCCCAGAAAGTCGATGGATTTATCCGTGATCTGCACATCCACTTTGCGATCGGCATTGCCAGTCCCGCCCGGGCCGCTCTCATTCGCCTGCTGCTGATCGGTGTTGATGTACCCGTCGTCCACCAGCTTCTGGACCAGCCGATTCATCAGATCGTCCATCTGCTCGGGCGTCATGTTTTCCAATGCCTGCTGGATGCGCTGAGCCTGATCGGGATCGAATGTCTCGCCTTGCTCCAGCGCGCGCTGCAGTGCGTTCTTCAGGTCTTCCAGCGTGTGCTGGTTCCACTCGCTGAAGCCCATGTACTGGTTTTGGAAGCCGCTTTCGAGGAAGAAATCGGACAGTGCTTTCAGCAGGTCTTCCGAGCTGAGCCCGAAATCGTCGCCGGTGAAACGAGTGTAGTGAATCCACTTCATGTACTGCCTGCTTCCTGGTAAAACCGCTTCTTCTTAATTGAATTGCTTCCGGGGTGGCCGCCGTCCCTCGTTGCCCTCAGGCGCGTCGCGCTTGCGCTCGCCCGCTGTGAATCCTAGTTCCTCATTGCGGCTGATGCGCCGATGCGCGTACAAGCCTTCCAAAATGAACTCCGCCGCCGACGCCCGCACCGCATCCGGCTCGCTCGCACCCAAACCCAAAGCCCCGGTCTTTTCCATCAATCCCTGGATCTTCGCCAGCTGCTTCAGGATGTTCGCCGAATCCACCGAATCGTCCATCTTCAGCGACCCGCCCAGCTCAAACCATTGCACGATCTGCGCCACATTCACGCCTTCGAAGTAGTTGGTGTAAACCTTGCCAACCGCGGTCTTGATCAATTCGCGTGCGATGTTGTCGCCGCCCTTGAGCTCACCTTCGTATTCCAGTTCCAGCTTCCCCGTGATGGATGGCAAAGCGGCATAAATATCCAGCACGCGCGGCACGGCCAAATCTTCACCAGCCTTCAACGCCCTGCGCTCGGCATTCGAAATCACGTTCTCAAGCGCTGAAATCGGCAGCCGCTGCGAGACTCCCGAGCGTTTATCCACGCGCTTGTCTTCGCGCGCCAGAAACGCCAATTGCTCCACGATCTCGCGGATATAATTCGGAACTTCCAGACGGATCGGCGATGATCGGTCCACCCATGATTCCTGCTTGGTAATCGACAGGCCCTGCTCCACCGTCAGCGGATAGTGCGTGCGAATTTCGCTGCCGATGCGATCCTTCAGCGGCGTGATGATTTTGCCGCGCGCTGTGTAGTCTTCCGGATTGGCGGTGAACACCAGCATAATATCCAGCGGCAGGCGGACCGGATAGCCTTTGATCTGCACGTCGCCTTCCTGCATTATGTTGAACAATCCCACTTGGATCTTGCCGGCCAGATCCGGCAATTCGTTGATGGCGAAAATTCCCCGATTGGCGCGCGGCAGCAGACCGTAATGCACCGTCATCTCGTTGCCCAATTCATGCCCGCCTCGCGCGGCTTTGATGGGATCGATGTCGCCAATCATATCGGCGATAGTGACGTCGGGCGTCGCCAGCTTTTCCACGTAGCGCCGGTCCCGGTCGAGCCATGCCACCGGAGTCTTATCGCCCTGCTCGGCAATCAGATCGCGGCAGCGCCGGCAGATCGGCCGCAGCGGATTGTCGCGAATCTCGCAGCCCGCCACGTAGGGCAGATGCTCATCCAGCAATCCCGTAAGCATGCGGATCATGCGGGTCTTAGCCTGCCCGCGCAATCCCAACAGGATGAAATTGTGCCGCGACAATACGGCGTTGATGATTTGGGGAACTACGGTATCTTCAAAGCCCACAATGCCGGGGAACAGTTCCTCCCCGCGTTGTAGCTTGCAGATCAGGTTCTCCCGCAGTTCGCTTTTGACGGTGCGCTCGCCTATGGCGCCGGAGGCAAGGTGCCGCTCGCCAAATTTGCTGCTTTTCAAGGCTCCGAGAGTCGATGGTAATTCAGGCATAACAAAGAAGTAGCTATCAGGATTCTAACAGCAAATGCCGACAGCCATCTGGCGTATGCGAGGACGCGTAGGGAGTGATGAGCGGAAAGTACTATTGCGCAAGAAATGTGCTTTATTTGACAGGATAAGACCGCATATAATACGTGAACCCATGCAGACCCTTGGATTATCGGATTCGACCCCCACGTCGGAGGGCCGGCCCGCGCTCTTTTGTGGCCGACTATAGGCAGCCACGTAGCTGCAGCCACGGTGGGTCAGAATGCGATGTACGCATGTATTGGGGTTGGCGCGCTAACCATTATCCTCGTGCTGTTGCGAATAGCCCCTGTTGACGGTTTGTTGGACGCCGCCCTCTTTTTGATGTTCGGCATCGGGGTTCGGCAATTCTCAATGGCGGCCTCCATTCTGGCGTTACTGCTCTACGTCACGAATGTTGCCATGTCGATTGCTCATGGGGTTATTGGCCCTGGCGGCGTAGTTGCCGTCATTATCACCAGCCTGTTCATCAGCTCAGTGCGGTCGGCCTTGTTCATGCGACACCACAAGGACGCCTTGCAAATTGACAATTGGGCCCGAATTTGGAAATGGACCCGCCCCGTTGTATTCACGTTGTGCGGGATTATCTTGCTGCTCGTCAGGGTGTCGTTCTTTATCCCCGCTGAAACAGCGAGCCAGCCCTAGCCGGAAGCGGCCTTCAACAGCGCCCTCACTCCGTCCACGCAAAGCACCGCCGCATGCTTCGATTCCGGGATCAATCCGCCCACCACCGATTCAACGGTCGCAGCGCTCAACCCCGCCAACTCTTCGCGGGACTTCCCCGTCATCCATTCCGTCAACGCAGACCCGCTCGCGATCGTCGCCGTACACCCTCGAACCTTGTAACGAACCTCGGCCGCGCGGCCATCTTCAAAGCGCGCCGACAACCGCAAAATATCGCCGCAAGCGGGATTCGAAATCACCACCGTCACCGCAGGCGGCATTAGCTCCCCTACGTTACGCGGGTTCTTGAAGTGGTCGAGGAAAACTTCGCTGTACAATGGAGACTCATTCTGATTATGCAACGTGTGATCCAGTGACAACGGTAGTAGCGGCAGTGATTGAGCGGGATGACCAGATCCTCATCGCGCAACGCAAGCGAACCGGACAACATCCCCTGAAATGGGAATTCCCCGGCGGCAAGGTGGAAGCGGCGGAAACGCCGGAAGCAGCCATAGTGCGCGAACTCCAGGAAGAACTAGCTATCCGGGCGAACGTTGGCCCCGAGATCGGGCGCTATGAATTCCAATATCCGGGCAGTTGGCCCATCATGCTGATGTTCTATCGCGTAGTGGAGTTTACAGGCGAGCCAAAAAATCTAAACTTCGAGCAGATCTTGTGGACGCCGCGTGAGCGGTTGAGCGACTACGATTTTCTGGAAGGCGACGCCGAGTTTATCAAGGGCTACCAGTCCTAGCGCGCCTGCGGCAGCCGGAAATCCAACCCGCGCTCGTCGTTCAATCTCTGCGACAGATCGCGATCCACTAAATCGATACTCAGCTGATTCAGCGTGTGCTCGGCGCTCACATAGTGCAGTGTGCTGCCTTCCATCCAGTAGCCCAACGCCTGCACGATGGTGTGGTCGCGAAGCGCAATCAGGTAAATCGTCGCTTGGTCGCCCGATGAAGCGCGCTGTGCGGCGGCCGCATCGGCATAAGGATGCGAAGGCGGCGCCTGGTACAACTTCAAACCGGATTGATCGGGAGGTTGCTGCTGCGGTTGCTGGTCGCCCGTATAATCCCGCACCTGAGGATTGGCTTGCGGCGGAACAAAATTCTGATTGATCACTACCGATGGCAGCCCCGGCCCGCCCTGCGAACCATCGTCAGCATAACCAGGGCCATAGCCCGGCGCGCCATTCGCATATCCTGCCGCTGAAGCATCGCCGCCGTAATAACCGTTCCCGTAATAACCGCCGTAGTAAACCGGATACGGCACAATCCCCATGCCGCCATGCTGCGGATGAGCCGCTCCCCCCGGGTTGGCAAAGCCACGCGAATACCCGTTGCCGCGAAATTGTCCGATCGGCGGCGTTGCGGTGGGGGCGTGTCCCATCCCAGGGTACACCACGCTTCCAAAACCACCCAAGGACCACGATCCGCCCGAGTGTCCCTGGCCGAAAGCGAGTTCCCCCGTGCCTACTAATGAGATGCTTACGAACAAGAGCGCAGGGACGAGGCGACGCATGGCAAAACTCCTCAAATCGATTGTAACGCCAAAAACGGCCGCCATATTGTAAAATCCGCTTCCAACACCACCTTCGGTACCAGCCGTATCATGCGAGACGTGGCCCGTGAACCGGCGGTTACCTCATGTCGAGTCACCACGTTTGCGCTTGCATCTTGCATCCCCACCCAACCACTTGTGAGGCGCTCGGCCGCCCGGCTCGCCACCATCGCGATATTCTGAACCCGAATGCCTCGTGAGCGCCTTCTCAATCCAGCCACCACCCTTCGCCAAAAGTTCGCCAAAAACGCCAAGAAAAAACGCCACCGCGCACAAAAAAAGACCCCTGATGCGTACCCGCCTTCCGAATGAATGAGTTCCACGCCGCCAAGCCAGAATCCCGAGCGCAGCTATAATAAAACGATGCCGGAAGTGCGACATTCGGTCTGCGCGCTGGATTGTCCCGACTGCTGCTCCCTGCTCATCAATATCGAAGACGGCAAAGGCAGCCACCTGCGTGGAAACCCCGAGCATCCCGTAACCCGCGGCTTCCTGTGCGGCAAAGTGGCGCGTTACTTAGATCGCGAGTACTCACCCGACCGCTTGCTTTACCCGCAGAAGCGCATCGGACCCAAAGGCGAAGGTAAATTCCAGCGCATTTCGTGGGACCAAGCCTTGGACACCATCGCCACTCGGTTGCGGAAGGTTTCCGACAAATTTGGCCCCGAAGCGATCCTGCCGTACAGCTACGCGGGCACCATGGGATTTTTGAACGGCGGCGGTATGGACCGTCGCTTCTTCCATCGCCTGGGAGCGTCCCGCTTAGATCGAACTATTTGTTCCGCCGCCGGAAGCGCCGGCTTGATGGCCACTCTGGGCTACCGCTACGGCACCGAGCCCGAGCAATTCCGCGACTCCAAGCTGATCATCGCCTGGGGAGCGAATATCCTCGCCACCAACGTCCATTTGTGGCCGTTCATCGTTGAAGCACGCCGCAGCGGCGCTCGGTTCTACACCATCGATCCGGTTCGCACTCGCACCGGCAAACTGGCCGACAAGCATTTCGCCATCTATCCCGGCAGTGATCTAGCGCTGGCGCTGGGATTAATGCACGTCATCATCGGCGAGAAATTGCACGACGCCCATTACGTGGCAAACTACACCAACGGCTTTGATGCGCTCGCCAAACTGGCGTCCGAATATTCTCCCGAGCGCACCGAGCAACTGACCGGGATTCCGCGCGAAGACGTGGTTTCGCTAGCTCGCGAGTATGCCACCACTCGACCCGCTGTCATCCGGCTCAATTACGGCATCCAGCGCAGCGAACGGGGCGGATCGGCCACGCGCGCGATTGCGGCTCTACCGGCCTTGATTGGATCGTGGCGCGAAGAGGGCGGCGGACTCCAGCTATCCACCAGCCAGGCGTTTCAAGTAAATCGCACCGGGCTGGAGATGCCGGATCTGCAGCAGCGATCGCCGCTCGGGCGCCAGGCGCGCATCGTTAATATGACCGAGCTTGGAAGGGCGCTCACGCAGTTGAACGATCCACCGGTTAAGGCCCTGGTGGTGTACAACTCGAATCCGGCGTCCATCGCCCCGAATCAGAACCTGGTGCTGGACGGCATGCGGCGTGACGATCTTTTCACCGTAGTGCTCGAGCAATTTCAGAATGATACTGCCGATCACGCCGACATTCTGCTGCCCTCCACCACCTTCCTCGAACATACCGATCTTTATCTCGCATACGGGCATTACCATTTGCAGCTAGCCCGGCCAGTACTGCCGGCCCCAGGCGAAACGAAGTCGAATGTTGAAATCTTCCGTCTGCTCGCCGCGCGCATGGGTTTCGACGACGCTTGCTTCGCCGATTCTGAAGATGACATGCTCCGCACATTGCTTCGTTCCGATCATCCCTTCTTACAGGGCATTACCCTCGATCGGCTGGAACGCGAGCATTCCGTACGATTGAATGTCGCGCCGGGTTCCGAGCCTTATCTGCCTTTCGCGCACGGCGATTTCGGCACTCCTTCCGGCAAGTGTGAATTTGGCGCCGACGCGCTCCATTACGAGCCACCCATCGAATCGCGCCTGGGCTCTCCCGAATTGCGCGACCGCTTTCCTCTGGAATTGGTTTCCGCCAAGAGCCACGACAGCATGAACTCAACTTTCGGCAATGAGCCGTCCGCGGAAGGGCAAACCGCCACATTGTTCCTCCACGACGAAGATGCACGCGCGCGCGGCATTGAAAATGGCGACCGCGTCCGCGTCTTCAACCATCGCGGTAGCTGCACGTTGGTCGCGAATGTGAACGGCACGGTCCGGACCGGAGTGGTTCTGGCACCCTCTGTCCGCTGGAACAAACTTGCCCCTGACCATCGCAACATTAACGCGCTCACTTCCGATCGGCTGACTGATATCGGCGGCGGCCCCACATTCTACAGTTGCCTGGTGGATGTCCAGAAGTGCGGAGACTGACCCCGGCCCCATCGATTCTAATTACGAAAACTATGCGATCACTCTCGTTCACCCTGATACTCGTCCCGTTCCTGTTGGTGAGTTCCAGTTGCAGCCGCCACCAAGGGAGTTCCGGCCAGACACAGATGCCCCTCAGTTCTATCTTTGCGGGCGATCCGAATGTGGCCGGCCAGTTTGCAAAAGGCTTCTACGGCGTGGAGCAAAATGCCTGGCGCTGGACTGGTAAAGACTTCGCCGTCGATCTTGCACCACCCCTGAACTCCAGCCAGAAGGGCGCACAACTGGTAATGAAGCTGGCCGTTCCCGATGTCGTGCTTCAGAAGGTGAATACTATGCAGTTGTCAGCAGGCATTCAAGGCGCCAATCTGGAGCCGCAGCTCTACACCAAGTCCGGCCAGTACACTTACACCCGCGACGTGCCTGCCGACAAATTACATGGCGATGTGGTGCGAATTGATTTCTCGCTGGATCACGTATTGCCACCCACCGGCGGAGACGTACGCCAATTGGGGCTTATAGTGAGTGAAGTCGGCCTCATCGCGAAATGAGAAGAGCATGAACTATTACGAACAGCACCACGACAGTTATCTGGAAGGGCTGAAAACCTTTCTGCGCATTCCCAGCATCAGCACGTTATCCGAACATAAGCCGGACATCAAACGTGCCGCCGAATTTGTGCGCGGCGAATTGGAACAGGCCGGGCTGCAGCAGGCCCAGTTGATCGAAGGCGAAGGAAATCCGCTGGTTTATGCCGAATGGCTGGGCGCTCCCGGCAAGCCCACGGTGTTGTTCTACGGGCATTACGACGTACAGCCGCCCGATCCGCTGGACGAATGGAAAACGCCGCCCTTCGAGCCCGACATCCGTAACAACAATATCTACGCGCGCGGTTCTGCCGACGACAAAGGCCAGACCTACATATTGATCAAAGCCGTCGAGGGACTGCTGAAGCAGCATGGGAAGCTCCCGATCAACGTGAAGTTTTTGATCGAAGGTGAAGAAGAAGTCGGCGGCGAGCACATCGAAGCCTACGTCGCAAGCAAGCCAGCGCGCCTCAAATGCGACGCTGCAGTGATCTGCGATACGGAAATGTTCGCCCCGGAACTCCCGACCATCTGCGTGGGTCTGCGCGGAATCATCTATGGCGAGCTGGTGGTGGAAGGCGCGAATCACGACCTGCACTCGGGAGTCTACGGCGGCGCTGCGCCCAATCCGTTGCAGGCCATCGCCGAGATTCTCTCAACTCTCAAAGATCGTGAAGGGCACATTCGCATTCCAGGATTTTACGATCGTGTGGTGCGGCCCAGTGCCAAGGAACGCGCCGCGTGGGCGCGCCTGCCGTTCGATGAAAATGAATACAAGGAAAAAGAAGTCGGCGTGAAGGAATTAGTTGGCGAGCCGGAAATTCCCCTGTTCGAGCGTCTATGGGCTCGGCCCACGCTAGAAGTCCACGGCATTCGCGGAGGCTTCATTGGCGAAGGCGCGAAGACCGTTATCCCGGCCCGCGCCTTGGCGAAAGTCAGCCTGCGCCTGGTGGCAGATCAGAAACCCGATGAAGCCGTGGCCCAATTAAAAAAAGCTGTCGCCGCGGCGTGTCCCAAAGGCGTGACAGCAGAGTACAAGACCATCCACAACGCGCCGCCGTCTTTGGTGAACCCCGACAATCGTTTTATTCAAGCCGCGGCCGAGGCGATGAAACAAGTGTTCGGCAAAGACACCGTGTACATTCGTTCCGGCGGATCCATTCCGATCGTCGCGGCGTTCGACGAACATCTAGGAATTCCAAGCGTGATGATGGGCTTCGGGTTGCCGGACGACAATCTCCACGCCCCCAACGAAAAGCTGTACCTGCCGAATTTCTTTCGGGGGATCGAAGCGATCGCGCGCTATATCGAGATCCTAGGCGCTTAACCCTTGTTTGCGATTCCGGCCGTACTGTCCGCCCTGTTCCTGGCGGTCGCGGCCCATCTCAACGCTTTCAGCATTCCGTTAGCGGCCTTGATCTTGGCCTATACGTTCTTGCCCGTGGCAGTCGCGTATCTGGCACGCCATGAACCTCCGCCAACCTGGCTTGACTTCGTGGTTATCGCACTTTTGTGGTTCCCGCTCGAATTTTCCCTCGGCCATCAATTAATCCCAAAACAGGCGCAGAGCATTCTGCATCTGACTGCGTATGGCATGGCCATTTTGCTCGCGCTCTCGATATTTCTGTGGTTCCGGCGTCTCACCGGGATGAAAATCAACCTGCCGCGATCCGGCCGCGACTTAGTGAACTTATTCATCGGCTTCGCAGCTTGCGCGCCCATTCTCATTCCCCTCGGCCGCGCCATCGGCTTCCTTCCGCCGTTTCACTTTCCTCCAAACCCTTCGATCACGCGCATCGGATCGCAATATCTGATCATCTTGGCCATCACCGCGCTCCCGGAAGAAATCCTGTTTCGCGGCCTGATTCAGAATTGCATTGCGCAACGATTTGGCACGAATATTACAACGCTCCTGATTTCCGCCTTCATCTTCGGATGCGCGCACCTCGACAACGGCCCTGGCCCGCTGCCCAATTGGCGTTACATGATTCTCGCCACCATCGCCGGAATCGCCTATGGAAAGGTTTTCGAGAAAAGCTCCAGCATCTTCGCCTCAGCCGGATTGCACGCGCTGGTGGACACCATCAAGCATGTTTGCTTTTAAGCGCCGCTATCAAAGTCTCCAGATATGCGGACGCTGCGGGATCGCCTTCCCGTGGCGCCCAGGGCGCGAAGTCTTTGTCGTTCGCGGCCAAATACGGACCCGGCTTTACTTCATAACAGACCGCATGCGCCGTCACAGGCATCAACGTGTGCCAGACACCAACCGGAAAGTCTATCCCGATAGGATCGACGCCCACCAATTCCGTGCGCGCCACGCGGCCCAGATCGTCAAAGATAAAGAACGCGACTTCGCCCTCCAAAACCAGAAACGCTTCAGCCTTTGGCGGATCCAGATGGCGATGCGGAGCGATATAAGTCCCCTGCATCATCACGTTCAAGAAGCGATGCGGATTGTCTTCCATCGACGCGTGAAAGTTGTGATTGATGCGAAGCCGGGGCGAGCGCTGCGCCTGCTCGATGAGATGCCGAAACAATTCCCGGCCCAATGTTTGGATTTCCGGCATGCCTCAAACCCCGATGTCTTCGTTCCACAGTTCGGGCTTCGCTTGGATGAAATCGGTCATCATCTGAATGCATTCCTCATCCTGCACCACGTCCACCTGAATGCCTTGGCTGCGCATGTAGCCTTCGGCGCCGAGAAAGGTCTTGTTCTCGCCCACGACCACACGTGGGATCTTATACAGCACGATCGCGCCGCTGCACATGGGACACGGAGAAAGCGTCGAATAGATGATGCTGTTTTGATAGATCTTCGCAGGCAAGCGGCCGGCATTGCGCAGACAATTCATCTCGCCATGATCGATCGCGCTGCCGCTTTGGACGCGGCAATTGTGGCCCCGTCCGATAATCCGCCCGTCGTGCACCAGCACCGATCCGATCGGAATGCCGCCTTCCGAAAGGCTCTTTCGCGCTTGTTCGATGGCCGCACGCAAGTAAGGGTCCGATTTTTTCAACTCCCGCCGCAATATCGATTCTACCGCCCGCTACCGGAGAACAACCGTCATGGCGTTACACAACCGTGCTTTCATCCCCCCGCTCAGCCCTTGGCACAGCAGTTCCAGCCGATAGTACGGCAACGGAATTGGCTGTAGCGCGCGGAAGCCGGATTCGCCGCTGATAAACGGAGTGCCCCAAAGCATCATGCGTTCCACTTCCAACCCGGCATCGATGGCCAGTTGGCGCATCTCACGGGGCGT
>Ga0182024_10023475_pt1 | contig 11040 bp, 2 predicted proteins | sample P32metaG_FD_120480 | JGI IMG/M metagenome (GOLD analysis project Ga0182024, IMG submission 120480) | Permafrost microbial communities from Stordalen Mire, Sweden - P3-2 metaG (Illumina Assembly) | ecosystem: Environmental > Terrestrial > Soil > Wetlands > Permafrost | place: Sweden: Stordalen... | reverse complement strand
CACCAGGCGCTCTTCTCGAGCTGCGAGCCGCTGACGCCTGACTCGACGGCGGTCATCGACCCGGGGACCGCGTGCCAGACGGAAAACGGCGACGCCGCAACCGCCGGGGAGTCCAACAGCCGCTTCACGAGTAAGAACGACCTCTACATGTACGACGAGGACGGAAACGGCGGTGCCGGCTCGCTCACCGACATCACGACCGGTGACCCCGGCGGCGCCGATGTGCTCGGCGTGCTCGGGACCTCCAGCGATTTGTCGCGCGTGTACTTCGCCGCGCGGGGCAATCTGACCGGGACCGCTCCCGCGTCGACGGACTACTGCAACCCGTCGCTGAACCCCGAGCCATTCCCCAACCTATATGTCTGGGACAAGACGGACGGCACCCGGTTCCTCGGTCAGCTCTCGATGCCGACCAGCCTCTGCTACTTGGGGGACCCGAACGGGGACATCGACACGTGGCAGGACGAGATCGACGGGTTCCACGCCGGCGCCCGGGTGACGGCGGACGGCCGCTACCTCGCGTTCACGAGCTCGTCGACCACGCTGGACCCCTCGTATAACAACATCGATCCATTGGACCCTTACCCGCACAAGGAGGTCTACGAGTACGACTACGACAACCCGGGGTCGGGGCCGACCTGCGTGTCGTGCGTCGGCGCGGGAGCACCGAGCTCAGACTCGACGATCAACAGCCAGGAGCTGACGACCCAGGACAACGACCTCGTCAACTACCCGGACTGGGAGAAGCAGAACCTGCTCCCGAACGGCACGCTGTTCTTCGAGTCCGGCGAGAAGCTCGTGTCGGCGGATCACAACTCGACCACCGACGTCTACGAGTACAAGCCCGGCCCGGGGACGCTGTCGCTGATGTCCAGCGGGCAGGGCACCGAGCCGTCGAACTTCGTCGGCGCGACAGCCGACGGGAGCAACGTCTTCTTTACGACCGACCAGTCGCTGCTGCCGTCCGACATCGACAACAACATCGACATCTACGACGCGCGTGTCGGCGGCGGCGTGGCCAACACCGCGCCGCCGTCGGGATGCCAGAGCAACTGTGCGCCGCCGCCAGTGACGTCTAGCTTCTTCGGGCCGGGCAACCAGGCGCCGGCCGTGGTCGTGCCTGCCCCGAAGCCGGTTGTGTTCGCGCTCGCGCGGTTGACGTCGGCGCAGGTCCGATCGCTCGCGAAGACGGGGGCGGTCACGCTGGCGATCACCGCGCCCGGGGCCGGGAAGGTGTCGGCGAAGGCGCTGGCGCGGCTGAGTCGCGGCGGGCCCTTGAAGACGATCGGATCGGCGAGCGTGACGGCACGCAATGCGGGTGTGCTGCACCTGACGCTGCGACTGTCGGCCAAGGCCCGAGCCAGCTTGAAGAAGTCCGGCCGCCTGGCGGTCGAGATCGTGGCGACCTTCGGAAAAGCCACCAAGACCGCTCGCGTGACGCTCGTGCGCGCGCGCTGATGACCGCCCGGCCGAGACTTGGGTGCGCGGTCGCGCTGGCGACTGCAGGCGTAGTCGGGATCCTGGCGACAGGGGCCGCCTCGGCGGGCGCGGCCAACGCGCTGCCCGACGGCCGCGTGTACGAGCTCGTGACGCCGACGGCGAGCCCGAGAGTCCACGTCGATGCGCTGCCGATCGCGCGCGTCGGCAGCGACGGCAACGAGGTCGCGTTCCAGACGTGGGGGAACCGCGACGTGGGGGCGGCGAACACGCTCGAGACGTATCTCTCGACACGCACGCCGGGCGGCTGGTCCGTCAAGCTGCTGTCCCCGCCGGAGGCCGCCCACCCGTACTTCAACCCGGCGTACGACATCCCACCGAACGCGTTCTTCGCCTTCACCGACAACCTCTCCGAGGGGGTCTTCGACGCGCTCGGAACCTCGCCGATCGTGCCGGGGGAGCCCGCCAACTCGGAGAACCTCTACGTGCAGGACACCGCCAGCGGCGCCTCGACGCTGATCACGAAGCTGGCCTCCGACGACCCGTATACGGGCCCGAGGGTCGCGGCGACCTCGCCGGACCTCCAGCACATTCTGTTCGACAACGGCTACGGCGGCCAGGGCGGCGACTACTACAACATCGGGTCGCCCGAGCTCCCACCGCCTGAGGTCTACGCCTGGTCGCCCGACCAGGGAATGAGCATCGCGAGCGTGCTCCCCGACGGCAGGGTCGCCGGCGAGGGCGGCGGGGGAGCCAGCTATTACGACAACTTCGGCGCGGACGCAGGCGCCGGCGCGCTCGATCCGGTGGTCGCCGGCGACCCACAGGCGTTCACCGAGTTCTACGGTGGCAACCCGCACGCGATCTCCGACGACGGCTCGCGGATTTTCTTCACAAATCCCCCGACGGACTACGACATCAGCGTCGGCCACGTCTTCCAGCGGCGCGACCAGGGCCAGCCCGACGCCTCGACGGTCCAGCTCGACACGCCGGCGCCGGGGACGCCGCTCAACGAGGAGGCGACCTACGGCGACTACGCCTCCACCTTCATCACCGCGACGCCGAGCGGCCACCAGGCGCTGTTGGAGAGCTGCGAGCCGTTGACCCCCAACTCGACGGCGGTCATCAACGCGGGGACCGCGTGCCAGACGGAGGACGCCAACAGCGGAAGCGCGGGGAGCAGCTTCAGCTACTTCAACAGCAAGAACGATCTCTACGTCTACGACGAGGACGCAAACGGCGGCGCCGGTTCGCTCACCGACATCACGACCGGCGACCCCACCGGCGCCGACGTGCTCGGGGTGCTCGGGACCTCCAGCGATCTCTCGCGGGTGTACTTCGCTGCGCGGGGAAACCTGACCGGGACGGCTCCCGCGTTGAGCGACTACTGCCACACGCCGGCGGGTCAGGCGCCGAACCTCTACGTGTGGGACAAGACGGATGGCACCCGCTTCATCGGTCAGCTCTCGATCCCGACCGGCGGCTGCTTCCAGGACCCCCTCGGCGACATCGACACGTGGCAGAACGAGATCGACGCGCTCCACGCCGGCGCTCGCGTGACCGCGGACGGCCGCTACCTCGCGTTCACGAGCGAGTCGACGACGCTGGACCCCTCCTACAACACCATCGATGCGGACCTCGGGCTGCCCCACAAGGAGGTCTACTTCTACGACTACAACAACCCGGGGACCGGGCCGACCTGCGTGTCGTGCATCGGAACGGGACCGCCGAGCTCAGACTCGACGATCAACAGCCAGGAGCTGACGACCCAGACCAACGACCTCGTCAACTACCCGGACTGGGAGAAGCAGAACCTGCTCCCGAACGGCACGCTGTTCTTCGAGTCCGGCGAGAAGCTGGTGCCGGCGGACCACAACACGACCACCGACGTCTACGAATACAAGCCCGGCACGGGGACGGTGTCGCTGATGTCCAGCGGGCAGAGCACCGAGCCGTCGAACTTCGTGGGCGCCACAGCCGACGGCAGCAACGTCTACTTCACGACCGACCAGTCGCTGCTGCCGTCCGACATCGACAACAACATCGACATCTACGACGCGCGCGTCGGCGGCGGCGTGGCCAACACTCTGCCGCCGCCTGGATGCCAGAGCGGCTGTGCACCGCCGCCCGGGACGTCTACCTTCGTGGGACCGGGGAACCAGACGCCGACCGTCGTGGTGCCGGCGCCGCGGCCGGTCGCGTTCGCGCTGGCGCGCTTGACCTCGGCGCAGATCGCGTCGCTGGCGCGGACCGGGACGGTGACACTGACGATCACGGCGCCGGGAGCCGGGAGGGTGTCGGTGAAGGCGCTGGCGAGGATCGGCAAGGGCGGGCTCAAGACGGTCGGCTCGGCGAGCGTGAGCGCGAGGACTGCCGGTTCGCTGCGGCTGACGCTGTCGCTATCGGGCGCCGCGCGCAGCGCGCTGCGCAAGCAAGGTCGACTCGCGGTGACGATCGAGGCGCTGTTCGGCAGATCCGTCAAGACGGTCCACGTCACGCTGACACATAAGCGGTAGGGAGTTGGGCTATGAGCAATCCGTCGAGGTCGGCACGCCGTGCGGCTCTGCTGGCCGCTGGAGTGACGGCGCTGATGGGTGGAGCAGCGATTCCAGCCGGCGCGGCGACGGTTTCGCTGCCCGACGGCCGAGTTCTCGAGCTGGTGACGCCCACCACGAGTCCCAACGTAGACGTCAACGCCCTCCCGTTCGCGCAGGTCGGCGCCGACGGCAACGAGGTCGCCTTCGAGACGCTGGGCGATCGCAACGTCGGCCCGTCGGCCAACTTGGAGACATACCTGTCGACGCGCACGCCCGGGGGCTGGTCGGTCAAGCTGCTGACCCCGCCCGAGGCGGCCAGCACCTTTAATTGGTATCCGGCGCACTTTCCCCCGAACCCCTTCTTCGCATTTAGCAGCGACCTCTCCGAGACGGTGTTCGACGCCGCGCCGGCCTCGCCGCTGACGCCGGCCGATCCGCCCGACTCCGACAACGTCTATGTCCAGGACACGGCCACCGGGGCCGACACGCTGGTCAACACGGCGGGTCCCGACCTCTCCTTCATCGGCCCGCGCGTGGCTGCGGTCTCGCCCGACTTCCGGCACGTGGTGTTCGATGACGACGGGGGAGTTGCCAACAACTACTACAACCTCCCCGAGCCGGGACAGATCCGGCCGCCCGAGGTCTACGTCTGGTCCGCAGATCAGGGCATGAGCCTGGCGAGCATCCTCCCCGACGGCAGGATCGGCACCGGCAACGCCGTCACCTCCCACGGGATCTCCGACGACGGGTCGCGGATCTTCTGGCAGGGCTCGGCCGGGGTCGGCCACGTCTATGAGCGTCGCGACCAGGGCCTGCCCGACGCGTCGACGGTCCAGCTGGATGTCCCGGCGCCGGGAGCGCCGGTGAACGCCACGGTGGTCGGCGGTGCCTATAGCTCTCAGTTCATCACCGCGACGTCCGACGGGCACCAGGCTCTGTTCCAGAGCTGCGCGCCGCTGACCGCCGATTCGACGGCGTCGATCGTCAGCTATGACACGTGCGACAACTTCGACGATTTCAGCTCATCCGCCAACAAGAACGACCTCTACATCTACGACGAGGACGGTAACGCTGGGGCGGGCTCGCTGACCGATATCTCCACCGGCGACCCCAATGGCGCCAAGGTGCTCGGCGTGGTTGGGGCCAGCAGCGATCTCTCACGGGTCTACTTCGTCGCGCTGGGCAACCTGACCGGGACGGCGCCGACGCCGAACGACTACTGCCAGACGCCTGCGGGCGACGCGCCGAACCTATACGTGTGGGACAAGACGGACGGCGTCAAGTTCATCGCACAGCTCCAAGCACCAAGCCCGCCCGGCGCCTGCTGGTTCACTCCTCAGGGGGACGTCGCGGTTTGGGAGAACGGCATCGACGCCGAGCACAAGCAGGCCGCTGTCTCGGCCGGGGGCGACTACGTCGCGTTCGCGACGTATGCGGCGATCGATCCAGCCTACGACAACATCGATCCCACGTCCGGGTACCCGCATCAGGAGGTCTACATCTACAAGTACGGCAGCGCGGGGCCGATCTGCGTGTCGTGCGTGGGGTCAGGACCGGCGCTGTCGGACGCGACGATCGCCAACCAGCAGCTGACGACGGTCGAGAACGAGCTTCAGAACTTCCCCGGCTGGCAGAAGCGCAACCTGCTCGACAACGGCACGCTCTTCTTCGAGTCGGCCGACAAGCTGGTGTCGGGGGATGACAACACGACCACCGACGTCTACGAATACAAGGCTGGGCCGGGGACACTGTCGTTGATCTCGAGCGGACGGAGCACGCAGCCGTCGAACTTCATGGGCGCGACTGCCGACGGCAGCAACGTGTTCTTCTCGACCGACCAGTCGCTGCTGCCGTCCGACATCGATAACAACATCGACATCTACGACGCGCGCGTCGCCGGCGGCGTGGCCAACACCCCGCCGCCGTCGGGGTGCCAGAGCGGCTGTTCGCCGCCGCCCGGCACCTCGACCTTCGTGGGCCCCGGGAACCCCAAGCCGACGGTGGTGGTGCCTGGCCCGCGGCCGGTCGCGTTCGCGCTGGCGCGCTTGACCTCGGCGCAGATCGCGTCGCTCGCGAGGACCGGGACGGTGACGCTGACGATCACGGCGCCGGGAGCCGGGAGGGTGTCGGCGAGGGCGCTGGCGCGGCTGGGCCGGGGCGCGGCGACGACGATCGCGTCGGCGAGCGCCCCCGTTCGCGGGGCGGGTCCGTTGAGGCTGACGCTGCGGCTGTCGGGCAAGGCCCGAGCGGCCTTGAAGAAGGCCGGCCACCTGGCGGTCGAGATCGTCGCGACTTTCGGAAAATCGACCAAGACGGCCCGCGTGACCCTCGTGCGTGCGCGCCGATGACGGCCCGCCCCGACGGGTGGGTGTTGCATCGGGAAACGGGCTCGTGTAGATTTCTTAGGGCTGCGATGGCCGCCGGCCGTCGCGATCCCTGCAAAGGGGAGGGGGAAGTATCCATAGGCCTTCAGCCAATAAGGCGAGGCCGCGGACCGAGGAGCACCCGGACGGGTGAGCGGGCTTCGCGATGAGGAGTTAGATGAGCAACGTTTTTAGGGCGGCGCGAGCTGTCTCGCCGGCGACGGCTGGCTCCATGACTTCTTCGACGCGGCGACGCAGCGCGCGCGCGCTGCGCCTGCGGGCGCTGCTCGGCGCGGTGCTGGCCGCGTCGCTGCTGCTGCTCGTCGTCGGCGCGCCGAGCGCGAGCGCACAGATCTTCTACGCGAACTTCAGCTCGCTCGGCGCCGCCGACAACGCTGGCCAGAACGGCCTCACTCTCATCAGCTCGCCGGTCACCAACCTCGCGGGGATCCAGGTCAACGGGTCCAACATCTACTGGGCGAACGACAGCGCCGCCGGCGCCGGCTCAATCGCCGAGGCGAATCTGAACGGATCGAGCGCGCACACCATCATCACCGGGCTGAACAACCCGGACGCGATCGCCCTCGACGGCAACTTCATCTACTACACGGAGGGCACCACGGCGGCTACGTGGGCGATCGGGCGTGCCAATCTCGACGGGACGAGTCCGAACAACACGTTCATCACGGGCGCGAACGTCCAGAATCCGAATGGCATCGCCGTCAACGGGACGAACATCTTCTGGTCGAATGGGACCACTGGCGGCTTCCCCGGCAACGGGTTCATCGCGGAGTCCGACCTCAATGGCAACAACCAGAGCGTTCTGATCCCGAGCGCCATGACCGGCACGACGACCGGCGGTGACAACGGAGCCGGCTTCCCAAGCGGCCTCGCGATCGACAGCAACTTCATCTACTGGAGCGAGCGCAACCCGGGCACCTCGCCCGCCGGGCAGATCGGCGAGGCGACGCTCGCGGGCACGAACATCAATGCCGCGTTCGTCGACGTGCACACGAGCATCGGCAACTTCGGCTGCCCGCAAAACATCAACCTGATTCCGTCGCTCAACCTCCTTGCCTGGCTCGACGAGAACCAGTGCAGCAGTGGTACCTCCGCCTACGGATTCGTCAAGCTGAACGGACCGTCGACCGCGAACCCCAACGTCCCCAACCCGCCGACGCTGTACAGCGAGTGCCCGACGTTCACGAACCCCAACAACCCCGTGTGCACCGATGGCTGGATCACGACCAGCGGCAGCTTCGTTGGCCCCACGGGGGGTAACGGATCGGATCCAACGGCGAGCATCGCGGGGAACTCCCTGCGCGCAGTCACCGGATCTGGAACCTGCGGCACGTCTCCGATACAGGACGGAGTGCCGGTCAACTGTACGTTCTCCTTCCAGGATACCGATACCGGTTCGGGCCCTTCGGCGCCGACCGGCACGGTCACCTTCACCGCCAGCGGGACCGCTGGGACCTTCTCGTTCAATCCAACGAGCTGCACGCTGGTCCCGGGTGCAAGCAACACCTCGAGCTGCTCTGGTGCGTTCACGCCGCTGAAGGCCAGCACGAGCATCTCGGTCGACGGCAACTATGGCGGCGACGCGGCGCACGTGACCAGCCAAGGCGGCCAGTTCGGGATCGTCGTGCAGGATCCGACGACGACGACTGACAACTGTACGTCGACGACTTCGCAGGCGAAGGTGCCGTGGACCTGCACGGTGACGGTCACCGATACCGTCGCCTCGCCAGCGGTCCCGACCGTCCCGACGGGTACCGTCAGGTGGACCTCCAGCGCAGACCCAACGACGGCGTTCAGCAACTCCGCCCAGTGCAACGTCGTTTCCAACGGCGACGGCAAGAGCGCGAGCTGCTCGCTCACTTACACGCCGAGTGCGCAGGGCAACCCGACCGTCACCTCGACGTGGACTGCCCCGACAGACTTCACGTCGCCGGGGCCGGGCACGACGATTCTGAACGTCGGAACGCCGCCGAACACCACGACCACGGGCGTCACCTGCGTTCCGTCGGGGCTGCCCGCGCTGCGGGCGACGCTGCCGACGACGTGCACGGCGACGGTGACGGATACCGGCTCGCCGGTCATCGGCTCCCCGACGGGGTCGGTCACGTTTACGTCGAACGCGCCGGGCGGCTCGTCGCCGGTGTTCACGCCGCCAAACCCCTGCACGCTGGTCTCCAACGGTGACGGCTCCAGCTCGAGCTGCTCGGTAACGTACAAGCAGTCGCTCGCGGGAACCCCGACGATCACCGGTACGTACGCGCTGACTCCGCCCAACTGGCAGGGGAGCACGGGCACCTTCTCGCTGACCGTGCCTGCGCCGCCGGATAGGACCTCGACGACGGTCTCGTGCGTGCCATCGACGTTCAACGCGCACAGCCCGTCGAGCTGCACGATCACCGAAACCGACACCGCCTCGCCCCAGGTGACGAGCCCGGCACAGCCCCCGGGCACCGTCAACCTCGCCACGTCGGGTACCGCGGACGGAGCGAGCGCGTTCAGCGCGACGTCGTGCACGCTAGTCGCCGGTGCCCCCAACAACTCCAACTGCACGGTGACCTACACCCCGACCGTGTCCGGCAGCCCGTTGATCACCGCCACGTATCCGAACGACTTCCCCGGATTCGGCGGCAGCACCGGTTCCCAGACGCTGACGGTCAACCCGGCGCCCGCCCACGCCACCGCCACTTCCGTTGCCTGCTCGCCGACTTCGCCGCCCGCGACGACCGGGACGCTCTGCACGGCGACGGTGACCGATCAGAACCCGACGACGAACTCGCCGACGGGCACCGTCGACTTCACGTCCAACGTCGACTTGTCGAGCGCGTTCAGCCCCGCCGCGAGCTGCTCGCTCGTTCCCACAGGCAACAACAAGACCTCGACGTGCTCGGTGACGTACACGCCGAGCGCGCAGGGCCCAGCCACGGTCACGGCGGCGCTCGTGGCCAACGCGTCCTTCCTCGCGAGCTCTGGGCAGCAGTCGTTGACGGTCTTGGCTCCGCCCCCCGACACGACGACGACGGCCGTCGCCTGCGTCCCCTCAACGTTCCCGCTGGCCAACTCGACGGCGTGCACGGCCACGGTGACGGACACACACGTCCCATCGCACGTGCCGACCGGCAACGCGAGCTTTGCCTCCAACGATGCAGCGGGGTCGTTTGACAGCACGTCCTGCCCGCTGGTCAGCAACGGCGACGGCAAGACCGCGAGCTGCACCGTCAACTACACAGCGCCGGACGTCGGCACCCCGACGATCACCGCCTCGTATCCGGGGGACAACGTCACGTTTACCTCGAGCTCGGGCACGACGATGCTCACGGTCACGACGCATCCCACCTCGACGGCAGTCAGCTGTGTCCCGGCCGGCAGCGGCCCAACCGACATTCTGGCGGTCAACGCCCAGTCGACGTGCACGGTGACGGTCACGGACACCGGCGCTCTGGACACGACCAATCCCACGGGCAGCGTCAACTTCACCTCGGACGACCCGAACGGAGTCTTCGACAGCCCAAGCTGCACGCTTGCCCCCAACGCCGACAACTTGACGTCGAGTTGCATCGTCCACTACACCCCACCCGACGCCGGCACGCCGACGATCACGGCGACCTACGTCAACGATCCGCCGTTCGCCGCGAGCTCGGGGACGGAGATGCTGACCGTCACGGCTAGCACGACGACGACGACGATCTCCTGCGTGCCCGCGGGCAGCGGGCCGACAGACATTCTGTCGGCGGGCAGCCCGTCGACCTGCACGGCGACCGTGACCGACACCGGCCCGAACCCGACCGTGAGCCCGACCGGGAGCGTCAACTTCACCTCCGACGATCCGAACGGAGTGTTCGACAGCGCGAACTGCACGCTTTCCCCCAACGGCGACAGCCTGACCTCGAGCTGCTCGGTCCACTACACGCCCCCGACCACCGGCACGCCGACGATCACGGCGACCTACGTCAACGATCCCGCGTTCGACGCGAGCTCGGGCACGGAGATGCTGACCGTGACGACTAGCACGACGACGACGGCGATCAACTGCGTCCCGGCGGGCACCGGACCGACCGACATCCTCTCGGCCAACAGCCAGTCGACCTGCACGGCGACGGTCACCGACACCGGCACAGCCCCGACCGTGAGCCCGACCGGGAGCGTCAGCTTCAGCTCCGACGATGTGAACGGGGTGTTTGACAGCACGACCTGCACGCTGTCCCCCAACGGCGACAGCCTGACCTCGAGCTGCGCGGTCCACTACACGCCTCCGGCGCCAGGAACGCCGACGATCACGGCGACGTACGTCAACGATCCTGCGTTCGTCGCGAGCAGCGGCCAGGAGCAGCTCACGGTCACGTCCTCGGCCGCGACCACGACCGTGAGCTGCACGCCGTCGACGCTGCCGGCGGGCGTCTCCAGCGCGTGCACCGTGAACGTCGCCAATACGAACGCGTTCGGCTCCGGTCCGACCGGCACCGTGACCGTGAGCGACGGCGGAGCCGGCGGCACTTTCGACAACACGAGCTGCTTGCTCGTTGACGTGGACACCGTCAACTCATCGTGCACGGTGAACTACACGCTCGACGCGTCCGGAACTCCGACGATCACCGGGTCCTACCCAGGCGACCCGGCCAACGGCCCGAGCAGCGGATCCGAGCAGCTGACCTACAACAGCCGGGCGACGACCACGGCGCTGTCGT
>Ga0182024_10023474_pt1 | contig 11040 bp, 6 predicted proteins | sample P32metaG_FD_120480 | JGI IMG/M metagenome (GOLD analysis project Ga0182024, IMG submission 120480) | Permafrost microbial communities from Stordalen Mire, Sweden - P3-2 metaG (Illumina Assembly) | ecosystem: Environmental > Terrestrial > Soil > Wetlands > Permafrost | place: Sweden: Stordalen... | reverse complement strand
TTAGCTAACTTACCTTCGGCTAAAACCTAAGCTTTCGCGTTTCAATAATTATACAAAGTGTGCACAATCGCTCAGTAATGAAAGCCGGACAGACCTATTATTCTGGGCTATGAAACCGGTGTAGTTCGGCTAATAAGAACTACAAGTTTGACTCCGTCATTTTCCTCGCGATGATTGGCGAAGACAGGAAAAGTCTGTCCGCTGAAAAAGGAAAAGATATCTGGTCGGAGATGTTTGTGTCGTCCTAAGTGGCGCGCAATATCCGGCACGAAGAAGGACCTGGTCGCCCTACTGGACTGAACATAAATCCGACCTGCTAGGTGATGTTTGTGTGGCATTACATGTTCCGGGAGCTGCGCCGGCCGCGGTCCCGGCGTCCCAGTCTCGCCACTGTGCAATTTCTTCCGGAGGAACTGTCATGAAAGACCACTTGGAAGAAGAGCAGGAACTCCTGCAACGGTTGTTGGAGAAGGACGGTGTGGCCTCCGCAACAGCGGTTATGGCGGACCCGGAAGTGACGGCATTGCAGCCGGGAATGGAGGCCGAACCCTACGCCGCTCCTCGCACGGCGCTTGAGCAACACCTGGCCACAATTTGGGCTGATGTGCTGGGCGTGCCACGCGTGGGGATCCACGATGATTTTTTCGCTTTGGGTGGAGGCTCGTTGTGCGGAGCCGTAATGACCGCCAGAGTCGAGGACACGCTTGCCATCGATCTTCCGGTTCGAGAGCTATTCGAGTCGTCCACGATTGCCGAACTGGCGGCGGTGATTCAGACAAACCTGGGCGGAAAAGAATTACGCATTAAACTGCCGGAAGAAGCTGCCACTGCAGTATCGACTCGCGAAGCGGATTCACGAACTTCCCTCTTCCCTCTTTCCTGCTCCCAGGAACAACTGTGGTTTCTGGACCGTCTCCAGCCTGGCAGCGACTTCTACAACGTGGCTCTGGCCTGGAGGATCAAGGGTGACGTTCATGTTTCTCTGCTGGAACGCAGTCTCGAGGAAGTCATGCGGCGCCACGAAGCGCTGCGAACATGCTTCGTCGTGGCCGGGAATGGAATGCCCCGGCAGAAAATTATTTCCGATGCAGTGAAGCTGCCTTTGGCGCGGTTCGATCTCACCGAGATGGAGGCTGGTGAAAGAGAGAAGCGGGCGAAAAAAATTCTGGCGGAAGAAGGCGCAAAGCCATTCGATTTAAGTCAGGTACCTTTGTGGCGAGGAGCGTTGCTTCGCATAAAAGACAGCGAGCATATTTTGGGGCTGACTCTGCACCACATCGTGTGCGACGACTGGTCGTTTGGAGTGCTGTGGAAGGAGTTGAGCAGTTTGTATGAGGCGTTTGAGAAGGGGGAACAGTCGCCGCTGCCAGAGATCGGAATGCAATACAAGGACTATGCGCTAAGGCAAAAAGAATGGATGCGAAGCGCGAAATTCCGGGAGCAGATGGAATATTGGAAACGCCAACTGAAGGGAATGCCGGAAGTGCTGAGCTTGCCCACTGACTTCCCGCGGCCTGAGACGCAGAGTTTCCGCGGCCGGATCGAGTTACGAGATCTGCGGAGCGGTTTGTTGGAGTCCCTGAACGCGCTCTCGCGGCAAGAGAGAGGCAGCTTGTTTATGGTGCTGATGGCCGCATGCCAGGTATTGCTGATGCGGTACAGCGGCCAGGAGGATTTCGCGGTGGGCACGGTAATAGCCAACCGCAACCGATTAGAGACCCAGCAACTGATTGGATTCTTTCTGAGCACAATGGTCATACGGGCGAATCTGCAGGGGCAGCCGACTTTCCGCCAGGTGTTGCGGCGGGTGCGCGAGGCAATGCTGGGCGCTTTTGCGAACCAGGAACTCCCGTTTGAGAAACTGGTGGAAGAGTTGGCGCCCAACCGTGACGTAAGTCGCGCTCCTTTGTTTCAAGTGGCGTTCACTTTAGTTAGCACTCCCCCGGCCAGATTGGAACTCGGTCAGTCCGAAACCAGCGAGGTCTTAGTAGATTTGGATACCTCCAAGTTTGATCTCGCCATGGTGGTAGACGAGGGCAAGGACAGCGCAGCCGTCGCGCTCAACTACAACACCGACTTGTTCGAAGCCAACACCATCCGGCGGATGCTGGCACAGTACGAACATTTGCTGGAAGGCATCGTGGCCGATCCGGACCAGCCGGTCCGGACCTTGCCTATGGAGAACGCGTTGGATCGGGACTTGCCTCACAATCCCTACCAAGCTGCGGACGCGGCAGGATTGCCCGCTGTGGGCGAAGAGCGAGTAAACAACGTGCTGGTGCTCCCGCGAAACGAATTGGAACAAGCCATTGCGACTGTCTGGCGGGCCGTGCTGGGCCGAGATCAGGTGGGAGTGCATGACAACTTTTTTGATCTTGGTGGCTATTCGCTCCTGGCCGTTGAGGTGCTTCTAAGGTTGCGCGCTGAGCTTTCGCTCGATCTTGAACTCCTCCACCTATTTCAATTTCCCACGATTGATACACTCGTCCGCTTTCTTCAGACGGGCTACAACTTCGAGATGAAATTCCGCGGCACACGGGAACGCGCAGGCAAGCAGAGAAAGGCCGTTAAAAAGTTCGGAAGGTGCACACCCCATGGATAAAGACGCACTCGAGGGAGTAGCAATCATCGGCATGGCGGGACGGTTTCCTCAGGCCTCCAACCTTCAGCGCTTTTGGGAGAACCTTTGCCAGGGAATCGAGTCTGTATCGTTTTTCTCCGCGGAAGAGTTGGAAAAGGCGGGAATAGATCCGGCGCTGGTTCGCCATCCTAATTATGTAAAAGCCAAAGCGGTGGTGGAGGATGCGGATTTGTTCGACGCCGGTTTCTTTGGTTTTTCGCCGCGCGAAGCGGAACTCACCGATCCTCAGATACGCATGTTTATGGAATGCGCGTGGGAAGTTTTGGAATCCGCCGGATGGGATCCGGAAAAATTTCCCGGAATGATCGGCGTTTATGCCGGAATGTCGATGAGTTCGTATTTGTGGCAGCTCAGGTTCGACGAATCGGCACAAGACTCGGTCAGCGCTTTTCGCACACTGATTGGCGGTGCGGAGAAGGACCATCTCGCCACTACGATCTCGTACCGCCTCAACCTGACCGGACCGAGCATGAACATTCAAACTGCATGCTCCACTTCGCTGACCGCGGTACACGCGGCTTCCCGAGCTGTCATGACCTACGAATGCGATATGGCTCTCGCCGGCGGGGCTGCCGTCAGCACGCCGGTGCGCTGCGGTTATCTGTACGAGCCCGGAGGTATTCTCTCCGCCGATGGTCACTGCCGCAGCTTCGATGCCGAAGCCAGCGGTTCAGTGGGCGGTGAGGGCGTTGGCGTCGTTCTGTTGAAAAGGCTGGAAGACGCGATTGCCGCCGGCGATCCCGTGTATGCCGTCATTAAGGGTTCGGCAGTCAACAATGATGGACGCCGGAAGGTCGGTTTCACCGCGCCTGCGGTGGAAGGCCAAGCAGAGGCGACTGCCATGGCGCTCGCGGCAGCGGAGGTGGACTGCGAAAGCGTCGGCTACATCGAAACTCACGGGAGCGCGACTCCGATCGGAGATCCAATTGAGATCGCGGCGCTCAACCAGGTCTATGGTCAGGCCTCCCTGAAGCCTGCAAGCATTCTTGTAGGATCGGTTAAGAGTAACATTGGCCATCTCAACGCAGCCTCCGGAGTGGCGGGATTGATCAAGGCCACTCTGGCCGTTCAGCATGGCCTGATTCCTCCTTCCCTGAATTTCCGCCAGCCCAACCCGAAGATTCCTTTTGATACCGGCCCCTTCCGTGTCAATGACACGCTCTCCTCCTGGCCTGAAAGCAAGAAGCCCAGGCGGGCAGGAGTGAGTTCATTCGGAATCGGTGGCACCAACGTCCACATGATTCTGGAGGAAGCGCCAGCAACGCAGCCATCCGAGCCGGCAAAGCCCTGGCAGCTCGCAGTAATTTCCGCCCGCACTCGCTCGGCGTTGGAGCGAGCTACCGATCAATTGGCGGCACATCTGGCGGAAAATCAGGATCAGAACTTCGCCGATATCGCATTCACCTTGCAGCAAGGCAGAAAAACTTTCGAGCACCGCCGCATGTCCGTATGTCGCGATCTTTCCGTCGCGGCGGCACTCTTGCGCGAGCGCACTCCTTCTCAAGTATTCAGCGCAGTAGGGCCGTCCCAGCGGCGTCGGGTTGCCTTTCTCTTGCCTGGTCTGGGCGATCAATACGTGGATATGGGCCGCGGCTTGTATGAGTCTGAGCCAGAGTTCGCGCAACAGGTGGACCATTGCTGTGAGCTTCTTCAGCCGCTCATGGGCGTTGACCTGCGCACCATCATGTACCCCAACCCCAGAGTTCGGCGGCAGGATAATATCAAATCGGAAGAACGATTGAATTTCCGCAACCTGCTTCTGCGTTCCCAGCGAGACGATTCCCCATCAACTCAGCACGAAATTCATCGTACTCTCTGGGCTCAGCCAGCACTGTTTGTGATCGAGTTTGCGCTGGCAAAACTCTGGATGAGCTGGGGTATTGTGCCGGAAAGCGTGATGGGCTACAGCGTGGGCGAGTACGTGGCCGCGTGCCTGGCCGGCGTCATCCCTTTGGCAGACAGCCTGCGCATGCTGGCGGTGCGGGCGCAGCTGATTGAGAAACTGGCTCCCGGCGCTATGCTGGCCATTGCGGCGTCCGAAGCTGACATTCGTCCTCTGCTGAATCCGGGAATCGCCATTGCGGGAATTAATGGCGACTCACTGTGCGTTGTCTCCGGCACACCTGAGGCCGTGGATGCGCTGCACCACCGGCTGGCTGGCGAGGGCGAATTCGTATGCCGGCGGCTGCTTGCGACTCATGCCTTCCATTCGCCACTGATGGAACCAATCGCGGCGGAATTGACCAAGGTGGCGCGGTCGGTCCGTCTCAGTCCTCCCAGGATTTCTTATATCTCCAATGTGACGGGCAAGCCGATTGCGGACTCTGAGGCCACGGATCCCTGCTACTGGGCCCGGCATCTGACCCAACCGGCCCAGTTCATGGCGGGCTTGCAACACATGTGCTCGCCATCGGCACCCGTATTCGTTGAGGTCGGCCCCGGCCAGATGCTGACTTCGCTGGCCGGGCAGTATCTCTCCGGCAGGGGCTCGGCGGATCGAGTCGCACTCGCATCGCTTCCACATTCATCCGACGCGCAACCTGATCGCGCTTTTATTCTTAACACTCTGGGCAATCTGTGGCTGGCCGGCATTGAACCCGACTGGGCGGGCGTGCATCGGCATGAACGCCGGCGGCGCGTCCCGCTTCCGACATACCCCTTCGAGCGCCAGCGTTATTGGGTTACGCCACAAAACTCGGTGCGATTCGAGGTTCCCAAGCTCCGTGAGGCTTTTGATTCCGCTGCTCAGATGACCTTTTTTACGGAAACCAACACGCCGGAAGAGCGCGGCGCCAGAGGCGTGCGCCCTCAACTCGGAGCCGAGTATGTAGCGCCCGCCAATTCCACAGAGCGAAAAATTGCGGAAATATGGGAAGGTTTGCTGGGGGTTCATCCCATTGGAATTCATGATGAATTTCTCCGCCTGGGCGGAAATTCGCTGCTTGCGATCCGCGTAGCTGCCGAACTGCGCGAAGCCTTCCAGATCGAGTTTCCGCTTGAGCCGCTTCTGAAATCTTCCACTGTTGCTGAGATCGCACTGCTTGTGGAGGACATCCTGCTGACCATGATCGAAGGCATGGATCAGACGGAAGCAACCGCAATGGAGAACAAATAATGTCTGCCCCTTCGCTACTTGCGCGGAACCCGCATTCTACCGAGGGCTCCGGCATCGTCCCCCTTGAAACCGTGGGTGTGATCGGCGCCGGAGTCATCGGCGTGGGGTTGGCCCACGCTCTGGCGCAGAGCGGCCTGCGCACCCTGCTGATCGACGTGTCCGATTCGATTCTTCAGGCCGCTCTCGGGCAGATAAGAAACAACATTCGCTTCCAGCGCTTGTTTCGTGAGAAAGCTGGTGATGGTGCCGAAGAAATTTTGGCGCGTATCAAAAGTTCCGCCAGCTATGACGTCCTGCAGGAAGCCGATTTTGTGATTGAAAACGTGACGGAAAAGCTGGCCGTTAAAGCCGAGGTTTACCGGCAGTTGGATACGATTTGTTCTTCGCGTTGCATTTTCGCCGCCAACACGTCCGCTATTCCGATCGCCCGCATCGCCGCCATGACCGGCCGGCCTGCGCAAGTGCTCGGCATGCATTTCATGAATCCGGTGCCGCTGAAGACCGCGGTCGAGGTGATTCGCGGCCCTCACACCAGCGACGAAACACTCGCCGCGGCCGGCCGGCCGCTCGGCGTTATGGGCAAGAAAGCCATCGTGGTGGGCGACTCACCCGGATTCGTTTCCAACCGTGTGCTGATGCTGACCATCAACGAGGCTATTTTTCTGGTGCAGGAAAAGGTCGGCTCGCCGGAAGTGGTGGACGAAATCTTTAGAACTTGCTTCGAGCATAAGATGGGCCCGCTTGAAACCGCTGACCTGATCGGCCTGGACACCATTTTGCTCTCTCTCGAGGTTCTGCACGGCGAGTTCAAAGACAGCAAGTTCCGCGCTTGTCCCTTGCTCCGGCAAATGGTGGATGCCGGTCTGCATGGACGCAAGAGCGGCCGGGGATTCTACAGCTACGAGGATTAACCAACTGGAGAAAAGGGATGGAGCAATCGAAAGAAAAATTGCGCAGTTTCCTGGCGCGACACATCGCTGGTCGAAGCATCGGGTATGACGAGCAGATTTTCGCCGCTGGTTTTGTTAACTCCATGTTCGCCATGCAACTTGTGTTGTTTCTGGAAAAGGACTTCAAGATCTCGATTGCCAATGAGGATCTGGAACTCAGGAATTTTCAGACCATCAACGCCATGGCGGATCTGATCGAAAGGAAGATCCCGGCATTGCAAACAGCTTGAATTAACCATTGGATGCGGCCATGGAATTGAATTCACAACAGCAACGGTTGCGCAGCGAGTTTCGCGAATTTGTAAACCTTCACATCGTGCCCCAGGCGAACTCCTGGGACCGTGAGGAACTCATGCCTGCTGAGATAGTGCGGCGGTTAGCCCATCAGGGTTATCTCGGAGCGCTCCTTCCCGCCGAACATGGCGGCGCTGGGTTTGACATGATCGAATTCGGGCTGCTGAATGAAGAACTGGGACGAGGCTGTTCATCGATCCGAAGTTTGTTGACCGTGCACAGCATGGTGGCCTCGACCGTATGGCGCTGGGGAACCGAGGCGCAAAAGGCGCAATGGCTGGAAAAGCTGAGCCGCGGGGAGGCAATCGCCGCATTTGCTCTTACCGAGCCCGAAGCCGGCAGCGACGCGCGCAGCATCACAACCCAGGCCGTGGCCAGCGGCGATGATTTCTTGCTTACCGGGCATAAGAGATGGATTACGTTCGGGCAGATCGCAAGTTTGTTTCTAGTCTTTGCCCAGAGCGAGCGCGGTGCGTGCGCGTTCCTGGTCGAGCCCAATGCCCCCGGTTTTCACATTTCTCCCGTGCATGGCATGTTGGGAACGCGCGCTTCCATGATGGCGGAAATCCACCTGGAGCAGTGCCGTACACCGAAACGGAGTTTGATTGGCGCTCCTGGATTTGCCCTTTCTCACCTTGCCTCCTCAGCTCTGGATTGCGGCCGTTACAGCGTGGCCTGGGGATGCGTTGGCATTGCCCAGGCATGTCTGGAGGCTTGCCTGCAGTACACCAGCGAGCGCAAGCAGTTTGGCGCCCGCCTGCTGGATCACCAACTTATCCAGCGCATGATTGCGCAAATGGTCGTCGGCGTGAAGGCGGCGCGGTTGCTCTGCTACAACGCCGGGCTGCTCAAGCAGGCAGGCGATCCTGCGTCGATCCTCGAAACATCGATCGGCAAATACTTTGCTTGCAGGATGGCGGCCGATGCTGCCCGTGACGCCGTTCAGATACACGGGGCGAATGGATGCAGTGGCGAATACCCGCTGGAACGGTTTTATCGCGATGCCAAGATCATGGAGATTATTGAAGGGAGCAATGAAATCCAGGAGATAAGCATTGCACAAAGCGCTTATGCAGATATTTCAGAGGACGCGTTCGTTCGCACCTAAGACAATTTATGACTGGACTCGGAATTCAAGCCAGACCCGAGGGCGAAGCAATTGCGCCCGCGAAAAAAGCGAAGGTCAAGTGCGTCGTATGGGACTTGGACAACACGTTGTGGAAAGGAACCCTGCTGGAAGGCGACTAGGTTGGTTTGCGCGACAACGTAAGGGATATCATCCGCACCCTCGATGCTCGTGGCATTCTGCACTCCCTCGCCAGCCGCAATCACGCGGAAACCGCGCTGGCCAGGCTGCGTGAGCTGGGGCTGGAAGAATATTTCTTGTATCCGCAGATTCATTGGGGCTCCAAAGCGGCATCCATTCTCACGATCGCAGAGAGTCTGAACATTGGTCTCGAAAGCATCTGCTTCATTGACGATCAACCCTTCGAACTCGCAGAAGTTCAGGCTGCACTGCCGCAGGTCCTCTGCCTGGACCATACCCGACTCCCCGATCTAGTGCAGATGCCGGAACTGATGCCCGCCAGCGTTACGGCGGAGTCAAGCATGAGGCGCCTTATGTATTTGGGCGACATGCACCGCAAACAGACGGAAGAGACATTCACCGGGCCACAGGAAGAATTCCTCGCGACGCTTGGCATGGAGTTCACCATCTCACCGGCGGGTGCCGAAGACCTGGCGCGGGCCGAAGAGCTTACCAACCGAACCCATCAGCTCAACACTACGGGCCGCACCTTTTCCCGGCAGGAGTTGGAAGAACTCCGGCGCTCACCGCGCCATCTCTTGCTCATGTCTGAGTTGGTAGACAAGTTTGGCAGCTACGGAAAAATAGGTCTCGCCCTGGTGGAACGTAGTCCTGAAGTGTGGATCATCAAGCTGTTGCTGATGTCCTGCCGGGTAATGAGCCGAGGTGTGGGGACGATCATGTTGAATCACATCCTCGGGCGGGCGCGAGATTCCGGCGTCAGACTCCTCGCGGAGTTCGTGTCCAACGAACGCAACCGCATGATGTATGTCACTTATAAGTTCGCCGGCTTTAGGGAAATCGAGAGCAGAGGCGGCGTCCAGATTCTGGAGCATGCAGCGGCTTCTGTGCCTCCGATACCGGATTACATTGCTCTGAGAGTTAAAGAGAGTTGAAGACAGAGGAAGAATGAGCCGCTGCGGCTCCCTGAGGTCACATGAACCCTGAAGTTCAAACGATCGAATCATCTGCCCAGCAAGCTCGGATTTCCCGGCTTACTCCGGCCCAGCGCGAAATGCTGCAGAAGCGATTGCGGGGCGAGGGCGCTGCCGGCAAGTCCAGCGCGGTGATCACGCGCCGTCCCGGCCCGGCATATCCGCTCACCGCCGAGCAGGAGCATCTTTGGCTTCAGCATCAGGCTGATCCGAATGTCTATTACTTCAACCATACCCATTCCTATCTGTTGAAAGGGGGGTTGAATGTTGCCGCGATGGAGCGTGCCATCAATGAGATTGTCCGTCGCCACGAAAATTTGCGCACATCGCTTCCCGAAGCGGATGGCAGGCCCCAGGGACTGGTCGCCCCCCACCTTCAGATTCCACTGGAACGTGTCGACGTTCCTGAGTTCCCTGCAGAAAACCGGCGAGATCGTTTGCAGACCCTGATTACGGCCAACATATGCCGGCCCTTTGACATCGTGAATGGTCCTTTGATTCGAGCAAGCCTCTACCGCGTCACCGACCACGAGCACGCGCTGGTGGTTACGCTGCATCACATCATTACGGATTTTGTTTCGTACGACTTATTTGACCGCGCACTCTTCACTCTCTACCAAGCCTTTTCCAACGGATTACCTTCTCCGCTTCCTGAACTCTCGATTCAGTACGGCGATTTCGCCTTCTGGCTGGATAACTGGATGAAGTCCGACGAACCAGCCAGGCAGACAGACTATTGGACTCGTGAGCTTGCCGGCCTCCCACGCCTCGATCTGGTAACAGACATGCCACGCCCCCATTCGCGGAGTTTTCGCGGCGACCGTGTTCTATGGGTCGTTTCAGAAACGCCATGGCTGAAGTTTAAGGAGTTAACGGCTTCCGAGAACATGACCCGGTTCACCGGTTTTCTTGCGCTCTTTGCCATGCTCCTGCGGGAATACTCCGGCCAAGACGATGTTCCGGTTGCCACGCCGGTCAGCACGCGCAGGCACAGGGAAACTCAGTCTCTGATCGGCTATTTTCTCAATACCATCGTGTACCGTCTGGACTTGTCGGGCAATCCGACGTTTCTCGAGTTGTTGCAGCGTACCCGCTCGATCACCCTGGAAGCTCTGGCCAACTCCGATCTCCCCTTCGAGTTTCTTTTAAACAAGCTCGGAGCGCAGCGCGACCCCAGCCGTTCCCCTCTGCTAGATAGCTCGTATTCTTTTGGCAACGATCTTCAGGGTGCTCCCCAGGCCCAAGGAAGCTTGACGGTCGAGGGCTTTGATATTTTTTATCGTTCCGCCTGGTTGGACCTCAATTTCGGAGTAAACGACCACGGCGATTCCGCCATCGTTGTTCTGGATTACGTTGCCGACCTCTTTCTACGTTCCACAGCCGAGCGCATGATGCTGCACTTTCAGCGCCTGTTCGAGCAGGCGGTGGTCAATCCCGGATGGCGACTGCGCGACTTCTCATTGCTCAGCGGCAGTGAGCGGCACCAGATACTCGTGGATTGGAATAACACCTCGGCCCCATATCCATCCACTCAGACAATTCCCGGCTGCTTCGCCACACAGGTTGCCCGGAGTGGAGATGCCATTGCTCTGCGGTCGCCGCAGGGTCAGTTGACCTACTCGGAACTCAATCAGCAGTCCAACCGTCTCGCTCACAGGCTTCGAAAGAGCGGCATTCAATCGGAAACTCCGGTAGCGATCCTGATGGAGCGGTCCGTCCAGACGGTAGTCGCCACGCTTGCTGTTTTGAAGGCCGGCGGAGCTTACCTGCCGCTGCATCCCGCATATCCCATGGAGCGC
>Ga0182024_10023473_pt1 | contig 11040 bp, 7 predicted proteins | sample P32metaG_FD_120480 | JGI IMG/M metagenome (GOLD analysis project Ga0182024, IMG submission 120480) | Permafrost microbial communities from Stordalen Mire, Sweden - P3-2 metaG (Illumina Assembly) | ecosystem: Environmental > Terrestrial > Soil > Wetlands > Permafrost | place: Sweden: Stordalen... | reverse complement strand
TCTCCGAAGTGGCTTAGCCAGAATCTTCGCGTCAGACGGGGTAATTCAACAAGAAATATTGCACAAGAAGTCTTGTGTATCGTGGCTCATGGCATCAGACGTCACGTCGGTCACCGACTCCAAGGTCCTCGCAGCGATGTCCCACCCCGCTCGGCGCCGGCTCCTCGACGTCATGCACGTGCAGGGGCCGTCGACCGTGACCACGCTCTCGAAGGCGACCGGCCTCGCGATCGGGAGCGTGAGCCACCACCTCCGCACGCTCGCCGGTGCGGGTCTCGTCGAGGAGGTTTCAGACCTTGCCCGTGACCGCCGCGAGCGCTGGTGGCAGCCTCGCGCGTCCGGTCTGCGCTGGTCCACGAGAGACTTCCAGGGCGACGCCTCCTCTGCTGCGATCGCCGAGGCCGCCTTGTCGCTCAACCTCGAGCACCACACCAGCAAGGTGCGCGCGTGGCGAGCGCGAGCCGATGAGGCATCGGCCGAGTGGCAGGACGCGGCGTTCTCCACCGACACGTGGCTTCGGCTCTCGCCTGCAGAACTCGCAGCGCTGTCAGTCGAGCTGAACGCGCTGCTCGAGCGCTGGCACTCAAGGGCGGTACCCGACGACGGCATCGAACGCGAGCACGTCTTCGTGTTCGCGCACGGTATCCCCGGGGCCCCGTGACGACCATTCTCCGGCGCCACCGCAACTTCCGCCTCCTCTGGATTGGCGAGACCACGAGTGTCGTGGGCACCAGTGTGACGACCGTCGTCGCACCGCTGATCGCAGTGACGCGCCTGCACGCCGGACCGTTCGTCGTCACGTTGATCGCGGCTGCGACCTGGCTCCCTTGGCTTCTCTTTGGGCTGGGCGCGGGGCCGCTCGTCGATGCGGTTCGACGGCGTCGGCTGATGATCGGGTGCGACGTCGCGTCGATGCTCTTGTTCGCGAGTATCCCTGTCGCCGCGGCGTTCCACGTCCTCACCGTGGCCCAGCTGCTCACGGTCGCGTTCGGCGCGGGCTGCGTGAGCGTCCTCTTCAGCACCTCGTACGGACGCATCCTCGTCGACCTCGTGGAGGAGCCCGACGATCGTGCCGAGGCGAACGGGCTGCTCCAGGGCAGTGCTTCGGCTGCGCGCATCGTCGGCATCGGCTTGGGCGGCGTGCTCGTGACGCTCTTCGGCGCCGCGACGTCGCTCGTCGCAGACTCGCTCAGCTTCCTCGTGTCGGCCGTGTGCCTCGCCATGATCGTCCACCATGAGCCGAAGCAGCCGGCCGACACGGGTCGCCTGGGGCTGCTGCACCAGATCCGAGAGGGTGTGGGCTTCTCGTTCGGCGATCCGCTCATGCGCCCGATGGTCCTCTTCGGCGGGACCGCGAACCTGGCGCTCGTCGGCTACCAGGCACTCCTCGTCGTGTTTTTGTTGGAGGACGTCCGGCTCAGTGCCGGCACGATTGGCCTGCTGCTCGCGCTCGTCAGCTGCGGTGGCGTCGCCGGCGCGTTCACGGGCAACTCGCTCGCACGCAGATTCGGCTCGGGCCGCGCTCTTCTTTGGTCGAAGGTCGGCGCGTGCCCCTGTGCCCTGCTCATCCCACTCGCGTCGCACGGCGTTCGCGCCGCGCTGGTCGTGCTCGGCGGCCTCGGCGTCGGCTACGGCATCGTGGCCGGCAACGTCATCAGCAGCTCGTTCTTCCAGGCCTACACGCCGCGCGAGCTGCTCGCCCGCACGAGTGCGACCCAGAACGTCTTCAACTACGGGACGATGCCGCTCGGTGCGGTCCTCGCTGGTGGCGTCGCGAGCATGATCGGCATCCGCGGGGCGATGTGGGCGATGACGGCTCTCCTTCCTGTCGCGGCCCTGCTCCTCGTTTTCAGCCCGCTCCGGGGGATGCGGACGCTCCCGACCGAGACTGCGGTGCTGACGGAGCACTCCCCGCGCGTCTGACGCGCCGGTTGCGGTTAGGAGTGTGCGACGACGTCACAGAGTCGATCGACGTCGGACTCCTCGTTGAAGACGTGCGTCGCGACTCGAAGCATCGTCTCGCCGCGAAGACCAAATATATAGTACTATTCCTGCTAGGATCAAAAGTGTCGAGGAGCTGAGCTCATGGTGGATTCGCTGCAGTCCAAGGAACGGGTCGAAGATCGACAGCTCGAGGTCTTGATCCGCGAGGCTCGGATGCATCGGCGCAATCGATTGCTCGTCAACGCTACGAAGGTGATCGTGACATTGGTGATCGTCGCCGGGCTTGCAATCGCCGCCACGGTGCTGCTCGTGCCGTCCAGCAACGGCGCGTCGACCCCAACGCCGGGGGTTCGCCCGCCGGCGTCTCCTGGAGTTCTGGGGACCACGACCGCGATGGCTTCGCTCCCTCCCGGGATCGCCAGACTCTCGTCCGTCGCCTGTGAGTCGTCACAGGTCTGCGTCGCGGTGGGCACCGGGGGCATCGGCAACGTCGTTCAACCTGTCGCCGTGTGGACGAACGACGGCGGGTCGACGTGGTCCCGCGGTGGCGTGCTGACGATCCTGTCGTCGCTTCAAGGCGTGTCGTGCGCGGGAACGACCTGCATCGCTGGCGCGGGCTACCAGCGCAGCACAGGTGTCCCGCTGCTCGCGCGATCAACTGACACGGGCGTCCGCTGGCAGATCGCAAATGTACGGGTCCATGGCGAAGTCTTGGTGACGGCCTGCAGCACGCCCTCGACCTGCGTGCTCTCGACTGTTAAGGGAACGTATAGGTCGACCAACGATGGACGCACCTGGTCACCGCTGCCGATTCGTGGCGTCGGCGCGTTTGACTCGATCACCTGTCCGACGGCGACCTTCTGTATCGCAGCGGGCACTTCTCCTTCTGCGACCGCTGCACCTGTCGGTGCGTTCGGGCTGATTGCAACCTCGTTCGACGGTGGCAGCACCTGGAGTGTCAGACGACTGTCAGGCAGTCTCTTCCCCCGAGACGTCCAGTGCAGCTCTTCTCGGGCGTGCGGCGTCGTCGCGAACGCGGACGCCCGCGGCCACTTGCTCTTGACGACCAACGGGGGGAGCTCGTGGACGACGCATCTGCTACCCAAGGCACTTGAGGGGATCTCTGGCGCCGCGTGCACCTCGTCAACGGCATGCATCGCGTGGGGGAACTCCCCGGTGTGGAACTACCGACCCCTCGTGACGACAACGGACGATGGTGGCGTTATCTGGACGACACCGAGCACTCCCCCGCTGGACACTGACGTCCTCGGCATGACGTGTCCGGCCGCATCGGACTGCGAGCTCGTTGGCGTCAATGCGTCGCTCGGTGCGGTCATCCTTGGGAGCACGACGGGATACTCCCAGTGGGTCTCCCAGCCACTGCCCCTTGGAGTCGTGCGGATCAAAGGTGCTGCCTGTGTGTCCTTCGCGTCGTGCGTGTTGGCGACGCAGGCAACCCAGCATGGAGCGATCTTCCGCACTACGGACAGGGGCGCAGGGTGGATGCAGGCATCCCTCCCTGCCGGCACCGGCGTGGTCTCCTCAGTGACGTGTCTCTCGGCGACATTCTGCGCCGCTGCGGCGAACGGGCTGCTTACGTCAACGGACGGGGGCTCGACGTGGAGACTCGCAGCACTCGACCTCGGGAGCCAGGCATTCGAGGGGGTTGCGTGCTCCTCGTCCACCCAGTGCGTGCTCGTCGGAGGGCTCCAGCCGACTGGCATTCCCTTCGGGGCGCGAGGCGACTCCGTCGTCTACCTCTGGCGCAACGGGAGGCTTCGCCACGAAAATGCGCCCGGATCGGTCAGCCCGCTCTCCTCGGTTGCGTGCGAAGGCTCGACCTGCGTCGCGGTGGGTGGGTTCAATGGTGCCTACTCCACTGGACCCGTCGCAGAGCAGCTGTCGGTGATCGTCTCTCACGATGGGGGCGTGAACTGGTCGAGGTCCGCGTTCCCACAGGGCGTTTGGGGGCTCAACACCGTCGCGTGCGCCACGGGACGGTCCTGCGTGGCTGTTGGCCAGAACATGGGGCGCGGCGGGTCTCAGCCGGGGATCGTTGCCACCGAGAACGCCGGCAGAACGTGGGTCATCGTGCCAACCGTCCGCGGCGGCGGGCTGAATGACGTTGCCTGCACCACGGCTGGGGTCTGCGTCGCGAGTGGTGTCGAGTTGGTCCGGGGTCGAGGTGGAGGAAGCAGCGAGTCCTCGTACGAGGTTCGAATCTTCGACCGAGCGAGCCACTGGTCGTCACGAGCGCTCGTGCTCGCTGGGTTCTTCAACACCCTCGGGACCGTGCATGGCGCGGGGCTATTCGGGATCCTCGCGGCACCTGGTGCCACACGCGTGACTGTCACTCGACTCAGTTGATCACCCGGATCGGCTGAGATGTGCGCCGTGAGACGCGAGAAGGTCGTTGGGTCAACCACGAGTGTCTCGTTCGTCGTGGATCGCGACGACCCGATGGCTCTTCACGATCAGGTCGCAGGAGAGATCCGCCGTGCGATCGCCGAAGGTGAGATCGGTCCCGGCGAGCGACTCCCGCCAGCGGTCGACCTCGCCGCCGTACTCGGCGTCAACAAGAACACCGTGTTCCGAGCGCTGCACCTGCTGCGCGAGGAGGGAACCGTCGACTTCACACGCGGCCGCGGCGTGCGTGTCACCGGCGGGCCCGAGCGCAGCCAGATCGTCGGGCAAGTCCGCGACCTGCTCGAGTTCGCGCGTGCCCGCGGCTACCGCAGTGAAGATGTGGTCGAGATCATCCAGGGTCTCAGGCGGTAGGCACATCGATCGACGAGCGGCGCCGCTTCGCGGAGAGTGAGACGGCGCATTGGCGTCGTCTCCACGACTGCAGCCTCCTTTTGGCATCAGAGCTTCGCTGCTTGCGGTCAGCCCACGTACGTCGAGCGGCACTCATGCAGCGCGTCGCGAGTCGCTACTGCGGTGCGCGGGGGGAGTACGCGGATGACTTCGGATATCAGCAGGCAGTGAGGGTCTGCCAACGTGGCGCTGGCTCCGGAACCCGTCTCGACGTCCACGAAGTCGCCGCCGCAGAAGTTACCGACCGCATGCATCGGCGAGATCCGCGCGCCAGGATCGGCGAACACGATCTCGTAGGGCGAGTCGGACTCCATGCAGAAGCCCTGGGTGCCGAGGCTGAGGTGGTCGAAGATCGCCCGCAGCTGTGCTGCGCGCTGCCCCGTGAGGGTGACGGACGTGGGTTGGGTCGAGCCGCCAGCGAGCGAGATCCCCCCGTAGCCGGTGACCACCACCGGGCCGGTTGCCGCGGTCTTCTCGGTCGGCGTGCGGTCCGGCACCGAGGTGGTCTCTGCGTCGATACGGAGCTCTTGGAGTCCCGGACCGTCGGCCGCGAACGCGTACAGGAGCGTCGCCTGGCCCTCGTTCGGTCCAGCTGCGGGCATCGTGAGCGGGACGAACTCGGCGTCGTAGGAGACGGGATCGGTCTGGATCGTGATCCCCTGGTTCTCGCGGGCGCCGTGGGGCAGATGGTGCAGAAGGAAGGCCGCGATCGACGCTCGCGTGCCCGGCACGAGAAACAGACGGTGCACGTCCACCTGCCAGAAGGAGAGCGCCTGGCCGAACGAGCGAAGCGTAGGCACCGCGACGGTGGCGGGAGTGGCGCCAGGCGGCAACGGCGCGACGGCGAGCAGCTCGTCCGAGAAGGCCACGCCGACGGGGGGCATCAGCGTGACCGTGAGGGGCCGTGGCGCTGACGTGCTCGCCGGCAACCCTCTCATCACGACGCTCGTCACGTACTTCCCAGCCGGCAGCACCGGCGTGCCTGCGAGACCGCACCGCGGCTCGAAGCGGGGAAGCGCGCCAGTCACTTGACGCGCTGCGCACCGCTGGTAGCTGGTCGAGAGCGTGATCGGGAAGCGACTGGGCCCCGGCGCCAGCCGCACCGTGGGCAGGCACGCGACACCGACCATGACCGGCTGGTAGGGAACAGAGGGGCTCGAGAGCCCGACGTCCAGCCAGCCGTTCTTGGCGCACGCGTCTACCGCGATGGACCGTGACGTGTGATTCGTGAGCGTCGCGAAGCCTCTGATCCGCGAACCGGCGGTGGTCCGCTGGTCGTGCAGGGAGATGCTGACGGTGAGCGGGGCACTGCTGGCGTCGTGGGAGACCTGTGCGGTCCCGCAGGCCGACAGCGCACACGTTGCCGCGGCGAGAGCGGCGAAGCCCGCGGATCGACCGATGAGCCGAACCTGGCGGCCGCCTCGAAATATGCGCATCACACCACCTGTTTCATCAGCTCCGGGACTCTTTCGACGAGCAGATCGCCCCCGGGGGCTGGCACCGCGCGAACACCTGGTGGTGATCAGGGTCGACGGCACCGTTGCTCTAGGTGGCGGCGAGCTCGTCGATCATCCGCAGGTACGCGTCACCGAAGCGATCGGAGCGGTACTGGTCGACGACGATCGCACGGCCCTTCATCCCGGCGGTCGTCCACGCCGCGCGGTCGAGCCGAAGCACGCGGTGAAATCCAGCGATCAGCGAGGTCATGTCGCGCTCTTCGACCAGCCACCCGTTCTCCCCGTCGCGGATGAGCTCGGGGACGCCGAACACCGACGTGGACAGGACCGGGCACCCGAAGAGCATCGACTCGAGCATGGACCGCGGCAGCGACTCGACGTCCGAGGCCGAGACGAGGACGTCGGCAGCCTGGTACCAGCTCCAGATGTCCGGCGTGATCGGCACGAACCGAATTCGCGACGCCAGTCGTTCGGGCACCGCGCGGTGGAGCGCGTCGCTGTAGGGGGCGGGGTGATCGCCGACCAGCACGAGCATCGCGGCCGGATGCGCGTCGGCGATGTGGGCGAACGCCTCGAGCAGGCAGCCCTGCGACTTGCGCTCTTCGAAGATGCCGACGCACAAGAGGACAACCGCGTCCTCGGGGAGCTCGCAGCGCGCCCGCACCTGTGCCGTCGTACCGCGTGCCAAGTGCTCGTCGATCGCCGCGACGTCGACCGCGTAGTTCACCGTCACCGCGCGATCCGGCGCGCCGACGAACTTGGCGTAGAGGCGCCTCGTTGCTTCTGCTTCGAAGACGAGTCGAGTGGCCCCATGGAGCGCGGCTTCGAGCCGGCTCCGCACGTAGGCCGAGACCGGCGTGCCGACGGAGTTCCTGGCGACCCAGTCGGCGACCTCCATGCTCTCGTGGAGCGCCCAGATCGTCGGCACGCCGACTCGCTGCGCTGCGTCGGCAGCCGCGAACTGGCCGAGGGTGTTCACGAGCACGACGCCGCAGCCGGACCCTGCGATCAGGTGCTGCAGCTCGCGGATGTGGCCCTCGTACGAGGCGATGTCGTAGGCCCAGCCGCGGCCGCTGATCACGACGTCGGCACCCATGCTCTCGAGCTCAGGCCCGAGCACCCCGCCCACCGGGGTCATCACCGTGCACCGGTCCAGGCCCGGCAGGATCTCGCGGATGAGGTCCTGGAGGTAGAGCTGGCCGCCGCCGAGCGAGAGGCTGTGGGTGAAGACGAGGACATTCTTCGACTTGCGCCGCGCACCGCGGCGCGAGAACGCCACGGACTCGCTGTTGAGGTGGCGAAGGCGCTCGCTGTACGCCTGCTCGTCGGGAGTGGACTCGTGCGGCAAGAACGTGACCGTCGTCGTGCCGAGGACCGCTCGACTGCCGTCGAGATCGGTGGCACTGACCGAGACGGTGCGCGCTCCGATGGCGTTCAGGTCGACGATGCCGCGCAGCTCGAAGCCGCAGAGAGGGCCCACGCCGGTTGACGGCGACTCGACGTCGGGTCGGCTGAGCCCGAGCCGGGCAAGCCCCAAGCTGACGCCGTCGCACTCTGCCTCGACCGAGTCGACCATTCGCGGCGTGTACGCCCAACCAGTGACCACGAGCAGCTCGCCAACGATGACGTCGCCGTCCTTGGGGAAGTCGATGGCCCCGGCGATGCCGTGTCCTCGCAAGGGGTAGACATGGTCTGCGACGCACTCCCACCCGTCGGGATCGTCCTGCTCGGTTCGGACGAACAGCTGCACGCGGGCCTCGCCGGGCGGGAGCACTCGAAGGTCGACCAACGCACGCCACCCGCAGTCCGCCGCGGCGTCAGGCTCGGCGAGTGCGCTCGGGACGTCCGGACGCGAGATGCCAGTCTCCGCCTCGCCCAGCACCAGGTCGTTGACGACGATGCGGACCGCGGACGGACGATTCGGGCCGAGTAGCGCCCATCCGCCGAACACCACCTCGCCTCGGTCGACCGTCGCACTTATCTCAGGGCTGTCGATCGCGCCGCGCGGGAGGACGACAACCTCGACAGGTGGCGCCTCGGGGACCATGGCCGAGCTGCCGTGTGCCCGAAGGCGTCGGAGCACACTTCGAAAGATCCGCCGAGGCGTCAGTCGACGCAGCAACGCCATCAGGGTGCCGTCGTCGACAGGAACGGGGGAAGTGGTCGAACTTGAAGCGGAGTCGTGAGCCACGGCGCAGTCTGTGTGCGAGTGTATCTTCGAGGCACCTCGACCGGGAGTGGTGATGACCTGCATTCGCGCCGCCCAACTGCGGCGACACGGGCGCGATCCGTCGCCCAATCGTCCGGTGCGTGCAGGCGACTAGGTCGCCTGGCATGGACGGGGCCGCCCCGAGCGGCGAGCGGTTCGTGCCCGAGGCCATGGGCGACCAGCTGATCGAGGCAGAGCACCAGGTTCGGTATCGCCACGCGATGCAGTTCGTGCCAGGCAGGTCAGTGCTGGACGCCGGTTGCGGCGTGGGGTGGGGAAGCGCGCTGCTCGCGCAAGCCGGCGCGATGAGCGTGACCGGGCTCGACATCGATGCCGGTGCGCTCGACGACGCGAGAGGGCGAACCGATGACGCGTCGTTCGTTCGGGGCGATCTCATGGGGCTGCCCTTCGCCGACAGCTCCTTCGAGGTCGTCGTGTGCTTCGAGGCCATCGAGCACGTTCCGGATCCGCTCGACGCGCTGGACGAGCTGCGACGTGTGCTCGCGCCGGGCGGCGTGCTCAGCATCTCTTCGCCGAACCCCGGCGTGTACCCACCGGGGAACCCGTTCCACGTGCACGAGTTCGCACCCGACGAGCTTCGACGCGAGCTGCGGGTGCGATTCCGGCACGCCGCGGGATGGCAGCAGCACGCGATGCTGGCCTCGGTGATGCGCGGGGAGGACGATGACGGCGAGCGCTTCGCAGTCACGACGCTCGCCCACCTCTCGATGCAAGAGGCGCCGTACTCGATCTTCGACGCGAGCGACGCGCCGATCGGCGCACCCGGCCCTGAGGCGGTGCTCGTGTCGGGCCGGCAGTTCGCAGCGCTCGTGGAGCAGGCCGAGACACATCGAGCGGCGCTCGAGTCCCTGGGCAGCGGGGCGTTGACCGACCAGCCTTCAGGCGCAGCCGCGCTCGTGAGTGCCGAGCGCGACCACTATCGCGCGGAGCTCGACAAGGCCCTGCTGCTCCTCTTCGAGGCCGAGCAGGAGCTGGCGCGCAGGCTGGGTCGCGACACGACGTGACGAGCCTCTGCTTCGTCTCGGCCGTCGGCGGGAGCGTCTTCATGGAAGAGCTCTTGGAGGTCGTCGCTGACGAGGTCCGAGCGCTCGGCATCGACGCGACCTCGCACCACGGCGCCATTCCCGCGGGCGACGGCGACGAGGTGTTCGTGGTCGTGCCACACGAGTACTTCGTGCTCACCGATCCCGAGCTGCATCCCGATCGCGACCAGCTCGATCGCACGATCGGCTTCTGCGTCGAGCACCCCGGCAACGCGACCTTCGAGACCTCCGCGAGGTGGACGGCACGACTTGGCGGCGCGGTCGACATCAACCGCGACGGCGCAGCCGAGCTGGCGCGTCACGGGATCGGCGCGCTGCGCTTCCACCTCGGCTACTCGCAACGCTGGGACCACTGGCACGGCGACCTCTTGCGTGACCGTCCCCTCGACGTCACGTACATGGGCACCACCGACGTCCGGCGTGACTTCCTCTTAGGGAGCCAGGCGCGTGGGCTGAGCCGATGGCGCACGAGGCTTCTCGTCCCGCCGCACGAGCAGATGACGATGACGAGGCCAGACTTCCTCATCGGGTCGGACAAGTACGAGCATCTTGCGAGCAGCAAGGTGCTCTTGAACCTGCATCGAGGTGCGTCGAAATCGCTCGAGTGGGTGCGGATCCTTGAGGCAATGTGCAACGGATGCGTCGTTGTCTCAGAGCAGAGCACGGACTTCGAGCCGTTCGTCCCGGGCACGCACCTCGCGTTCGCCCGAGGACCCGCGGTTGTCGCCGTCGCCGCCGCGCTGCTGCGCGCACCTGAGCGCCTCGGTGAGCTCCAGGCCAACGCCTACGAGTTCTGCAAGCGACACCTGTCCATGGAGCCCTCCGCAGCGTTGCTGATCGAGCTCGCCGAGTCGCTGCTGGGGCGCGGCCCGGCGCCGCAGGCGACCACGTCGCCCGCGGCGGCGTGTGCGTCGGCACCTGTCATCCCCGAACCGCGCCAGCCGTCGTCGGGACTGCCGCAGCTCCCAGACTGGGTCACCGGCGTGCCCCGCGAGGTGCGCGCCAAGCTGGCGAGCTCGAATGGACGGCTGCTGCTCGCGAGCCATGTCGAGGTCGCTGAGCATCACGTCGGCGACACAGGTGCGGCTCGCGTCGACGCCCTAGCGTCATGGGGGACGGTCGACGCTGGGCTCGCGCGGACGCTCAGCGGCCTGGCGGTCCAAGACGTCGCGATGCGTGTGCTCGTGGGTACCGCAGACGTTGGCGGCAATGGACTCGGCGTGGCGCACGCGAAGGTGCGCAACCTCCTCCTCGATCTCGTGCGAGCCCCGTACGTCTTGTTCATCCAGTCGGATCAGACGCTCTTCCAAGGGGCACTCGCCAGGTTGTGCGCGCCCCTGGATCGGGACGAGGGCGTGGCCGCCACCTACGGCATGCTGTTCGACCCGGACGCCGGCAAGCTCTGGAACGCGCTCCCGTTCGAACCAGAGCGCCTCGCGCGCCGGGCGTACCTCCACGCCCCGATGCTGGTCCGTGCCACGGCGCTCTCGAAGCTCGGCGGCTTCGACGAGGATCCCGCGCTCATCTCCTTCGAGGACCAGGAGTTCTG
>Ga0182024_10023472_pt1 | contig 11040 bp, 11 predicted proteins | sample P32metaG_FD_120480 | JGI IMG/M metagenome (GOLD analysis project Ga0182024, IMG submission 120480) | Permafrost microbial communities from Stordalen Mire, Sweden - P3-2 metaG (Illumina Assembly) | ecosystem: Environmental > Terrestrial > Soil > Wetlands > Permafrost | place: Sweden: Stordalen... | reverse complement strand
CCGTTGCGAAGCCTTTCAAGCTTGGCCTGTATTGATCAATACAGGCGCTGCGCTTAAAAGTCTCCGCACCAACCCACGGCGCTCCCATATCATTGCGGCAAATCAAATCGAAAATGCTCTAGCGCGGCGCAGCCGCAGCGAAAATTCGAAATTGGAAATCAGAAATTCGAAAGGAGTGAGTATGCAATGGGATGGCGGAAATCGCGATTGCGCATCGTGCGAGGGGCCCGTAACAATCTGGGGAGTCCTCATGCAAGCAACCCCGGAAGAACAATTGGCGCAATTGCGGCGCGGCGCGGCGCAGATCATCAGCGAGGAGGAGCTGCTGGCGAAGCTGAGGCTGGGGCGGCCGCTGAATGTGAAGCTGGGGGTGGACCCGACGGCGCCGGATATCCACCTGGGGTTTACGGTGGCGCTGCAGAAGCTGCGGGAGTTCCAGGATTACGGGCACCAGGCGGTGCTGATTATCGGGGATTTTACGGCGATGATCGGGGACCCGAGCGGGCGGTCGGTGACGCGGCCGCAATTGAGCCATGACCAGGTGATGCGCAATGCGCAGACATTCCAGGAGCAGGCGTATAAGATACTGGATAAGAGGCGGACGTGCACGGTGTTCAACGGGGAGTGGCTGGAGGTGATGACGTTTGAGGATGTGATCAAGCTGACGGGGCGGGTGACGCTGCAGCAGATCTTGCAACGGGAGGACTTTAAGACGCGGGTGGAGGAGGGGACGCCGGTGCGGCTGCACGAGATCCTGTACCCGCTGATCCAGGGGTGGGACTCTGTGAAGGTGAAGGCGGATGTGGAGATCGGGGGGACGGATCAGCTTTTTAATATCCTGGTGGGGCGTGAGCTGCAGCGGGAGGAGGGGCTGCCGCAGCAGGTGGCGCTGATGATGCCGCTGCTGGAGGGGCTGGACGGGGTGCAGAAGATGAGCAAGAGCCTGGGGAATTATGTGGGGGTGAGCGAGGCGCCGGGGGATATGTTCGGGAAGCTGATGAGTATCTCCGACAAGCTGATGGAGCGGTATTACCTGCTGCTGCTGGGGAGAGAGATGCCGGGGATCCACCCGATGGAGGCGAAGAAGGAGCTGGCGGGGGAGATTGTGAAGCGGTATCACAGCGCGGAGGCGGCGGCGGGGGCGCTGGAGGATTTCAATACGCGGTTCTCGAAGCGGGACCTGGCGCATGCGGAGCTGGTGGAGTTGTCCTTGGAGGGGGTGGGAGGGGATTTGCTGGCGGTGGTGGAGGCGGGGTACAAGGCGCTGGGGGTGGAGCGGACGCGGGGGGATATCCGGCGGCTGATCCAGCAGGGGAGTGTGCAGGTGAACGGGGAGAAGCAGCTGGACCCGAAGGCGGCGGCGGGGCTGAAGGGTGGGGATGTGTTGCGGCTGGATAAGACGCGGGCGGTGCGGGTGGGGGGGTAGGGGTTTTTACCGCAGATTTTCGCAGATTTTATTTTGGGATTGGCGCGGCGAGATTTCGCCGCGGGCAAGAGAGAAGGTGTGGCGGGTATCGGGGATTGGGCCTCACGCAAAGACGCTACGACGCAAAGGGAAAGGAGTAGTTGTCGAGGCAGCGGGTCGGTCGGCGGGCTCTGTGATTACGCAAAAATTAGAGGATAATCCAAGTTTTGGGGCGGGCGCGACTTCGGCCCCCCTTGATGCCTATATTTCCGTTAGAGCAGTGTCGCTTTAATTTGCCGCATGCTGTGGGGCGGCGCGGGCCGTTGCGAAGCCTTTGAAGCTTGGCCTGTATTGATAATACAGGCGCTGCGCTTAAAAGTCTCCGCACCAACCCACGGCGCTCCCATATCATTGCGGCAAATCAAATCGAAAATGCTCTAGTGGCCGCGGGGCCTGGGGATGGGTTTGCTTATGCGATGCCGGCTTTTTCGGGGTCGTGGCGGCGGCGTTTTCGGAGGCGGAGCCAGTTGTTCCAGGTTTTGCGGAGGGTGTCCCTGGGGCTCATGTATTTCTGGCTGAGGTCGTTGTTTTTGACGATCTGGGCGAGGATGCCTTTGAGGGTGAAGTCGGGGGTGTCGAGGATGGTGTAGGCGGTGCCGATGGCGGCTTCGTGGTGGGCATCGCTGCCGGCGGTCATGGGGAGGCGGCGCATCTGTGCGTACTCGTAGGCCTGGCGGTTGTAGCGTTTGAGGGTGGTGGCGGCGTTGAAGACTTCGAGGGCGTCGATTTCGAGGGCCTCGAGGGCGGATTGGCGGATGCCCGCGCGGAAGAGATCGTAGGGATGGGGGGGGATGGCGAGGCCGCCCTGCTGGTGGATGAGGGCGCAGACCTCCGCGGCGGGGGTGCCTTTGAGGTTGGGGAGATCGACGCCGAGGCAGAGGAGGTGGCCCTCGGCGGTCGTCATCTCGACAGCGGGGATGATGAGGAAGCCGTCGACGGGGAGGCCGTCGGGGTGGATGAGGCCTTTGTCGAGGAGGTAGTGGACGCCGTCGCAGGTGTTGTGGTCTGTGAGGGCGAAGCCGTGGAGGCCCTTTGCGCGGGCGCTGGCGATCATCTCCTCAGGGCTGCTGACGCCATCGCCGGAGAAGAAGGAATGGCAGTGAAGGTCGATGTTCCAAGCCATGCAGGTGCAATATGGAGCAGGGGGGCGGATTTATGAAGCGAAGAATGGAAGGGGGAGAACTCGGGGATTGCGCTCGGGAGGAGGTGGGGGGAAAACCAGCCATGAGTATCGCTTTTAAAGAATGGGCAATCATCTGTGAGGCGCTGGGGGCGGGGGTGCAATCGATCATCCTGCGGAAGGGGGGAATCCACGAGGGGCGGGAGGGGTTCTCGTTTAACCTGAAATCCGAAGTTGATCGGGGCGAGCTGGCACAATCTGCTGGCCGCGAGTGCCATTCGTCAGACTTCGCCGTATCGATTGATACGCCTCAGTCTTCCTCATGTCATCGCGTCTCAGCATCTTGCGCCAGCTCATCCCCTCCAACATCGGAAATCAGGTTTAAGCACGGGGAGTTTTACCTGTTTCCGACGCTGTTCCACGAGCAGATCGCGCGGACGCGGCTGCCGGCTGGGACGCGGATCCCGGCGGGGCGGGAGGGGGAGATTGGGATCGGGCAATGGGCGCGGGTGGAGTGGACGGCGACGATTACGGAGCTGGAGCGGGCGATGGGGATCGGGGGGTACCATGTGTGGAATGAGGAGGTGGTGCGGGAGCGGTTCGAGTATGATGAGGCGCCGGGGCTGCACCTGGCGTTTCTGCGGGTGTACCGGTGTGAGCCGGGGTGGGGGTTTCCGGACGAGGGGAGGTATGGGGGGTGCCGGTCGTGGGTGAATATACCGGATGGGCCGGAGGGGATGGAGCTCGTCCCGACGGTGGGGGATGAGGAGCACGCGCGGCGCTCGGGGGAGCTGAGGGCGGCGCTGGGGCTGGAGGGCTAGGGTTTAAGGCGAAGCCGGGGGCTTAGGCGAAGCCCACGGCTTAGGCGAAGCCGGGGGCGTCGGTGACGGCGTGGTGGACGCAGCCTTCGATGCGGGCGAGCTGGCGGTTGAGGAAGCGATCGACGGCGTCGAAGGCTTTCTGAAGGGGGGAGGCGTAGTCGAGGGTGAGGACGACTTCGGTGAGGTTGGGGCGGATGGGGAAGAGTTCGATGAGGCCGGCGAGCTCGATGTTGCCACCGACGGAACGGAAGAGGATGCGGTTGGGGTCGTCGCCGGGGACTTCCTGGATATCGGCGGAGACGCTGGAGCCGGGGCCGGCGGCGAGCTCGACGTGGCCGATGCCCTGGGGCTGGAGGAGGGAGCAGTGGAGTTCGGCGTCGTTTTCCGCGGCGGTCCAGGTGCCGAAGTCGCGCAGGGATTCGCGGGCCTGGGGAAGGGGCTGGCGGAGGTGGAAGATCTTGTGGGTAAGCATGGGTGCGGATGGGTTGGCGATGTTAGGGAACGCAGTGGTGGCGGGACGTTTGAAAATAGCAGCACTGGGAGTGCCACGGGGATGCCTACAGAGGCGGCGACGGGGGATGTCGGGTTTTGGTGTCAGGATGCTGACACTTGTGTACGGTATTCTACGATCAGGCTACGGCCAGCGAGAGCGCCGCCTGGCTCCACGCCACCTCGTGGAGGACTGGTACTTCCAACAGGTGTTCGAGTATGGAGCGGTTGGTGGTTGTGGCGGGGTCGGGATCGGGGGAGATGTTGTTGAGGATGATGCCGGCGCAGGTGAGGCCACGGGATTGGATGGACTGGACGGTGAGGAGGGTGTGGTTGAGGGCGCCGAGTTTATTGGCGACGATGACGACGATGGGGAGGGCGAGCTCGGCGGCGAGATCGGCGATGGAGTAGTGCTGGGTGATGGGGACGAGCCAGCCGCCGACGCCTTCGACGATGAGGGAGCGGTGGGCGGCGCGGATGCGGCGGTAGCGGTCGCGGATCTGGTCGAGATCCGGGAGGCGGCCCTCGACGATGGAGGCGGTGTAGGGGGCGGCGGGGAGGCGGAACCAGACGGGGTTGACGTCGTCGAGGGAGAGGGCGGAATCGGCGGCGGCGTGGAGGGTTTCAGCGTCGGAGCGGTCGCCGCAGGAGATGGGCTTGAGGCCGACGGTGTCGAAGCCGGCTTTGCGGAGGGCGCGGATGAGGAGGGCGGCGACGTAGGTCTTGCCGACGGAGGTGTCGGTGCCGGTGAGGAAGTAGTTCATGGGGGAAAATTCGAAATTCGGAATCAGAAAATCGAAGGGTTTGTGGGGATGGGAAAGGGGGGTATTTATCCGCAGATTTCGCAGATTTCCGCAGATTTTAGGGGAGGGGGGGGGGAGTTGCTACTGGAAGTTGCGGTGAGGGGGGTCCGCGAGTAGGGGGCGGGTGAAGTAGGGGGGGTGTTTTGGTTAAGGAGCTTTTAACGGGTGCTCGTATTTCGGCTTGTCCGGTCAGGGGGGACAGTATGAACATCCATCGAGTTCCAACCGGTCTCTTTGTGTCCGTGGGTTTGGCACTGTATCAATGAATCCTCAAATGAGAATTGCAGCGGGCATTGGGGTGATGTTTCTGACTTCAGTGTGCGGGTTTGGACAGGATGCGGGGACGGAGGACCCGCCGGAGCTGGCGGCGCTGCAGGAGCAAAATGTGCGGAACCTGGAGCGGGCATCGATCCCGATCCTGCGAGAATATCTCCAGGGGCTTGAGGGACTGGAGCAGGAGTATACGCGGGAGAGGAAGTTCGATGCGATCACGCTTGTGCAAGCGGAGGGGAAGGAGGTGCAAAGGCAAATCGATGAGGCGACGAAAGCGGCGGACATGAGCCGTCCGGTTGCGGAGTTCCTGATCCTATCGGCGAGCTATGGGGCGGCGCCTCGTTGGTTGGATGTGGCGGCGCAAATCCGAAAAGCGTGGAGGACCGGGCAGGCTACGATGGTTCTGAACACGGATACTTACAGGGGCGATCCGGCTCCGTATGTGCCGAAGCAGACGAAGATTGTTTACTCGATCAACGGGAAACGGGAGGAAAAATTTTCCCCCGAGGGACATGTGCTGAACTTTAACGATGAGTTGAAGTAGAAGGCGGCGTAGAGTTTTACGCGACTCGCGGATGGGCGCTCAGGCGGCGCCGATTTCTTGCTGGATGGCGGCGGCGATGCGGTCGGCCTGGGCGTTGATGTGGGCGGGGTCGGGGCCCTCGATCAATAGGCGGATTTTGGGCTCGGTGCCGGAGTAGCGGAGGAGGACGCGGCCTTTGCCTGCGAGTTGTTTTTCGGTTTCGGCGGTGAGGCGGGTGACTTCGTGGAGCTCGCCGAGGGGGGGCTTGGTGCGGACTTTGAGGTTGCGCTGGGCCTGGGGGAATTTGCGCATGCATTTCTTGAGCTCGCTCAAGGGCTGGCCGGTCTCGACCATGATGCGGAGGATCTGGAGGGCGGAGATGATGCCGTCGCCGGTGGTGGTGAAGTCGTGGAAGATCATGTGGCCGCTCTGCTCGCCGCCGAGGTTGAGGCCGCTGCGCATCATCTCCTCGATGACGTAGCGGTCGCCGACCTTGGTGCGGATGACGCGTCCGCCGAAGGGGTGGAGGGCGCCCTCGAGGCCGAAGTTGCTCATGACGGTGGCGACGAGGGTGTTCTGTGCGAGGCGGCCGGTCTTGAGGAGATCGACGGCGGCGATGGCCATGATTTCGTCGCCATCGACGAGCTCGCCATTCTCGTCGCAAAGGAGGACGCGGTCGGCGTCGCCATCGTGGGTGATGCCGACTTGTGCGCCGGTTTCCTTGACGATGCGCTGGATTTCGTCTGGGTGGGTGCTGCCGCAGTCTTTGTTGATGTTGCGCCCGTTGGGGGTGTTGTGTGCGATGATGGCGTTTGCGCCGAGCTCGCGGAGGATGCAGGGGGTGGATTTGTAGCCGGCGCCGTTGGCGACATCGACGGCGACGCGGAGGGACTCGAGGGTGAGGCCGCGGGGGAAGCTGGTTTTTGCGAACTCGATGTAGCGGCCGAGGGCGTCGTCGACGCGGGTGGCCTTGCCGATGCGAGCGGCGGTGGGGCGGATGTTCTCGATCTCGCCGCTGAAGACGAGGTTCTCGATCTGGAGTTCGATTTCGTCGTCGAGTTTGTAGCCGTCGCGGCGGAAGAATTTGATGCCGTTATCCTCGTAGGAGTTGTGGGAGGCGGAGAGGACGATGCCGGCATCGGCGCGGAGGGAGCGGGTGATGTAGGCGGTGCCGGGGCTGGGGAGCGGGCCGATGAGGAGGACATCGACGCCGAGGGACATGATGCCGGCGGCGAGGGCGTTCTCGAGCATGTAGCCGGAGAGGCGGGTGTCCTTGCCGAGGACGATGCGCGGGCGGTGGCCGGAGCGTGCGCCGCCGGCGAGCTGGGTAACGACGTGGGCGGCGGCGCGGCCGAGCTTGAGGGCGGTCTCGGCGGTGACGGGCTCGATGTTGGCGGTGCCGCGGACGCCATCGGTGCCGAAGATGCGGCGGCGCTCGGCTGGGGTGGCGGGTTTGCGCGGGGCGGTGTCGAGGCGGGTGCGGAGTTTGACGGAATCCATGAGAGGGAAGGGGTTACTGGGGCCCGCGGATGTGGTCCGTGGGGGTGATGACGAGGGGGCTCTGGGGCTCCGGGGGCTGGCCCTCCTCAATGTTCTTTTTGATGAGGAACCAGAGGACGCTCGCGAGTACCAGCGAAGCGATCTTCGGCGCCCAATTGTTCAGAATCAGAGTTTTCATCGCTTTCCTGGAGGAAGAGCTCGCCGAGGCGGAGCTTGAGGCTCTCCGGGTCGAAGTTGCGCTCGATCTTACCGCGATGGCAGATGGAGACAATCCCTGTTTCTTCGGAGACGACGAGGGTGACGGCGTCGGACTCCTCGCTGAGGCCGAGTGCGGCGCGGTGGCGGAGGCCGAGGTTGCGGTCGAGATCCTCGCGCTGGGAGACGGGGAAGATGCATGCGGCGGCGAGGATGCGGTCGTTGCGGAGGATGAGGCCGCCGTCGTGGAGGGGAGTCTTGGGCTGGAAGATGGTGACGACGAGCTCCGGGGAGAGCTCGCAATCGATCTGGACGCCGCTCTCGGCGAAGGCGCCGATGTTGATATCGCGCTCGATGGCGATGAGGGCGCCGAACTGGCGGTTGGAGAGCTCGAAGACCATGTCGGAGATGACTTCGATGGTCTCGCGGTTTTGGGGGGTGGAGCTGAAGAAATGATGGCTGCCGAGGGCGGCGAGGGCGCGGCGGACCTCGGGCTGGAAGATGATCACGAGGGCGACGGCGAGGAAGGCGGTGACGCTGCGGATGAGCCAGAGGATGACCTCGAGGCGGAGGAGCTGGGAGACGAAGATGAGGGTGAGGAGGGCGAGGGCGAGGCCGGTGAGGACCTTTGCGCCGCGGGTGCCGCGGAAGTAAAGGTAGGCATGGTAGATGACGAGCCAGAGGATCCCGATCTCGATGGCGGAGCGCCAATTCTGCGTGGCGAAGTCGAGGAGGGCCGCGATCATGACGCGTTGAGGAGGGCTTCGGTGATTTTCAACGCGCGCACGTTTTCCAGGACGTCGTGGACGCGAAAGATATCGACGCCGCGTGCGCGTGCGAGGGCGTTGAGGGCGACGGTGGGGGCGAGGCGATCCGCGATTGCGCTGGCGCCGGTGAGGGTGGAGAGGAAGGCCTTGCGGGAGATGCCGAGGAGGAGGGGGCGGTCCTCGACGCGGAGGGAGGCGACGTTTTTGAGGAGGGAAAGGTTGTGCGCGACTGTCTTGCCGAACCCGATGCCCGGGTCGAAAGCGATGTGCTCCGGCTTCATGCCGCAGGATATGGCGCGGGCAAAAGATTGTCGAAAAAATTCCCGGATTTCTGCCGTAACATCCTCGTAGGCGGGGGCCTGTTGCATGGTGCGGGGATCGCCTTGCATGTGCATGATGACGATGCCGGCGCCGGTGCGCGCGAGGAGGGGGGCCATGGCGGGATCGCGGAGGGCGGTGACGTCATTGACGATGTGGGCGCCGGCGGCGAGGGCGGCCTCGGCGACCTCGGGCTTGGAGGTATCGACGGAGATGGCGCAGCGGGTGAGGGGGGCGAGGGCGCGGATGACCGGGAGGACGCGGGCGAGCTGCTCGGCGGCGGGGACGGGATCGGCGCCGGGGCGTGTGGACTCGCCGCCGATATCTATAATGGCGGCGCCGTCGGACTCGAGGCGGAGGGCGTGTGCGAGGGCTGCATGCGGATCAAGGCACTTGCCGCCATCGGAAAACGAATCTAGGGTCACGTTTACGATGCCCATGACCAGCGGGCCGCGCGCCAGATCGAATCCTCCGTTTTTAGTACGCCAAAACATTTTCTGTGAAACTGACGCAGCCGTTTGGCAGCGGCATACGTAAAGGACAAAACGCCCATGCAAACAACCCTGAATCCCCCGTCTACTCAAACGAATTTCCCGCCTTTCAGCCTTGCGCGGCTGCTGCGAACCGTGTTCGCGCCGGAGGGGAAGGAGCGGGTGTGCATCCTGATCGACCTGCCGGACCCGCGGGAGGTGAGGGATTACGGGTTCCTGGAGAACCCGGAATTCACGATCCAACGGAATGCGTACCATCATTTTTACCGTGCGCTGAAGGAGGGGGTGGCGGCGGAGCTGGGGCTGACGGGGGGGGAGATGTACGCGTACGCGGTGACGGGGGGGAGCAACCTGGACCTGCCGGACGAGGCGTGGGCGCCGGATGGGCGGCAGTTATCGCTCTCGAAGGATATTTACCCGGAGTATAAGATCATCCTGTGCATTTCGACGTACTCGGCGACGGCGCCGCTGACGGCGTTCGCGAAGCAGTACGGATTCCGCGGGGCGACGCTGCACGGGCTGAATGAGATTATTTTGAACAGCGGGCTGGCGGTGGATTATAATGAAGTGAGCAGGCTGGCGGAGAAGCTGCGGGTGGGGATGACGCGTGCGGACTGGGTGGAGATCGACTTCGCGGTGGAAGGGCGGAAGCATATGCTGCGGCTGGAGCTGGGGAGGCAGGAGGCGCAGAAGAGCCACGGGCTGTGCCGGGGGGGGCCGGATGTGGCGAATCTGCCGGCTGGGGAGATTTATTATGTGCCGACGAGCGCGGAGGGGGAATTCCCGATGCGGTATGAGGATGGGACGCTGGGGCTGATGACGGTATCCGGGGGGCGGATCGTGCATACGTCGCTGATCAGCGGGGATGAGGCGACGATCCTCGCGCACCAGAAGAAGCTGGTGTCGGACCCGGTGACGGGGGAGATCGGGGAACTTGGATTTGGGACGCAGGAGCTGCCTGTGTCGGGGCGGGACATCCAGGATGAGAAGATTCTCGGGACTCTCCATGTGGCGACGGGGCGGAGCGATCACCTGGGGGGGCATCTGACGCCGGATAAATTCGCGGATTCCAAGAACGCAACGCATGACGACATCCTGTTTTCGCCGACGAAGACGCCGGAGATCACCGTGACGCAGGCGCGGATGAGCAGGAACGGGGAGATCAAGATATTGATCGAGGACTTTGTGCCGGTGCATATGAGGGAGTTGCTGGACGCGTAGCGATTGCCAGACCTGTGCACGTTTACGAGACCGAGCGGTACCTGAATGAGTACCTGCTGTTCCATTATGGGACGGCGGGGGATGTGCTGGCGTGGGATTTTGGGCCGCGGGATGCGGCGGGGTTCGCGGCGCGGTGCGTGAGCGAGTGCCTGGAGGTGGAGGCGCTGGCGGCGGGAGCGCGGGCGCTGGACCTGGGGTGCGCGGTGGGGCGGTCGAGCTTTGAGCTGGCGCGGTATTGCACGGAGGTGATCGGGGTGGATGCGTCGCGGCCGTTCATCCGGGCGGCGCTGGAGATTCGCAAGCACGGGCAGATCCATTTTGACCGGCCGGAGGAGGGGGACCTGACGTCGCGGTGCGCGGCGGAGGTGCCGCAGGAGATCGACCGGACGCGGGTGCACTTTGAGATGGGGGATGCGCTGAAGCTGCGGGCGACGCTGGGGGACTTTGACGTGGTGCTGGCGGCGAACCTGCTGTGCCGGCTGGCGGACCCGATCCAGATCGTGCTGAAATTCTCGCAACTGGTGCGGCCGGGGGGGCAATTGATCCTGGTCTCGCCGTATAGCTGGAGCAGGGATTTCACGCCGTTCCCGAAGTGGCTGGGGGGTTACGAGCAGGATGGGCGGAGGTATGAAACGTTCGTGACGCTGAGGAAATTTTTGGAGCCGGACTTCGATTTGATCCGGACGCGGGACCTGCCGTTCCTGATCCGGGAGCATGCGCGGAAGTACCAGTGGAGCGTGTCGCACGGATCGGTGTGGATGCGGAAGAAGCGGTGAGGGGGACGATGGACTGGGAGGCGCGTTATGAGAGAGGGGATACGCCGTGGGACGAGGGAAGGGCGCATCCGGGGCTGTGGGATTATGTGGCGGAGGCGGGGGCGCTGGAGGGGCGGATATTGGTGCCGGGGTGCGGGAGGGGGCATGATGTGCGGGCGATATCGACGGAGGAGAATGCGGTGACGGGGGTGGATATCGCGGCGGGGGCGATCGCGGAGGCGAGGGAGTTTGAGAAGGCGGGGGGGGAGGAGAATGTGGCGGGGGATGTGGTGGGGGTG
>Ga0182024_10023471_pt1 | contig 11040 bp, 7 predicted proteins | sample P32metaG_FD_120480 | JGI IMG/M metagenome (GOLD analysis project Ga0182024, IMG submission 120480) | Permafrost microbial communities from Stordalen Mire, Sweden - P3-2 metaG (Illumina Assembly) | ecosystem: Environmental > Terrestrial > Soil > Wetlands > Permafrost | place: Sweden: Stordalen... | reverse complement strand
GAATCAACAGCAACCCGTCGTGCTGGTATTTGGCAGCTACACTTGACCTCCGTTCCGGCGGGAGGTTCCCGCCCTGAATAAACTTTACGAGCAATATCGCGATCGCGTCGGCTTCCAGGTGGTCTACATTACCGAAGCGCACCCCAGCGATGTCTGGCAGATGCAGAGCAACATCAAAGACAATGTTGTTTTTGCCAGCCCGAAAACCGAAGAGGATCGAGCATTCATCGCCGGAGCGTGCGTGCGAAAACTTGGGATAGAATTTCCGGCTGTGCTCGACGAGTTTGGCAACTCCACCGAACAAGCCTATACCGGCTGGCCCGACCGCATTTACTTGATCGACTCGCACGGTCGCGTTGCTTACAAGAGTAAGCCTGGACCGTTTGGATTCAAACCTGAACAATTGGCAGCAGCACTGCTTAAGATGATGGGAGTGCAAGCAGGCAAAAAACAGTGACCTCGTGGCACGATCGCGTGATTGGCTTGGTTTAAGATCATCGGCATCGTCCGCAGTCGGATCCCAGCGGCGGGAGGCCGCTTTCCCAATGTCAGAAAACAAAGTGATCGCAAATCAGAAGACGATTATCCAGAATCAGAAGACCATCCTCTCCAATCAAGCCGCACTTCAGGCAAACCAGAGAACGATTAAAGGAAATCAGGCGATTATTCTGAAGAATCAGGCGAGCATCCTGAAGAACCAAAGCATTCTCGGCACTGTCATCAAGAACCAGAAGCAGATACTCGCTCGGCTGCAGAAGTAGTTCCGAGCGATGTTCGCGTCATCGCCTTGGGAAAGAAGCGGGCACGGACGCAACCTTGAGAATCGGTTGAGCCAAGCCTATTCCTCTGCCTTCTTTCACGGTGATGCTCTGATTGGGCTTGATCCCGGAAATAGAATCTTTCTGACCGCTCGGCCACACAATCTCGACGCTCACAATCTTGCCCTCGTCCGGTTTGCCCAGGCCGAAGGTGAGGGGCAGTTCGCTTTGAGATAAATAGCTTGAACCCGTCTTAACCATGCCGAAAAGGCGTGCTCCTTTATTCGTTCTTACCGTAACCTTCGCGCCGATACCGTCGCGATTCGAGCGCGTGCCCACGGTTTTCACGCGCAGGACGTCATTCTGGTTTCCATTGTCGTTCCGCAGCAAGCGTGCTGGCCCATTGTTAGCAGTAATCACCAAATCCAGATCGCCGTCATTGTCGAAATCTCCGTAGGCCGCGCCACGCCCCACAATCGCCCGCGGCAGGGCAAGGCCGAGTTTCGCGGTCACTTCTTCAAATTTGTTTTTGCCCAAGTTCCGGAAAAGGTGAGGCGGCTGGGCATATCTGACGTTGGGCTGCACTACGCTGATGTCATCGGAAACGTGGCCGTTGACGGCCAGAATATCCGGCAGGCCGTCGAGGTCATAATCAAAAAAGAAAGTGCCGAAGGTAAGCGACTTCGTCGATGCCCTGCTGATGCCCGTAACCGGGGCTTCATCGGTAAACAAGCCCGAGCCATCGTTGTGATAAAGAGCCATCCCCTCGTTCGTGAAGTTACCGATCACCAGGCTTTGCCAACCGGAATTGTCATAGTCACACGCATCGGTACCCATCCCGGCGCGCACCGTGCCCGCTTCGCTATACGCCACGCCGGCGGCTACGGCAACGTCGGTGAAAGTGCCATTGCGATTATTGTGGTAAAGCTTGTTCGGTTCGGTGTCGTTGGAAACGAAAAGGTCGAGCCAGCCGTCATTGTCATAATCCAACAGCGCGATCCCGAGCGATTTACTGGTGGGGTCATAAAGGCCGGCGCGCCGCGTGACGTTTTCAAACGTTCCGTCCCCTTTGTTGTGGAAGAGCGCGGAGCTCTGCCCTTTGTAGGCCTGCGGCGTGCAGTAAGATTTGTTCTTATTATCGAGCGAGCAGTATTGATCTTTCTCAATCGACCAGTCGATATAGTGGGCGATAAACAGATCCAGCTTTCCGTCGTTGTCAAAGTCAAACCATACGGCGCTGGCGGAAAATCCCGGATCGGCCACGCCCGCCTTGGCGGTAACGTCGGCAAACTTTCCGTTTCGCAGATTGTGGAAAAGATGGTTGGAGCCGACGGTGGTGATGTAAATATCATCATAGCCGTCGTTGTCATAGTCGCCGATGGCGCAGCCCAGGCCATACATCTCCACCGCAAGGCCCGCCTGCCGCGTCACATCGGTGAACGTACCGTCCCGATTATTGTGATACAGCGCCGGAAAGGATTTGCCAGTCTTATGCCCTGGCCAGTCCATGGAATTGACCAACAAAATGTCCTGCCATCCGTCATTGTCGTAATCGAGAAAGCAGACTCCGCTGCCCATGGTTTCCGGAAGATACTTCTTCCCGAAAGCTCCGCTGTTGTGTTTGAACTGAATCCCCGCCTGCGCGGTCACATCCGTGAACTCGATGGGGCCGGAAGGACGTGAACGCTTCACAGCCGAACTCGGCTCTGGCGAAGGAGTTTGAGGCGCCGATGATATGAGAGCTGGCGCTGCCGCCGCAGCAGGAGTCGCCGCTGGCTCGCTGGAGGGTTTTTGTTGACAATTGGATAATCCAATCATCGCAGCCAGCAGCAAACAGCAGACGACTCGGCATCGTGGTAGCAGAGATTGAAAGCCGCTTTCGCCAACGATCACTGCGCCACCGTTGGCTTCGCAGGGTGGGTGCGGTGCGAATCCAGCCAAATCTCGAGAAGCATGGCGAGTGGCCCCACGATGAAGAGCGCATAAAAAGGCGCGTAGACAACCTGGCACAGTCGCAGCACCATTTCAAATAGGGCCACCAGGAACACGACCAGGCATTGGCCTCGCTTCGATCGCACCGTAGTCTTTGGATCGGTAATCATGAAGAAGATGAACAGCTGATACATGGGACCGGTGATGGGTGCAATCTCCGACTGCCACGGGCTTCCCGTCATCCAGCTTCTCAGAAACGCGAACGCAATGAATGAGACCACATAAATACCTGTAATATGAAAACGTCGCAAGCGCCAAATAATCACCGATCCAAGCGCCCAGATGATCAGCATGGGCCATAGAAAATTGCCCCACTGAATGCTCAAGCTGGCTACCGTCTCAGGCGCCAGAAACAGCATCAGGGAAATGCCGAAGTTCGAAGGATTCCAGAGGTGGCGGCCCTTCACCCGCAACACGTATTTCGACGTGATCGAAATCGCGCTACACAATGCATATGGCCAGAAGGCCGGCGAGCGAACCAGAATGCCGACGCTGATGCCCGTGATATAAGCGCTGGCGGGATGCAACCATTTGTGAAAAAACATTCGCCCCAGCACCAACTCGAACGCAATGCTCGTAACGATCGCCAGCAGCGTCTTTTGATAGCTCTCGAGAATGCCGAACGACAAATGGCCTGCCAGCAGAATGCAAGTGATGAATGCCGGCGCGATATAGCGGCTGTCGATTCTGAACAGAGGTTTCGGCTGGACTGGCGCCCGCGGCGGCGGCAGCACGGGAACGCTCGTCTGACTCATGCTGCCTCCTTAATCTTGTGCAACTGGTCGGCGGCAGGCTGATCGATCGTTTGCACTTTGCCCGATGGCCAGCGAATTATGGCCTTCTCGATGTGCGGCTTCCTGCCTAGCCCGAAATGCAGCCGCCGATCATTCTGCGCTGCAAAACCGCTGCCGCCGGAAACCTCCTGCACCTGCTGCTCACCGTTCCAAAACAGGATAACTTGGGCGCCGATGGCGCTGCGGTTACTGGCCGTCCCTTCCAATTCAAATTCAATCCACTGGTTCTGAGGTGCTACCGTGTTCTTGTAAAGCAGCAGCGGCCCGTTTTGATTGGCCACAACCACATCGAGCACGCCACGATTCCACAAATCCACCAGTGCCACGGCACGTCCGTCATACCTATCCGTAGCGCCGACGGCCTGGGCAACATCGACAAACCTCCCGGCGCCATCGTTGAGCCAGACCCGCTTATTTTGATAGCCCGACAAACTACGCCCTTCAAATGCCGGCCAGTTCTTCGCATCGCCGATGATGGTACTGTTTCCCCCCGCCACCTTGGAAAAGTCGTACCAATAACTCCGGTTCCGGTCGAGAGAGATGTAGCCATTGGTAAGATACAGGTCCAGCGTTCCATCGTTATTGAAATCGCCAAACTGCGCGCCAAAACTCCATCCGCCAAGTTCCACGCCAAAGTCCCGCGCCAAGTTCTGATACTTGACCGTGTCGCCAGCAGTACCTTCCTTCGGGACCCACAGATTGTTTCCTTGAATGAGGATGCCGTCCTCTGAAATGTTGGAAACGTAAACCGCGTACCGGCCTTGATTGAGAATGTCGCCGAACGCGGCGTTCATCCCGCTCTTCGGAGCGAAGCCGACGCCCGTCTGTTCGCCAACCTCGTGGAAGCGTTTACCGTCGTTGAAGTAAAGCTCCGACACTCCGTAATCATTCGAGACAAACAAATCGGGATGGCCACTCCCACGCAGATCCGCCGCGGCGGCCGCCAAAGCCCAACGCCGGCTATCGATTCCAACTTGCGCGCTGACATCTTCAAATTTGCCGTCACCGAGATTGTGAAACAAATACTTTCGCCCGCCGTTCTTGGCGTACTCAAAACTGTCGGGCATGATGCGCGTCGTCGTGAGATGCCAAAGATCAATGTCTTCGGAGTAGTAGCCGCCGACGAAAAGGTCCAGAAGCCCGTCGCCGTCGTAATCGAACCAGATCGCCGTGTTCGCATTGATCCACGACGGCAATCCAGCTTGCTCAGTTACGCGCGTGAAGCCGTGGCCATGGTCGTTGTGAAACAACTCTGGACGTCCCCACTTGATCAGGAACAAGTCTTCATATCCATCATTGTCGAAATCCCCCCAGACCGCACCGGTTGAAACTCCGGTGCCGGGCTGGTTGACATCGGCAACGCCCAGTTCGCCGGCCACGTCTCTGAAGGTACCGTCGTGCATGTTCCGGTAGAGTGCATTCTTGCTTCCAATCGCGCTATTGGTGACGTAGATGTCAGGCCAGCCGTCGCGATCGAAATCGACGATCGACACCGATGCGCCCATCGATGCAACCTCGGGCATAATGGGATCCAGCTTGGAATCTAACTGAGGAGACCGATGAACAAAATTGATGCCGGCAGCATGAGAGACTTCTTCCAGATAGAAGCCATGTCGCGCCAAGGCCGTCTTCGCATCGATCTTCGACCGATCGGCGTCCCGCCCAACCGACATCCGCTTAATGGCCAAAGGAGTAGCCAATAGCGCTATGAAAAGGAGGCCGACCAGAACCCTCGCGATCCGATTGCCCGTCATTTGCCGGTCTCGTCCCTCAACGCGTTCTTGAAAACTTCAGGGGTGACATAGCGGGTGTGATAGGTCTTCCAATCGTCGGGATGATGCTGATACACCCACTCATCCTCCAATTTGCCGGGCCGCGTCGTGTACTCATTTTTCGCGTGGTAGGGCAGCGGCAATACTGTCTTCGAGAAAGTCGAGTTGTAATCGCCGTCTTTGATCCACCCGTCGCCAACGATTACGAAGTCGCGCACCCAGCCTGCGGGCGGAGCCGGTTGTTCGGCGAAGCGCAGCGACAACTCATCCCCTGAATTCACAATCACGTACCGGTCGTCGATGTGGTTGATCAGTTCGCGCACGTCGCCGTAGCGTGTGTAGTAGCCGATCAGATCGCGCCACCGCTGCTTGGTTCCCTCAATCTGATTGTAATCGGGCACCTCGGGCGCGCGTGCGGCTCCTGGCATATGCATAACGGAGTATCCGCGATAATGCAGATCTGCGACAGTGGGATTCAACGTTGCCGTGTTCAACGGAGTATCTGCAGCTCCCTGTGCCCACTGAATAGCATCCCAGTAAATTTCAAGATTCGTTCGCAGCCGTACGCGACGCGGAGTGCCGGGTCGAAAGACATTCGTCAGATTGAAGAGAATTGTTTTCTTCCGCCCGGCGGGAAAACCCAGATTGTCCTGCGCCGTGACCCAGCCGCCATGCCCGTCCGGCACCTCGACGCTTAGCCCATGCGCGCGCCAGCGATTCCCCTGCGTAATGGCCACATTCACCGACGATTCTGTATCGTGAATCGATCCCTGCGCAATCAAAAACAGGGGGCCGCTTTTCGGCGCGTCGTCCCCGAGGTCGACCTCAAGATAATGATCGCGTGTTATGCCCTGATACTGGCCGCGGCCAAAACTGGTCAACGCTCGTCCGTCGAGCGTGCTGACAATGTCGGTGACGTCCTGGCCAGTGTCGTCGATGGCGCGCTCGATTTTGTGCGGCGTGGTCACCGTCGTGATTCCGAGTTTTAAAGGCGGAATCACGAAACGCTCATCGACAAAAATCTCCGTCCCAACCGGATGGTCCACGGTCATGAGCGCCAGGTAGTCGTAGTAATAGACTTCCCAAAGTTCCGCGGTGATGCGTATGTCGTAAAAGCCGTCGTGGGGCACGAGTTGATCGCGGCCAATCTTATACCACTCCCCGGTAGCCGCGATCTGCGCAGAGCCGAGTGTATTGATCCGTAGGCCGATGGCCGAACCCCAGGGCACGGCGTCCTTAACAAATTCCATCTGCTTTCCGTTATATGCGTAGAGAAACGGGCACGAAGCTTTCAGGCGTTGTTCGGTTACAACCTCCTGGTCGGCTTTCACGCCAAATTCGGCGCGCACCGTGCCGTTCGGCCATACCACCCGCACCACTTCGGCTTCGGTGTGTTCTCCCAAGCCGAAATGAAGTTGAGGACCGGTGATTGGTTGCTTCTGCACCAGCAAGCCGGAACGAATTTCGATTTCGCCGCCAACGCCAAATGGATTGATGCGCTGGTCGCCGACGGCCTGTACCGAGTGCGGCCGCACTACTTGCCAGTGATAATTCTTCGATCCTTGATTGATTGCCTGGATCGCTTCTCCCTCAGGGGAAAGGCCCAGCAGATCGAGCCTGCCGTCGCCCTTCAAATCCGCGGCGTCAAACACCATTGCCGGACCGGCAGGGTGATCCAGCAAAACGAAGTTGCCGTCGCCATTTCCCAGCCAAATCAGCGCACCGGAAGTGCTGGCGCCAGAACCTCGCGCGGTCGGACTCAAAAGCAGATCGAGCGCTCCATTGTTGTCGAGATCAGCGACGTGCAGCCGTACGTCTCCCGCCAGAAAGGCGGGATCGGGAACTCGCGCAATCACCGCCGTGTCCCAACTCTGCCCTTCGTCCTTGTCGGAAATGCGAAGGATGGCGCCGTCTGCCTGCACGGCTAAAAGATCGAGCACTCCATCATTATTCGTATCGGCTACCGCAATCGCCTTGATGGGCGGCAAACGGGCAGGCAGGGAACGCTCGCGGAACTGCCCCTGCCGTTCATTCATAAAAACATGAAGCCGCCCCGCCCCGTCGATGATGGCGGCATCGGGATTGCCATCGCCGTCGAGATCCGCCCAGGCAAATCCGCGCATGCCCGCGATTCCGGCAAAAGGATGAATCGGCAGAAACGTGCCGTCGCCGTTGTTTCTGAGCACGAGTGGCAATCCTTCATTTGCGCCCAGCACGATATCGAGATCGCCGTCGGCTTCAATGTCCACCGCCCACGCGCACGTATAGCGCGCATGGATCACAGACTGGGGTAATTTGGTTTGCGAGGTTACATCAGTAAAAGCGTTCGGGCTGTCCTGCCGGAACAGGCGCACGCCGCCTGCGCCCGCGAGCACTAAATCCATCTTGAAATCATAGTTGAAGTCGATTTGCAAAACGCCTTCCGGTGAAGGCGGAATCGCAGAAGGTCCGCCGGGAAACGGAAGCGTTGCTCCACTGGACAAATGCACTTCGCGGCCATCGGCTTCGGCGATGACGGGCGTACCTGCGCTGCCGAGCTGCATGGCTGCAATCCAATTCCAGCGGCGATTGCCCGTGTTCGCAAGAGGCTGGGTCGCAAATCGGATCGCCATGTCAGGTGGCGCTGGCGTGAAGACCGGTGATTCCAATCGCAAAAAATGAGTGAAGGGCTGCGCTTCTTCCCCGGCGGGCGCCTTAATTGTCGACAGACTTTGACGGTACTCGGGAACGCGCATGAGCACGTTGCGCAGAAATGTGGTTCGCGTGGCGGCCGCACGTAGATCCGCGCTAGCGGCTGCAGCCTGTACCGCCTCGAGTTGTTGCTTTACCTCCGGCGGCCATGCGGAGGATCGGGCGTTGATCTGAGCCCCCGCCGATTTGAGTGTTTCGGCGTCGCCGCGCTTCGCGGCAACGCGGCTCAGCTCGAGCAGGGCGGCAAGATTGTCGGGCTGGGCCACCAGAATCTTCTGAATCACCTGCTGAAATTCGGCTTCGCTGTTGGCAGCACCCTGCCGTTCGATCTCCTCGGCAAGGGCATAGGCTGCCCGCAGGTTCTTCGGATTCAAGTCTACTGCCTTCCGCAAGTCAGCGATCGCCTCTGCGGAATGGCCACGATCGCCTTCAAGAATCCCCAGCAGATCGTAGATCTGATCGTTTTGTGGGACCAGATCGCGCGCCCGTTCGAGTCTTTGTGCCGCCGCATCATAATTTCGCTGACGCAATGCAAGCACTCCCCAGTTGGCCCATCCCGCAGGTTCGGCAGGCACAAGCTGGGTTACTTCAGAGAGTTTGCTCTCGGCGTGAACGTCGTCGCCAACCTGCAGCGCCGCCAATCCAATATAGAAAGCCGAAACCACTTCGGCATAAGCTTTCGAACCTTTCTCGGGCAGCTTGGGACTGGAATGGCATCCCGCAAGGACAACCGCAACGGTGGCGAGGAGCAGTACGAACGCTGTAGGTCGAAAACTGACCGATCGTGCGTCACGGCGGTCGGACGTTCGGCGAAGACAGCTCAACGCGTCAATGCACATTAGAAAGCTAGCCATCAGAATTGAACCCCTAAAGAATCGCGGCGTCAATTCGCCCGTTCCGCATTGCCTGCGATCTGTGCTGTATCAACTGCTGGATTCGTTTTCTGTAGTTGGGCGTTCCGGCGCCGCCTCACGCGCGCGATACCCCGAAACCACAAGAAGGCCACGAAGAGGAACGGCAAAAGAAAAAACAAAAGGTCCCACCGGGCGAACCCAGGCGGAGTCACCTCCACTTGGGTGGTAGCCTCGCCCCCGCCTTGAGCACTCTGAACGACCAGGCGGACACGCCACAACTCCTGCCGGTCGAACTGGGCCTGGGCGTTGTATTGCACTTGTCCGCGCGATTTCACCCGCTGGGCTTCATAAAATGCTTCAGGCAGCCTGCCGGTTACCGGTTGCACTCCTATCTGGATCTTCAAATCGTTTGGAACCGTACCGCCCGGCGCCGGTTCAAGGAACACGTAGAAGGCCCCGGTGCCGACGTCAGGATGAGTCCAAAGCGCAACGATACAAGGCCCAACTTTCCGGTTCTCAATAATAGGAAACGGCGGGCCGTTGTGTGCACTCGCCGCCGTGGGTACCATCAGCCAGAACACAACCACGAGCCCAGCCACAACTTCTTTCACGCTCATCAGGGGCTTCAGCATCCTTCTCAACCAATGCCACCATGGCACCAACGGTGTTGAACAGCTAACCGGTCATCAGCGTGGCGCGCATTTCCATCGGCTGAAATATAAGCCACATCGCCGCGCACCAAAGAACCACACAAATAGCCGCCCAGGGAAGGAATGCCCGCAGCGGCCGATTCGGCGAATCGTCTTCCGCCAGACCATAGGTGACCAGACGCAGGGTGGGGTCAATAATGGAATTGTATTAGAGGCGCGCCGAAGTCCCGCGATTTTAGAAGTGAAAATTCGTCTCCAGAAATATGAGCTGCCCGTTTGCATCCTTCGGATAGATCGCCGAAATCACGCCCTTGCCCCAGGCATGGCCGTAATAGAAAGTGGTGCTGAAGGAATGCGTGATCGGGTAGTCGGCACTGAAGTCCAAGACGTTGGCCAAGCCGCGGTTGCCATTACTCGGACGGCCCGTATACCCAAAAGTTTGCGGCTGAAACGCCCCCCGCCTGAATACCAGAAGTCCGATGCGCTTGCCAGTCGCAGTGTGTGCACTTCACTGCGCAGCGCGAGCTTCGGAACCGGACGCAGATTCAAGCTCGCGTACAGATCCTCATTATTCATCATATTGTAGAAAGGAAAGCGCGCGTACTGACGCGGTGTCGGCAGGACTTGAAAGAAGGTGCCATGACGCGAGTCGTTGGGGTTCCCGTCGCCGCTTCCGTAGGAATAGCCCGCGCTCACCCAGGGCTTTAGCATTTTCACGGGCGGTTGCCATCCCGCTTCGCCGACGAACGCGCCGGCACGCTGCGCGAGGTTGCCCCAGGACCCGGTTTGCACCATTCCCCAAACCAGAAAATCAAACTTGCCTGCGTCGGTGGTATTGAAAACATGGGCGTAGTCCGCGCCCCAGGTTGCAATCTCAATCTTGCCCAAGTCAGCCGTGCGAACCGGCGTAGGCCGGTTATCGGTTTTCAATACCAGTGTGCGATGATCGATATAGCCCAGGGCAAACACCCGCAATTCCCCGGCGCTCTGCTTGGTCGAGACCGTCCGGGTGTAGGCGCCATAGTAGGCGTCCACATCCAGTCCGTCCATCCCCTTCACTTGATAGACTCCCTGCGTCGGCCGCGCGCCGAAGAAAGTAACGTTGTTCTGTCCCGAGTTCGCGGTAAGCTGGACTCCGTCGAAGCTGCGTTGCACGGCGGCGAATGTGAAATTCGAAATCAAGCGGCTCGAAATGCGCGTCTGTATCACCGTCGCCAGCAACGGATCTCGAGGCGCCCCCTCAAGACCGTCAAAATACTCAAAGCGGCCCAGTTTCAAACCAGCCGGTCCAACCTTTTTGAAGTTCACAAATGCTTGCTTCACAAACCCGTTGGCGACGTTGGTGTGGTTGTTGTTCGCCGCATAGTAATTTCCACCTAAGCCGAGTTGCCCCTGGGGAGCCGCTACCACAGCGTTGTTTGGCAATCCGAGAATAGACGGCTGTTCTCCTTCCAGGAACCAATCAAAGTGTTCACCGCTTTGGCCAATCCCCACCCGCAACAAGGAATCCCAAAAGCCGTAGTCGCTAT
>Ga0182024_10023470_pt1 | contig 11041 bp, 11 predicted proteins | sample P32metaG_FD_120480 | JGI IMG/M metagenome (GOLD analysis project Ga0182024, IMG submission 120480) | Permafrost microbial communities from Stordalen Mire, Sweden - P3-2 metaG (Illumina Assembly) | ecosystem: Environmental > Terrestrial > Soil > Wetlands > Permafrost | place: Sweden: Stordalen... | reverse complement strand
GGTCGGCCACCATGCATTAGGAAGGCATCAGGACTTCGTAAAGTTTTTACAAAGGTTGAAAACCTGTACCAAACCTGTCCATCACAACTCGTACAGGTGTGGGCCAGTTTTCGTACAGCTCGTGCTGGTTCTGGACCTTTTCTGGACCACGTCTGGCCCTTCGTCCAGCTGTTTTCCCCGTGCTTTTGCGCTACATTCGGGCGGAAACTAAAATATGAAACCGTACAAACGATCGTTCACCCTGAGAACCTGCCAGCGGCAGGTTCGAAGGGCGTGCGCTGAGCCGATATCCTTCCAGCGGCAAGGACGCAGCACCACCCCCGCGCCGCCGCCTCCATTTCTATTTTTCATTTTCTCTCTGCGCGGTTCGGACAGGTCTAATCGCTAGTGGCCAAATATTAAAAATCGGCGCAAATGATTGAAAATAAACAACAGCGCCCCATTCTAATCGCTAGTTTTTCTGCGTTTTTCGCGGCTACGGAAGTTTTTTGCGCGCGAGAGATGGATGGCTGGAATTTGCGCAGCCGGGTGCCGCAGACCATCTCCAGAGAAACCTCCAAGCACGGGTCCCGGTGCCACGTCGCACGAATCACAAGTCACGAATCACGAATCACTAATCACCACTCACTATTCACGCATTTTCTAATCGGCTCCACTGCGATTAGAAATCGCCGCAATCGAATGAAAACAAACGGAGGACTCCCATTCTAATTGGTCCACAATCGCATGTTTCGCGCGCACATTTCGGCGCGTTCCGCGCACAAAAGCCCCGAGAATTGCGCGAAACGCCGCGCCTCCAGCCGCAGGTTATCCACCGCGTAATCCGCATGATTCACAACGCTCCTGTGGATATCACTGTGGATAAAGAAGCCCCCCTGAACGGCGAAAAAGCCCAGCAAAATCAACATTTTAAATACCATAGGGCCGCGCCGAACTCGTATTGCGCTGTAAACAAGCCACTTATTGCAAAAACGCGGCCAAATCTGCTCGCGTCGTCGCGCCCTATTCCAATTATTACGCTGTTGTGGAATATGCACAGGTCTGGGGCGGGATGTTCTCTAAACGTCACTAGCATAGGGATTTGCCTTTATAGGCAACAGTACGTATTTACCGGGATGTCGCACTTTTCGCTGCCGAAGCTGCCGCCGTCGTTGACTCGCCCGGAATGCGGGACTATAGTGAAACGGACCTTTGGAATGCTCGCGGCCCACGAGCCAAGGGTTTTTCCGGGGACTTCATGAACCTGCCTAACAGCTTGACGACCCTGCGGATCTTTTTCGTTCCGCTGCTGGTTGTTGTGCTGCTCACCCGCCAACCCAATTTTGATTTCTGGGGATTGCCCATCCATTTTGAAGTGTGGGGCGTCTTGATTCTGCTGGTGGCCGCGGCGACGGACGTGATGGACGGCTACCTGGCGCGTTCGCGTAAGGAAATCACCACGCTGGGAATTCTGCTGGATCCCATCGCGGACAAACTTCTGATTTCCGCCGCGTTTATTTCGCTGGTGGAAATGGGATTGATGCAGGCGTGGATGGTGGTGATCATCATCGGACGCGAGTTCATGGTGATGGGCCTGCGCGAGATTGCTTCGGTGGAAGGGTTGATCATTCCAGCGTCGCCGCTGGGCAAAGTGAAAATGAGTTTGCAGGTGCTGGCGGGGTGCGCGGTGATTCTCACCGCCAATCATCCGGCGCTGAAACTGTTGGGTACCGTGCTGCTGTGGCTGGTGGTGATCAGCGCGGTGGCGTCGGCAGGGCATTACTTCCAGATGTTCTGGACGCAAATTAATTTTCGCGTGCAGCAGCGCCGCCAGGGCGCGTTGCTCGTGAAGCCGGAAGAAAAGCCGCAGGATGTCCTCACTCGCTGAGCGCGAGAAGCAGTTGCTGTTGCAGATCGCCCGGAGCGCCCTCACTCTCGGCGTCGCAAACAAACCTCCCTTGCAGGAATTTCCCGCTGAAGAAATTTTGCAGCAGCCTGCAGGCGCGTTCGTCACGCTGCATCGTCGCGGGCGCCTGCGCGGCTGCGTCGGCCAGCTGCCAGGCCGCGAAGCGCTCGCTGCGGTAGTGGCGCACTGCGCGCGCGCCGCTGCGTTGGACGATTCGCGCTTCGAGCCTGTTGGGTTGGCGGAGCTGAACGAGATCGAGATCGAGGTATCTGTTCTGTCGGCGCTTCAGGATGTGACGCTGGAAGTGATCGTAGCAGGGAAGCATGGACTGGTCGTCAGCCAAGGCAGGCAGCGCGGAGTGCTGCTGCCGCAAGTGGCCAATCAATTCAACTGGGGAGCGCAACGCTTCCTCGAAGAAACGTGCGTCAAGGCAGGCCTGGAACGCGAAGCCTGGAAGGATCCTGCGATGCGGGTGCAGGCGTTTACCGCTGAGGTGTTCAGCGAAGCGGCTTTTCCGCCGCAGAAAGCCCAGTCTGGCTGATGCAGCGTATTAATGCCGCGTAGTGCCCGCGCTGCCGCTTACTCGAGCTCGACGTAATCGCCGACGAAGAACTCGCGCAAGCTGAAGGTAGTCAAGACCGTGGCGGAATTGGTTCCGGTCCTGAGCACGATTCCCTCGCCGATGACTTCGCGCGGGGTGTTATCCCACTTCCATTTGGCGGGGACGCTGCCGAATCCGTACACGCGGCCGTACACCGTGGCTTCCTTGTCGTTGTCGAATGCGGCGCGCCTGGTTTCGTATGCGAGTTCATGCTCGGTGCCGGTGTAGCGGAAGATGCGGAAGTAGTCGCCCACGCGAACGCCCTGCTGGCTGCCGAGGTTGACGAAGAATACGTCGTTGGTGCCCAATTCCACCTGGAACGCTTTGCCGATCATTACCATCGCGGTGGCTTTGCCGCTGAAAGGCGCGAAGCGGTCGAAATTGGTCTCGGATTTCAGAGGCGGCGTGGGGCGCTCCTTGAAGGGCAGAATGATATCCCCGCGCTGCACGTAGCTGCAGGAGTGTTCCACTTGCGCGACAGAAGTATCGGGCTGCGCAACAACCACGCGCACGCGACCCTCGTCCTCCCACCAAGTGCCCAGCTTGCGGATGATCGCGAACTGCCACTTGGACCATTCGACTTCCGTGGGGTCGACGACCGGACAGATCACCGAAAATTCGTCGCCGACCTTCACACCCTGGCTGGCGCCTTTGTTCAGATACACATAGTCGCCGTCCCAGAAGGTAATCTTGTAGTTGGAGCCCTCGCCCGTAATCACGTAGGAGTCTTGCGGGACGGACTCGTTGGTGATGGTCCCGGAGCAATAGATGTCCTTATAGATAGGGGCAGAAGCGGCGGGGTTTTGCGCCGAAGCGGCAACGCCCGAAAGGCTTAAAATCAGACTGGCAAGGACAATTTTCCCACGCATAATGCTTGCTCCTTTGAATATCGTGCGCCGCGGAACAGGCGCTAACTCGCAATTAGCCCGATGTACGGACTGTAATGGACGTACTGGAACCCGTCAAGACAATGGTCCGAGCCGCTTTACACATTGTGCACCGCATGGTACAAGCCCTGTAGTACCTGTACGATAGGCCAGGGTGCCCCAGAATTCGCGAGAACAGACGCCCGCGTCAGTGATCCGAATCCGGCCCAATCCAAGACACTTTTGATGATCGCAAAGGACAAAATCTGCGCGGTGGTAGCTGCCGCCGACTCTCGCGGCATGTGGAAGCAGCTCGCGCATGCCTTGCGGGTTACGCGGACCGTGGAATTGCGGCTGGATTGGCTTTCCGACGCCGACGAAATGGACCGGTTTCTGGCGCGGCTTGCAAAAAAGCGTCCGCGTGCCACGCTGATCGCGACTTGCCGGCGCCGCGAGGCAGGCGGAAGATTTCATGGAGCGATTGCGCAGCAGCTGGTGCACCTGGCCGCGGCGCTGCGCTCGGGTTGCGCCTGGTACGATCTGGAAGTCGAAAGTTCTTCGCGGTGTCCGCCGGAATTGCTGGAAGTGCTGCTCGGCGAAGGGCGCCGGATCGCGTCGGCGCATTTTTTTCGGCGCTCACCCAAAAATTTGCGACGGGTCGCGGCTGATTTGGGTCGCGGGAACCCTGACGCGATCAAAATTGCAGTGCAATGCGATTCTCTGGGCCGCAGCTTGGAAGCACTGCGCCTGGCGCGCGGCCGAAAAAACACAATTGCCGTGCCGATGGGTGATGTGGCGCTGCCGGCGCGGGTGCTCGCGCTGCGCGAAGGAAGCGCGCTCGCGTATGCGCCGGTGGAGAACGCGACCGCTCCCGGCCAAGTGACGCTCGATGCGATGAAAAATCTGTATCGGACGGACCAATTGCGCCGCAAGTCGCGCGTCTATGGAGTGATCGGCAATCCCATCGGCCATTCGCTTTCGCCCATGCTGCAGAACGCGGGTTTTCAGGCGCGCCGGATGGATGCGGTGTTCCTGCCATTTCTGGTGCGCGATCTGCGGGATTTTTTGCGCAGCGTCGAGCCGCTGGGAATCGCGGGGTTCAGTGTTACGCTGCCGCACAAGCAGGCGATTCTGCGGCATCTGGATGATTGCGATCCGATGGCGGCGGCAATCGGCGCGGTGAATACGGTGGCGGTGCGCGGCGGCGGGAAACTATATGGCTACAACACGGATTATGTGGGCGTGCTGCGCGCGCTTGGGCGCCGCATCCCATTGCGCGGCAGCCGAGCGTTGATTTTCGGCGCGGGAGGCGCGGCACGTGCGGTGGCCTTTGCGCTGGCGGAATCGGGAGCGTCGGTTTGCGTTTGCGCGCGTCGAACGAAGGCAGCGCAGGCGCTGGCGCGCGCGGTGGGCGGCGAAGTGGTGGAACGTCCGCGCCTGCAGCGCGAATTTTTTGACGCAATTGTGAACGCGACGCCGGTGGGAATGCATCCTGCTGCGGACCGCTCTCCGCTAGCCGCCCGCGAATTGAACTGCCGGCTGGTGTTCGATCTGATTTACCGGCCGCGCGTCACGAAGCTGATGCAACTCGCGGCGCTCCGCGGCATCGAAACGGTTTCGGGCGTCGAGATGTTCCTGGCGCAGGGAACCGCGCAATGGGAAATATGGACGGGCGAGCGCGCGCCGGTGGAAGCGATGCGCCGCGCCGTCTTGCGCGCCCTTACGCGCGAAGAGAAAATGACGAAAGCGCAATCGTGACCGGAGAGAACGGTTTTGGGCTCAGGGGTCTGTGTGGCGAAGGGAATGGCGGAACTTCAGCGGCTAAAGCCGCTCGGATTCTGCGCGGCTTATGTCGTGGCTAAAGCCACGACCCACAAAGATTCCCGAGTCTTGGCTCGGACTCTGGAGAACATCTCTTGCGCAGCTATGCGGCGTGTCCCAGGGCCCGCCGTTCCAACTCGACGATTTATGAGCAGGTTTTAGACGATGATTCTGCCGGACTTCAACACATTCGCGAAACTGGCGCGCCAGGGAAACCTGGTTCCGGTGTACGAGACGTTCACGGCCGATCTGCTGACGCCCGTGGGCGCGCATCTCCGTCTGGCGCACAATGCGAAATATTCGTTTCTGCTGGAGAGCGTGGAAGGCGGCGAAAATATTGCGCGCTACACGTTCGCCGGCGCGAATCCGGAGGAGGTTTTTCGTTCACGCGGACGGAAGTGCAGCATGGAAGCGGGCGGCAAGCGCAAGAATTTCGAGGCCGATCCCATCGCGCATTTACGGCAGCTCACCCAGCGGTATCAGCCGGTGCGCGTGCCCGGTCTTCCGCCCCTGATTGGCGGAGCCATCGGGTATTTCGCGTACGACATGGTGCGGCTGATCGAAAAGATTCCGGCGAGCGGGCGCGACGATCTGCATCTGGACGATAGCGTGATGATGTTCTACTTAGGCTTGGTGGCGTTCGATCACGTGCGGCATCGCGTGTGGGTGATTCGCAATGTTTTCACGGAAGGCCCGGGATCTCTGCGTGAAAAGTACAACGCCGCCGTGCGCGAAATTCGCCGCACCCGCCGCAAACTGGAAAGCCCGCTGCCGCGGCAGCGCCGCACACGACGGGGCGGACCGCTGCGCGTGGAATCGAATTTCACGAAAGCGCAATACATGGCGGCGGTGCGCAAGGCCAAGAGCTACATTCGCGCGGGCGACATTTTTCAGGTGGTCCCCAGCCAGCGATTTTCGGCGCGCACCAGCGCCGATCCTTTTGAAATTTATCGCGCGCTGCGCGTGGTGAATCCTTCGCCGTATCTTTATTACCTGAAGCTCGACGAACTTGCGGTGGTGGGCAGCTCGCCGGAAATGCTGGTGAAAGTGCAGGGGCGCAACGTTTCCTATCGTCCGATCGCCGGAACGGTGCCGCGCGGGCGCAACGAAGCGGAAGATCGCGCGCTGGAGGCAAAGTTGCTCGCCGATCCGAAGGAGCGCGCCGAACACATCATGCTGGTGGATTTGGGCCGCAATGATTTGGGCAGAGTGTGCGAATACGGATCGGTGAAAGTCGAGCGGCTGATGTTCGTCGAGCGCTATTCCCACGTGATGCATCTGGTTTCCAGTTTGCGCGGACAATTGCGCGTGGACGTGGATTGTTTTGACGCGTTGATGGCTTGTTTTCCGGCGGGCACGCTTTCGGGCGCGCCAAAAATTCGCGCGATGCAAATTATTGATGAGCTGGAGCCCACGCGCCGCGGAATCTACGCCGGCGCGGTGATGTACCTGGATTTTTCCGGGAACATTGATTCGTGCATCGCGCTGCGCACAATGGTGGCGAAGGGCGGCCGCGCCTATATTCAAGCGGGCGGCGGAGTGGTGGCGGATTCCGTGCCGGAGCGCGAATACCAGGAAACGGTGAACAAGGCGCGCGCGATTGTGACGGCGCTGGAGATCGCGCATCGCGGTGGGAAGGGAAGCCGTGCGGAGTGACGCGTTGTACCGGCGTCTGCAGGCCGCGCGGCGATGTGCCGCAGCACCGATGGCGCACTGAAGTGCGCCGCTACGAAGGCTTCCCGGTGCGCAATTAAGAAGTTAGACTATGAGCGCGACATGATCCTGCTGCTGGACAACTACGATTCGTTTACTTATAACTTGGCGCAGTACCTTGGCCAGATGGGGCAGCAGCTTGATGTGCGCCGCAACGACGAGATTACGCTGGATGAAATCGAAGAGATGGCGCCGGAGCGTATCGTGATTTCGCCGGGGCCGTGCACGCCGAAGGAAGCGGGGATCAGCGTGCCGTTGATCCAGCGATTTGCGGGCAAGATTCCGATTTTGGGCGTGTGCCTGGGGCATCAGGCGATCGGCGCGGCGTTTGGCGGGCGCGTGATTCGCGCGCCGAAGCTGATGCACGGAAAGACCAGCGAGATCGAGCATGACGGGCGCACGATTTTTCATGGGTTGCCGCAGTCGTTCATCGCCACGCGTTACCATTCGCTGATCGTCGAACGTAAATCGCTGCCGCGCGAGCTGGAAATTTCGGCGGAGACGGAAGACGGGACGATCATGGGTTTTCGGCATCGTAAATTGCGGGTGGAAGGCGTGCAGTTCCATCCGGAATCGGTGCTGACTGGGGTGGGATTCGATTTGCTGAAGAATTTTCTGAGCGTTTAGCGCGTGCCAACGAAGTAACGAAGACGCCCGCCTGAAATGCAGGCGGCCGCTACAGGTGGCATAACTAGGAGTTGTGAGTAGAGCGCGTCTGTGGCGCCTGAATCGGGATCTCGTGGCAATAGGCAGAAAACCTTCGCTTCAAGAGGAGCGGCGCTTTCGCGTTGTCGAGATTCTGTTGCTCTGCGTGGCGTTCGCGTCTGTCCTCCTGTTTCCACGCGCGGCAGGCACGAGCGCGCCGTCTCGCGCGCAAGTGGAAAACCCGCCGCTGCAAACCTATCTTGGTTTCGACGCGAACGATTATCCCGGCGATGACGCGTTGCCCGGGCTGCGACGAACTTTCACGTTTTCAGGCTATTGGCTGAACGTGCCGCCCGGCGCGAAGACGAATTCCTGGGGCGGGAAGCGCGCTCAGCTGCTGAAAAATGGATTTGGTTTTTTGGTGCTATTCAATGGCCGTTTGTCGAAGGAATTGCAGCCGCCCGTGAATCCCAGTGATCTGGGTGCGAGTGAGGCGGAGCTTGCCGTCGCGGCGGCGCAGCGCGAAGGATTTCCTGCTGGCAATGGCACGGTGATTTTTTTAGATATTGAAGAGGGCGGCCGAATGCTGCCGCCGCAAATTAATTACATTCAGGGTTGGAGCGGCCGAGTGGCTTCGAGTGGTTTCGTCGCAGGAGTCTACTGCTCGGGCATGAAGGTGAAGGAAGGCAAGGGACAGACCATCACGACCGTGGACGACATTCACGAGCGCTTGCCGGTGACGGCGTACTTCATCTACAACGACGCGTGTCCTCCATCGCCGGGCTGCGTGTATTTGAAAAACCCTCCGGCGCCGTCGCAGAGCGGATTTTCCGGCGCGCGCGTTTGGCAGTTTGCGCAATCGCCGCGGCGCAGGAATTTTGCTGCGCGATGTGGCGCGACTTATAGTTCGGACGGTAATTGCTATCCGCCGGCGAACACTGCGGCCGGTCGTATTCTGCTTGATCTTGATTCTTCCGTGTCTCCCGACCCGTCCACTCTGGGGACTCACATCATCCACTGAGTCGAATGAGATCCAATCAGGACGCGGATTGACTGTGGTGGGCTGCGGCGGATTGTGAAAACGCCACCAGGGCTTCGAGCTTGGCGCGGGCAGCGCCGGAGTCAATGGATTCGGCAGCGAGGCGCACGCCGTCGAGAAAATCGGCGGCGCGGCCTGCGACGACCAGCGCTCCGGCTGCATTGGCCAGCACGATGTCGCGGTGTGGGCCGTGTTCGTGGCGCAGGGATGCGCTGCCCAGAACTTTGTGAATGATTTCGGCATTGCGTGCGGCATCGCCACCGCGAATCGCTTCGAGCGGCGCGCGGCGCAGTCCGAAATCTTCCGGCACGACGGTGTAGCTGCGCACCGCGCCATCGCGCAATTCGGCGATGGAAGTTTCTCCGCTGATGGAAATTTCATCTAGGCCATCCGCGCCGTGGACGACCAGCGCGCGTTGGACGCCCAATTCGCCGAGAGCCTGGGCCACCAGTTCGGTGAGGCTCGCGTCATACACGCCGACGATTTGCGCGGAAGCTCGCGCGGGATTGGTGAGGGGGCCGAGCAGATTAAAAACCGTGCGCACGCGCAGCTCGCGGCGCGCGGGAATTGCGTAGCGCGTGGCGGCATGCATCGCGGGAGCGTAGAGAAAGCCGATGTTGATTTGTTCGATGGCTTCGGCGACGCGTTCGGGCGGGAGTTCGATTCTTACGCCGAGTGCTTCGAGCACGTCGGCGGAGCCGCAGCGTGAGCCGGTGGAGCGATTGCCGTGTTTCGCGACGCGCACGCCAGCTCCGGCGACGACGAAGGCGACTGCGGTGGAAATGTTGAACGTGCCGCGCGCGTCGCCGCCGGTGCCGCAGGTGTCCACGATTACTTCGTCGGGATGTTTGCGGCCGGCGGGAAAAATTGGAGTGGCGTGGCGGCGCATGGCCAGGGCGAAGCCCACGACTTCGTCCACGGTTTCACCTTTTATGCGCAGAGCGATCAGCAGCGCGGCGATCTGTTCGGTGCTGGCGTGGCCGGAAAGGATTTGCTCCATCGCGGCTTGGGCTTCGGCGCGCGAGAGATCTTCGCCTTGGATCAGTTTGTCGAGTGCTTCGTGGATCATTTTTGTGTGTGCTTTTAGCCGCACGGCAACTGCAAGTCCGCGCATTATCGCGCGATGCAGCTCCTTGCCCGTCGTGCACGTTCCAAGTAAACTAAGTCGTTTTAATTGTCCTCGAATCTTAGCACTATTCAAGGCGACCTTCAGGAAGCCGATGGAGTCAGTATGAAGATCCACGAATATCAGGCCAAGGGTATCCTTGCGAAATTTGGCGTGCCGGTGCCGCGCGGCGAAGTTGTTTTTAAGAAGGATGAGGCGCGGGCGGTGGCGCAGCGGCTGGGAACTTCGGTTGTGGTGGTTAAGGCGCAAATTCACGCGGGTGGGCGCGGGAAGGCAGGAGGCGTGAAGCTGGCGAAATCTCCTGACGATGCATCGGCGCTGGCGGAACAAATTCTAGGAATGAAACTGGTGACGCCGCAGACGGGTGAAGAGGGGCGGATCGTGCGGCGCTTGTTGATCGAAGAGGGCCTCGACATCAAGCGCGAACTTTATCTGGGGATTTTGGTGGATCGCGCTTTGGGCTTGCCGATTTTCATGGCTAGCGCGGCGGGCGGAATGGAAATCGAGGAAGTCGCGAAGGATCATCCGGAAGCGATTTTGCGCGAGGCGATTGATCCGGCTACCGGTTTTCAGCCTTATCAGGCGCGTAAATTGGCGTTTGGATTGGGGCTTACGCCGGAGCAGGTTGGCACGGCCGTGCCATTTTTTCAGGCGCTGTACCGCGCGTTCATTGAGACGGACTCTTCGATGATCGAAATCAATCCGTGCGTGGTGACGGGCGATGGGAAGCTCGTGGCGCTGGATGCGAAAGTGACTTTTGATGACAACGCGCTGTACCGGCATCCGGAATTCAAGGATTTGCGCGACCTGGAAGAGGAAACGCCTCTCGAAGTGGAGGCTTCGAAATTCAAATTGAATTACATCAAGCTGGATGGCGACATTGCCTGCATGGTGAACGGCGCGGGCTTGGCGATGGCCACCATGGACATTATTAAATTGAGCGGCGGGAGTCCGGCGAATTTTCTGGACGTGGGCGGCGGCGCTTCCGAAGAGCAGGTGAAGAACGCGTTTCGCATTTTGCTGAGCGATCCGAACGTGCGCGCGGTGTTTGTGAATATTTTCGGCGGGATTTTGCGCTGCGACGTGCTGGCTAGCGGCGTGGTGGGCGCGGCGAAAGAGCTGAAATTCAAAGTTCCAGTTGTGGTGCGCATGGAAGGCACGAACGTGCAGCAGGGAAAGGAAATTTTGCGCAACTCCGGATTCAATTTTGCCGTCGCAGAGGGAATGAAAGATGGCGCGGAAAAAGCGGTGAAACTTGCGGGAGGCGCACGATGAGCGTGCTGGTTGATAAGGATACGCGGCTGATCGTGCAGGGAATCACGGGCCGCGAGGGGAGTTTTCACGC
>Ga0182024_10023469_pt1 | contig 11041 bp, 10 predicted proteins | sample P32metaG_FD_120480 | JGI IMG/M metagenome (GOLD analysis project Ga0182024, IMG submission 120480) | Permafrost microbial communities from Stordalen Mire, Sweden - P3-2 metaG (Illumina Assembly) | ecosystem: Environmental > Terrestrial > Soil > Wetlands > Permafrost | place: Sweden: Stordalen... | reverse complement strand
GGCGCCGTTCGGTCGCAGACTGCCTGAGCGTCCCTTGCGCTTATCGCCATTGGCGGGCTGGGGCAAGGGCTCCGCAGCGTTTAGCCGCCAGAAGCAATCGACAATGTGCTCGGGCAATTCCGGCGGGACTGTGGTTTGCATGAAGCGGCGATACAAGATCGGTCCGAGGAGCACGTCGAGCGCCGTCTCCATATCCACAGCGGCCCCGAGCTCGCCTTTGTCGATGGCGTTTCGCAGCAATCCGGCCAGCTGGGCGCGATGCCCGTCCAGGATGCGCGCTCGAAAGGCCTTGGCGAATGCAGGATTGCTCGCCGCGTAACCAATCACCCTGGGCCAAACCCTGCTGAACGCTTCCGGCTTTTTGGACTGCGCCACGTGCCGCAGCAAGGCGGTCACGTCGTCGCGCGGATCGCCGGAATCGAACACCGGCAGATCGCACTTCAAACGGCGGATGGCTTCGATGCAGAGGAGGTCCTTGCTGGCCCAGTGCTTGTAGATGGTGGCTTTGCTGACGCCGGAAATATGGGCGATCTCGTCGACGCTGGTGCCCTCGATCCCGCGATCGGACATCAGTTTCAAGGCGGTGGTCAAAACGGCTTCGTGAGCCTCTGCGCTGGGTGGTCGCGCCACGGGTCCATCCTGTCTTTTCGGGTCTTTGACCTTGGAATTTCGAGCCTGCCACGCTTCGGGAATTTGCCGCTCGAACCAGTGAATACTATACCGTTTAGTTTAGATTGTCAAAAACGCTGGTCACAGGAAAATCACCGCGCAGACGGATCCGACAGGAACCAGACCGGCTGCCGCTTTGGCTTTGTCAGGTGGGTGCACAACTCGCGATGCCCGGCGGCCTCGCGTGCTGGCGGGAGCGCGGCAGCCAGTCAGAACGCTCTACAGATTCCATGTCAGCTTTCTAGTCCTTTCCCTCTATGGCCGCGTCAGACTCGAAGCGTCTAAGGTGATGGAAGTTTTTACGGTGTCGCCGGAGCGACAGAGATGGCGACTTGTTCGTCGGAGGAAAGATTGACTGCAACATTAGGATTAGGAGGAACCATAGTGACTCGATATTTCCTGAAATCAGCGCGCATGCTCCTGGCTGCGGGCACGCTGGCCGTTCCGGCGTTTTGCATGTCCTTACAGGCCGCACCCGCGCCGGCCTACCCGAAAACCCAACAGTCGGCACCGGATAACACACGGGCCAACAAGGATCAGACGCCGCCGACCGCCGATCAACAGAGTCAGAATTCTTCTGACCTTGCGATCACGCGCCGGATTCGCGAAGCGATCCATGACGACAAGAATCTGTCCAACTATGCGTCCAACATCAAGATCATCACGCAAGACGGCAAAGTGACTTTGCGCGAGCCAGTGCGTTCCAAAGAGGAAAAGAGCGACCTGGAAGCCAAGGCCGCAAGCGTGGCCGGGCGAGAGAACGTGACCAACGAGCTCAAAGTCGCAACTTCGAAGTAGGCGGGCGAAATAGCCGGGCGCAACAGACGGCCGCTGTAGCAGACGATATAGGCGGCGAGATCGAAACGGGTGCGAACTCAGCGAGACAGCGATTCACGCATAGAAAGTAAAGGAGAAAAACGATATGTCAGGCAAAAAAGTAGGGGTCTTCGGAATCTACTCCACTCGAAGCAGCGTCGAAAACGCCGCACAGGAACTGGTCAACGCAGGCTTTCCGGCCGGGGATATTTCCGTGCTTTTGCCGGAAAGCATTAGCGGCGCGAAAGAGATGGGAACGCAAAAAGCGACAAAAGCACCAGAGGGTGCGGCGGCGGGGGCGACTACCGGCGGAGTCATCGGCGGAACACTCGGCGTGCTGGCAGGTGTCGGCCTTCTGGCGATACCCGGCCTTGGGCCCTTTATCGCCGCAGGGCCGATTATGGCGGGGCTGGCCGGACTGGGCGTGGGAGGAGCGGTGGGCGGTTTTACCGGCGCTTTGATCGGGATGGGAATCCCTGAGTTTGAGGCCAAGCGATATGAAAGCCGGCTTCAGAAGGGCGGGATTCTGCTTTCCGTGCATTGCGATACCTCGGAGGAAATCAAGCGTGCCAAGGACGTTCTCGAGCGTACCGGCGGGGAGAATGTCTCCTCCACAGGGGAGTCCGCAAGCGACACCAAAACCACAGACCGCGACATCGCGCGGGGAACAGCGGGTGGGAAGTACTGAACTGAACCGGAGACGAAAGCGGACAGGAGGAGGACTGTCTTCCGAGGCCCTCCTCCCGCCGCTGAGACACATCGAAGAACGGAGGAGAGGATATGGGGCACGCCACATTTTCCGAGGGCGGATCCGTCGGAACGGTGCCAGCAGAGCACCCAATATTTACCGAGATTCCCGTCGCCAGCGATGTGAATTCAGCCGGCGTCACGTGGGGAGCCGTGATTGCCGGTGCGTTTGTAGCCGCGGCCTTGTCGCTCGCGCTTCTGGCACTGGGAACGGGGATCGGTTTGTCGGCAATTTCACCCTGGGCGAATGCTTCGGCATCCGTCACGACGATTGGCTGGACCTCGCTGGTCTGGCTAATCCTGATGGAGATCATCGCATCGTCGATGGGAGGCTATTTGGCAGGCCGCTTGCGCGTGCGGTGGGCCAGGGTGCATACGCATGAAGTCTATTTCCGGGATACCGCGCATGGACTTCTTGTCTGGGCCGTGGGACTGGTTATTACTGCGGCATTTTTGGCTTCGGCGGCGACGTCTCTGGTGGGCGGAACCGCGCGGGCAAGCGAGACGGCGGCAGAAACGTCCGGGCCGACTGCACCAGGCGCCGGTCAGAACGGGTACTTTGTAGATACTTTGTTACGGCCCGGAAATACTAGCCCGACACCAGACGCGGGCAACACTGCTGCAACGCGGGGCGAGGTCGAGCTTATTTTCCCGCATAGCCTGCGAAACGGAAGCATGCTACCGGCAGACAGGTCCTATCTCGCGCAACTGGTAGCGTCGAGAACCGGAATGAGCCAACCCGACGCGGAAAAACGGGTCGATGACGCGTATGCGCAGGCCCAGCAAGCTGCTGAGACCGCACGCAAGGCCATGTCGCACGCCATGTACTGGACGTTCCTTGCCCTCTTAATAGGCGCCTTCTGTGCAAGCTTTGGCGCAACGATTGGCGGCAGGCAGAGAGACAGCGTACCGGCGATCTGAAATGGGATTTCCCGGATAAGGAGGCAACACGATGCGATCCATTCTGCTCCTGTTATTGGGCGTGCCTATTCCCTTCATTATCTTGATTGGGCTCTTCAGTCACTTTTAGATTAAGCATAAATAATAAGGGAGGCAGCCCAGGTCGAGCTGCCTCCCTATCGTCCCCGGTGAGAGACGCATCTCAGCCCGTCGGAGGAAGGCTGAGATTCAGCTACGTACTACCCTGATTTCTTAGAACCCCCGGGGCGCCAAACGGTTTCGACAAAGTTATATTTTTGTTTCGCAAACGTCCCGGCCTCACCCCAGGGCATTGCGGCTTGTCCGGCAGCGGCCTTTCCCTGTTCCGAGCCGCAGGCGACGTCGCTAGTCGCCCACGCGCAACACACGCTACAATGGCCTGCTTATGGCCATGGAGCTCGCGCCCTCTGATGACGATGTCCTGCATTTTCTTGCCGGATTTACGCGGCCGGCCAGCGCCAGGGAAATCGCCGAAGGTCTGCAATTGCGGCATGTGGGGCGTCGCGCACTTCCGAAAATCCTGTCCCGCTTGAAGCGCCGCGGCCTGGTACAACAGGCGCGCGGCGGACGCTTTCAACTAAAGAAAGAAGCCGCACCTAAGCCGAACACGGCGACCAGACCGATCCAGGCGACTAAGGACAGACCTCCTGAACGGCAGGCAACGCCGCCTCCCGAACCATCCCCGAGACCGGCCGTACATGACGCTAATCTGCTGACCGGGAGACTGGTCGCGCACCGCGACGGGTATGGCTTCGTGGTGCCGGAAACACCGCACAAGGATATCGAAGGCGACCTGTTTATTCCGCCGGACCAGTTGGGCGACGCGATGCATGGCGACCGCGTGATCGCGCGCATCGAGCGGCGGCGGCCGTTGAGCTATGGCGCAGCGGGCGGGGCCGGCCGCGCCGAGGGGCGCATCGTGCGCGTGCTGGGCCGGGCGCATCCCACTGTGGTGGGACTTTTCCGCTACGGGCTTCGCGGCAACGTGGTGTTGCCGTACGAAACCAGAATCACGCAAGCGATCATCATTCCACCGGGCGAGGAGCTGACGCCGGAACTGCAAGCGAAACTCGGCCCGCAGCCGGGAGGAAACCGTGCGACGCAACGGCTGCCGGAGCTGGACGGCGCCGTGGTGAATGTCGAACTCACTCGGTTCCCACGCGGGGGCGTGGCGCCGGCGGGCCGCGTGGTCGAAGTGCTTGGCCGTCCGGGCGAGTTCGGCGTGGACGTCGAAATCCTCATCCGCAAGCACCACCTGCCGCACATTTTTTCCGAGGCGGTGCTGGAGGAGGCACGGCGCGCGGCTCGGCCGGTGAGCGATGCGGAGCGCGACGCGCGACGCGATTTCCGGCATTTGCCGATTGTCACGATTGACGGCGAGACCGCGCGCGATTTCGACGATGCCGTCTACGGGGAACGACGGCCGGGCGGCTGGCACCTTCAGGTGCACATCGCCGACGTGGCGCATTATGTGCGGCGCGATTCGCCGCTCGACCGCGAGGCGCGTGTTCGCGGAACCTCGGTTTATTTTCCCGACCGCGCTGTTCCCATGCTGCCCGAGGAACTATCGAACGGCATCTGCTCGCTACAGCCGCACGAAGACCGGCTGGTGATGAGCGTGCTGCTCGATATTGACCACACAGGCGAGGTGACCGCTGCGGAATTCACGCCCGGCGTGATTCGCTCGGCGGAACGCATGACGTATACCAACGTCAATCTGGTCCTCGAAGGCGACGCCGCGGTGACGGAGCGGTACGCCGGTCTGGCCGAGCACTTCCGGGCGATGCGCGACCTAGCCGTGATCCTCAACGCTCGCCGCAGCCGCCGCGGGTCGATGGATTTCGACCTGCCGGAGCCGGTGCTGATCTTCGACCCGGACGGGCAAATTACTGGGATCACGCGCAGCGAGCGCAACATGGCGCATCGGCTGATTGAAGAGTTCATGCTCACCGCGAATCAGGAGGTGGCGCGGTATCTGGAGAATCGTGGTTTTCTCTCGCTGCATCGCGTTCACGAAAAGCCCGATCCCAAGAAGGTGCTTGAGTTCGAGGAGCTGGCGCTGGCATTCGGTTACTCGCTTGGGGTGCCGGGACTTTCCGAGCGGCTGATTCCGGTGCGGCACGGGCGGGTGGCCGCGCCAGCACGCACGGGCCGCGGCTCGCAGCGGCGCGGGGAGACGCGCGAACGGCCCATGGTCGTTTCGCTTCCGAGTTCGCAGGAGTTCGAGATTCGGCCGCAGCACTACCAGCGCCTGACACAGAAGATCGCCGGCAAACCGGAGGAGCGGATTCTGTCTTACTTGATGCTGCGCTCGCTCAAGCAGGCTCGCTACACCGTGCAGCCGCTGGGGCACTTCGCGCTGGCCTTCGATCAATACACGCATTTCACCTCGCCCATCCGACGTTACCCGGATTTGGTTGTGCATCGCGTCCTGAAGGCGGCGCTGGCACATCCGGACCTGCCGGGCCCCGAAGCCGATCCTTACTATCTTGGCGAGCTGAGCGGGATCAGCGTGGAATCCTCCGAGGCCGAGCGTCGGGCCGAGGGCGCGGAGCGCGAGCTGATGAACTGGAAACGGGCGCAGTTCATGGAGCAGCATCTGGGCGAACAATACGAAGCGTTGATTATTTCCGTACAGAAGTTCGGGTTCTTCGTGGAGTTGATGGAGATCTTTGTGGAAGGCCTGGTGCCCATCAATCGTTTAGAGGAAGAGACGGGCGAGCGCTGCGTCTACCGCGAGCGCGACCATGCCATCGTGTCGGGACACGGCGAACACACGCGCGTCTGGCGCCTGGGCGACCGCGTGCGCGTGCTAGCCGACCGCATCGATCCCATACGCCGCCGCGTGGAATTTGCGCTGGCCACTTCGTAGCGGTTAGTTTCCAGTTTCCGGTAGGAGGTGCGAGCTCAACCAGTCGATGCGTTTCCGAAATCCGGGCTTAACAGGCTGGGCCACTTGTATCGTCGAATTGATGCGTAGACAGAAGCGAGCGAAGTTCGCGAAGATTGCGAGCTTTCTTGCGTGCTTCCCCCACCCAAATCGTTTTTCCTTTCGCATCGTCTATCACCGCCAAACAGTACGAGGGATGGTCTGCGCCCCCGTGCTGAAAATAAACAAAACAAGTCCTAGGACTTTGACCTGCAAAGACCAACCGGCGGAAAGGCGCGTTCGGTATGATCGAATCCCCGTATTGGGCAGGCTGGCCCGGGTCTGCAAAAGAAATTGCTCCTCCTTTTGAAATTGTCCCCGGATTATTGGCGAATGAAGAACTGAGGGAGTTCCAGCAGCTTTGGAAGATGTCATGCATACGATACACAATCATGAAATCACCGTCGAGGAGGTGGTTATTTTCGGAGTTGATTGCCGGTATCTTGCTTAGATGGACAGCATCTGGATCCATTTCCTCGTCCTTGGCTGCGCTCCTGCTGATGGCTTCCCGCAGGTCTACTAGTTCAGGCGTCCTGATAGCTTTGACATACCAAATGCCAGATGCCGAAAAAAGTCCCGCTATTCCAGCAAGGAGGCAGAATTTCGCTGTTTTCGAAAACCGACTCCCAGTAGTTCCCATACCCAATTAGACACCCGCGGAGCGGGCTTAGTTCCCAGATGCGGCGGCGTAGACGGCACTGGCAGCAGCTGACCTATTGCTGGCCACTTGATTCGCTTTCGCTCGCGGTGGATTTGCGCTATGTTTTTTGTTCTTTCTGACTTTAGCGAGGTGATCCTTGGGGAATCGTACTTGTCCTCACTGCGGGAATAAGGTTCCAGCGAGCATGGAGCTGGCGTTTTCGGACGGCTTTGAATGCCCGCATTGCCACACGAGACTTGATGTCGCAAGCGGCGGCCGCAGCTTGGCCGCGTGGGCGGGGCTGGCGGCGGGCTGGCTGGTGTGGCGGCTGACGCGCAATTCGGGCGGCCCGCTGGGCGACGTGCTGCCGGAGCTTTACGCCATACTGGCTTTCGGCATCGTGTCGCCGATTGTTCTGGCATTCTCGGCCGGACTTGAGCTTGCGCCCGCCGCTCCCGTGGTCGATATGGCTGCCGCGTCCAGCCACGGCGCGAGCCACGGTGGGGAACACCACTAACGGTTAGCGATTGGTCCTAGTCGGCTCGTACTCTCGTACCATTGCCGGCCCCTTCGCCTCTGTACAGACTTGTCACGTGGCTCAATATTCTGGTCTTCTCGGCCGACGGGTCGAGGTGTATTACCGCGCGGGAGGCGTGCTGCTTCCTGCGACGGGCACGCTGGCAGCCGATTCGGGCAAATCCATCTTCCTCGAGGAACACTTCGGCCAGCAGCAACAGGTAACGACGTTCCGCTGGGAGATTCCGTACGAGTCCATCATCAAGCTGACGGAAAGCCCGGCGCAGCCAACGGCTCCTCAACCTCCTCCTTTTCTGTAATTCTGTAAAACAAAGTTCTTGTGAACGGGCGTAACCCAACCGCCTGGCCGCCGCCTGCGATCTCTGAACGCCGGTTTCCTCCACCAACTTCCCGAGCAAAATCTGTGACGCGCCGCCGCATGGGAAGGTAAACTCTAGCCGCGCGAAAGTTCAGGAAAACAGGAGGGCTTGTGGCGAAACCCGCGGTGGGATTTATTGGTTTGGGTCTGATGGGCCGCCCGATGGCGACAAATTTATTGAAGGCTGGCTTCGCGGTGACGGTCTGGAATCGCACGGCATCGCGCATGCAGCCACTGGTGGAACTTGGCGCCAAGGCGGCGGCGAGCCCGCGCGAAGCGGCCGCCGCGTGCGATGTATTGATTACGATCGTCAGCGATCCCCTGGCGCTGGAAGCGGTTCTCTGGGGCGAGCAGGGAGCGCTTGATGGACTTCGACGAGGCACCGTGCTGGTGGATTCGAGCACTGTTTCGCCGATGCTCGCGCGCCGGGTCGCCGACGCATGCGCTGACCGCGGCATCGCATTCCTCGATGCGCCGGTTACCGGCGGCACGTGGGGCGCGGAAAAAGGTGAGCTGACCATCATGGTTGGCGGTCTTTCGGAAACGCTCGCTGAAGTCGAACCGGTGTTCGCGCCGCTGGCCAAGCGCGTGATTCATATCGGACCGAACGGGACCGGGCAAACGGTGAAGCTGGCGATGAATCTGCTGCTGGCGCTGGAGGTGGACGCGCTGGTCGAAGCGCTGGCGTTGGCTACGGCCGGGGGCGTGCCCGGCGAGAGGCTCGTGGAGGTGATGCAAGCAAGCATGGGGCGCGCGCCGCTGCTGGACGTGAAAGCTCCGCTGATCCTGGAACACAAATTCCCACCCAGCTTCCCACTGCGACTGATGCACAAAGACTTGACGCTGGCGCTGGACCTGGCAAAGCAGCTCGGCGTTTCGCTGCCGGTGGGAACCGCGGCTAGAGAAACATATGACAAGGTGCTGCGCGGCGCGCGCGAGGACCTGGATTATGCCGCCGTCGCGCTGTATTACCAGAAGGCTGACGGCCAGTCCGGGTAGAGCGGCTCAGGGCTTGGCCGACGGCGGAAGGAAGCAGATCGGCAAGTCGCGCATCGTGCGTAGGCCGGCCGGAGCGTCAAGAATCGCCGGAATGGTATTGACCACGATGGCCGCAGTGGCCGTATCGCCGTGGGTCCCGCCGGGGATCGTGAGCGAGAGGTTGGGCTCACCGCGCAATTCGATGGTGTCGCGCGGCTCTGCTGCGCCAACGTACATTTGTAATTCCATGTAGATTTTCTCTTGCCCTGCTGCGAGGCCGCGCGCGATCTGGTGTACTCCGGCAGCGCTGCCTTCGGCGACATCCAGGAATTCCGTGCGCACGCGCTTGGCGGCGACGGCTGGCTCGATGGTCTCGGTGATCTCGTCGACGGCGAGGCCGAGCGCGTCCGATACCATGGCCACCGATTCCGGCAGACCGTGATGCTTGATTATGCCGGCGGCTACTTTCTGCCGAAACTCGTCGAGGCTCAGGCCCGCGCCGATCTTCTGCTGCAGAGGCAGTCGCCGTTGCGACGCGTTCACGATGCGTGTCACTCGCGCGGATTCAACGCGCTGTGCCGCCGCGCTCAGCGTCAGCACCAACTTATCCATCACGAAGCCGGGATTGACGCCGGAGCCGACCAGCGCGACGCCCCAGGTTTTGGCTTCGGCATCGAGCTTGGCGGCGATCTCCGGATGCTTGCGAAAGGGGTAGGCCAGTTCTTCGCAGGTGGAAACCACGCAGGCTTCCGCAGCCAGACACGCGAGCAGCTGGTCCTTTACGTCAGGCAGATAGGACGACGTGGCATGAACGACGATGTCCGCCGATTCTTGGAGCATCTCCGCTGCGTCGGCCACCACCGGCACGCCCCACGGGGCGTCGGGCGCGCCTACAACCTCTCCCAGATCGCGGCCGGCTTTGGCCGGATCACTATCAATCGCGCCGATGACTTCAATGGCCTTCTTTTCGCGCAGCAGACGCAGTAGCGCAGCGCCGATCGGGCCGACGCCGTACTGAATAACACGAATTCTTTTCTTCACACTGGGCTCCTGACTCTGGAAGCGCGAATTCCCTGCTACTCCGTGGCGCTGGCCAAGGCTGCGCGGCCAACTGGAAAGCGACCGACCAACATAAAGCAAACCCGCGTGCCCTTCAACTTTTTTGCCTTTTTTGTCGTTTCTTGGTTTGTCGTTCCTTCCTACGCTGCCGCCTTGTCCGCACCTTGGCGGCGCGGGATAATGCCGGTTGCGCCAAGGCCCAAGGGCGGCCGCGCGATGGACAGCGATTAGAGAAAATGGAGGTACGAATGCCGCGCACGAAATTGAGTGATGAGGAGATCGCCGGGGAACTGGGCAAACTTCCGGGCTGGACCGTCGAGGGCGGCAATCTGCATCGCGTTTTCGAATTCCGGGATTTCTCGCAGGCGTTTGCTTTTATGACCCGTGTGGCGCTGGCCGCTGAGAAGATGGATCACCACCCTGACTGGTCGAACGCCTGGAACAAGGTCGTGATCGACCTTTGCACGCACAGCGCCGGGGGCTTGACCCTCAACGATTTCGATCTGGCCACCAGGATCGGGCAGATCTTCCGCGGCTGAACAGCTTTGATTCGATTCCACTCCCATGCCAATACAAATCGTTAAGCGCCGTTCCCGCGGTTTTATTTGCGTCAACGCCCATCCCGACGGCTGCCGCCGCAATGTCGAACGGCAGATCACCGTCGCCAGCCAGGCCCCGCCGGGCCCCGCGGCGTCGCGCAACGTGCTGGTCATCGGAGCCTCGACGGGCTACGGATTGGCCTCGCGCATCGCAGCGGCGTGGGGCTACGAGGCTCGCACGCTCGGCGTCTTTTTCGAGCGGCCGCCTGATGACAACAAAACGGCCACGGCGGGTTATTACAACACGGTTGCGTTGCAGGAGCGCGCCAAACGCGACGGCCTTTTCGTGGCCAGCATCAATGGCGACGCTTTCTCCGACGCCTGCAAGCACGAGGCGATCGCCCTCGTCCGCCGAGAACTCGCGCCGCTCGATCTAATCATCTACAGCCTGGCATCGCCAAAGCGCGTCCATCCCCGCACGGGCGTGGCCTACAATTCGACGCTCAAACCCATCGGCGAGTCCTTTTCGAGCCGTACCATCGAGCTCGATTCGGAAAAAGTCGTGGACGTCACCCTTGGTCCCGCGACTGACAAGGAGATCACCGACACTATTGCCGTGATGGGCGGCGAGGACTGGCGCATGTGGATTGCGGCTCTTCTCGAAGAAGGTCTGCTCGCTCCGGGCGCGCGCACGCTGGCGTATACCTACATCGGCCCTGAAGTGACTTGGCCCATTTATCGCGACGGAACTATCGGCCGGGCCAAGCAGGATCTGGAGCAAACCGCGCGCGCACTCGATGCCACACTATCCGCAAAGCTCGGCGGGCACG
>Ga0182024_10023468_pt1 | contig 11041 bp, 10 predicted proteins | sample P32metaG_FD_120480 | JGI IMG/M metagenome (GOLD analysis project Ga0182024, IMG submission 120480) | Permafrost microbial communities from Stordalen Mire, Sweden - P3-2 metaG (Illumina Assembly) | ecosystem: Environmental > Terrestrial > Soil > Wetlands > Permafrost | place: Sweden: Stordalen... | reverse complement strand
TCAGTTGTAGGCGTCGATGCCGCTCCAACAGGAGCAAGACGAGAGATAGTACTCGGCGTCACTTTCAAAATCCGTCTTAGCGATCCGAGCCAGACGCCCATGCGACTTTCACAACAAAATCGGACCAGCGCATCGGAGGATGCGGCGCGGGGGGTAGCGATCATGCTGTCACTTGACCTCACACACCATCCAAGCACGCAGCGAGGGATGCAGTATCTGACCCACCTCTGGCAACTGTCCGGCCAACCCGACAAGACAGTACAGTTAGAGACCGGTGACATTTCCGAGCTTTTGCCGCTGATCGCTCAGATTGAGACGGAACATGGAGCTTGGGTCGCTGAGGACCCTGAGAACCGAAGTTTCGGCCCGCCCTCTCCATTCGAGTGATCCAGCAAGGCCAAGCGAAAGACGTGGATGGCCGGGACAAGCCCGGCCATGACGAGACAGAGGTCGAAAAAGTGCGGAGCCGCGCCGGCCGTAGGAGCGCGATCCCGGGAACCTACATAAGTAGGTGGGCGCCATGTGTCCGAGCCCAGGGGCCCGGCAGGGACAGCTCCCGTTAGGATCGTAAGGCCCCGAGGTGTTGTCTCCTTCGCACCAGGCAGCCCCGCGCCATCACCCCAGCGCGACGCTGTTGCCTCCGACCGTCTGGTTGAGTTTTTTGGTGACGCTTTCGATGCGCTCGGCGGCGGCCGTCAACGCGGCGGTAACTGCCGCCTGCGCGATTTTGTTGCGGTCGGTTGTGGCCACATGCGCCTCTTGCACCGCCATAAGTTCATCCTCCAAGCGCTGGATGCGCATACCCATCTCGCCAAGCTCATCGGCAATGGTGAGCGCCGCCATCACGGTCAGCCGGGTGTCGCCGATCTCGCCGAATTTGGCCCGCAACCTTTCGATACGCACGTCGAGCTCGCGCGCGAGATTCATGAGGTGGCCTTCCTGGCCATCCTCGCAGGCCATCCGGAACTGCCGCCCGTTGATGGAAACACGGACCTGGGCCATGGCTACGCTCGGCTCACTTGCGACAGCTTTCGTCTCAGTCATCGTGGGTCAACACGCCACGGATCGTTTCGATCGCCTGCGCGATCCGCTGCGCGACTTCCCGGTTGACGGTTTCGAGCCCGCGCGAACGCGCCGCGGCGTGATCGAGTTCGCTGGCGAGCCGCGCCCGGTCGGAGCCGAGCGCGTGGATCTGCGTGACCAGCCCGTCCCGGCCGCGATCGGTCTCGCCGCGTCGCTCGGCCGCCGCTTCGAGCGCACCGAGCGCGAGCGCCAGGCGCCGGCTCGCAATCTCGATCGCATCGGTCTCACTCATGGAGCCATCCGCTGCGGCCGAAAGCGGCGCGCACTACAGGTGAAAACTGTGCGACGGCAACTATTTACAATCGGAACTTTACGTCGCATCGAGCAAGAGCGTCAACGCTGAAAGCAATTCGTTTCCGGGCCTGTGCATGACGGCCTCCGGGCGAGCCGCCGCGCAATTGACTCGGGGCCCTCCCATGCTATCTGTGCCGCCCGTTCCCGTAACCGCGGCCGTCCGCATTCGTGCCGCGCTTGGCCGTTCATGACGATGCCGGACCGCCTTCTCGCGGCGAGCGCAGCCCTCGCCCAGCCGTCACGCTTTCCCGCCACAGCCACGAGTCCGAACGCGCGCGCGGAGCACGACCGCATGGCGAGCGCGATCCGCGTGCTCGCCATGGACGCGGTCGAGCAGGCGAAGGCCGGTCATCCGGGCCTGCCGATGGGCGCTGCCGACATCGCCACCGTCCTGTTCACACGCTTCCTCAGATTCGATCCCGCCGATCCGGCGTGGCCCGACCGCGACCGCTTCGTGCTGTCGGCGGGTCACGGTTCGATGCTGATTTACGCGCTGCTCCATCTGCTCGGCTACGAGAAGATGACGATCGGCGAGATCCAGCGCTTTCGCCAATCCGGCTCGCTCACGCCCGGCCATCCCGAATATGGCCACACGCCGGGCATCGAGACCACGACCGGTCCGCTCGGCCAGGGGCTCGCCAATGCCGTCGGCATGGCGATCGCCGAACGCCATCTCGCCGCGCTGTTTGGCGGCGACATCGTCGATCACACCACCTACGTGCTCGCCTCCGACGGCGATCTCATGGAAGGCATCAGTCAGGAAGCGATCGCGCTTGCCGGGCATCTGAAACTCAAAAAACTCATCGTGCTGTTCGACGACAACGGCATTTCGATCGACGGCCCACTCGCGCTCGCCGATTCCGTGGATCAGGTGAAACGTTTCGAGGCCGCCGGCTGGGCCGCGACGCGCATCGACGGTCACGATCCGGCGGCGATTGCTGGAGCGATCGGAGCGGCGAAGAAATCCGAGCGGCCTTCGTTGATAGCCTGCCGCACCATCATCGGCTTTGGCGCGCCGACCAAGGCCGGCACCGAGAAGAGCCATGGCGCTCCGCTTGGCGCCGACGAGGTCGCGGCGGCCCGCGTAAAACTCGGATGGACCGCGCCGGCTTTCGAAATTCCCGCCGCTATCCGCGAACAATGGCGCGCCGCCGGCGAGCGCGGCCGGCCGGCTCGGCTTGCCTGGCAGCAGCGCCTTGCCGCGCTCGATCCGAAAAAGCGCGCCGAGTTCGAGCGGCGAATGCGCGGAGAACTCTCCGACGGCTTCGCGGCGGCTATTGGCGAGGTCAAGCAAAAACTCGCAGCCGCTCCCAGGGAGATCGCCACCCGCTCGTCTTCCGAATTCGCGCTTGAAACGCTGACGGTGGCGCTGCCGGAAATGATCGGCGGTTCGGCGGACCTGACCGGCTCAAACAATACGCGTACCAAAGCCATGAAGGCGATGAGCGCCGCGGACTATTCCGGCCGCTTCATCCATTACGGCGTGCGCGAACACGGCATGGCGGCGGCCATGAACGGCATGGCGCTCCACGGCGGCATCATTCCCTATTCCGGCACGTTCCTCGTGTTCTCAGATTATTGCCGGCCAGCCATCCGTCTCGCCGCGCTGATGGGCCAGCGGGCGATCCACGTGATGACGCACGACTCGATCGGGCTCGGCGAGGACGGGCCGACCCACCAGCCGGTCGAGCACCTCGCCGCTTTGCGCGCCATCCCCAACCTCAAAGTGTTCCGGCCATGCGACGCGGTCGAAACGGTCGAGTGCTGGCAGCTGGCGCTGGAGTCCAAGGACGGACCCAGCGTGCTCGCGCTGACGCGGCAAAACATGCCGCAGCTCCGGCTTGGTCTCGACACCGGCAATCGTTGCGCAAGCGGAGCCTATGAGCTGATCGCGGCCGAAGGCGGCGCCGCAGCGGTGTCGCTGTTTGCCTCCGGATCGGAAGTCGCCATCGCGGTCGCGGCGCAAAGGCTGCTTGCGGCGCAAAACATTTCCGCACGGGTGGTGTCGGTGCCGTGCTTCGAACTTTTGCTCGCCGCGCCGGAGACGGAGCGCGCGGCGATCATCGGCAAGGCCGAAGTCAACGTCGCCGTCGAAGCCGGCATCCCCCAGGGCTGGGACGCGATCATCGGCTCCAACGGAAGTTTCGTCGGCATGCGCGGGTTCGGCGCCAGCGCGCCCTACAAGGAGCTTTACCAACATTTTGGAATTACGCCCGAGAAGGTGGCCGAAGCGGCGTTAGAGCGTCTAAAAAGGTCGTAGGGAGACCGGGAATGTCGGTTCGCGTAGCCATCAACGGATTTGGCCGCATCGGCCGCAATATTTTGCGCGCGGCTGTCGAAGCGGGCCGCAAAGATATCGAAATCCTCGCCATCAACGATCTCGCCCCGGTCGAAACCAACGCGCACCTGCTGCGCTACGACTCGGTGCACGGCCGCTTTCCAGGCGTGGTGACGGTCAAGGGCGATAGCATCGATTGCGGCTATGGTGCGATCAAGGTCACGGCGCTCAGGGACCCGACGCAATTGCCGTGGAAGGAGCTCGGCATCGATGTCGCGCTCGAATGTACCGGCATATTCACCTCCAAGGAAAAAGCCGCGGCGCATCTGCAAGCCGGCGCCAAGCGCGTGCTGATTTCGGCCCCCGCCGAGGGCGTCGACCTTACGGTCGTTTACGGCGTCAACCACGACAAACTGACCAAGGCACACACGATCGTGTCGAACGCTTCGTGCACGACCAATTGCCTCGCCCCGGTCGTCAAGGTGCTCAACGACGCTGTCGGCATCGACAAGGGTTTCATGACCACGGTGCACTCCTACACCAACGACCAGCCGTCGCTCGACCAAGTGCACAAGGATCTCTACCGGGCGCGTGCGGCGGCGCTGAACATGATCCCGACCTCGACTGGCGCGGCGAAGGCGGTCGGCCTGGTGTTGCCGGAGCTTGCTGGCCGCCTCGATGGCGTCGCCATTCGCGTGCCGACGCCGAACGTGTCGGTGATCGACTTCAAGTTTGTCGCCAAGCGCGCGACTTCAAAGGACGAGATCAACGCCGCGGTGAAACGCGCCGCCGACCAGCAGCTCAAGGGCATTCTCGGCTACACCGACGCGCCCAACGTCTCGAGTGACTTCAACCACGATCCGCGTTCCTCGGTCTTCCACATGGATCAGACCAAGGTGATGGACGGTACGCTGGTGCGCGTCATGTCGTGGTACGACAACGAATGGGGCTTCTCCAATCGCATGATCGACACCGCGGTGGCGATGGGCAACCTCACCTGAACTCGCCGACCATGCGCTTCCGCAACCTCGATGACGCCGACGTTAAGGGCACGCGCGTGTTGCTGCGCGTCGATCTCAACGTGCCGATGCAGGACGGCAAGGTGGCGGATGTATCGCGCATCGAGCGCAACACGCCGACCATTACAGAAATCGCCGACCGCGGCGGTAAGGTCATCCTCATTTCGCACTACGGCCGGCCGAAAGGCCGCGATCCGAAGGAATCGCTAAAGCCTGTCGTCGCCGCCGTAGCGCGCATCCTCGGGCGGCCGATTTCGTTCGCCGAGGATTGCGTTGGCGAGGTTGCCGAGAAAGCCGTCGCAGCAATGAATCCGGGCGATATTTTGTGTCTGGAGAATACCCGCTTCCACAAGGGCGAGGAAAAGAACGATCCTGAGTTCGCCGCCCAGCTCGCCCGGCTTGGCGACCTGTACGTCGATGACGCGTTCTCGGTCGCGCACCGCGCGCACGCTTCGGTCGAAGCGCTCGCCCGCCTGCTCCCTGCCTATGCCGGGCGCGCCATGCAGGAGGAACTCGAAGCGCTGGCGAAAGCCCTGCACGCGCCGGAGCGGCCCGTTGCGGCCATTGTTGGCGGCGCCAAGGTTTCGACCAAGCTCGATCTTCTCGGCAACCTGATAACTCATGTCGACACCCTGATCATCGGCGGCGGCATGGCCAACACTTTCCTTGCCGCCCAAGGCAAGTCCGTCGGCAAATCGCTCTGCGAGAACGATCTGGTGCAAACGGCGCGCGATATCATTGCCAAGGCAAAGTCGCTCAACCGGGAGATCGTGTTGCCGGTCGACGCCGTCGTGGCGCAGAAATTTGCCGCGCACGCAGCTTCGCGGGTGGTTTCGGTGGATGAAGTCGGTCGATCCGACATGATCCTCGATATCGGCCCGCGGACGATCGAATACGTCATCTCAGTCCTAGCCCGCACCAAGACGCTGGTCTGGAACGGCCCTTTCGGCGCTTTCGAGCACCAGCCTTTCGACATTGGCACGATCGAAGTAGCCGAGGCGGCGGCGGAACTCACGGCGGCCGGGAAGCTTGTCAGCATTGCCGGGGGCGGCGATACCATGGCGGCGCTCAATATCGCCGGCGTCACCGACCGCTTCACCTATATTTCCACCGCAGGCGGCGCCTTCCTCGAATGGCTTGAAGGCAAGACGCTGCCTGGCGTTGAGGTGCTAAAAGCATCCCCCACTCCCGCTTCCGCCCGCAGATAAGGCATAATGTCGGCAGCGACCCGAGCATTCAGGAGCCGCGATGAATCTCACGGAACTAAACAAAGTCGCGGAGGCCATGGTCGCCCCCGGCCGCGGTATTCTGGCTGCGGATGAATCCACCGGCACCATCAAGAAGCGTTTCGACTCCATCGGGGTCGAATCGACGCCGATCACCCGGCGCGATTACCGAGAAATGCTGTTCCGCAGCGCCGAGGCGATGTCGAAGCACATTTCCGGCGTCATTCTTTATGACGAGACGATCCGGCAGAACGCCAAGGACGGCACGCCGCTGGTAAAGGTCATCGCCCAGGCGGGCTCGCTGCCCGGCATCAAGGTCGACAAAGGCATCGAGCCGCTGCCGTTCTGCCCCAACGAAGTCATTACCGGAGGGCTCGATGGCCTTCGCGAACGGCTCGTGGAATATCGCGAGCTTGGCGCTAAATTCGCCAAGTGGCGGGCGGTGATCGATATCGGACCAGGTATCCCGAGCTACGGCTGTCTCATGGCGAACGCGCACGCGCTCGCCCGCTATGCCGCACTGTGCCAGGACGAAGACATCGTCCCCATCGTCGAGCCCGAAGTGCTGATGGACGGCGACCATGATGCGGATCGCTGCGCGCTGGTCAGCGAATGGCTTCTCAAAACAGTGTTCGAGCAGCTCTTCTGCCAGAAGGTCGCCCTCGAAGGCATCGTGCTCAAGCCCAACATGGTCGTGCCCGGCAAGAAATCGCCGAAGCAGGCGTCAGTCGAGGAGGTCGCGGAAAAGACACTGCGCGTGCTCAAGGCCTCGGTGCCCGCGGCCGTTCCCGGTATCGCTTTCCTGTCGGGCGGCCAGTCCGACGCAGAGGCGACCGCGCATCTCGACGCCATCAACAAATTGGGCCCGCTGCCATGGCGCGTAACGTTCTCCTACGGCCGCGCGTTGCAGGCCGCGCCGCTAAAAACGTGGTCGGGCAAGCCGGAAAACGTTGCCGCCGCCCAACGCGCCTTCGGCCATCGCGCCGCGATGAACGGCCTGGCCATGCTTGGCCAATGGAAGGCCGATCTCGAACGGAAAGCAGCGTGAGGCCGCGCCTCTGCGTTGCGATAACTGACGCGGCGCAATGAGCCCGCAGCGGCCTCGCCAGCGGCTTTATCTGATCACGCCGCAACTTGGCGACACGGCATCTTTTGCGCGCGACATCGGCGCGGCGCTGGAAGCCGGCGACATCGCCGCCGTTCTTCTTCGCCTTGAGCCGGCCGATGAGCGCACCCTCGTCGACCGCGCCAAAGCGATCGCGGCCGTGGTGCAACGCCGCGATATTGCGCTCATCCTCGACGGCCATTCGCAGATCGTCGCCCGCGCCGGCGCCGATGGCGCCCATCTCACGGGCATTGAAGCACTGACCGCCGCGCTCGCCATGCTGAAACCCGACCGCATCGCCGGCGCCGGAGGCCTGCGTAGCCGTCATGATGCCATGCTCGCAGGCGAGGCTAGCGCCGATTATGTGATGTTCGGCGAACCCGATGGCGGCGGTGGCCGTCCGTCCTCCGACGCAATCGAGGACCGGCTCGTGTGGTGGTCGGAGCTGTTCGAGGCACCGTGCGTCGGGTATGCCGCAAACCTCGACGAAGTCGGACCGCTCGCGCAAGCTGGCGCCGATTTCGTGGCGCTCGGTGATTGGATATGGACACAATCGCAAGGGTCCGCCGCCGTAGTGGCGGAAGCCGCCAGCCGCCTTGCTACGCCGGCCGCGCCGTGATGACGCCGATGGTCATCCATACGGCGCTCAGACTGGCGGCGACGCTCCTGGTGACAGCGATCCTGGTCCAGCAATGGCATCGCGTCGCCGGCGCCGCCGAGCCCGACCTCGCCTATGGCTCATTCCAGCGCGGATATTACCTGACGGCATTCGGGCAGGCGACGCGCCGCGTCGAGGACAACAGCGACGTCAAGTCGATGACACTTCTTGCCGAGCTTTACGCCGGTGGCCTGGGCGTTCCGCAGGACGAAGCCAAGGCGGCCGAATGGTACAAGCTCGCCGCCACTCGTGGCGACCGTGCGGCGATGTTCGCGTTGGCGATGTTCCGGCTGCAAGGCCGCGCCGGTCCGCGCGACCGCGAAGCGAGCGCCAAACTGCTTGCCGCCGCCGCCAAGCTCGGCCATCCGCTCGCCGCTTACGACCTGGCCCTGCTCTACATCGAGGGGCAATTGTTCCCGCAGGATTTCAACCGTGCCGCCGAGCTGTTGCGAACTGCCGCTCAAGTCGGCAATCCGGAAGCGCAATATGCGCTCGGCACCCTCTACAAGCAGGGGCGCGGGGTCGCCAAGGACATGAGTGAAGCGGTGCGGCTGTGGGCACTAGCCTCGATCGCCGACAACACCGACGCCGAGGTCGAGTACGGGATCGCGCTCTACAACGGCGATGGCGTCGCCAAGAACGAACAGGCCGCGGCGGCGTTGTTCCGCAAGGCGGCGCTGCGAGGCAACCCAATCGGACAGGACCGGCTCGCGCGCATCCTCGCCGACGGCCGCGGCGCACCAGCCAATCCGGTCGAGGCGACGAAGTGGCACCTGATCTCCAGGGCGCGGGGCGAGACCGACATCATGCTCGACGACTTCATGAGCAAACTCGACGCTGAGACGCGCGCCGCCGGCGAGAAAGCGGCGAAACCCTGGCTCGACGCGCTGAAACGGCCCCCTTCTTGAGGCCGTTACGATTGCGCGGCGGCGGCGTGGAGGGTAGAAGCCGCCATGCCCCAGTCCGCCATTCTCAACGTCATGACCAAGGCGGCGTACCGCGCCGGCCGCAGCCTCAAGCGCGATCTCGGCGAAGTCGAAAACTTGCAGGTATCGCTCAAGGGGCCACGCAATTTCGTCACCGCCGCCGACCGCCGCGCCGAAGAGATCGTGCGCGAGGAGCTGGCCAAGGCGCGCCCGGATTACGGCTTCCTCGGCGAGGAAGGCGGCGCCCGCGCCGGCGCCGATAAGAGCCATCGGTGGATCGTCGATCCGCTCGACGGCACGACCAACTTCTTGCACGGCATTCCGCACTTCGCCGTCTCGATCGCGCTCGAGCGCGACGGCGCGATTGTTGCCGCACTCACCTACAACCCCGCGAGCGACGAGCTGTTCATCGCCGAACGCGGCAAGGGCGCCTTCCTCAATGACCGGCGCATCCGCGTCTCCGCACGGCAGCGCCTCGCCGAGGGCGTCGTCGCTTGCGGGTTGCCGCATTACGGTCGCGGCGACTTGGCACTTGGACGCCACGAAATCGCCGCCGCGCAGCAGCACTTCGCCGGATTGCGCCGATACGGCGCCGCCACCCTCGATCTCGCCTGGATCGCTGCCGGCCGGTTCGACGCCTATTGGGAGCGCGATCTGTCGCCGTGGGACCTGGCCGCCGGACTGCTGCTGATCCGCGAAGCCGGCGGCTTCGTCACCGACCTCGATGGCGGCGACAACATCCTCACCAAGGGTCACGTCGCCGCAGGCAACGACACCATGCACCGCGAACTCCTGCGCCTGCTCAAGGAGGCCGGCAAGGAAGCGGCCAAAGAAGGCGCGAAGGAAGCGATCAAGGCGCCGGAAGCGTCCTAAAGCGGAGGGCGCCCGCGGTTGACGCCATCACGGCGCCGCAAACTTTGCGACAGTCGCACGCGGCGAAGAGTGAATATCGCCGGTGTGCGCGTTTATCACCGGGCAATCATGCGTTTTTCCCCCGGCTATGCCATATTGGGCCGATCACAGACGCTAACATAAAGCCAATGGCGAATAACCCTGATCAAGCAAAGCTTTCCTCGCCCCGCATCTTTGTCATCCGGATGCTGGTGTTCCTCATCCTTTGCGGGTTGATCGCCTTTGTGCTCCAGCGCCAGATCGTCAACGCCTTCATGGCCAATCCCTGGCTCAACGGATTGATAGTCGGTGTTTTGCTGATCGGCATCATCTTGTCGTTCCTGCGCGTGATCCGCCTGTTCCCTGAAGTCTCCTGGGTCAACAGCTTCCGCCGCGCCGACCCCGGACTTGCGGTCGCGCGGGCGCCGACGCTGCTCGCGCCGATGGCCGCTATCCTTGGCGGCGAGCGGGTCGGCCGCGTTGCCATCTCGGCGCAGACCATGCGCGCCTTTCTCGACTCGCTGGCGACAAGGCTCGACGAAGCGCGTGACATTTCCCGCTATCTGACCGGCCTGCTGGTTTTCCTCGGACTGCTCGGCACGTTCTGGGGCCTCATCGAGACGGTCGGCTCTGTCGGCGGCATCATCAACAACCTCAACGTCGGCGGCGATGCCGATGCGGTCTTCAATGGGCTCAAGGAAGGCTTGGCGGCGCCGCTTGGCGGCATGGGCATCTCGTTCTCGTCATCGCTGTTCGGCCTCGCCGGCTCGCTCGTCCTCGGCTTCCTCGATCTGCAAACCAGCCAGGCGCAGAACCGCTTCTACACCAACTTCGAAGATTGGCTGGCGACCACCGTGGAAGACCTCGGCGCGGTCGGTGGCGCCAGCGGCGCGCTCCCTGCCGGCGTCACAGAGGCCATCGAGCGGCTGCGTCTTTCGGTCGGTGACGCCGGATCGGGAAAGGCGACCACCGCGGCGATGGCCAACCTCGCCGAAGCGATCCAGGGCTTGGTTCAACACATGCGCGCCGAACAGCAGATGATCCGCGACTGGGCGGACGCGCAAGCCAAGCTCAACAGCGACATCCGGCGCTTCATGGAAATCCTGTCGCGCGAGTCCGTTGACAGATAAGCGCGAGATAGGCGCTCACGAGATAGGCGCGAAGAATGGCGCTGCCAAGGAGCCGCCCCGATAGCGGCATGAATTACTGGCCGGGTTTCGTCGACGCCCTGTCGACGCTGATCCTGTCCATCATCTTTTTGCTCACCATTTTCATGGTGGCGCAGTTCTATCTGTCGCAGGAAGTCGCCGGCAAGGACACCGCGCTCGCCCGGCTGAACGCGCAGATATCGCGCCTCTCCGACCTCTTGTCGCTGGAGCGGACCGGCAAGACCAATCTCGAGGACGAAATCGCACAGATGCGCGCGTCGTTGTCCGCGGCCGAGAGCGACCGCGACCGCTTGCGCGGGGCGGCCGAGAGCGACCGCTTGCGCGGGGCGGCCGAAGGCGCCCAGAAAGCCGACACCGGCAAGGCCGAGGTCGGCAAGCTCAACTCGCAGCTT
>Ga0182024_10023467_pt1 | contig 11042 bp, 10 predicted proteins | sample P32metaG_FD_120480 | JGI IMG/M metagenome (GOLD analysis project Ga0182024, IMG submission 120480) | Permafrost microbial communities from Stordalen Mire, Sweden - P3-2 metaG (Illumina Assembly) | ecosystem: Environmental > Terrestrial > Soil > Wetlands > Permafrost | place: Sweden: Stordalen... | reverse complement strand
CAGCATTTGCGCGATCGCTCCGTCGACGTGCTGGTCTTTTGCGATGCCGCGTTTGAGCGCCGTCGAGATGACTCCGGTGCCGATTTTCTTGGTGAATATCAGAACGTCGCCCGGGCGTGCGCCGGTGTTGGTCTTCACGCGATCGGGATGCACGGTTCCGGTAATCGCGTATCCAAATTTTATTTCGGGATCGTTGACACTGTGGCCCCCCAAAATCACGCAGCCCGCTTCATGGATTTTCTCCGCGCCGCCTTTGAGGATTTGTTCGAGAGTCTCGATATCGCCCGAGGCCGGCCAGGCGAGAATCGATAGCGCCGTAAGAGGACGGCCTCCCATGGCATAGACGTCGCTCAAGGCGTTCGCTGCCGCGATCGCTCCGAAGGTAAAAGGATCGTCAACAACGGGAGTGAAAAAATCGACCGTCTGCACAATCGCCAAACTGGGGCTGATGCGGTAGACTCCGGCGTCGTCGGCGGTATCGAAGCCGACGATAATATTGGCGTCGGCAACCCGAGGGATGCGGGGCAGAACCTGATCCAGGATCTTTGGACTCAGTTTCGACGCGCAGCCTCCCGCTTTTACTTGTCCGGTGAGTTTTGACGTTGAGTGTGCCGACACCTGTTTTCAGTGTACAGTGGGCGGCTGTAGAAACGGGCGCTGCCACCCACGCGTCACTGTTGTCTATGCGGCTGTTTATGCTGCGGCGATCTCCTTAACCTTATTCTTACTACCCGGCGGCCGGCCCCGCCGTTTCACGGTCGCCATCCATGCCGGCGGGCGGCCGCGGCGCTTCGTTCTTCCCTGAGATAAGCGCTCTAACGTCAGAATAGCTTCTTCAATTTGTTCACGTTCCCGGCGTAAATCAGCCAGCATTTTAAGGACATCCATAGTAATCCGCTTCGCTCCTTTACAAATCCCCTTGATTTAGCTCTTGCCAGGGCTCCGTTCCGAAAAAGGAACAGAACAGAAGCATGATCTGACAGTTGCAGTTCAAGCATAAACCTAAATTTATGGCGATTTCAATAGCCTTGTTCTGAAATCAGAACAAAATCGCAAGATTCTTTCCCTTTTTTGGTACTGGCGGTCCTAGCGCGTTTTGAAACTAGGGGAAACCACTACGTTCCTTTACGTTTTGGCCGGCAACCGTCTTTTCCAAAAGAAATAGAAGGGCAATCCGGCGATAATCAGGACCAAACCGATCCCGGATTCCCGGGGCGAGTTTAACAGAGTCGAATAAAGCAAGGCTACCGCGACCAAAACAAAGAATATTGGCACCAACGGATAACCCGGAACACGGTACGGACGGTTCATGTCCGGCCGTTTTATCCGCAGCACGATCACCGAGGCGGCGGTCATTCCGTACAGAATCCAACTGGGAAAGATCACCAGCGTGGCGAGTTCGTCGTAGCGTCCGCTCAGCAGGATGATGGAAGAAACGACGCCCAGCAGAACGATGCAGGCTCCAGGGGTCCGGAAGTACGGGTTGATGCGGCTCATGCGCTTAAAAAACAACCCGTCGCGGGCCATGGCGTAGGGAACGCGGGAGCCCGATAGGATCGAGCCGTTCAGGGCGGCAAAGATCGAGATCATGGCGGCGATGCTGACGATGGAAGCTCCGGAATTCCCCAGGACTTTTTGCATGGCCTCGGCGGCAACCCGCGGAGTGGCGCCCACTTCCGCAGCGGTCAAAACATAAAAGTAGGCGAGGTTGGTAAGCAGATAAATCGCGATCATTAAACTGGTTCCGACCAGGAGCGCGCGGGGGAGATTCCTCTGCGGATTCTCGATTTCAGAGCCCAGCATTCCCGCATTATTCCAGCCGTCGTAGGCCCACAGGGCGGCGACCAAGGCGGCAAAAAATCCGGAAAGGCCGCCGGGGTTCGCGGGTATCGAGTCCGAAAAATGGGTGAACGTTCCCTGCCCCCACGTTAATCCGGCGACGATCAGCGCGACGATCAGTGCGATCTTCACGGCGGTGACGGCGATCTGGACCTGTCCTCCCACGCGCACACCTAGATAGTTGATGCCGGCCAGAAAAAGTATCAAACTAATTCCGAGCAGTTGCCCATATTGAATTTCGAGATGCTGGCCTCCGGGGCCGATCGGCAGCGGCACGGCGTAAAAGGCCAGCATGAGTTTCGGAAAAAAGAATCCAACGAACGTGAAGAATCCGGTGGCGAGGGTTGCGATGCTTGCGCTTTTCGCGACCCAGGTTTGCGTCCAGCCGTAAATAAATCCCCAAAACGGGCCGTAGGCCGCGGTGAGATACACGTACTCGCCCCCGGCGTCCGGAAGGGCTGCGGAAAGTTCGGCGTAGGTGAGCGCGCCGAACAGAGTGAGCACGCCGCCGAAAATCCACACGCCGAAGACGATGCCAGGCGAGCCGACGGAGCGAACCATCTTCGCGGGAACAATGAAAATTCCGCTGCCGATGGCGGTTCCAATCACGATGGCGATGGCTGCCCACAATCCCAAGGCTCGGCGCAGGGTGGGCTCAGATGGGGATATTTGTGTCAGGTGGATTCTCCCTCAACAGGTATGATGCGGCTAAACCGATCGCAAACGTGGCGGAGGAGCCTATGAGAACGTACCACGTGAAAGCGATCGGCGTGAAGAATCTGATGTACAGCATTAAAACAAGGCCGCAAGCCATGGCGATCATCGCGGCGATTTCACCCACGCGCCTGGTCAGCAGGCCGAGGAGGAAAACGCCCAGCAGGGAGCCGTAAATGATGGACGCGATCGATAACCCGGCTTGCAGAACGCTGCCCCAGTGCCGCGCGATGAGCGCGACGCCGAACAGGATCGCTCCCCAGAGAACAGTTGCGTATCGCGCGCGGCGGAGCCAGGTCTGATCCGATGTCGCGATCGGCGAGAGAGGCTTGAGGAAATCCATCACTGTGGTTGAGGCGAGGGAGTTGAGAGCGGCGCTCAGATTGGACATGGCCGCCGCTAAGATGGCCGCGATCACCAGTCCCGCGATGCCTACGGGAAGATGCTGCCAGATGAATAACGGATAGATTTTGTCGCGGACGTCCGGCTGTTGCCAATGATTGTCGGAATAGAGAACGAATAAGCACACGCCAATTACGAGAAAGAGCGTGAACTGGATCAGGATGACGACCCAACTCGCGAAAAGGGCCGCGCGGCTCTGGCGCTCGGTGGGCGCGGCGAGAAGGCGTTGTACCATCAGTTGTTCCGTGCCGTGGCTCGCGGTGGTCAGGAAGCAACCGCCGATGATTCCAGCCCAGAAGCTGTAGGGTCTGGTGAAAAAAATTGAGGGAGGAGCGAGGCGGAAATCGAACACCTGAAATTTCCCCAGAGGAGAGGCGACGGCAACCACGTGTGACCAACCGCCGGGAATTTTGTCCAATATGATGTAGAAGCTGAGAACGGCTCCAATCACATAAAGGATCATCTGTATAACGTCGGTCCAGATTACGGCGGTCAGGCCGCCTTCATAGGTGTAGACCAGGGTCAGGCAAACGATGACGACGATCGACGTCATTTCACCGGTGCCGAGGATAATCGAGATGACGATCGAGATCGCGAAGACGCGGACTCCTTCGGCGAGCGCGCGTAGGATCAGAAACGTTCCGGCGGTGAGGCGGCGGATACGATTTCCGAAACGGACACGCATCAGCTCATAGGCGGTATACATTTCGCCCCGGAAATACGCGGGGAGGAAGAGCGTCGCAATCACGATGCGGGCGAGAAGGTATCCGAAGACGACTTGTAAAAATCCGAGGTTGCCTTGAAACGCGAGCGAGGGCGTGCCGATCACGGTGAGCGTGCTGGTCTCGGCCGAGACGATGGAAAGAGCGATGGCCCACCAGGGCGCGGTGCGGCCTCCGAGGAAATAATCCTTGAGGGTTTTTTGCGATTCGCGGAAGCGGGTGCCGAACCAGGTGATGCCGGCGAGGTAGAGGACGATGACGCCCAGGTCGGTCCAGCGCATTGACTGTTAAGGATACTGGAGAAAGGAATTTCACGCAAAGCTCGCGGAGGCGCAAAGATTCGGCATCATCCCCTCCCTCACGGTCGGGGTTCGGTTGGATTGCGTGGTCCAAGGAAGCTTTTGATTCTTGGGAACAAGTTGGGGATCTGTGGAGTCGAACTAATGCGGCGGTTGCGGCTATCGGCCGGGTTCGGCTATACTCCGCAAAGTACCAAATTCCCGTGAGGAGGTTATCAGTGCTGTTGATGAGGAGCGCCGCTGCGGTCGTGGTCGGGGCAGCGCTTGTTTGCGGCCTGATAGCTCAAGAAAAGAAGAAGGCGGACTGGAAAGACGCCGCCGAGTACGACCTTTATAAGCCGATTACGCAGACGCAGGACCCCAAACTGTGGCTCGATACCTTAGATAAATGGACCAAGCAGTATCCGCAAAGCGAGTTAGGCGACGTCCGCAGGCAGCTTTATCTGGAAACATACCGGCAGCTCGGACGGACTCGCGAGGCGTTCATTGCAGCCATCGAGGTGGTGCGCGACAATCCAAATAATCTGTTCGCGCTGTCGACGATTGCCGGGTCGATTTACCTGTTGACGCCTCCTTCGACGGCCGATCTCGACATCGCCGAGCGGGCGACGACGACGATTCTTGCGAATCTGGACGGAATTTACGCGAAAGAGAATCGTCCTGCCGAGATGACCGATGCCGATGCCGCCAAGGCGAAGCCGGAAATGCGCGTTTTCGCCCAGAAGACGGCGGGATGGATCGATTGGACGCGCAAGGATTTCGCGCGCGCCGAGGTGGAACTGGCGAAGGCGATCGCGCTCGATCCGAAGCAGGCGCAGGTTTCCTATTGGCTGGGAGATGCGATGCTGGAGCAGAATAAAACGAATCCGGAAAAGCAGCCGGCTGCTTTGTACTACTTCGCGCGAGCCGCATCGTATGAGGGCCCCAACAGCCTGCCGGCGAGCGATCGCAAGAATCTGATGACGTATTTGAACACGGCGTACGTGAAGTATCACGGCTCCGATGAAGGCCTTGCGATGCTGGTGGGAAGCGCCAAATCGTTCGCGGCGCCGCCACCGGGATTTCAGATCAAGAGCGCGGCGCAGATCGAGAAGGAGCGGATCGAAGCCGAGCAGATGTTCGATAAGACGCATCCGGAGAAAGCTCTCTGGAAGGATCTGAAGGCGGCTTTGACGGCGCCTTCGGGCGATACGTATTTTGAAACGAATATGAGGGATGCGCTCGTCCCACGTCTAAGGGGCAAATTAGTGGCCACGTCGCCAGCGTCAAAGCCGAAGGAATTGATTCTTGCCATCGAGAATTCGGCCGGAGATGTAATATTGAAGCTTGACGGAGCGCTTCCAGGTAAAATGGAGCCGGGCGGTGAGATCGAGTTCGAAGGAATCGCCAAGAGCTTTACGAAAGATCCGTTCATGGTAACTTTCGAAACGGAGCGAACCAAGCTGACGGGCTGGACCGGCAAGAACGAAGGCCTGAGGAAAAGTTTAAGTTCTAAGAAGACAATTTTACCCGAGTGAGGCTCACGTGACCTTTTCAACGAAGAAAATAACAATCGTTTGCATGGCGATGATGGCGTACGCGGTGGCGCAGACTCCTCCAGCGGCAGCGCCGGCGGCACCTGCGGACACCAGGAAATTCAAGAACGACCAGGAGCAGACGCTGGCGATCGCGGCCAACAACGAGAAGGACCCCGCCGCCAAGCTCGAAAAGCTAGACAAGTGGAAGCACGATTTTCCGGAGAGCGATTACGATGAGGCCCGCACCGGCCTGTACTTCAGTACCTACGGGGACTTGAAGCGCTTCCACGACCAGATCCTCGCGGCGCAGGAACTGCGTAAGAAAGTTCCGGATAGCCTGATTTTGCTGCGCGGCATTCTGGTGGCGTTCTCGCAGATCCCGAGCCCCACTCCCGAGGATCGCGCGGCAGCGACCGAGGCGGCGGGCTATATCGTCAAAAATGCGGACCAGGTTTTCGCGCCGGATAAAGCCAAAGCGGCCGGCATGACGGACGATCAATGGAAGCAGGTGAAGCCGCAGATGGTTGCGTACGCCAAAACGCAGATCGACAAGATTGTCACGGATCAGGGTCAGGACGCGGTCATCCAGGCGATCAAGCAAGATCCGACGCGGGTCACGCTGAATGTCTGGCTTGGGAAAAAGATTCTGGAGCAGGCAAAGGAACATCCGGAAAAGCAGGCCGACGCGATCTTCCATTACGCGAGAGCAGCTTCCTATACCGGACCGGGTTGCCTCGATCCAAAAGATCGGGCAGGGATGAAGACTTTCGTGGATAAGGCGTATAAGACTTATCACGGCTCGCCGGAGGGCGAGGACAAACTTCTAGCAGCGGCGGCGGCTCAACCGTTGCCGGACGGGTATGTGATCGAGAGCACGGTCGACGTGGCCAAGAAGGGTGCCGCGGCCGAAGACGCAGCGCGTGCTGCAAACCCGATGCTCGCCCAGTGGCGCGATTTGAAGACGATCCTGACTGCAGATGGCGGGCAGGCAAAATTCGATGCGGACATCAAGGACAGCGCGCTGCCCCCGTTCAAGGGCAAAATTATTTCCATGACGCCGGCGTTGAAGCCCAAGACCGTCGTACTGGCTGTCGAGAAAGACGGCGTTGCGGACTGCACGCTGACGTTCGAGACTGCGCTGGCGGGAAAGATGGAGGCGGGCGAGGAGATCGGGTTCGAGGGAATCGCGAAGTCCTTCACCAAGGATCCGTACATGCTGATCATGACGGTCGAGAAGGACAAGCTCACGGGGTGGACGGGGAAGAATGCGCCTCCCGCGCGAAGGCCTGCTCCGAAGAAAGCGAATTAGTCGGCCCTTTGGGCCAGCAGCCAACTGTAGACGGCGCGCGGGAGAAATCCCATCTCGCTGTCCTGTTGGCGATAGAAGTGAATGAAATGCTTCACCGGGCGGCGGATCTGTGGATTCGCCGCCATTTTTATGGCTCCCAGCGCCGAAACCAGCGCGGCGATCATTAAAATCCGCTTCATGCCTAATTGACGTTTTCAGGGCTGGAAGAGTTTGCTGCGTCCGGCACATTTGGCAGTCTTCCAACCTTTCTTAACATTTCGCGCAGAATGAATTCGATCTGCCCGTTGAGGCTGCGGAGATCGTCGTCGGCCCAGCGGCGGACCGCGTCGAGGACCTCCGCGTCGATACGTAATGGATAGTTTTTGCGCACGGGCGATTCGTTGTCACACAGACTAAAGTCTGTGCCACCTTCCTTAGTGGTACATCGTGCCCGTGTTTAACACGGGCTGCGCGGCACGCTCGCCGCATAGGACGACCAGGAGATTGAGATGAACCGTCCCTTTCGCGTCCAGCCTCTCGAGCGCCAACTCGACCATGCCCACGGCACCATCGACAATGCGCGTTCGGGCCGCGACGATGGCCGAGGCTTGCTGGCGCTGAAGCATCGCGGCGGCGATTTCGGGCGCGTAGGCGAGGTGGCTGATGCGCGCCTCCTTCACCTCGACACCGGCAACCGCGAGGCGTTCCTGAATCTCCTCGCGCAGGTGCTGAGCAACCTCGGCCATATTGGCCCGCAGCGATTTCACGCCGTCCTGATGCGCATCATATGGATAGGCCGCAGCCAGGTTGCGCAATGCCGATTCGCTTTGCACCTTCACATAGTTTTCGTAATTATCGACCTGAAAACACGCCTCCGCAGTGTCGACGACGTTCCAAACCACGATTGCTGCGAACTCGATCGGATTGCCCTCCAGGTCATTTACTTTGAGCTGGCTGGTCTCGAAATTGCGGGTACGCAACGAGACGAATCGCTTCGAATAGAGGGGGTTGGCCCAGCGCAATCCCGGGGAACGCTCGGTGCCGACGTAGCGGCCGAAGAGCTGGAGCACTGCGCCCTGGTTCGGGGCAACTCCGAATAATCCCTTGAAGCTCAGCAGATCGAGGATTAAGATTACCACGAACGAAACAACGCCAAGCGATTGTAAATGCTCGGGTTGACTGAAGTAGATCATCCCCCAAACCGACAGAGGGGCGATAACGATCATCAGCACCAGATAAGCAAATCCGGAGGCTGTGTGACGCTCTTTTTCTTTCATGTGATCTCCTTGTGATAGCATCGTGATATCACGTTGAAGGTTCGTGTCAAGTCTCATTGATACGTCCCGCAGCCGATTCCCGCCGGCCGGAGGCGGTCACGACTTTCATCGCTTTCCCAAGGCCGAAAAGAGGCATGTTCGCGTAGACAGTATCGTAATCGCCTGCGCGAGTGCGGTAGGTTTCGTGCCAGATCCCGACGTCCCCGCCTTTCCCGACCGCCTTGTTAAATGCCGCCCATGCAGGGAGATGCGCGTGATCGCGGTTCTTGGCGTAGGCTTGCAGATCCTCGACGGAGCGCCAGTATTGGAGGACAATTACGGTCCTCGAAAACCAGGTGTGGGCGCCCAGAAAGCCGAGGTCCGGATTTTTCTCTAACTCCTTCAGCATCCTCGGCATAGCCATGGCAACCGGCAGCCATTTGTGAATTTTCCAGAGCTTGTTGATGCGCATGCCGATCAGGAAAACGACCACTTCGCCGTCGAGCTGGGCGCACATCCGATCATTAATGACTTTCATCTGAACTCCAATCTAGACAACGTAAAGATAGCTTACGCGACAATCTTGACATCGTCAAGATGTATCGCTAGGATTTTAGTGTGGCGAAACGGTATCACCATGGGGAACTGCGGCAGGCGCTTCTAGATGCTGTCGATGTGCTGGTGAGAACCAAGGGCGCGGCTGCCGTCACTTTGAGGGAATGCGCGAGGCTGGCCGGAGTTTCGCATGCGGCTCCACTGCATCATTTCAAGGATCATCACGCGTTGCTCAGTGCCTACGTTGCCCAACAGTGGATTCAGGTCGCGGAGCGGATGAGAGTTCGGCGAGCCGCAGCCGACGAGCCTTTTGAAGCATTAACGGCGGTCGGCATGGCCTACATTGAAAGCGGGATGCGCACGCCGGGTCTGTTCGGGCTATTATTGCGCCCGGACCTGTGCCCTCCGCGGGGTTCGGAGGCCTTCGAGCTGGGCGCAAAACCGGCTTACGACGAGCTGATCGGCGCTGTCCAGCGGTGCACGGGAGGGAGTGAACAGGATGCAGCGCTCGCGGAGCTCGCCTGGTCGGCGGTGCATGGATTTGTCGAGCTACAGTTGCTGGTGGGGACGGTCGAGTGGGAGAAGAAGGCGGCGGTGATGATTGAGAGTTTGCGGCCGGTGTTTGCGACGAAGAAAACGCTCTCCTGAAGAACGTCCTGGCGACTTCGTTAGCGGTCGAATCCCCTGGCTCACGCCAGGGGTTATAAACGCGTACGCCTCAAGGCACCTGCACAGCGACTGGGCTGGATGCCGTAACCCCGTCCCGTCAGGGCGTGGATTCAGGGCCCACCGGGCGTGCCACAAAGCGGCTGAGCCAACACACTACATTTTATAGCGGCCGAGATCCTCGTCGTTGAGGTTCTCGAGCCATTTGCGCAACTCCTCGTTGTTGCCGACCTCGGCCACCGCGGCCACGCTCTTCGACGTTTTGAGCACGGCTTCGTCGACGAAAATCGGGCAATCGAGCCGCAGGGCGATCGCCAGCGCGTCGCTGGGGCGCGAGTCGACGGAGATCATCTGGCCGTTGCGCTCCAGCCAGATGATGGCGTAGAAGGTATCGTCTTTCAGATCGCTGACGACAACCTTCTTGACGCCGGTTTCGAGGCCGAATAAAAGATTGCGGATCAGGTCGTGAGTCATGGGACGCGGCGTCGGCATTTTTTCGATTTCGAGCGCGATCGCGTTCGCCTCGTAGATGCCGACCCAAATGGGAAGAATCGCGCTGCCGTTGACATCCTTCAGCACCACGATCGGCATGTTGGTCACCGGGTCCATCATCAGACCCCGGATTTTCATTTCGACTTCCATGCGTCCCTCCCGCTTACCTTCAGTTTACACACTCCCCGACCAATGAATTCGCGCCCGTGCGGGTCACGCGAACATCGACGTATTGGCCCAGAATATCGTCGGACGAGGCGGGGCGCAGAAAATTCAGCATTTTGTGCTGCGACGTGCGGCCGATCCACTGTCCGGTTGCTTTATTGAAACCTTCGACCAGGCATTCTTCCACGGCGTTGAGGTAGGCCACATTGCGACGAGTCTGAATCTCGCGCTGCAGCTCCTGCACGATGGCGAGCCGCCGCGTTTTTTCTTCTTCGGGAACCTGATCGTCCAGCGCAAGCGCGGACGTGTTGGGACGGCGCGAATACTTGAATCCGAAAATCGAATCGAACTCGACCGTTTTTAGCAGATCGAGAGTGTCCGCGAAATCCTCTTCCGTTTCGCCCGGGAATCCGACAATGATATCGGTGGTGATGGCGATCGGGCGGCGCGCGTCCTTCATCGACTCGATGCGGCGCATGTATTCGTCGCGCGTGTAGAGCCGCTGCATGGCGTGTAAGATGCGCGTCGAGCCGCTCTGCACGGGAAGATGCACGTGGTTGCAGAGATTCTCATTCTCATCGATGGCATCGACGATAGGCTTCACGAAATCGCGCGGATGGGAAGTGGTGAACCGCACGCGGCGAAGGCCCGCGACGCGGCCGACGTTATCGAGGAGGGTCGCGAAATCCAATCCAGCCTCCGAAGGATCGCGATAACTATTGACGTTCTGGCCGAGCAGTTGAATTTCGGAATAGCCGGCGCCCGCGAGCTGGCGGGATTCGGCGATCACGGAAGCGCTGGTGCGGCTGCGCTCCGGTCCGCGCGTGAAGGGGACCACGCAATAGGCGCAGGATTTGTCGCATCCTTCAATGATGGTGAGATAAGCGCGATGTGGATTTTCGCGGCGCGTGAGAGGCGTCTCGAAAGTATCTTCGGTATCCAGGCTGAGCCCCGTGACTCGCTTATTTCCAGCTTCCAGCTGCACCAGCATCTGCGGCAACTGGTTATAGCTCGCCGATCCGCAGACCATGCTGACGTGCGGAGCCTTTTCGAAGACCCGCTCGCCTTCCTGTTGCGCGACACAGCCCAGCACGACGAACTTCTTGCCTTTCGAATCACGCTTAAAT
>Ga0182024_10023466_pt1 | contig 11042 bp, 7 predicted proteins | sample P32metaG_FD_120480 | JGI IMG/M metagenome (GOLD analysis project Ga0182024, IMG submission 120480) | Permafrost microbial communities from Stordalen Mire, Sweden - P3-2 metaG (Illumina Assembly) | ecosystem: Environmental > Terrestrial > Soil > Wetlands > Permafrost | place: Sweden: Stordalen... | reverse complement strand
GTGATCGTGATCGTCGGCGCGCTGACATTCTTCTGCGCCGTCGCGCTCGGACCGATCGTCGAGCAACTACTGATGATGTCCGGGAAACTGTTCTAGGTCTGGTGTTTTTGAAATGAGTGACCGCAAGGCTCCCGCACTTTGGAATCGCGAAATCGTTTCGCGCGCGTCAATCGACTCGTTCGTCAAGCTCGACCCGCGCGTGATGATCAAAAATCCGGTGATGTTCGTCGTCGAGGTCACCAGCGTGCTCGTGATGTTCACGCTGTTTCGCGACCTGCTGGCTCACAAGATGGCGTTGGCCGGATTCGAATTCCAAATCGCGCTGTGGCTGTGGTTTACCGTCCTGTTCGCAAACTTTGCCGAGGCGATGGCTGAAGGGCGCGGCAAGGCGCAGGCGGATAACCTGCGCAAGACGCGCACCGAAACCCAGGCCAAATTGATTCTCCCCGGCGGCGAGACGAAACTCGTGCCGGCCGCGCAGCTCCGGCGCGACGATGTCGTGATGGTGGCCGCCGGCGACGTGATTCCGGGCGACGGCGAAATTATCGAGGGCATCGCCGCGGTCAACGAGGCCGCCATCACCGGCGAATCCGCGCCGGTCATTCGCGAAAGCGGCGGCGATCGCAGCGGCGTCACGGGCGGCACCACGGTTATCTCCGACTGGATCAAGGTGAAGATCACCGCCAACCCCGGCGAGACGTTCCTCGATCGCATGATCGCGCTGGTGGAAGGCGCGCATCGCCAGAAAACGCCCAACGAAATCGCTCTCAGCATTTTGCTGTCCGGCCTGACGATCGTCTTCCTGCTCGTCGTCGTCACGCTCTATCCGTTCGGTCTATACGGCGGCACGAAGCTCGCGCTGCCGGTGCTGGTGGCGCTGCTGGTATGCCTTATTCCGACGACCATCGGCGGACTGCTCTCCGCGATCGGAATCGCCGGAATGGATCGCCTGGTGCAGCACAACGTGCTCGCGATGTCGGGCCGCTCGGTCGAGGCGGCGGGCGACGTCGATACGCTGCTGCTCGACAAGACCGGAACTATCACGCTCGGAAATCGAATGGCCGCGGAGTTCATCCCGGTGGCGGGCGTGGAAGTGCGCGAACTTGCGGAGGCCGCGCAGTTCGCATCGCTGGCCGACGAAACTCCCGAAGGACGCTCGATCGTCGTGCTGGCCAAGCGCGATTTCGATTTGCGGGCGCGCGAACTCGGCGCCGGCGACGACGGCGCCACCTTCATACCGTTTTCCGCGCAGACCAGGATGAGCGGCGTTGACATCGGTGGACGTCGAATCCGCAAAGGCGCCGCCGAGCAGGTCGCAAATTTCGTCAAGGAAAATCACGGCACCCCGCCGACTGACTTGAAGGAAATTGTCGAGCGCATCGCGCGCAGCGGTGGAACTCCGCTGGTCGTCGCCGACGAGTCGAAGGCGCTCGGCGTGATCTATCTGAAAGATGTCGTCAAGGAAGGGATCCGCGAGCGCTTCGAGCGCCTGCGCGCGATGGGTTTGCGCACCGTCATGATTACCGGCGACAACCCGCTGACCGCCGCGGCGATCGCCGGGGAATCGGGCGTCGACGACTTCCTGGCCGAGGCCACTCCCGAAACCAAGCTGCGCCTGATTCGCGAGGAGCAGAACCAGGGCAAGCTGGTCGCGATGATCGGCGACGGCACCAACGACGCGCCCGCGCTCGCGCAGGCCGACGTCGGGATCGCGATGAACGCGGGCACGCAAGCCGCGCGCGAGGCCGGCAACATGATCGACCTCGACTCGAATCCCACCAAGGTGATGGAGGTCGTCGAGATCGGCAAACAGCTTCTAATGACGCGCGGCGCGTTGACGACGTTCTCGATCGCCAATGACGTCGCCAAGTATTTCGCGATCATCCCGGCGCTGTTCATCGTCGAGTATCCGGAATTGCAGCGGCTCAATGTGATGCATCTGGCGACGCCGCAGAGCGCGATTCTTTCGGCGGTAATTTTCAATGCGCTGATCATCATCGCGCTGATTCCGCTGGCGTTGCGCGGCGTGAAATACCGTCCGGTGGGCGCCGCGGCGATTCTGACGCGCAATCTTTTTATCTACGGCTTCGGCGGCGTGATTATTCCGTTCATCGGCATCAAGGCTATCGACATCATGATCGCCGCGCTGCATCTCGCTTGAGGTTTTTTCAGTGAAGACGTTCATGACTGCTCTACTGGCTACCGCGGTGCTAACCGTGCTCACCGGCATCGTCTATCCGATTGCGGTATGGGGCATCGCGCAAACGATTTTCCCGCACCAGGCCGGCGGAAGCATCGTCGTTGCGGGCAACAAAGTCGTCGGCTCGAGCCTCATCGGGCAGAATTTTTCGTCGCCGCGCTATTTTCAGGGCCGGCCTTCAGCCGCCGGCGACAAAGGCTACGCTGCCGACAACTCGGGCGGCTCGAATCTTGGCCCGACCAACAAGGCGCTGATCGACGCGGTCAAGTTGCGGCTGAAAAACTTTGTTGAGAGCAATCCGGGCACCGACGCGCACCAGGTTCCAATCGACCTGGTGACGACTTCAGCCAGCGGGCTCGATCCCGAGATAAGTCCCGCGGCGGCGGAGCTACAGGTTTTACGTGTTGCTCATGCGCGCGGTCTGAGCGAAGATCAGGTGCGGCAGTTGATTGCCGAGAACACGCGGTCGCGGTCGGCAGGGATCTTCGGCGAACCAGGGGTAAACGTTCTGCTGCTGAACCTGAGCCTCGATCGGGCCACGCGAAGTCATAGTGCTCGCGCGGCAGGAAGTCATGGCGGAACGCCCGGGACTTGAATGAGCGATGACAAACGACTCGAGCCCGAAGCTTTTCTCGACCTCGTGCCCCAACCTCAACGGGGACGTCTCAAGGTTTACATCGGCGCCGCCGCGGGCGTAGGCAAAACGTACAGGATGCTCGAGGAGGCGCATCAGCTCCGCGATCGGGGAGTGGATGTTGTGCTGGGCTTCGTCGAAACGCATCATCGCCGCGAGACCGAGGAGCGAATCGGAGATCTCGAGAGCGTTCCGCGTCGCAAGATCCAGTACCGCGACGTTGAGCTCGAAGAGATGGACATCGATGCGATCATCGCGCGCAAGCCCGACGTGGTAATCGTCGATGAGCTCGCGCATACCAATGCTCCCGGCTCGCGCCACCCGAAGCGCTACCAGGACGTCGAGGAGATCGTCGGCACCGGCATCAACGTGATCACCGCGCTGAACATCCAGCACGTCGAAAGTCTGAACGCGATGATGAAGCGCGTCACCGGCATCGACGTGCGCGAGACGGTGCCTGATTCGTTCCTCGTGCGCGCCGATCAGATCGTTAATATCGACGTGCCGGTCGAGGCGCTGCGCGAGCGGCTGCGCGAGGGCAAGATTTATCCGCACGAGCAGATCGAGAACGCGCTCAAGAATTTTTTCAAGCCGAGCAATCTCGCCTCGCTGCGTGAACTGGCGCTGCGTGAGGTCGCGCGCAGCCTGGACCGCCAGCGCCTGGACCGCGAGTCGATCAAGCGCGAAGGCGGCCACCGAACGAACGTCGTCGATCGCATCATGGTCGGAGTCTCGTCGAATGCCGCCGACACCGGACAGCTATTGCGCAAGGCCTCGCGCATTGCAGGACAGCTCAACGCCGAATGGTTCGCCGTGCACATCGAGACGCCCAGCGAATCGGTGAAAAATATCGGCACCAGTGATTTCGTCGCGCTGCTCGACAATATCAACGTGGCCAGCGACCTCGGCGCCGAAACCGTGTGGCTCAAGTCCGACGACGTGGTCAAGGCATTGATCGATTTCGCGCACGACAAGGGCGTGACCAAAGTAATCGTCGGCCGGACGCATCAGTCGCGATGGCGCCGCCTGCTCAAGGGTGACGTGGTGGCGCGGTTGGTCTCCGATGCGACGGACCTCGACGTCGAAATTGTCGCGACCGACGAACGGGAGGATTCGCGATGAACGCACCCTCGCTGCAGCGCCGAATCCGCAACGGCACGTTGCTGATGCTGGCGTTGGTCGTTCTTTTGGGACTCTACACGCTGCCGCGAGTGTACGCGCTTGGCGGCGCAATCCGCGCGACGCTCTATCGCAACTACATCAGCATCGAGGCCGCGCAGAACATGCACGCCGCGCTCAACACGCTGCAGGTGGCGGAGCACGACGGCAAGGCCAAAGACGTTCTACCCGGCGCGCGGCACAATTTTCTGCAGTGGAGCGACGTCGAGAATCACGACTTCACGGAGGTCGGCGAGCCTGAACTCGCTGCCGACATCCTCAAGCGCGGTAACCAACTATTCGCTGATGTCGCGGCGGCGCCGCCCGGCACCTATCATGATCGCGAATTCGCCGAGCTGAACGGCCGCCTCGACGATCTGATCGCGATGAACAAGGCGGCAATGTTCCGCGCGGACAGCCGGTCTGTACGGTTGGGCAAACATCTTGCCTACGAGTTTGCGGGTGGCCTCGCGCTGGTGCTGCTGGTGGGCGCTGCCGTCTCGTGGGGACTCGGATGGCGGCTCTCAAAGCCATTGACAGAGCTCACTGAGCGCCTGCGCGGAATCAGCCAACGCAAATCGCAGGTGCGGCTCGGTCCGCAGCCGCTGGCCGAGCTCGAAGCAGTCGCGCGCGAATTTAACTCGATGGCCGAGCGCCTCGAACAATACGACAAGCTCAATGTCGAACGTCTCGTTTACGAAAAGAGCAAGACCGAGGCGATCATCGAGAGTCTCGAGGATGGCGTCGTGCTGATCGACAGCGAAGGAATCGTCGCGCACATAAATGAGATAGCGTCGCTGATTCTCGGCGTCGATCTGCAGGACGCACTCGGCAGTCCGTTCGACGATCTCAGCAGCAATCATCCTCACTACCTGCGCGTGCGCGACGCGTTGCGCACCCTTCAGCGGGCCGGGACAGCCGGTACAAACGGCCACCGCACCGAGATCGATCTTCACGTTCGCGGCCGCGATCATTCTTACGTGCTGAAGCCGGTGCCGCTGCATCACATCATTGGAAAGTCGCTCGGCACGCTGCTGATTCTGCAGGACGTGACCTACATCCGCGATCAGGATCGCGCGCGCACCAACCTGGTCGCCACGCTGTCGCACGAACTCAGGACGCCGCTCACCTCGCTCGCGTTGTCGGCCGAATTGTTAAGCCGCGAGGATGTGGATACGAACGCGAAGAGCGGCGAGCTGCTGCAGGTGATCCTGGAAGAATGCTCGCGTATGCGTCAGCTCACCGACAACCTGCTCAACCTTGCGCGCGGTGAGATTCCCGCGATCGCGGTCCAGCAGAAGCGGCTCGATCTTGCGCGGCTGGCGGCCGACGTGACCCGGCGCTTCGCGATCCAGGCGCGCGAGAAGCACGTCGCGCTCGAGGAGCACATCGGCGCCGTGCCCGAGATTATCGGCGACGCGGTCAAGCTTTCGTGGGTGATCTCAAACCTGCTCGGAAACGCGCTGCGCTACACTCCCGCCGGTGGAACCATTACGGTCGCGGCGCGCGGCACCGAGCAGGCCACGCGGCTCGAAGTCACCGACTCCGGTCCCGGTATTCCCGCCGACATGAAAGACTACATCTTCGAACGTTTCGTGCAGTACGGTTCCGACGGCTTCGAAAAAGGATCGGCCGGGCTGGGCCTGTCGATCGTCAAGGAGATTGTCGAAGCACACGGCGGCAGGATATTCGTCGAGAGCGCCAATTCTCATGGCGCGCGATTCATCGTCGAAATCCCCGCCGCAATGGAGATTTGATGGCCAAGCTGCTCATTGTTGACGACGAGCGCAATATCCGCCGCAGCCTGACGACGTTCTTCGAGTCGCTTGGCCACGAGGTTCGCGCCGCCGAAAACGGCACGCAGGCCGTCGCGCTTCTCGCCGAGACGCAGTTCGATCTCGTGCTGACCGACTACAAGATGGCCGAGATGAGCGGTCTCGAACTGCTGCGCGAAATCAAGCGGCGCGCGCCCGAGGGCCTGGTAATCCTGATGACCGCTTACGCAACGGTCGAAAATGCCGTCGAGGCGATGAAATCGGGCGCCTACGACTACGTCACCAAGCCGTTTTCGCTCGAGCAGATTCAGCACACCGTCGATAAGGCGTTGCACGTCGGGCTGTTGACCGCCGAAAACCGCGCACTGCGCAGCGCTATCGATGAAGAACCGCTGCTCGACTCGAAAAGCCCTGCGATGCAACGCCTGCTCGAAACCGCCCGCCAGGCTGCGGCCAGCGACGCCACGATTTTGCTCACGGGGGAAAGCGGCACCGGCAAAAACGTCATCGCCCGCCAGATCCATCGATGGAGCAAGCGCCAGAGCAAGCCGTTCGTCGTCGTCAATTGCACCACGCTGTCAGAAGAACTTCTCGAGAGCGAGCTGTTCGGGCACATGCGCGGCGCCTTCACCGGCGCGGTCAAGGACAAGCCCGGCCGCCTCGAGGCGGCTAACGGAGGCACCGTTTTTCTCGACGAGATTGCCGACCTGACGCCGACGCTACAGACCAAGTTTTTGCGTTTTCTCCAGGATCAGAACTTCGAGCGCGTCGGCGGCGAGCGCACCATTCACGTCGACGCGCGAATAATCGCGGCGTCCAATCGCGACCTCGAGTCCGAAGTCAGCGCGCATCACTTTCGCGAAGATCTCTACTACCGGCTCAACGTCATCACTTTGCGCGTACCTCCACTGCGCGAACGCCGCGAAGATATTCTGGCGCTCGCACAATGGCTGCTGAACATCGCAGCCGTGCGCAATTCGCATCCCGGCCTGGCGCTGTCACCCGGTGCGACCGCCGCTCTCACGCGTTATCGATGGCCCGGTAACGTTCGCGAACTGCGCAACGCGATCGAGCGCGGCACCGTCCTGATGCGCGGCGAGAGCATCGCCCCCGACGACCTGCCCGACTCCCTTTTTCACGACTCAACCGAAGCGCTCACCGGCATCCCCAACGCCGCCAGCCTCGACGAAGTCGAGCGCGAGCACATCGCCCGCGTCCTCGGCGCCAGCGCCACGCTGGAAGAAGCCGCCGACACCCTCGGCATCAACGTAACAACCCTATGGCGCAAGCGCCGCCGCTACGGAATCGAATAGTACTTCTTATCGCGAAGGCGCCGCCGAATGCTGGCGCGTCGGATCGCCCGACATCAACTGCTGCGCTTTGCGCAGCGCGGCTTCGGTCTCGCGCAGCAAATCCGCGAACACTTCGGCCGCCGGCTTGATCTCGTGAATCAGTCCGGCGCCCTGTCCGGTCGGCATGAAGGTGCGGTTCGGATCGACGTCGGCGCCGCCGCGTCCGGTGTAGTTCATGACGCCGTTGCGCGACGACGTCTGCGCCTGCAGCGGGAACGGTTGGATCTTCGACGGGTCCTTCTCCCACTCGAGCGCATACTCGGTGCGGATGACGCGGCAGGTCTTGCCGGTGTATGCGCGCGTGCGGATGGTCGAATCCTCGTGCGCCTTTACGATCGCCTCGCGATAACCCTGCGCCGCCTGCGCCTCGGGCGTTGCGATAAAGCGTGTGCCGACCACGACGCCTTGCGCACCGACCGTGAGCGCGGCTGCGATCTGCCGTCCGTCGGCGATTCCTCCGGCAGCCAGCACCGGCAGCTTCACCGCGTCGATCATCTGCGGCACCAGCGAGAGCATCCCGATCTCGCCTGTATGCCCGCCCGCCTCGGTACCCTGCGCGACGACGACGTCGGCGCCGGCATCCTGCGACTTGACCCCGTGATGTACCTTGCCGCACATCACGACGATCTTCATCCCATTGTCGTGCATCACTTTGACAAATTCCTGCGGCACCGAAAGTCCGGCCACGAACACCTTGACCCGTTCCTCGATCATCACCGGTACGTGCGGGCGCATCATGTCGGGAATCGGCGCGAGCAAATCGACGGCGAACGGTTTGTCAGTCAGCTCGCGAGTCTTGCGTATTTCGGCGCGTAGATCGTCGGGGCTGAGCGACGCGGCGCCGATCACGCCGAGTCCTCCGGCGTTGGAAACCGCGGCGACGAGCTTGTGCATCGCGACCCCGCCCATCCCGGCGAGCAGGATCGGATACTTGATTCCAAAGTAATCGCAAATTGGCGTATGCAGCATCGAAATGTCTCCAGTAGTGAGCCGTCTGTGCGACTGGCTCCTGATGACTTCTTTAGTTCTTGGATGGGGCGCGATCAAGCGTGTCCGGCTTGCGCCGCCGGGACGATCGCGGCAACGTCGGAAAAACAAGGGAAGGATGCGACATGTCGCGCGTCGATGAAATCTTTGCGATCTACAACGATAAGGGCAGCACCGCGGATGGCGGAGAGCGGGTAAATCAACTCGAGCATGCGTTGCAGACGGCGCTGCTGGCGGAGCAATCGCGTGCCGTTGCGTCATTGATCGTCGCAAGCCTGCTGCGCGACTATGGGCATCTGATCCACGAGATCGGCGAAGATGTTTTCAGTCGCGGCATCGACGATCGCCACGAGATTATCGGCGCAGAGAAGCTGTCGGCATTTTTCGGCGATGCAGTCACGATACCCATCAAGCTACACGTCGATGCGAAGCGTTATCTCTGTGGCACTGATCCCGCGTACCAAAAGAACCTGTCGGCCGCTTCGACCTGGTCGCTGAACATTCAAGGGGGGCCGCTCGCCGCCGCCGAACGGGACGAGTTCATCAAGCGCCCGTTCGCTGCGGATGCCGCCAAGCTCCGCCGCTGGGACGAGTCCGCCAAACAATTCGGACTGCGCACTCCGAACCTGGAGCATTTTCGCCGGCACGTGGAAGTATGTCTGATTGGCTAGCGCAGACCGGAGAGTCGGCGAACTGGCTCCGCACGTTTGCGTGATGCATAATCGCAAGTTCGCGCGCGGAGAGGTGGCCGAGCCCGGTTTAAGGCGCACGCCTGGAACGCGTGTAGACTCGAAAGGGTCTCGGGGGTTCGAATCCCCCCCTCTCCGCCACCGAGTCCTTATCTCTCGGTATTTTCCGCTCGAATCGTCGAATAGCCCGCACTAGCGGCTTCATTTGCATATATGTGGTAGCGGAGAAAGTCACTTTCCGGCAGGTGACGCGCAATTCGCAGCCAAAATCTCTGTTGGCAAATGAGGCGCGACCATCCGTCCCGAAGGCGGAACGGAGTCGAGAGGGGCAAAGATCTGAGGAAATATCATTCTGCACGGACTAGACGATTCCGACCGCGCGTTCCTGTTCGTTCCAAAGAAGCGGAAGTTCGATCCGTTCGGTTAGAGCCTTCGCGGTAAGCTCCGGCGGTTGCTGGCCCGCGGCGATGGCCTCAACAATCCTGGGAGCCAGGAACGCCAACCGAATAAGTCGGCGTACGAGTTCGAGCAGAACCGAGAGAATTCCGGCGTTTTGTCTCTGATGCTAATTTCGCTGGTGCCGTGAGAAAACCAGGCGCAAGAGGCCTACATTGGGGATCAGAATGCGGGCCTCAACGCCTTCGAGGGCTCGATCGCAAGCATGAAGGGCAAGAAGCCCTTGTCCGCCGTCGTGCTGCACCTCGCGCACGGCCGGATCATCTCGAATATGCCGCTCGACGTGCTGATCGCCTATGCCGATGCGCTCAGGGGGAGCGGGCGCCGAGCGCGTGGATATATACACGACGCAATCGGCATGGCCGGACAAGATTCCCGCCGACATCGCCAAATACGGCGTTTGGTCGTACGTATCCGCCAGCGCTGGGCGGGGTTTAGAGGGACAGCCATTGTTTTTGTAGCCATTTGCGGGTGGGGCTGCTGATTGTGGCTTGGTAGGCGGTGGCGGCTATTTTTATTGCTTGGGATTGGGTTGGGTATGGGTGATTTACCCGGGCCAGGGCGGCTAGACCTATACCGGTGCTCATTGCCATAGAGATTTCGCTTATCATTTCGCCGGCGTGGCTGGCGGCTACCGTCGCGCCCAGGATTTTATCGGTGCCCTCTCGCACGTGGATTTTTACGAAGCCTTCGTCCTCGCCGTCCGTGATTGCGCGATCCACCTCATGCATCATCACGGTGAAGGTTTTGACCGGGATGCCTTTCTCGCGGGCCTCCTTCACGTACAGGCCGACGTGCGCGATTTCGGGATCCGTATAGGTGCACCATGGGATCGCCAACGCGCTCAGTTTCTCGCGACCCCAAAACAGGGCGTTGTGGACTACAAGATCCGCTGCCGCGGTTTCAATGTGGGGAAACTTCTTTTCCGAGCATACGTCGCCGGCCGCATAGATTTGCGGATTGCTGGTTTGCAGATAGTCGTTGGTCAGAATACCGGCTTCCTTATCGTAATCCACTCCGGCCGCCTCAAGATTCATGCCTTCGACGTTGGGCGTACTGCCGATACCGACCAGGATCTCATCGACGTTCAGGGTAAATTTGTAATCGTCGCTGGCCAGATCGACGATCTTCTGATTTCCTTCCATGCGTACGTTGATGGTCTCGGTGTTGAGATGGATGCCGATGCCGTCGCGCGCCATGGCGTCGGAAAGAATCTGCGCTGCGTCGCGCTCTTCGTTGCCCAGGAACATCGGATCGTCCTGCGCGATGCTGACTTGCGAACCCAATCGAGAAAAAGCCTGCGCCAGCTCGCATCCGAGCGGACCGCCGCCGAGAACAAGCAAGCGCCGAGGGCATTGCGCCAAGTCGAAAACATTTTCATTGGTCAGATAACCTGCCGCTGCGATTCCGGGAATCGAAGGAAGCTTGGGGCGCGCACCGCTGGCGACGAGCGCCCGCTTGAAGCGCAAGCGCTTGCCCTCGACCTCGATCGCGTCGGGTCCCGCAAAGCGAGCTTCCCCGAAATACACATCGACACCCGCCGAGCTCACCCTCTGTGCCGAGACTCTGCGGCTGATGCGCGCTCGCACCCGCCGCATCCGCTCCATCGCGGCCGCAAAGTCCACGCTGATGCCGGTGGGCACTTGCGCGCCGAAGTTTTCCGCGTCGCGCATTTCTGCATACAAGCGGGAGGTGCGGATAATCGTTTTGGAAGGGATGCATCCGACGTTGAAGCACGCGCCGCCGAAACGATCGCGTTCGATGAGCGCCACCTTCGCACCCACCTTGGCC
>Ga0182024_10023465_pt1 | contig 11042 bp, 5 predicted proteins | sample P32metaG_FD_120480 | JGI IMG/M metagenome (GOLD analysis project Ga0182024, IMG submission 120480) | Permafrost microbial communities from Stordalen Mire, Sweden - P3-2 metaG (Illumina Assembly) | ecosystem: Environmental > Terrestrial > Soil > Wetlands > Permafrost | place: Sweden: Stordalen... | reverse complement strand
GGAAACCGACAGCCAGGCAATCGCATCACGGGCACGCAATGGCCGGCATTCTGGACAGCAGGCGGGAGGCGGGACTGACCGCGCCGGTTCCGGAAGCAGACTCTGGTTCGCGTCGACGGGGCCGGCCCCAGCCGCGAGCTCGTCGGGCACCGTCCCGGGCTGCCACGACGACGAGGAACTCCGGGACGCTGACCCGGACACGCTCCGCTACCGGATCTGGCACATCCGGGCGGAGCCGACGCGCACCCGGGCACGCCGGGCACCACCGCGCGACCAGCCCTGACAGCCAAACAGACATCACACCCGAAACCGGGCATCATCACAATCAGTAACGGTCCCCAGGAGCCCTGAACGATTGAGGCTAGGCCCCGATATCCTAGGGGCTTCGATGTTACGTGGCTTACGGCGGCCATGTCCTTACGGGCTCGGCATTCTGCTGGAGTCTCCGTCAGAGCACACTTCTACTCGTGTAACAACAGTTGCCCGCATCCCTAACACAACAACATCCACTTTCGCGAACAAAGCCAGCGCCCAGCCCTGCCAGTCCATCAAGTACCGTATCAGCACAGAAACCAGACATAAATAAACATATGCCTTGACAACGGCCACCCAGGTCGCCAGTGGGGACTCCCGAGCCGAACCGCTCGAATGCGGCGCGGCCGTGCATCCGGCGTTCGAGCCGCTTCGCCTTATTACGGCACCTTAGGAATTCGAGGCAAGGTCGGCCCCGCAACGGATGCCGTCCTCGACCGCGGCCCGCGCCGACGGTCCTCCTGGGCACATGACAGCGTACTGCTCGCACGCCTGGCCGGCCCGCAGGCCGGCGGGCCGGCCAGGCGTGCGGGCCGGCCTGCCGAGGGATCGGAGGATCCGTCCGAGGAATCGGAGGATCCGTTCTACGGGCAGAGCGATCATTATTGCGCGGCGAAATCAGCGCGGGATGGCCACAAATTTCCAAGCTCCTTTATCAACAACGCTATAAATCTCAGCACCGCCTCTGTCCCTGGCTGGGATCGAAGCACGGATAGTATGGATCACGCTACAACTATGATGGAAATAATCACCATGTATCGCCGGATCGTCTAGTTGTAAACGAGAGACGCTAGGGCTATTAGGACTCGCTTGACCGTGAAGAATTTTCCGTCGGCCGGCGACATTTAAATTGGCTTCTTCCGCAGCGACTGATCGATTACGATAATACCGCCGTCACCGGCTTCCCAGGTGCCATGTTCTCCCTGGCGGGCGCGTTACGTTCCGCCACCGAGATCTTGGAAGCGACCTGGGTAGGCAGCAACGCAGCGTTACGACGGGCGGTGCGACACCGTTGGGTGATTCCCGCCGTTACAGCAACGCTGCCCCGACCTGCTTGACGGAAAACCGCCTGAAATGGTTGTATAGCACTGTTTTTAATGGCAATATTGCGTTTCCGATCCCACCCGGGACTCGTCGCTCTAGCGGCAAGCCGTGGGCCGAGACCGCCCGTCGTCCTTAGATGAACGAGGAATGACAAAAATAGTAATAGCAGTTAAATCGGATGAGCCCCGGCTCCTACGGCAACCAACAGACTGGACGTTGTGATGCCTGAACTCTCCGCTGGTGCGCTGACATGTAATTCCTGCGGGAAAGTCCTGGACGAGAAACCTTCGGGAAACAAATCGCCGGCATCGCGCTACTGCTCCAACGCCTGCCGTCAGCGGGCATACCGGCAGCGGTCTATGACGACCAGGGTCGGCCTGATCGTACCGGGGGGGTTCCCGCAGCGGCTGAGCAGCTTCGTCGGAAGGGAAACCGATATCGTCGAGGTCAACCGGCTGATACGCACCGCGCAGCTGCTCACGCTGGTCGGCCCGCCCGGGGCCGGCAAGACCCGGCTGGCGATGGAGCTGGTGGACCGGCGGATGCGGGTCGGCAGGACGGAGGTCATGCTGCTCGAGCTGGACGACGGCACTCCGGGCTCGGTAGCGGAAAAGCTGGGCCGCGCCCTCACGGCCGACGCGCGGCCGCGGGATCGCGGCACCCGCCAGTCCGCGGACCGGCTGATCGTGCTGAACGACTGCGACCGGGTGCTTGAGGAATGCGGCCAGGTCCTGTCCCGGTGCCTGCCGCACCAGCCCAGGGCGCAAGTGCTGGTCACCAGCCGCGAGGCCCTGCGGCTTCCCGGCGAGGTCGTATACCCGCTCGCGGGCCTGTCGCTGCCGGCGCCGGCCGCGACCGGCAGCGCGATCGAGCACCTCAGGTCCGACGCGGTGACGCTGTTCACCGACCGCGCGCGGGCCGCCGATCCTGCCTTCACCCTCACCGACCGCAACGCCGACACCGTCGGCCGGATCTGCGCGAAGGTCGACGGGCTGCCCCTGGCGATCGAGCTGGCCGCCGGGCTGGTCCGGGTGTTCTCGCTCACCGAGCTCGCCGACCGCCTGGAGGACCGGCTCTCGACGCTCGCGGGCGGCTGGAGAACCGCCGTGGAACGGCACCGCAGCTGGCGTGCCGCGCTTTCCTGGGGATACGAGTTCCTCGACCCCTCAGAGCAGGAACTGTTCCGGAACGTGTCGATCTTCCCTGACGGGTTCGCCGTCGGCGCCGCCGCGGCGGCATGCGGCCGCAGCGCCGACGACCCGGCAGTCCTGGCAGCCCTCATCGCGCTCGAGACCAAGTCGATGGTCCATGCCTCCAGGAGACCGGCCACCGCCCCGGCCCGGTTCCGCGTCCTGGACTCGGTCCGCTGCTACGGGCAGGAGCGGCTCGCCGAGACCGGGCAGCAGGCCCTGGCCGGCGCCCGCGTGGTCGAGTGGGCCGCCGACACGATGCTCGCGTCGCTGCGGCCGGCCTTCCTGAGCACCTCGCAGGTACGCGGCATCGGGGAGGAACGCGACAACATCCGGATGGCCCTGCGGCTGCTGGCCGGCAGCGACGACGAGCGCCAGCTGCCGCTGGCAGCCGCGCTGGTAACCGCCGAGGCAATGCACGGGAAGGTCGCCCACGACACCAGGGACGTCACCCGGCAGGTACTGACCAGCACCGATGAAGGCTCGGCGCACCGGTACCTCGGCGTCGAGGCCGCGGCGACGCTCGCCGGCCATCACAAGGAGAACGCAGCCGAGCTGCGCCTTACAGAGCAGGCCGCTGCGCTGAGCCGGACGGCCCCCGGCCACGCGGGCACCGTCCGGCTCATGCTCAAGCTCAGTCTCATCCAGGACGTCCACGGCGACCAGCGCTCGTCACTGGCCAGCCTGGAGGAATGCCGTGTGCTCAACCGGCTCCTGCGCGACGACCGGGCCGACGCGCTGTACCGCGCCCAGCTCGCCTGGCTGCGCCTGGTCCACGGCCGCCTCGACCAGGCCACCCAGCTCATCGAGCCCGCCCTGCCGCTCCTGCGGGACCGGGATCCGCTCATCCTCGCCCGCCACGCCATGAACACCGCCGGCGCCATCGCGCTGGAGCAAGACGACCTGCCCCAGGCCGTGGCCATGTTCCTGGAAGCGCTACGCAACGGCACCGACTACCCGCACACCACCGCCTATGCCCTCGCCGGACTCGGGATCGCGGCAGTCCGCCAGTCACGGTTCCAGCGGGGGCTCAGGCTCATCGCGGCCGCGGCCGAACTCGACGAGTTCGGCCTTCGGACACGCGGCTGGTGGCGCAACACCGTGCCCGTGGCGCAAGCGGCCGCCGCCCGGCTGATGTCCCGGGCCGAGTACGACTCCGCGGTCGCAGGCGGCCGGGCCACCCCCCCGCAGGAGGCAGTCAGGGCCCTGCTGGCGGAACCATCTGGGCCAGAGCCCGCCACCGCACCGGGCACGCACCCGCTGAGCCGCCGCGAGTGGCAGGTAATGGCCCTGCTCACCCAGGGACTGACCAACCGGCAGATCGCCGCCCGAATGCACCTGTCGGTACGCACCGTCGAAACGCACGTGCGCAACATCCGCGACACCCTAGGCCTGCGGTCACGGACCCACGTCGCCGCATGGGCGATAGAGAACAGCAGCCAGCGGCCAGGAGACGCCCTCTTCGCATCATTAGCGCTCCAAGGCCCCAGCGGAAGAAGAGCCATGCCCGAATCCGCCAGCCAGCTCGTCAGCCCACCGGACCTTACCGGCGACTACAACGGCGACCGGTGCGCCACCGGCGCCTACCTCACCATGGCCGACGAACTGCTGTCCACACTGCCCGAACCCCCGTCGCGCGATGGGAATCAGCGCCGTGCGGCGCAACTCGTGCACGCCACCGCGCGGCAGCTGCGCGTCGGCTTCCTCGCGTCGCACGCCGAGCAGGTCTACGACGAGCTGACCCTGCGGAGGACGACCTGGCCCGGGCTGGCAGAGCTGGCGTTCGCCGCTGCCGACCTGATACCGGGGCTAGCTCCGTCCCGGTATCAGATGGCGCAAGAGGCCCGGTGCGCCCAGCACGACAAGGAGGGCCGGGAGATCGATCAGGGCATCCTGTTCCAGGCGCTGCTGGATTCCCCGAAGTCCGGAACCCACCTGATCGAGTCCATGCGGTACCCGACGGCGCGGGCCACCGGTCTGCTGCCGGAATTCCAGGCCACGGGCCGGATCACGCTCACGGCGGCGCGCCTGGAGCGGCACGGTGCCGGGGGATATGTGACCATCACCAATGAGCATTGCCTGAACGCCGAGGACAATAACCATGTCGCCGATGTGGAGACGCTGGTGGACATCGTGTTGCTTGACCCCGGTGTGCGCGTCGGCGTGCTGCGCGGCGGCACGATGACACACGCGCGCTATGCCGGACGGCGGGTGTTCAGCGCCGGGATCAACCTCAAGGAACTGCGCGCGGGCAACATCTCCTACGTGGACTTCCTGCTGCGCCGCGAGCTGGGGTTCATCAGCAAGCTGATGCGCGGGATCAACGAGCAGAACGCCGGCTGGCCGCCAGGGCCCGTGCGTAAACCGTGGCTGGCGGCCGTCGACGCATTCGCCATCGGCGGCGGGGCACAGATCCTGCTCGCCTGCGATCGGGTTATCGCCGATGCTGAGGCATACTTCCGTCTGCCCGCGGCCAGGGAAGGCATCATTCCCGGCGCGTCGAACCTGCGGCTTACCCGGTTTCTTGGCGCCCGTGCGGCCCGCCAGGTGATCTTGTGGGACCGGCCCATCGCCGCCAGCGACCCCGACGCTCACCTGGTCTTCGACCAGATCGTTGCCCCCGCGCAGATGGACAGTGCCATCGCGGCGGCCGTCGAGCGGCTCGCCGCGCCCGCGGTCGCGGCCAACCGGCACATGCTGAATCTGGCGGAGGAACCGGCCGAGGACTTCCGCCGCTACCTAGCTGCCTTCGCGCTAGAGCAGGCCCTGCGCGCCTACAGTCCGGACGTACTCGGCAAGTAGCCTGTTCAGTCTTCCCGGATAGATATCTTGGAAAAACTATCCTACGGTCACCGTGTCTGCCTCATATAGCGTCTTAATGTCATTGACCGCACTCCCATCGCTCAATGATCTTCTCGTGAGTCGCAGACGGGGTTCCGCCTGGATCAGAGAATAATCCTGCCTGAGCCTCAGCCGACCGCCCCCGGTCACATTGAGCAGGATAACCGACGCGCGGTCGACCACACCGCGTACTGCCGCGTCACGAAGGCAGGCAACGGCGACGGCAGCCGCAGGTTCAATATCAATTCCCTCGAGTTCCAGGACAATTTCTTTTGCCGCCTGCACCGACGCGTTGTCAGCAACCATGACATCACCATTACTTTCGGCCAGTATGTCATGGACACCTCCCCTGATTTCATACGGCGGCAGCCAGTTCGTCAGTTCGTCCGCCATCACCTCCTTGATCGCGGACCGAAGACGGCCGGCCGAAACATCACTCAAAGAACGCGACTTTCCCTGCCACGCATCATAGATGGGAGTGAACGGGCGATTTTGGCATAGCATCATCCGTGGCAGCGGCATACCAGGATCCATACCTCTTACTCGCTTGGATGCCTCGAGCACGGCTATCGCACCAGTACCGCTTCCAACCGCTTGAAAGTAATACGACGGCAGACATTTCATTTCTTCAAGCGCGGCCAGCAGCACTACCCCAAGGCCATCCCTGCGAGCAACGTTTCTCACGCCACCCTCAGCGCAGAACGGAGATTCCCGCGATACCGCCGATGCCAATTCCATCGCGTCCGGATAGTCCCCGTCATCGATGACGATCACGTTGACACAGCGGTTCAGCCTGGCCTGGAACGAAAGACGATGCAAGCCATTTCCAGGCACAATGATGATGCAGGGCGTCCCCTCGCGCGAGCAGACCCAGGCAAAGGCGGCAGCCGTATTACCTGATGATGCGACAGTCAGGACGAGCGGGCTGCGCGGTAGCCGTCCCAGCACTGTATATGCCTCGAACTCCTTGAAAGTTGCCGTCGCCAGCATCGCCCCGATCTCGGGCCAATAGCCATTGAACGCTATCCAGAGGTTCTGCAGACCCAGTGCTTTACCAAGGTTCTTGGCCTTGTACACAACCGGGTGAGCAGCATTTTCGTAGGTCCGCGCGACCGGCAGCCACTCACGATAACGAAACAAACCTTTTTCCGCAGTTTGCGGATTCAGGTGAGCATTCGAGTATTCGGTCCGCAACAAGGCTGGCGCATGGTCGCCTGGGCAAGTCAGCATCAGACCATCATCCTCTAGCGACATGCCGCAGCCCTGGCATACAACTTTATAGTGCCGGCTCCTTGATTCAGGGCCGTCATTAGAATATGACATAATTTACCACCGGTTTCCTAGCCGAGCGCGGGCAGTGGCCGCCATCAACTATCGCAATCGCCACCGGCCGCGAAGATGAGCGGAAGCCGCAGTTACGCGCCCTCGGGCTCCCCGCTCCCCGCTCATGGCCTCGCTGTCTGTTCCGCGACGAGTTTGGCTAGCCGGTCCAGCCCGATCGTGATCTGGTCGGGGTACCGTTCGATGTCGGCGGCCTGGAAGAAGTCCTCGTTAAGCCGTACCCCGCGTAACGACGGCGAGCGCCGATGCCGCGCCCGTCCGCCCAGGCGATGCTGTCACCGCCGCGCAAACGACACCACCCCACAGGTTAAGCCTTGTGCACGAGCGGGACCGACACGTAACAACGGCGATCCCCGATGGCCCCGCGACAGCCACCCGGAGATCCTGTGGCCAGACCCAGCAACCAGCACAAGGAAGCCAGACGCCGGAATGGTGACAGTGACGAGGAAGCTGAGCCCACTATGCCGAAGGTGACCACGAACGGTATCTCGCTGTCCTACGAACGCATCGGCACCGGTGCCCCCGTCCTCTTCATCATGGGCTCGGGCGCTTCCGGACGGGTCTGGACCATCCATCAGACGCCAGCCCTGACCCGGCACGGCTATGAGTGCATCACCTTCGACAACCGCGGCATCCCGCCATCTGACGTGCCCCCCGGCCAGTACTCACTCGAAGACATGGTTACCGACACCAAAGGACTGATCGACGAGTTGGGCCTGGCACCCTGCCACATCGTGGGGGCCTCACTCGGATCCCTGATCGCTCAGGAACTGGCCATGGCGTTCCCTGAGGCCGTCCGCAGCATGACGCTCATCGCCACCCGCGGCCGCTCGGATGCCACCCGCCGCGCGCTGCACCTCGCCGACCAGGCGCTGGCCAGCAGCGGGGTCACGATGCCGGGACCGTACCTGGCCGCCATGATGACCACGCAGATGCTCTCCCCCGCCACGCTGAACGACGACACCGCGGTCACACCCTGGCTGGACATCTTCGAGCTATCCGGTGACCGGGACCGCCAGTCCGCCGGCCAGGCATGGGCCGAAATCGACACCGACCGGCGCCCGCGCCTGCGGGACATCAGCGCGCCATGCCAGGTCATCGCCTTCCTCGACGATGTCATCGCACCACCGCATCTAGGCTCCGAAGTCGCAGACGCCATCCCGGACTGCAACTATGTCGAGCTGGCCGACTGCGGGCACCTAGGGTTCCTGGAACGCCCGGAGGAGGTTAACGCCGGCCTCGTGGAATTCCTCAAGAAACACTCCTGACGGCGGCGACGGGCCGTAACGACGGCGAACGCAGACGCCTGCCCGATCCTGTCGCCCCGATACTGGTAGCGGTACGCCAGGTGTTCAACGAACGCGCGGAGGCATAGATGACGGTCCAGTCGGAGCAGGAGGTTCTCAGTTTTCAGGCTGAGGCGGTGCAGGTCCTTGACCTGATGGTCCATTCCTTGTATAGCAACAAGGAGATCTTCCTGCGCGAGCTGATCTCGAACGCCTCGGATGCGATCGACCGGCTCCGGCTGGAATTGCTGTCACGTTCGGAGCTGCCCGAGGCCGACGGGCCGCTGCAGATCCGGGTCAGCTATGACAAGGACGCGGGCACCATCACGGTCAGCGATAACGGGATCGGCATGAGCCGTGATGAGGTGATCGAGAACATCGGGACGATCGCCCGGTCCGGTACCCGGGAGTTCCTCCGGTCGCTAACCGGCGACCAGCGCAAGGACGCGGCGATGATCGGCCAGTTCGGGGTCGGTTTCTACTCGTCGTTCATCGTGGCCGAAAAGGTGGTGCTGACCACCCGCCGGGCCGGCGCGGAGCCCGGCGAGGCGATCCGGTGGGAGTCCGACGGCAAGGGCCAGTACACGCTGGAGACCATGCACCGGCCAGACCGCGGCACCACGATCGTGCTGCAGCTGCGCGACGGCGAGGACGATCTGCTGAACGGATGGCGGCTGCGGTCCATCATCGGGAAGTACTCCGACCACATCAGCGTGCCGATCCTGATGCCGTCGGAAGCTGAGCAGGCCGACCAGGCGGGTGCCGACCAGCTGCCCGCCGAGGCACCGGTCAACACGGCGTCGGCACTGTGGACCCGTCCCCGGTCCGAGCTCACCGACTCCGACTACAACGGGTTCTACAAGCACGTCGCCGACGATTACTCCGACCCCCTGGCCTGGGTGCACAGCAAGATCGAGGGAACCTACGAATACACCCTGCTGCTGTTCATCCCCTCCAGCGCGCCCTACGATCTGTGGGTCCAGGACAACCGCCGCGGGATCCGGCTGCACGTGCAACGGGTATTCATCATGGAGGACACCGGGCAGATCCTGCCCAAGTACCTCCGTTTCGTCCGGGGAGTGATCGACTCCAGCGACCTGCCGCTAAACGTCTCACGGGAGATCCTGCAAGGCAGCCGGGCGGTGGACAACATCCGCAGCAACGCCGTGAAGAAGATCCTGCGGCGCCTCGCCGAGCTAGCCTCCGATGAGCCGAAGAAGTACGCGACCTTCTGGAAGGAGTTCGGCACCACGCTCAAGGAGGGCATAGCCGACGACTACTCCAACCGGGAGGAGATCGCCAGGCTCCTGCGGTTCACCTCCACCGCGTCAGCCACCGATGAGCAAGACACCTCCCTCAGCGACTACGTGACACGGATGAAAGACGGCCAGCAAGACATCTACTACCTTCTCGCCCCCTCGCTGGCAGCGGCCAAGGCCAGCCCCCACCTGGAGGCATTCCGCACCAAGGGCGTAGAGGTACTGCTGCTCGGCGATGGCGTGGACAACTGGGTGATCTCCAGCCTGCAAGAGTTCGACGGCAAAAAGCTGCAGTCGGTCGCCCAGGGGGCCGCGGACCTCGCAGCGCTGGAGGACGAGGAAGAAAAACAAGCGAAGGAGCAAGCCGACGCCGACTACGCGGCGCTGCTCGGCAAGCTCAAGGCCCACCTGGCCGGGCAGGCATGGGACGTGCGGCTCAGCACCCGGCTGACCACCTCCCCGGCCTGCCTCGTCAGCAACGAACCCGACGTAGACCTCAACATCATGCACCGACTGAGAGGAACGGGACTGCCCCGCCAGGCGATACTTGAACTCAACCCCGGCCACCCCCTCATTCAGCACCTCAACCGTAAGCAGGCAGACCCCCGCCTCGCCGACTGGGCGCATGTTCTGTTCAGCCAGTCGGTCCTCACGCTTGGCGCCCGCATTGACGAGCCCACCGCCTTCGTCAACCGCCTCAACAGCCTGCTCACCGCACTGACCGAAGCCGAAGGCTAACCAATCGCGACGAGCGAGGCGCATATGAGCACGGCGGATGCGACGATTGTGTATTAAGCTTATGGTGTTTAGATCCGACATTCAGCCTTTCACATGGTGAAACTCGCGAAGGAGGTCACGACATGCCCTTTGTGCCGACTAACGGTATCCAGCTGGCTTACCAGCGTACAGGGCGGGGTAAGTGTGTGCTCTTTATCATGGGTCAGGGGGCAGGCGGAAATGTGTGGACGATGCATCAGGCGCCCGCACTGACCAAGGCAGGGTACGAAGTCATCACCTTTGACAATAGGGGCATTCCGCCGTCAGAAGTGCCGCCGGGTGATTACTCGCTCGCTGACCTGGTGGCGGACACGGCGGGGCTGATCGAGGCGCTGGATACTGGGCCATGCCGACTGGTCGGGACTTCATTGGGCGGCCTGGTCGCCACCGAACTGGCCATCAGCAGGCCAGACCTGGTCACCTGCTGTGTTCTAATAGCGGTGAGGGCGCGAGCGGATGCGCTACGCCAAGCGTTGTCGGCTAGCGAGCGGGAGTGGCGACGCACCGGCGACAGGATGCCATCCGCCTATGACGCCTCGCTATCGGTGCTTCAGATGTTCTCGCCGACCACCCTGAACGACGATGCGGCTGTCTCGACATGGCTGGATATCTATGAAATGGCTGCCGCCCGCAGGGAGGCCGCTGGCGGCCAGGACGCGATCGACCTTACCTCTGACCGCCGTGACACGTTGCGGGCGATCCGCGTTCCATGCCGGGTCATCGCCTTCTCCGATGATCTCATGTGCCCCCCGCATCTGTGCGCCGAAGTGGCAGAAGCCATACCGGACTGCGATTATGTCGAGATCGGTTCTTGCGGGCATGTTGGGTATCTCGAACGTCCAGATGAGGTCAACTCAGCGATCATTGAATTCCTCGATAAGAACTAACGTCCAGCACTGTTCAGCTAATACGTGCGGAGCGGAGGCCGGTTAGCATGATGGGTGGCCCTGGGCTGCGGCTACGCCTTGGTGAAGACATTACTCGCCAGCAAG
>Ga0182024_10023464_pt1 | contig 11042 bp, 9 predicted proteins | sample P32metaG_FD_120480 | JGI IMG/M metagenome (GOLD analysis project Ga0182024, IMG submission 120480) | Permafrost microbial communities from Stordalen Mire, Sweden - P3-2 metaG (Illumina Assembly) | ecosystem: Environmental > Terrestrial > Soil > Wetlands > Permafrost | place: Sweden: Stordalen... | reverse complement strand
GCCGACGAGGCGCTCGTCAATCGGGGCTACATCGTGGAAGAGGGCTACCTGGCGGTGGAAGTGGTGACCGACGCGCTCTACGGCAACGGTGCTCCGCTAAGCAAGCCCGGCCAGCTGTTTGAGCTGAGCCCGGCCACAGGCGGGTACGTCGGCCCGAGCAGCAGCGAACCGAGCAGCACCAGCGAAGCGAGCAGTAGCAGCGAACCGAGCGGCACCCCTCCTGTCCAAGCATCACCGGTAGCCGCCCCTGCCGCCGAGGCGGAGCCGGCTGAACATGCGGCCGCAGCGAAGTCGTCGCGCCCTACCCGCCCTCGCGAGGTGAGAGCTCCCGCCGACGACGAGCTGGCCCTGGCGGAGCTCGTAGCCGACGCGGGCGTGGATGTCGAGACCGTCAGAGACCTCGAGCAGTACGGCCTCATAGCCCCCAGGGTGATCGGTGGTGCGCCTTATTACACCCGTGAGGCCGCCGTGATCGCTCGGCTGGCCTCGGCCTTTGCCCGCCATGGCGTCGAGGCTCGTCACCTGCGCGCCTACAAAGGGGCGGCCGAACGCGAGGCCGGGCTGGTCCAACAGGTGATCATGCCGCTCCTGCGCCAACGCAACCCACAAGCCCGCGAAGCTGCCGCCCACGCCGTCGATGAGCTGTCCGAGCTAGGCGGAGAGCTGCGCGCGGCCTTGCTCCGCGCTGCGCTCGCCGACCTCCGCTAGGCCGGCCAGGGGGCCCCTGCGTGCTTTTCCTGCGGGCGCAGATGCGGCGTGCCTGCACGGTCCTAACCGCCTGTCGGGTTGGCCGTCCGCGGTTGTAACGTTCAAGCATGGTCGAGATGCACCTCTCTGCCGTCCGGGTCGAACTCCCTGCCAACACCCCGATCCTGTTGTTGCAAGAAGCGACGGGCGACCGGACGTTGCCCATTTATATCGGGCGCCCCGAGGCGGAAGCGATCGCGGCTGCCCTGCAAGGCGTAGTCACCAAGAGGCCGATGACGCACGACCTGATGCGCGACATCCTTACCGAGGTCGGCGTCGTGCTGGACCACGTGGTGATCACCGAGCTAAAGGACCAGACTTTCTATGCAGAGTTGCGTCTGCGGCGCGGTGCCAACAATTACGTCGTCTCCGCTCGGCCGTCCGACGCGATCGCGATCGCGATCCGCGCCGGGGCGACGATCTACGCCGAAGAAGCCCTGCTCGACGCCGAGGGCATCGTGATCACCCAGCACGACGAGCTCGAGGACGCTCCTGAGGGCGAAGAGCTGGTGGCGCAGTTCCACGAGTTCATCGAGGGCATCAATCCCGAAGACTTCGAGAAGTGACCCCAGCCCGCCGCCTCCAGCACTCTCCGCGCCCTCCAGCACTCTCCGCGCATGGGCCGATGGCCTGATCAGCGCCAGCAACCGGTCTCGGTTCTTGCGGGGACGGCCCGGAAGGGCCACACTGGTGTAACTACCCATCTGTGACATCTTGCCGAGGAGGGCACGTGGAGCGTCAACAAACCGGGCAGGCATCGCCGCCGGCGGAAGACGGGGCCGAGGAAGGCTTCAGGGGGCCGCAGGTATGCAACATCGTGGGGATCACCTACCGCCAGCTTGACTACTGGGCTCGTACCGACCTGATGCGGCCCTCCATCAGCGACGCGAAGGGGAGCGGGACCCAGCGCGTCTACGCCTACACGGACCTGTTGCAGCTGAAGGTGATCAAGCAGTTGCTGGATGCAGGTGTGTCGCTGCGCTCGACGCGCAAAGCCATCGAATGCCTACGCGCCTCGGGTACCGACGTTGCCAGCGCGAGCCTCGTGATCGCCGACGACCAAACTGTCTTGGCCAACTCCGGTGAAGAGCTGTTCGATTTGCTCCGGGGTGGCCAGGGTGTGCTCTCCATCGTGCTCGGCATGGAGAGGATCGTCTCAGAGGTCGATGCCGGGATCACCGAGTTCACGGTTTCGCGCGCGCAGGGGCACCCGGCCAACGGGGCACCGGCTGGTCCTGGCTTGCCCAAAGGCCCGCCGGGACCGGCAAAGCGGCTCGCTCGCTGAGCCGCCAAAGCGGGCCAAGGTTCCTGGAGGCAGCACTAGTCTTGGCGCGGTGAGCGCGCGTTGACTGGGGAGCCGGGTGCGGCCGAGCAAGACGTTCTGCGCTATAGCCCTTTGGACGCCTGGCATCGCAGCCATGGGGCGCGGATGGTGCCCTTCGGTGGTTGGGAGATGCCCCTCGAGTACGAGCACGGCACCGTCGCCGAGCACATGTCCTGCCGTCGGGATGTCGCCATTTTCGATGTGAGCCACCTCGGCACCGTGCGCCTTACCGGGCGCGACGCCAAGGCCAGCCTCCAGCGGGCCCTCACCAACGACCTCGGCAAGATCGCCCCGGGTAGGGCGCAGTACACGCACCTGCTCGCCGACGACGGCTCGGTGCTCGACGACCTGATCATCTGGTGGGCCGGCGAGGAAACCTTCGACGTTATGCCGAACGCCTCCAACACCTCCCGGGTCAGGGGCGCGATCGGAGGCACGGACGTCACGGCCAACAGGGCCGTGTTAGCCGTCCAGGGCCCGCAGTCGCGCAACGCCCTGGCCAAGGCATTCCCCGGGGCCGCCGCCGTTGGCCGTTTTCGCGTGGAACAGCTGGATTGGCAGGGAGTGCCGGTGACGGTCGCGGGTACGGGCTACACGGGCGAGGACGGCGTCGAATGCTCGGTCCCAGCCGGACACGCAGCCGACCTGTGGGAAGCGTTGGTATCCGTAGGCGCCTCGCCTGCTGGCCTCGGGGCACGTGACACGCTCCGGCTGGAGTCGGGCCTTCCTCTCCATGGCCACGAACTCGGGCCGGGCATCACTCCGCTCGAGGCCGGGCTCTCGTGGGTCGTGGCCTGGGACAAGCCCGGCGGTTTTACGGGCCTTGATGCTTTGGTCTCGCAACGCCACGAGGGCTTGACCCGGGTCCTGAGGGGGATAGCCGGGCAGGGCAGGCAGCCTCTAAGGGCGGGTTATGCAGCCCGCGTCGACGGGGTTCTCGCTGGCGAGCTGACAAGTGGTAACTTTTCGCCCGTCCTTGGTTATGGGATAGGGATGGGCTTCCTCCAACTGGGACTGCCAGATGGGGCCGAGCTCGAGGTGGACGCAAGAGGCCGCACCCTCACTTGTCATATCGCCCGCCTGCCGTTCGTAAAGAAATCCGGTACAACAAACTGATGGCTCATTTCGTCCCTCACACCGATGACGATTTCGCCCGGATGCTGGGTGATCTGGGGCTCTCCAGCCCGGCCGATCTCTTTGAGTGCATACCCGAGGCCCTGCGGCTCGCAAGCGGCCTCGAGCTGGCCCCGGGGATGTCCGAACCCGACGTGGCGGCCGAAATGTCCCGGCTGGCCCTGCGGAACCGTGCCGCCGGTGAGCTCTTGTGTTTCGCAGGCGGGGGGGCTTACGACCACGACGTACCGGCGGTCACACGGGCGCTTGGGGGCCGCTCCGAGTTCGTCACGTCGTACACGCCCTATCAGCCCGAGGTGGCCCAGGGGGTCCTCGAGGCCCTGTTCGAGTACCAGACCCTTGTCTCCCGCTTGGCCGGGCTCCCCATCGCCAACGCGTCTGTTTATGACGGCGCGACGGCGACCGTCGAAGCGGTCAACGTCGCAATTGCGTCGACGGGCCGCAGGACCGTCTGGGTGAGCGCAGGCTTCAACCCGCGCTGGCGTGAGGCCCTGGCGACCCTGAGCGCTGGCGGAGGTACCGAGATAGTTGACGTGCCTCTGGTCGAGGGCCGTACGGCATGGGAGGCGGCAGCGGCCGCCCACCTCGCAAAGGGTGCCGGAGGTGCGAAAAATGGTCCCGACGGCCCCCCGGCCGCCCTGGTGGCGGCTTCGCCGAACTACCTCGGCTGCATCGACCCCCTCGGGCCGGCGCGAGCGGCCGCCGACAGCCTGGGGGCCCTTTTGGTCGCCGCCTTCGACCCGATAGCCGCAGGCCTCCTGCGGACGTCGGGCGAGCAGGGCGCGGACGTGGCAGTCGCCGAAGGCCAACCGTTCGGCATGCCGATGGCGTTCGGAGGCCCGTACCTCGGGATGTTCGCCGTGGCCCACGAGCACACGCGGCGGTTGCCGGGGCGCCTAGTCGGCCGCACCGTTGACACCGAGGGCCGAACCGCCTACGTCACAACGCTGCGTGCCAGGGAGCAGGACATCCGCCGCGAGCGTGCCTCGTCCAACATATGTACGAACCAGACCCTGATAGCCATCGGGGCCATGGTCCAGATGGCCTGGCTCGGCACCTGGGGACTGCGCGAGCTGGCCCTGAGCTGCGCCCGCGGCACCCGTTATGCGAGGGAAGCCCTCCTCGCCCTGCCCGGCGTCAAGCCTCTCGTTGAAGCCCCAGTTGTCCGGGAGTTCGCCCTCGAGCTGCCGCTGCCGGCCGACCTGGTCGTCGAGCGCATGGCCGACGAAGGCTTCCTGGCGGGCATACCCGTCGAAGTGGGCGACCGCCAGGGGCTGCTCGTGGCGGTGACCGAGAAGCGCACGCGCGCCGAGATCGACGCCTACGTGGATGCCATGGAAAAGGTCATTTCATGAGCGCGCTTAGCCACAAAGCCGCACCCGGGGGTAAGGCGAGCTCGGCACCGCTGCTCGGCCACGACGAGGAACCGACGATCTTTGATTTCTCCGTGCCGGGGCGGCGTGCCGCCTCGTTCCGGACGACCGGCCTTCCCGAGTGGAGCGCCGAGGAGCTGCTCGCGGCCGACGAGCTCCGCCCCGAGCCGCCGGAACTGGCCGAAATCTCCGAGCGCGACCTCGTCGGCCATGTGACGCGCCTAGCCCACCGGCAGTACTCGGTGGACCTCGGGGCCTACCCGCTCGGGTCGTGCACGATGAAGTACAACCCCAAGGTTTGCGACGAGGCGGCGGCGTTGCCCGGGCTTGGCTTGGTCCACCCCGCGACTCCGGCACCCTACGCCCAGGGGTGGTTGGAGCTGCTGTGGGACCTGACCAACGCCCTGTGCCGCATCACGGGCATGCACGCCGCCACCCTGCAGCCTCCCGCCGGCGCCGCCGGCGAGCTGACCGGGCTGCTGATCATGCGCGCCTGGCACCAAGGGCAGGGCCGCTCACCGAGCAAGGTGCTGATCCCGGACTCGGCGCACGGGACCAACCCCGCCTCGGTAACCCTGGCCGGCTACACCACAGTCAGCATCCCCTCCGATGAGCGGGGCCTTGTCAGCCCATCAGCCCTCCGCCAGCACCTCGACGGTGACGTAGCGGGGATCATGCTGACGAACCCCAATACCCTCGGGCTGTTCGAGGAGGACATCGCCGAGCTCGCCGCAGCGGTGCACGACGAGGGAGGCCTCGTCTATTACGACGGCGCCAACCTCAATGCGATCCTCGGCGTGACAAGGCCCGGGGACATGGGCTTTGACATCGTCCACATGAACCTGCATAAGACCTTTGCCGTGCCGCACGGCGGAGGCGGCCCCGGGGCCGGCCCCGTCGCTGTTACCCGAGCCCTTGCGGACCTGCTGCCCGGCCCGGTCCCCGAGCGCTTGGACGACGGCACGTTCGTCTGGGAAACCCCGTCCCAATCGATTGGCAGGGTGCACGGCTGGCACGGCAACGCGCTGGCGTTGGCGCGAGCGTGGGCCTACATCCTGTGCAACGGTTCCGACGGCCTCCGCAAGGTTTCAGAAGCCGCCGTCCTGAACGCCAACTGGTTGCTCGCCCAGCTCCGCGGCACCTACCGGATCCCCTACGACCGCCCGGCGATGCACGAGGTGGTGGTGTCCACCCACGACGCACCCGGTACTGCCCACGAGCTGCGAGCCCTCGACGTCGGCAAACGCCTCATGGAGAAGGGTTTCCACGCCCCGACGGTATATTTTCCCCTGGTCGTGCAGGAGGCGCTCATGATCGAGCCGACCGAGACGGAAAGCCCCGAGACGGTGGCTGCAATCGCGTCTGCCTTGCTCGAAATTGCCCAAGAGAGCCCCGAAATGGTGGCCGGCGCCCCCCGGACGACACCGATAGGCCGTGCCGACGAGGCTCGTGCCGCCCGCTCCCTCGTGACGACGTGGGACGCGATCAGCCCAAGCTGAACTGCAGGTTGAGCGGCACTGCAACCGCGGCGCCTGGGACGGGCATCTTCTGGCCATTGACCCTGACGGCCACTTCGGGAGGGTCGCCCACGCGAAGCCACGCTGGGCCGGTCACCGAGGACTGCTGGCCCGCCTCGAGGATCCCCTCGTAGACGATCTGGCCGAGCGGGCTGTTCGCCCTGACCTCTAACCAGCAACGGCCCTTTGCCCTTACGACAATCGAGGCGGAAGGCGAGCTGAGCTGGTAGGTGGCAGTGCCGCCGCTAGAGGAAAGCAGGACTGCGGGGTAGGACGCGACGGTGGCAGGCGGCGTCGTGGGGACGGCGACCGTGGTCGGCGGGCTTGCTTTTCGGGCCGGGGCTGGCACGGTCGTGACGGGCGTCTGCTGAGCAGCGGTCTGTAGCTGTGAGCGGCTTTGGCTTGGAGTGGAGCGAAGGTCGAGCGCTATTCCTACTGCTGCCACGGCCACCGCCACGGCAGCCGCTGTCAGGACAACACCGGTGATGGATGGGCGCCGGCCAAAGTGACGGGTTGCGTCGCGGAGCTTGTCGAGGCGGGGGGATCCGCCGGCGCCCTTCGCCGACCTTTCTCGAGCGGGGGAGAGGTCGTCGAACTGAAAGACCTGCGGCGCGACGACCGGCACCGGCCTGGTCGGTTCACCGGACAGCCCAGGCTCTGCCAGGCCGCTTTCGCCGAACATGTCAGGCCGTGGTGGCAAGCCTGGCAAGGTCGCCTCGGCGGGCTCATGGCCGGGGAGGGAGCGGACCGTCGCGCGGGCCGGGCCGCTGTGAAGTACCTGGGCTCCCGGCGAACGCCCGAGGTTTGCCGAAGTCGCGACGGCGTCCATGGCCGCGACCGAAGGGGCCGTCCGGGACGGCCGGCGGAAAGGCGAAGGGCTGACGCTGCCTGGCGACGAAAGAGCGCGGGGCGGGGGCAGGGCCGTCCCGGTGCTGGATGTGGCCTGGCCGCTGGGCCCGATGACCCGGACGTGAGCTTGGTGGGTGGGCTCTTCGGACCAACCCTGCGGCCCGTCCGGTTGCGTTATGTCGGCCAGAGTGCCCAGTGCTTGCTGGTGACGTTCGACGGTTCGCGAGCGGGAGCGAAGGCCACGCGCGGCGTAGGTTACCGATGCCAAAGCACAACCGATCACAAGGACGATGAGCAACGGGTCCATCTGTGCTCCTTAACGCCGGTTGGGCAGTCCAGGTTTAACAGTACGGTAAAGGCGGCGGGTTTTGGCGTATCCTCGCAGCCGCGAGCCCAACGATCGTTTGAGGAGTTGCTACCCCGTGCCTGATGAAATGCAACGTGAGCGAACGTGGCCCGGCTCCGTTCGGTGATCGCCGTTGCGGCGGGGTTCGGCGCGGGCGCCATCTCTTTTTCCAACATCGTGGCGCGCCGTCGCGCTGGGGTGGACCTTCGGACCGTAGGCAGCGGCACCGTCTCGGGGAGCGGGCTGTACGCCGTGGCCGGGACCGGGCCGCTCATTGCGGTCGGTGTCCTCGAGCTGGCGAAGGGAGCCGTTGGGCCGTTGCTGGCGGGGCGTCAGCACCCGGGCGCCGCGGCACTGGCGGGGGGTGCGGCTGTCATTGGACATAACTGGTCACCTGTCCTCGGCGGCGCCGGGGGCCGCGGGATTTCTCCTGCGATAGGCGCCTTGTTGGTGACCGCGCCGGTCGGCTCTGGCATCTTGGTGGCCGGGCTGGCGCTCGGCAAAATGGCGGGGGAGACTGCGATCGGTAGCTTCGTCGCCGACGTGATCTTGGTACCCGTCGTCGCACTGGTGCACGGAAAGGCGGGTGGCCTGGCCGCATCGGCTGTTGTCGCACCGATCGTTGCGAAAAGGCTGCTGGGCAATGCTCCGCCTCGACGACCGGGGGCCGCGGTGTACCTCAATCGTTTGTTGTTGGACCGTGACACCCGCGACAAGCCGGCCCCGGACCGGCCACGAGAGGCCACGAACTGACCGTCGCCGTAGTGACAGACAGCGCCGCCTCGTTGCCGACGTCCCTGGCCGCCGCCAACGGGGTGACCGTGGTGCCGATGTGGGTGACCATCGGTGGCGAACAGTCCCGCGACACCGAGCTCGACATGGCAGAGGTCCTTGCAAGGCTCGGCGAGGGGCTCACAACTTCAGGCCCTGCGCCGGGTGAGCTGGTCGATGCCGCGAGCCAGGCCGACCAGGGCGACGGGGTCGTCATACTTACGATCTCGCGGCGTATGAGCAGCTCCTACGACGCCGCCCGGCTTGCAGCGGGCCTCCTCGCGGAGCAGGGCCCTGGCAAAGACGCCGGCGAAGAAAGGGTCGCCGTCGTGGACACCGGGACCGCCGCGGGCGCAGAGGGCCTCGTGGTGCTGGCCGCTTCCAGGGCTGCTCGTGCCGGTCTTGGCGTCGACGGTGTCGTGGCAGCGGCGGAGCGTGCTGCGCGCCGGGCAAGGTTGCTTGCCACTTTGCCCTCCCTCGAACACCTCGCTCGCGGCGGGCGGGTGCCGGGGATCGCTGCGTTGGGAGCCCGCTGGCTCGGCCTGCAACCGGTTTTCGAGTTCAGGCAGGGCAAGGTCAAGCCGCTGCGGCCGGCGCGGGGCCGACGGTTGGCATGCCAGAGGATCGTCACGATGTGGGCGTCCGACTTGGACGAACAGCTGCGACGCGGGTCAGCACTGCACATCTGTGCCTTGCACGCACTTGAACCCGAGATAGCCGAGGACCTCCTGAGCCAGGTGCAGGCTTACGTCAAGCCTGCCACGGCTTTCGTGGGGTCGTTCAGCCCGGTCATGGTCGCCCACACCGGGCCCGGCCTGGTCGGCCTCGCCTGGTGGTGGGAGGACGAGTCGCCTGAAGTACCGCAAGGCTCCGCGCGGTCTGGAGAACCCGACGCGCTCTCAGGCAGCAGCAGTGGCTAAGCCCACCTGAGCCAGCTGTCCGCTGGCGGGTTGCTCATCGCTTGGATCCGGCATATCTCCTCCGTGGCGGTGCAAGCTGCGCCGGAACCACCAAGACGACAAGAGGATCCCGCCCAGGGTCAGGGTGCACGACACGCCTGTTTTCGCCGCCAAGTAGGTGGCGATCGGCACGTTCAGGAGCAGGGTTATCGTGGCGGCTGCGTTGATCAGGCTGACGAGCGCCCAAAGCAGGCTGATCTTCACGAACAGCTGACGGACCTTGGGGCCTTTGAAAAACGATGGGGGCATCGGTACGAAGTCGTGGGCCAGCTTCTCAGCGAGCGGTCGACCGAGGGGTACCGAGAACAAGAAGGCGCCGCCCACCAAGGCTGTTGCCAGAGAAGGTTGCAGAAAATATACGAAAAGACCGCTGCTACCACTTGCCAGTGCAACTACCGAACGAGCGGTCAAGCCGAGAGCGGCGATCACCAGGACGCCCGGGAGGCGTTCCTTGCGCCAAATCCTGCGCAAGAGGGCTAGGTAAGTCCAGCCGAGGGCGGTACAGATCGCACCCTTCGACCCGAGCACCCAAAGGGCGAGATAGAAAAGAGCGAGCGGGATGAGCGTTGCCTCGATGACCTGAGGGGCGGCCCGCTTCGCTAGCTCTCGCAGGCGCGGCAGCTCGATGTGGTGCTGGTGAGTGTCCACACTACTGGGTCGGCGCAAGAGCCCCATCCTTGAGGGAGTGAATCACGTCCTGGGCGTCCCTGGTGGCATAACTGCTGGCAGGCTCATACAACGATCTCGTAACGGTTCCGGGAGCGCGCGGGCCCGCTGTGCGCTGTTTTCGCTGATCCAGTGCCTCACCAGAAATTGGTGAGCGGGGAGTACTTTCACCTTATACCCCGCCTCCCGGTCCCTACCCATCGGGTGAGGGCTCGAGCCGTGGGGAGAGCTACCCAAGCCAAACATGTCCCGGCCCGGTAGCGGCCCAGCGCTAGCGTGCGTGTCCTAGTGCTCTCCCCGCCCCTCGAAGGTGTTGGGGGCCCCGATCCCCCCGCAAAGCGCCCCGCTGGTCAGGATCCTGCCGGCGGGCGAGCCCGCGCGGCTCCTCGGCGCAGCCGGCGGGTGAAAATTGTCCGCTTTGTTGTTGAGGCTGCCGTCCTCGCCGGCGGTGCCGTGTTCGTCGCGAGCCGCGCCGGCGACACGGCCAATGTTGCGGCGACCTTCGACCGGTTGCACTGGCACTGGCTGTTCGTCTCGGTCGCCGCCGAGGCGGGCTCGATCACGGCGCTGTCGTGGTTGCAGCAAAAATTGCTCCGGGTCGGCGACCTGCCTGTCGGTGTGCGTGAGTTGGTGCCTGTGACGATGGCGAGCAACGCAGTGGCCCAGTCGCTGCCGGGAGGGACCCTGTTCGCCGAGGGTTATTCGTTCCGCCAGTACCAGCGGCTCGGCGCGAGCCGCATGCTTGGGATTTGGGCTGAGCTGTCGGCCGGCGCCCTGGCGTCCGCAGCCCTCGCCGCGGTGGCGGTGGCGGGAGCGATCGTTGTCGGGCCCGGCCTGCGCCTGAAGCTCTTGCCCGGCCTGGCGATAGTGCTCGCAGGCGCTCTAGTGGCGGCAGCCCTGTTCCGCCGCGCCCCGCTGCTCAGCGTTCTCATCTCGCGCGTCTCGCGCCGCTTGGAGCGCCACGTGCCCGCCGGGCTGACCGCTCATCTGCGCTCGGCGCAGGACTCAACCACCCAGATGGAGAAGTTCAGGCCCTCGAAGCGCCTTTGGTTGATGCTCCTCGCCGCCGCCGCCCTCAACTGGAGCCTCGACGCCGTCGTGTTGACGATGGGACTGCTGACCGTCGGCGGCCCCGTTCCGTGGAGGGGCCTTCTCCTTTGTTACGCGGCGGCTCAACTCCTGGTCGAGTTGCCCTTGACCCCGGGAGGCCTCGGCCTCGTCGAAGGCGGCCTCGTCGAGGTCCTCATCCGGTTCCATGTGCCCGCCTCACGCGCCACCGCCGGGACGCTCATGTACCGCGCCGTCAGCTACTGGCTGCTGCTCGTGGTCGGCTGGGTAGCCGTCGGGTACCTCACT
>Ga0182024_10023463_pt1 | contig 11043 bp, 10 predicted proteins | sample P32metaG_FD_120480 | JGI IMG/M metagenome (GOLD analysis project Ga0182024, IMG submission 120480) | Permafrost microbial communities from Stordalen Mire, Sweden - P3-2 metaG (Illumina Assembly) | ecosystem: Environmental > Terrestrial > Soil > Wetlands > Permafrost | place: Sweden: Stordalen... | reverse complement strand
GGCCAGCTCATGCGCTTCCCGGACGAGTGGTTCGAGAGCGTGGTTCCGGTCAGCCGTTTCGAAGGCGGGAAACTGCTCGAAGTTCGCCTCTATCCCATGGCCATCGAAAGCAGCAACGCGCCCACCGACGGCATGCCCCACCCGGCCGCGCCCGATCAGGCGCGGCGCATCCTCGAACGGCTACAGGTGCAATCGGCCGCCTTCGGTACGCGTATCGATATCAAGGATGGCGTGGGCCTGATTCGCGCTCCGGCCCGCTGATCATCGCTGCTGTGCGCGCAGACAGCTCTGCGTGTCGCAGGCGACAGCGGCTCATTCTTTGACCGGCGGTTTGGCCCTGGCCTGTCCCTGAAAGCTCAGCATCCAGCCCGGATACTCCGGCGGCAGCGTACTGACCTCATCGAGACTCTTTAACTCATTCTCACTCAGGCGCACGCGCGTCGAGGCAATATTGTCATCGAGCTGCTCCATGGTCTTGGCACCGATGATGACCGTGGTCACCTCGGGCTTCGCGAGCAGCCAGGCCAGCGCGATCTGCGCGACCGACACTTGGTGTGCCTGCGCGATCGGTCGCATGGCCTCGATCACGCGAGCGGTGCGCGGCTTGTCGACCACCGGAAAATCGAAGCTGGTGCGGCGAGCGCCTTCGGGACCCTTGCCGTCGGCGCTGTACTTGCCGCTCAACAGGCCGCCGGCCAACGGACTCCACACCATCAGTCCGAGCTTCTGATCCTGCAGCAACGGCACGATCTCGCGCTCGAGGTCGCGCCCGGCGATGGTGTAGTACGCCTGCACGCTTTCGAAGCGCGCCCAGCCGCGCTGGTCGGAAATCGCGAGCGCCTTCATGATGTGCCAGGCGGCCATGTTGCACAGGCCGATGTAGCGCACCTTGCCCGAGCGCACCATGTCATTGAGGGTCGAGAGCGCTTCCTCCAGCGGTGTCAGGATATCGAAGCCGTGCAGCTGGTAGAGATCGATGTGATCGAGTTGCAACCGCTCAAGGCTGGCATCGAGCGCGCTCATGAGGTGATAGCGTGAGTGGCCCCGGCCGTTGGGAGTCTCGCTCATGCTGCCGGTAGCCTTGGTGGCGATGATGATCTCATTGCGCGGCAGCTTGAGCCTGCGCAGCGCCTCACCGGTCAGCGTTTCCGCCTGGCCCTGGGAGTAGACGTTGGCGGTATCGATGAAATTGATGCCGGCGTCGAAGGACTTCCTGACCAGCGTGCAGACTTCATCGATCGGCACGCGACCGATGGACTGCCAGATCCCAGTCCCGCCGCCGAAGGTCATGGTACCCAGGCACAGTTCCGAGACGTACAGGCCCGTCTGGCCCAACAGGTTGTAGCGCATGGAATCCTCCGGTCGCAGGGGGCATCCACATTAGCCGAGAAACGTGAGCCACGTCACGGCGATCCGGAGGTTATGGTGTGTTTGGACTTCGGTTGCATCACAGCGTAGGCCCCGGGCATGCGTCATATTTTGGCGCTGCAGGCCGCTGCAGGCCATGGCTGGACTACGTTCTGAACATCCGCACCAAAGTGATCGTCTTGCTGTCGGCAGTATTCCTCGTATTCGCTCTGGTCGAGTGGTGCGTGGGCGAGATACTGCTGCTGCCACGCTTTGAGCAGATCGAGCGCGACAATGCGGCGACCGCCATGAAGCGTATCGACGCCGGGGTGACGCAGGCGCTCGATGGATTGCAGGTGTCCGCCAACGACTGGGGCAACTGGGCCGACACCTATCGCTTCATGCAGGACAATAATAAGGAGTACCGCCAGGAGAATCTGACTGCGCTGGCGATGAAGCAGCTGCATCTCACGGCGCTGGCCTTCATCGACGTGGATGGCAAGTACGTCTGGTCCCTGTCCCTGGACCCGGAAACCGCGGCGCCGACTGCGTTGGACCTGTTCGTCGACGGCGCGCTACCCAGCGACTCTCCGTGGCTCAGCAACCTGCGCGACTCGACGTCCAGCCACGCGCTGATCGCCACCAATCACGGCGTGCTGCTGTGCGCGGTGGCGCCGATTCTCGATGGCTACGGGCACGGACCGGCGCGCGGTCTGGTGGTCATGGGACGGTTGCTGACCGGACGCGAAGTCGCACTCATCGGCGCCAAGGCCCAGACCAGCGTCGCGGTGACCACCATGCGCACGGTTGGCAAACCGACTGAGCCATTCCTGCCGAATGCGGCGCGTGCGGGCGAGCGCACCCAGATCCTCGCCGATCCGCAGACCACGCGGGTCTATCACGTTTTCCGCGACATCGCCGACCAGCCGATCATGACGCTGCGTGTCGATGTACCGCGCACGATCACCGCCAATGCCCGTACCACGGTCAACTCGGCCATGGCCTTCACGATCGGCGCCGCCGTGGCGGTGCTGCTACTGACCTTGCTGGCACTCAACAGCGCCATCTTCGCGCCGCTGGCGCAGGTCACGCGCCACGCATCTGCGATCGGCGCCGGCGACGACCTCACCACGCGACTGAACCTGCAGCGCAGCGATGAGATCGGTACGCTCGCGCAGGAGTTCGATCGCATGGTCGGCAAAGTTGCCGAATCGCGGCGCCAGCTCATCGACAATAGCTTTCAGGCCGGCATGGCCGAGTTCTCGCGCGGCGTGATGCACAACATCGGTAATGCGATGACGCCGCTGGCGGTGCGGGTCGCCAAGCTCAAGGAACTGCTGCAGGCCGCCCCGACCGCCGATGTCGAGCGGGCACTGGCCGAATGCGGCCAGCTCAACACGAGTGCCGACCGGCAGGCCGATCTGGATGAATTCCTGCGCCTGGCCTGCGGCGAACTGGCCGCCATCATCAAGGCTGCCGAGGCCGATGTCGGCATGATGGTGCGCCAGGCCGGCATGGTGCAGACCGCGCTGTCCGAGCGCCTGCCTTCCTCGCACGCGCGCACCGTGCTGGAGTCGGTGGAACTGCCCGCCATGATTCACCAGAGCCTCGAGATCGTGCCCGATCAGTGCCGCGAACTGATCGACATCGAACTGGACCGTTCGCTGCAGATCGTCGGACCGGTCTGGGCCGCGCGCACGGTGCTGCGGCTGGTCATCCAGAATCTGATCATCAATGCCGCCGAAGCGGTGCGCGCCGCCAACAACGGCCGCGGCACGGTGCGCTTTACGGCTGCAATCCAGTCGGAAATCGGCCAGGATCGATTGCTGCTCGAATGCCAGGACAGCGGCTGCGGCATCGAGCCACAGAATATCGAACGCGTCTTCGAGCGCGGCTTCTCCACCAAGCACGGCAAGGGCAACAGCGGCATCGGCCTGCACTGGTGCGCAACCGCCATCAACGCACTGGGTGGCCGCATGTGGGCCAGCAGCCCCGGTGCCGGACAGGGCGCCACGTTACATTTTATCGTTCCCATAGCAGCACCAGCAGAAGCGGCCGAAAGCGAAGCCGCCTGAGGTTCACCATGTCTGACACTCCCAATCCCCCCATTCGTGTACTGGTGGTCGATGACGAGCCATCGATCATCGATGCCTACCGGCAGATCTTTACCGGACCGGCGGGCGAGGCCGCCGCGGCGCGCCGCAATCTCGGCAGCAAGTTGTTTGGCGCCGGTGCCGGCGCGGCCGGACAGCCGGCGGCGCGGCGTTTGCCGAGCAACACGCTGAGCTTTGATGCCGTGTACTGCAAAGGTGCCGAGGCGGCGGTGGAAGCGGTGCGCGAATCGCTGGCTGCGGATCGTCCGTTTGCCGTGGCGTTTCTCGACATGCGCATGTCGCCGGGGCCCGATGGCATCTGGTGCGCCTCGCACATTCGCGAGCTCGACCCGGCGCTCGAAATCGCCGTGTGCACCGCGTACTCGGATATCGACCCCACCGACATCGGCGGCCGTGTGCCGCCCGAAGACAAGCTGTCGTACCTGCAGAAGCCGTTTCATCCGCACGAGGTGCGGCAGATGGCGATCGCGCTCGCCAGCAAGTGGCGTGCGGAACGGCGCATCGCGCGACTCGCCTACTTTGACTCGTTGACCGGCCTGCCCAATCGCGAGCAGGCCCATAACCGGCTGCGCTCGGCTTTGCTGGGCACACAACAGCAACAGCGCATGCTGGCGCTCATGTATGTGGATCTCGACAACTTCAAGCGCATCAACGACACCCTCGGTCACGCGATCGGCGACGAAGTGCTGATCATGGCCGCCGAGCGGCTGCGCAAAGCCCTGCGCAACGGCGATGGGCGCACTCCCGACGCGGTCGCGGTCGACCGCCCTGGCGACCTGGGGCGCCTGGGGGGCGATGAGTTCATGCTGGTGCTGCCCGACATCGGCAGCAGCGAGAACGCCGCCCAGGTGGCCGACCGCCTGATCGCGGCGCTGCAGGAGCCGATGGCGCTGTCCAAGCACACGGTCGTGATCTCGCCGAGTATCGGCATCGCGATGTCGCCCACCGACGGCAATGACGCGGATTCACTGCTGCGGCACGCCGATCTGGCCATGTATTTCGCCAAGCGCCGCGCGCCCGGAACCTACGCCTTCTTCGATGCCTCGATGAACGAAGGTGCGCTGCAGCGCTACACCATCGAGGGCAAGCTGCGCGGCGCGCTCGAGCGCGGCGAGTTGACGCTGCATTACCAGCCGCAGATCGACATGGCCACCGGTCAGGTCACCGGCATGGAGGCGCTGCTGCGCTGGACCAACGATGAGCTTGGCGTGGTGCCGCCGAAGGATTTCATCCCGATTGCGGAGGATGCCGGCCTCATTATTCCAATCGGTGATTGGGTCCTGCGTACCGCCTGCATCCAGGGCAAGAAGTGGCTGGATGAGAAACTCGCCATGCAACGCATGGCAGTCAATATCGCTAACCAGCAGTTCGGCATGCATAACTTCGCTGCGCACGTCGCCACCATTCTAGCCGAGACCGGACTGCCGCCGAGCATGCTCGAACTCGAGATCACCGAGTCCATGGTCATGATGGACGAGAAGCGCGCCACGCGCGTGCTGGAGGAATTGCACGCCATCGGCGTGTCGATCGCCATCGACGACTTTGGCACCGGCTACTCCAACTTCCAGCGCCTGCATCACCTGTCGATCGACCGCCTCAAGATGGATCGCTCCTTCGTGCGCGATCTGGGCGATGACAGCGACGATCGTGCCATCGCCGCGGCCATCATCTCGATGGCGAAGGCACTGAAGGTCGACGTGGTCGCCGAGGGCGTCGAGTCCTTTGCGCAGTTTCGCTTTCTGCAGGAGCATCAGTGCGCCCAGTCGCAGGGCTTCCTGCTGAGCCGCGCACTCCCGGCGGGCGAGGCGCGGCTGTTGTTGCAGCGTGCGACCGAGATGGTCGAAGGCAGTCCGACGCAGCGTGTGCGCCGGCTGACGACGCGCAGCGACGCCTGATCCCCTCAGTTGGCATAGGCCTGGTCGCGAAACCGCTTGGCCATCTCGGCGCTCGGGCTGCGTTCGAGATAGAGGCCTCGATCGGTCAGCACAAAGGTGGTACCGGTCTCATCGTTCCTGATCCGCGCGCGCGCGTCACTGACACCGAGCTGAACGACATCCGCCGCATTCGCTGGCGTCGATAAGACATCGGGCGACTCGGGTAGCTCGAGGCTCAGCAGACCCTCGCCCCTGATGTGGGCCGGACAGGTCACATCCAGCAGCGCCAGCTTGCCCCCATCCTGCTCGATATAGAGCCACACCCTGCCATCGACTGCTGTTCGCAGGAACATCGACTCGCCGCCCTGGCGTGCCAATGCAGGCAATGCCGCCGGCGATACCAGCACCAGCGCGCTCGCTGGCTTGGCCTGCGCGAGGGGTGCACCGAGGACGCCGCCCGCCACCAGGGCAGACAGGACCATGCTTACTTTCATCGAACCATCTCCTTAGAATTGATGCCGAACTTATCTGCGGCGACCACACTGATGGGCGCTGCTGGTTGAAAAGACCGCGCTGCGCCGCTTTTTATTCCCGTCTGAAGGGGTGGTTACGATGCGAAATCCGGTCGCCGATTTGCTGCGCGCGCGCGCCTACCTGCTCCTCGATGGCGCGCTCGCCACCGAGCTCGAGCGCCGCGGTGCCAATCTCAACGATCCGCTGTGGTCGGCGAAAGTTCTGCTCGAGCAGCCGGAGCTGATTCGCGCCATTCACTACGATTACTTCATGGCGGGCGCGGATGTCGCAACCACCGCCAGCTACCAGGCCAACTTCGCCGCCTTTGCTCAACGCGGCATCGCCGCCGAGCGCATACCAGAATTGTTCCGCGAGTCGGTGTCGCTGGCGCTTGCGGCACGCGCTGAGTTTGTGCGCAACGCAGGCACGCTTACGCGCCCGCCGCCGCTGATCGCAGCCTCGGTCGGACCGTACGGCGCGGCACTCGCCGATGGCTCCGAATACCGCGGCGGCTATTCACTCAGCGATGCAGAGCTCGCCGAATTTCATCGGCCCCGCTTGATGGCGCTGATCTCGGCGGGTCCCGATCTGCTGGCATTCGAGACCATCCCGAGTCTGCGCGAGGCGCTGGTGCTGGCGCGACTGCTGGCGGAATTCCCGCCGTGCTGCGCCTGGCTCAGCTTTTCGTGTCAGGATGGGCTGCGTACCAGCGAGGGGCAGGACGTCGGCGTGTGCGCGCAGGCACTCGATGAATTCACGCAACTGGTCGCCATTGGCGTCAACTGCACTTCGCCCGAGTTCGTGCCGTCACTGTTGCAACGCATGCGCCCTCACACCGACAAGCCCCTGCTGGCCTACCCGAACTCCGGCGAGCGTTACGACGCTGCCGCCAAACGCTGGCACGGCAGCGGCAGCGGCAGCGGCAGCGGCGCGAGCTTCGCGGCACAGGCGCACGAGTGGTATGACGCCGGCGCCCGCCTGATCGGCGGCTGCTGCCGCACCACGCCGGCCGACATCCGCGCGATCCGGGAGAGCCTGGCAGCATGTGTCTGATCCTCATGGCGTGGCAGGTGCACCCGGACTATCCCATCGTGATGGCCGCCAATCGGGATGAGTTTCGCCAGCGGCCGACCGCGGCGGCGACGTGGTGGAGCGATCGGCCCAACATTCTGGCCGGCCGGGATCTGCAGGCGCACGGCACCTGGCTCGGCATCAGCGCGGACGGCCAGATCGCGGCGCTGACCAACTTCCGCGATCCGCATCAGATCAAGCCGAACACCCCGAGCCGCGGCGGCCTGGTGGTCGAGGTGCTCGAGTCGCAGGCGAGCATTGCCGAGCGCCTGACAAAGCTCAAAGGTGTGAGCGCCCGCTATGCCGGATTCAATCTGCTGTGGACCGATGGCCGCGAGCTCGGCGTGTATGAGAGCGTGCCGGCGGCCGGCCGGTTGCTTGGTCCCGGCATCTATGGCCTGTCGAATCATCTGCTCGACACACCCTGGCCCAAGGTCGAGCGTGCGAAATCCAGTCTGGCGAACGCGATCGGCAGCCTGCCCGACGACACCGCGCTGCTGGAGCTACTGCGGGACGAGCGGGTACCGGCCGATGAGGAGCTGCCGCGCACCGGCGTCAGCCTGGAATGGGAGCGGCTGCTGTCGAGCGCCTTCATCCGCGGCGACGGCTACGGCACACGCAGCTCGACCGTCATCCGAGTCGGCATCGATGGCCAGGCGAGCTTTCGCGAGTGGACCTGGAACGCCGACGGCTCGCTCGGCAGTGAGATATGCTTCAGCGTCGCGACCCGGTGACCGCCGCATGCACTCCATCCCGACTTCGCTGATCGCATTCATCATCACGGCCGGCATCGTCACGATTTCGCCCGGTCTCGATTCGGTGCTGGTGCTCAGAACCGCCGCCAGCGAGGGTCCACGCCAGGCGATCGTGACCGGGCTTGGCATTGCGCTTGGCTGCCTGGCGTGGGCCATCGTGGTCGCCGCGGGTCTTGGCGCACTGCTGGAAGCCTCGCAGCTCGCTTATAACCTGCTGCGCTGGGCCGGTGCGGCCTACCTGCTCTGGCTTGGCTACAAACTGCTGCGCCATCCGCGCCGCAGTTTCAGTACCGAACTGCCCGCGGCGCGCGCTGGCCGCGCCGCCTTTGCCCGCGGCGCGCTGACCAATCTGTTGAATCCGAAGGTCGGGGTGTTCTACGTGTCGTTTCTACCGCAGTTCGTGCCGAGCGATGTGCCGGTCGGACCCTACGTGATGATGCTCGGCGGCATTCACATGCTCGAAGGTCTGGCCTGGTTTGCCTGCCTGATAGTCGCTACGCACTCACTGACGCGCTGGCTGCAACGCTCTTCGGTGGTGGGCTGGCTGGATCGCGTCACCGGCGGATTGTTCGTCGCGTTCGGCTTGAGCCTGGCGTTCGAGTCGCGACGCGTTTAGGCGCGTTCGGTCGCAGCCAGCATGGTCGCAGCGAGAATGCCGGCGGCGTGCTGCGCGAGGGCCTGTCGCACGATGCGCGCCAGAGGCTCGCGGTGTCGCCGCCCGCGCAAGTCCGTAGTGAACTCGAGCTGCACACCGACCCCGCGTCGTCCCCGGTTGCAGATGTTCTGCGGGTGGATGGCGGGATACGGATGGCCTTCCGAGCGCGCCGGGTAGTCCTCGCTCGCCAATGCGCTGGTCAGCGCCGCCACCAGCGGTCGATCCAGGCCGCCCACATGGATCGCCGATTCGCCCCGGCAGCCATGGATGCCGATGACGATCGTGCAGCGGCCGGCGAGCCGCAGCGCCAGCGGATCATCGAAGCGGTGACTGGTGACGTGCAACTCGCGATTGCCGGAGATGCGAAGTCCCTCGAAGCGATACAAGTTGTGTTCATCCCCCGCGATCGCCGCGGCCAATTCGCTGGTGCCGTTCTCGATGCCGCCGCCGTGCGGCGCAATCACCAGCACCTGCGAGTCGGGCACTTCGCGCGGCAGCACGCGCCACCAGTGGCTCGGCGCGTGTTGCCTGAGTGCCAGAAAACTGTCGTACCGGTCGATCACCGCGTCACTCTCACCCGCTCGTTCGAACCGCCCAGCTGCGGTTCCGGAAACGCCAGAATATCGCGCTGGTACACCTCGTGCACTTCAGCGATGGGGCGATGCTCCGGCGTGTAGAGCACGGCGCGATGCTCGAACAGCGCCGCGGGCATCTGCAATCGCTCACCCAGCGGTGCGGCCTCGAGCGGCGCATGTTCTCGGCCACCGACAGCACGTGTTCGCCGCAGGCGAGCTCGACGCGCCGGTAGCGTACCGGCTCATTGGTCAACAGTTGCAGATCCTCACGGGTTGCGGCGCTCGGCGGCTCAGGACTGGTATCGGCGCGCCGCCTGGGTATCGGACCAATCCGGCGGGGCGGCGTGCGCCAGCACGCCAAGGCCAGACGCCAGCGCCAGCAGCCGGGGGGCACGGTCCATCCGCTGAATTATAGACGCGTCTGATGCAGCGGCAGCATGGTCGCGCCGACCATCGAATCGAGTACCCGCCACATCGAAAGTGAAACCGTTTGGTGTCATATTGCAATGGGCCCAACAATGAACCAGGAGGGAGATCTGGCCATGGACACTGCACTGACTCGACGAGGACTGCTGACAATGGGCGGCCTGGCGATCGGCGCGTCGGCACTGCGCCCGGGTAACGCCTGGGCGGCCGAGAGCAGCGAGATCTCGCGCTCCGCGGCATCGATCCATCAGCAACCCTCCTTCACCGCGAATCGCGCGCGCGTCTACGGCGCGCTGCTCGACGCGCGGCAATTCGACCGTGTGGTTGAACTCAGCGGCGTCCAGCAGCAGATGCACCTGCCAGACAAGTCCAGTCAGATCAACCCGCACCCCGGAGGCGCCTTCGCGTTGTTCGGCGGCTTCATCACCGGACGTCAGGTCGCGCTGGTGCCCAATGCGCTGATCGTCCAGGCCTGGCGTGCCGACGATTGGCCCAAGGGTGTGTATTCAATCGCGCGTTTCGAGCTGATCGATCACGACGCCGGCTGCCGGATCCTGTTCGACCACACCGGCTTTCCACCGGGCGAGGCGCAGTCGCTGGCCTCCGGCTGGCACGAGCACTACTGGCAGCCTCTGCAGAAGCTGCTGAGCTAGCGACGCGCGCTCATTTTCCAGGAAGGCCGCGACGTCGCTCAAATAGCGCACGAATTGACTCAGACACCGGGCGATGCGAGCAGGTAGTACAGGCCGCCGGCTATCAGGATGGTCATCGGCAAGGTGAATACCCACGCGATGATGATGCGATACACCATGCTGTAGCGCAGCCCCGCGCCCGAGCTCACCATGGTGCCGCCGATGCCGGACGTCACGATCTGCGTGGTGCTGACCGGCAAACCGGTGAAACCCGCGGTGGCGATCAGAGCGGTTGCGATGAGCTCGGCGGAGGCGCCCTGCGCCGGTGTCAGATGCACATTGCCGAGTCGTTCGCCGAGCGTCGTGACGATGCGACGATAGCCAATCATGGTCCCCACGCCGAGGCAGATCGCACTGAGCATGCGTACCCAGAAGGGCGCGTACTCCACGTACGATCCGAGCTGCGCGCCGATCCGTTTGGCCTGGTGCTTGTCGGCGACGCTGACCGCGTGGCTTTCCTGGACGTGCTTGAGTTGCGAGATGACCTGGTAGACGTAGCCGCGCACGCGCGCACGCTGTTGCGCGGTCTGCGAGCGCAGGCCGACTTCGAACTTGACCGCTCTGCCGGCAGGGCCGGCGAGGTTATCGGAGACGTTGCCGGGGCCCTCGCCCTGGAGCTGCGCGATGGCCGCGAGCGCCTGCGCTTTTTCATCATCGCCGTAGCGGCTCACCAGCGGCTCAGCCTGCTGCATGATCGCCGACAACTCGTGCAGCGAACCGGCTGCCTGCGGATTGAGGCCAAAGGTTGCGGGAAAGATTCCGATGATCGTCAGCATGATCAGGCCGATGCTTTTCTGACCGTCGTTGGTACCGTGCGCAAAGCTCACGCCGCTGCAGGTCAGGATCAGAACGCCGCGCATCCACCAGACCGGTGGCTGCTCGCCCGCCGGCTGGTAGAGATGGGGATCGTGGAGGGTCTTGCGGCACAGCAGGTACAGCGCGCCGGCCAGCAGAAAGCCCAGCACGGGCGAAATCGCCAGCGCTTCGAGCACTTTCCAGAGCTGCGGCCAATGCACGCCGT
>Ga0182024_10023461_pt1 | contig 11043 bp, 10 predicted proteins | sample P32metaG_FD_120480 | JGI IMG/M metagenome (GOLD analysis project Ga0182024, IMG submission 120480) | Permafrost microbial communities from Stordalen Mire, Sweden - P3-2 metaG (Illumina Assembly) | ecosystem: Environmental > Terrestrial > Soil > Wetlands > Permafrost | place: Sweden: Stordalen... | reverse complement strand
TTTGCAAAAGATTCCAGTCTGAAGACCGCCGGCGAGGATTCGAATTTCATTTCGGCCGTCGTCGAGCGCTGGCGCGGCGCCACGATGAAGGCGAGTTCGGATGAAATCCCGCGCGAGATCAGGCACGCGCCGGCAGCCGAAGCAGTGCCCGCGGCTCCGGCACTGGCGCCGGCTGCGGCGCCGGCAGCCGCGGATCCCAGCCGGTTCAGCCTTCTGAAAAAGCCAATCGCTGACCGGCCCGATTCGCTCGCCTTGCTGCGGAACGCCCCGACGGCACCGCAACCGCAACGCTTCCCCGACAAGTAATCCTGCGCCTGCCGGCGCGCGATCAAGCTCCGCTACCTCGCGTGAACCGAAATCTGCGCCGGTCGGATTGCGGACGGGCGGTCTCCGGCTTTCGATCAGCCGATTCGATTTGGCGGACATCATTAAAATCGGCGAGGAAAAAGGGCTTGGCGAAATAATAGCCCTGGCCGAGCTGGATGCGCGTCGCGGCCTGGAGGTAAGCCAATTCCTCGAACGTCTCGATGCCTTCGGCGACGATGGTCATGCCAAGCGAATTGCCGAGAGATTCGATTGCGCGAAGCACGCTTTGGCTGCGCGGCCGCTGGTGAATCGCGGTAATGAACGAGCGATCGATCTTCAATTCGTCCGCCGTGATGTCGGCAAGCGCGCCAAGGGATGAATAGCCGGTGCCGAAATCGTCGATCGATATGCGTATGCCGAGTTCGCGCAGCATCGGCAGCACCTGTTTTTGAAATTGGCTTTTGGCGACGAAAGCATCCTCGGTCAGCTCGATCATGAGACGGTCTGCATAGCCGCACTCATCGAGCGCCTCCACGAACGAGCGCATGAAATCCAGATCGCCCGCCTGCTTGGCCGCGACGTTGATACTGATAATGGTTTTGGACCCGAACGCCTCATCGAGGCGCTCTATCGAGCGGACCGCTTCTTCCAGCACGAAACGCGTAATTGGGTCGATCAGGCCGAGCTCGATCGCGAGATCGACGAAACTCGAGGGCGGCTGGATTTCGCCGTCGTCGTCACGCCAGCGCACCAGCGTCTCGAAACCCACCACATCCTGACTATGGATATCGACCTTCGGCTGAAAGGCGCAGCAAAACTTTCGATCGCGAATCGCAAGGCGCAGCCTCTGCTCGAGCTCCATCCGCACCGTGATGGTCTGTCCCATGGCGGTATCGAAATAGATCGCTTCGCCCTTGGTTCCGTTCTTGGCGCGATACATTGCGTTGTCGGCATTGCGGCGCAGCGCTTCATAGCTCACGCCGTGATCCGGATAGATGCTGACGCCAAGCGAAGCGGAGCTGAAAAGCTCGTACGTCTCGATGTGGAACGGTTTTTTCAACTCGCTTAATACGCTGTCGATGATGCCACGGATTTGTTGTTCGTCCTCGAGAGGTGCGAGCAGAAGCAGAAATTCGTCGCCGCTGATGCGCGATAACATATCGGTTTCGCGCAGGCATTTGTTGATCCGTTCGGTAACCTTGACAAGCAGCGCATCCCCGATCGCGTGGCTGTAGTAGTCGTTGATGTGCTTGAAATTGTCGAGATCGATGAACGCGAGCGCGAAACGCGAACTCTCGCCCTGACCCATGAACTCCTCGACGCGCTGCTCCACGACAATCCGGTTCGGCAAGCCGGTCAGATCGTCGAAATACGCACGGCGCGCCAACTCTTTCTCGATGCCCTTGCGATCGGTGATGTCGTTCGAAGTCGACATCAAGAAAGTCCGATCGTGGAGGTAGACCGGCTTGTGCGACGTGAGCCAGGTGCGTTCGCCGTCGGCGTCGGCGTGGCACTCTTCGGTCATGGAGTGCTCGCCCGATTGCATCAGGCTGAGCTCCCATTGACGTCTTTGCTGCGCCTCTTCGGCAGGCAGGAAATTGTCCGGCGAACTGCCGATGAGCGCCTCCGGCGGCATCGCCAGATTGGTCGCCGCGACGGAATTGACCAGGATGAAACGGCCCTCCTCGTCCTGCACCGTCAGGCCGATCGGGAGCTGTTCGAATATCTCATTGAGCAGATCGTGATGCTGCGCTCCTTTCGGCTCGGCTTGCAGTTCGTCGACCAGCCGCCGCAGCCGCTCGGTTTCGTGGCGATGTCGATCGCTGCTGCGCATGCCGAGAAGCGCCAAAGCGAGAACGGAATATTGGCGCGCCAGGACCAGTTGCAGTTCGCTGAAATCCGCACGGCCCGCGGCTCGCCGTAATATCAACGCCGCGCGGCGCTCGCCCACGGCGATCGGAACCAGCAAGGCAGGTTCGTTCAGCGCCACCAGATCGGCCGGAAGCGGTTGGCGGTCGCCGTCCGTTTGCGTGCCGCCGATCGCCATGACGCGGCCGCGGACGACATCGTGCAGCAGCGGCCCAGCAGGCCAGTGCCGGCCAATGTGGTCTTTCGGTTCGGCCGCGATGCAGTGCCAAGACGATCCGTCGTCTCGCAGCACCAGGGCACAGTCGAAGGCAAACAGCGTGTGATAGGCGCGAAACAGTGCCGCAAAAGCGGCGTCAGCGCCTTCGAGGTTCAACAGGGCATTGAGCACGCGCAGATGCGCATGCGCGGTTTCCTCGAGCGCCTGCGGCATCGCCGCTTCGTCAAGATCGCCGGCAATTGCCATGAATTAAAACGCGAACTCGCGATCCCCTCGAAACGCGGGCATCCTATCCGGCAAAGCGTTGGAAATTCATTTCGCCGACGCACCGAGGCCGGCGATTTTGGGTTAACAGATGATTTACGCCGTGCGGGCGGCCTAATGCCGTGCGCGGCCGACGCGGCGGAGGCAGTGATCGATGACGCCGAGATGGGCGGTTGCCGCGCGGCGGGGCGCCGGCATGCGATGCGCCGCTATCGCGGCTTGAGATCGTCCGCCAGAAAACTTGTGTCGACGATCTTCGACCAGTCCACGTCGCCGCTGAGCGCGCCGACGAGCTTTTGCGCCCGGATCATCGCATCCATGCCCGCGATGTCGAAACGGCCGGGTCCCCAATAGCGCACGCCCGACTTGCTCGGGCCGACCAGGTTGTTAATCGTGCTTCTGGCGACGGCGATGTCGAGATTGTAGGCATTGGCGACGATGTCGGCGGCCTCGTCCGGATGTGCATACATGAAATCGACCGCCTTACGCCGGCCGCGCAGAATCGCGCGGATGAAATCGCCTTTGCTGGCGGCGGCTTCCGCGGTGGTCACGCCGATGACATTGCACAAAGGCGGCAGCACGTCGCTCGCCGACACCAAGATGCGGAATTGCGATTTGTTCTTCGACCAGACCGGATCGGCGATCGCCGAGGCATCGATCAAGCCGAGATTGAGCGCCACCACCGCCTCGCCGAAACCGCCGGTCTTGACCAGCTCGGCCTCGTCGGGCTTCAGCCCGGCCGCTTCGAGCAGGAGGATGTCGAGCGCCTGGCTGGTGGAGCGCGGATTGGTGTAGCCGATCTTTTTACCCTTGAGATCCTTGATGGTCTTGATCGGCGAATCCGGTTTGACCGCCCAGACAAACTCCGCGACCGTCAGCACGTCGTCGCTGATGATTTTCAGGTCGGCGCCCTGCTGGATCGCCGCGACCGTTCCGGCGAGATCGATCTCGCCGAAGGAGAGATGACCGGTCATCAGGTTGCGCACGGTCGTGCCGCCGCCCGCGGACGACAGGATGCCGCTTACGTCGGCGCCTTCGTCCTTGAAAAAGCCCTTCTCCATGGCGACGGCATACGGCAAGCCGTTGGCGGCAACGCCGTAATTGCTGACGACGATCTGCTCTGCGGCAATGGCGGGCAACGGCAGCAACGCCACGACGGTGAAAGCAACGAGCCTTAGGCGCAAAGCGACAATCGCGGACATCATCTGCCTCCCATTGCGACCTGTTTTTATGCCGTCACTCTACAACATGCGCCGATGGAGTCGATGGTCGACGACGATCAGGATCGTACTCACGGAGGCCGCGAACAGCACGATCAACAAGATCACGGCCATGATGAGCTCCACGTTTTGCAGGCCGATCGCGGTCATCAGCAGATAGCCGAGGCCGCGTTGGGCGCCGAACATCTCGCCGAGCAAGGTTCCGATCAGCGTAAGCGAGAAACCGATGCGAATACCGGTGAAAATCTCGGGCAATGCGGCGGGGATGAGAATGGACATGACGAACTTCCGGCGGCTGAGCCGGAGCACGTGCGCGGTCTTGAGCAATACCGGGTCGATATTGCGCACCGCAACCAGCGTGAAGATCGCAACCGGCACGAAGCCATGAATGGTGCCGAAGGCCACCTTGGCGGGCAGTCCCAGGCCGAATGCAAGCAGGATGACCGGATAAAGCGTGATCTTTGGTATCGAGTAGAACGAAACCAGGATCGGCTCGATAACCTCGCTTGCGAAACGGTGCATGCCGAGCGTGAACCCAATCGCCAGCCCGAAGAGCAGCGCCAGCAGAAGCGCAAATGCAAACGCGCGCGCGGTGGCTTCCAAATGATCCCGAAACGCGTCGGTGGTCAGAAGATGTGCAAGATAGCGGAAGGTTTGCAGCGGCGGCGCCATCGCTTGCGGGCCGGCCACCGCGAACAGGAGCTGCCACGCGACCAGCAGCGCCGCGATCAGGATGGCGCTATTGATGGCGGATAGCCACGCTTTCGCCGTCATGTCCGGCTGCGCCGTTGCATGAGGAGCGCCTCCCAGCGAGACAAAGTGGAGTTGATCAGGATCGAGATGATGAGGATCAAGATGATCAGCGGATACATCGTTTTGTTGTCGAAATTGTTGTAGGCGAAGCTGATCTCGTAGCCGATGCCGGTGCGCGACATGATGAACTCGGCGCCGATCACGCCGATGAAGGCGTAGGCGACTGCAAACTTCACGCCGGTCAGGAGATAGGGCGCGGCCGAGGGCAAAGTGATCTTGCGCGCGGTTGCGACCGGGCCGAGCCGATAAATCCGCGCCGTCTTCATGAGCACGCGCGGCACGCGGTCCAGCCCATTGAGCGTGTTCACGATCATGGCCACTACCGCGAGCATGAATCCGATCAAGATTTGCGGCGCATCGCCGAGACCGAACAGGATGATGAGCAGCGGGTAAAACGCGTAGATCGGGATCGCATAATAGGTCGCGAACAAAGGCTCGAGCCCGTTCCGGACCGCGCGATGGCCGTGGATCATCACGCCGAAGGCGATGCCGGCGGCAACCGCCAGCACACAGGCGATGGCGACATTCGTCAGCGTTTTCAGCATCGCGCCGTTCATCGACCCCGAGGCGAGGAGGACAACGAGATCGCGCACCATCTCGCTCGGCGGCTGCATGGTCAGGCGATCGATGACGCCGGCGCGGCAAAGAAGCTCGATCAGCACGATGGCGGCTGCGACCAGCAATATCCGATAACGCGCAGCGCGGTTCATTCGGTCACCCGAGTGCGGCCAAGGGCCTTGAGCGATTCACCGCGCAGCGATCGCCACAGCCGGCCGGTGATGTCGCCGAAGGCCGAATCGGCGACAATGCGACTGTCGCGGTCGCGCGGCCATCCGGTATTGACGATCTCAAGGACACGGCCGGGCCGCGCCGACATGACGACGATCCGATCCGCCAGCATGGCCGCTTCGTCGAGTGCGTGAGTGATGAGCAGCACAGTCGCTCCGGTGTCGCGCCAGAGACGCAAGAGCTCGTCGCCCATCAAGAGGCGCGTCTGCTGGTCGAGCGCGCCAAAAGGCTCGTCGAGCAGGATCAGTCGCGGCTGAAGAACCAGCGTCCGCGCGATGCAGACACGCTGGCGCATGCCGCCCGAAAGCTGTGCCGGATAGGCGCCGGAGAAGTCGCCCAGGCCCATCAAGTCAAGGGCGTGATCGAGCCTGCGCTGCGACTCCTCGGCGCCAAGCCCAGCCTGGCGCATACCGAAGGCGATATTGTCCGCGACCGTCAGCCACGGGAAGCAGGCGTCCTCCTGGAACACGACGCCGATGCCGGCGGGCACCGCGCCCTCGATCGGGCGCCCTTCGAATTCGATGGTGCCCTCCGAGGCGAGCGAAAGGCCGGCGATCAGGTCGAGCAGCGTCGATTTTCCGCAGCCGGACGGACCGACGACGGCGAAGAACTCGCCTTTTTCCAGATCGAGATCGATCGGGCCCAGCGCATGCAAATCGTGTCCGGGAGCGGCGCCCGCATAAATGCGCGTGACGTTACGCAGCGAGAGGTGCGTAACCGGCATTCACCGCCTCGCCCGACCGATGCGGCGAGGTCCGTGATCGGTGACGCCGAGATGCGTTTCCAGCACCGCGCGGTCGGCGGCAAGCGTGGCGCTGTCGGCCGAATGGACCACCGAGCCGCGCTCGATGATGATGGCGTGATCGGTCACGCCGAGAATTTTTTTGGCGTTCTGCTCGACCAGGATCGCCGACATGCCCTCGTCGCGGATGACGCGGCGCAGCGCCGCGAGCAGCTCCTCGACCAGGATCGGCGCCAAGCCTTCAAGCGGCTCGTCGAGCAGCATGACGCGCGGATTGAGCACCAGCGCGCGGCCGACCGCGAGCATCTGTTGCTCGCCGCCGGAAAGCTGGTTGCCGAGGTTGCGCTTGCGCTCGGCAAGCCTTGGAAACAGGGCATAGACCTTCTCGGTGGTCCACGGCCCCGGTTGCGCCACCGCGGTGAGATTTTCATGCACGGTGAGCGATTTGAAAATGTTGCGCTCCTGCGGCACCCAGCCGATGCCCATCAGCGCACGCTGGTCGGGGCGCAGCCGGGTAATGTCGGCGCCGTCGAGTGCGATCTTACCGGCGAAATAATGGGTGACGCCGACGATGGTATTGACCAGCGTGGTCTTGCCCATGCCGTTACGGCCGAGGAGAGCGAGCGACTGGCCCTCGGCGAGCGTGAGCGAGACATTCGACAGCACCACGGCCTCGCCATAGCCGGCCGAAAGCTGCTCGATGGTCAGAAGATCAGGCATCGAGCTCCTCGCCGAGATAGACCGCCTTGACCCGAGGATCGCGCGCAACCTCTTCAGGCGCGCCGTCGACGAACAGCGCGCCGTTGACAAGGACCGAGATGCGGTCGGCGAAGGAGAACACGAGGTCCATGTCGTGCTCGATCAAGAGCACGGTGACTTCTTTCGGCAGCGCGGCGATGGTGGCCAGAAGCTCGTGGCGTTCGGCCTCCGGCACGCCGGCCGCCGGTTCATCGAGCAGAAGTACCCGCGGCCGGCAGGCGAAAGCGAGCGCGATTTCGAGCAGCCGCTGCTTGCCGTAAGGCAGGATCGCGGTGCGTTCATGCATCACGTCGGCGAGACGAAAGCGCTCGACGATCTCGCCGATCTCCTCGGTTACCGTGGATTTGCTGCCGACCAGGCGCCACCAATCACTGCCCGCGCCGAGGCGTTCCGACACCGCGAGCCCGATGGTCTCAAGCGGCGTCAGGTCGAGGAACAATTGATTGATCTGGAACGTGCGCGCCATACCGAGCCGGACGCGCTCATGCGGCGCGACGCCGGTGATGTCGCGCCCTTCGAGCATGATGCGTCCGGCCGTCGGCTTGAGCACGCCGGAGAGAAGATTGATCACGGTGGTCTTGCCGGCGCCGTTCGGCCCGATCAGCGCATGGCGCGCGCCCTTCTCCACCGAAAGCGACACATCGTGCGCCGCGACGATGCCGCCGAAACGCTTTTCGAGGCCAATGGTTTCGAGGATCGGCATGTTCAGCGTCCGTCCGACGCGGCGTCGCCGAGCGCGGTGTGGCGCGGCAGGATTCGGGCGACGATATTGGCCATTGCCGTGCGCAGCGCTGCGATGCGTCTCTCGACGCGCTCGCGGCCGACGAGAACGATCACCACCAGCACAAGCCCGATCCAGAATTGCCAGTATTGCGGCGTCAGCGTCGCGATCCAGTCCTGGAGGAATTTGTAAATCACCGCGCCGACCAGGCCGCCGTAGAGATAGCCGGTGCCGCCGATAATCAGCACCAGCAGGAGATCGGCCGAACGCTCCAGCGAGAACACGTCGAGCGAGCAGAACGCGGTTGTCTGCGTCAGCAGCGCGCCGGCGATGCCGGCAAAGAAGGCCGAGATCGTATAGATCGCGACCAGCCGCCATTTCACCGGAATACCGATCGCGGAGGCGCGCAGCGAATTGCCCTTGAGCGAGCGCAGCGACAGCCCGAACGGCGAATAGACGATGCGCCGCGCAATGACGAAGCAGACGAACAGCACGATCAGGCAATAGACATAGCCGTTGTGGCCGTAGAGATCGAACCGGAACAGGCCGAACAGCGGGGCGATGGTAACCCCCTGCAGTCCGTCGGCGCCGCCGGTCAGATCGGAATAGCGGTTGGCGACCTCGCCGAGCATCAGCGAGACGCCGAGCGTCACCATCAGGCGGGTTAGGTCCGTGCCGCGCAAAACCAGGAAGCTAGTCACCAAGCCGAGCGCGGCCGCGACCAGACCGGCGCAAATGAGCGCGATCACCGGCTCGTCGATAAGGCCGTATTTGGCGACAAGCCCGGAAAAATATCCGGCCAGCCCGAAAAACGCCGCCTGGCCAAGCGAGATGATGCCGGCATAGCCGAGAATGAGGTCGAGCGAGAGCGCGAACAAAGCGAGGATCGCCGTATCCTTCATGATCAGATATTTGCCGGGAAACAGCCAGATGGTGGCGAAGGCGAAAATCCAGAACGCGATTTCGAGCGGCGACCAGCGCGCGCGGTTTTTCAGATAAGTGGAAATATCGTCGGCGGTCGCAGTCATCGCCGTCACCGCGCCGTCGAGCGGGCAAACAAGCCCTGCGGCCGCCAGATCAAGACGACGATCATGATCGCGTAGATGACGAATGCGCCGAGCTTCGGCACGTAATATTTGCCGGCGACGTCGCTTATGCCGAGCAGGATCGAGGCGACGAACGGTCCGGTGATGCTCGACGTGCCGCCGACGGTCACCACGATCAAGAAGTAGATCATGTATTTAAGCGGGAAGGTCGGATCGAGACCGAGAATTTCGGCGCCGAGCGCGCCGCCGAGTCCGGCAAGCCCGGAGCCGACCGCAAAGGTGATGCCGAACACCGCGCCGACATTGATGCCGAGCCCGCGCGCGACGCGATGATCGTCCACGGCGGCGCGCAAGCGGCTGCCGAACCGCGTCTTGGTGAGCATCAGTTGCAACGCGACCGTGAGCAGCCCGCAAACCACGATGATGAGCAGGCGGTATTTGCCCATGCCGACGCCGAATACGTTGAACTGGCCTTGCAGCGCCTCGGGGATCTGCACGAATTGCTGCGACGAGCCCATCACGTAATCGACCGCCGCGACCGACATGAAGACGAGGCCGATGGTGAACAGCACCTGATCGAGATGGGGCCGGGCATAGACGTGAACATAGAGCGTGCGCTCGAGGAGACCGCCGATCAGCGCCGAGACCAGGAACGCGATCGGCAGGCCGAGTACGAACGGCACGCCGAGGCGATTGACCACGATGACGGTGCAATAGCCGCCCACCATGGCGAACGAGCCGTGGGCAAGATTGATGAAATTCATCAGGCCGAGCGTGACGGACAGCCCGCAGGCCAGCACGAACAGCAGCATGCCGTAAGCAACACCGTCGAATAGGATAGTCAGCATGATTTACTCAACGCCCGCGCCCCGTTCTCCCTCTCCCCGCTTGCGGGGAGAGGGTGGGGTGAGGGGGCCTCTCCGCTGGGCTCAGAATCGCGGTACTCAGAATCGCGGCGAGGCCCCCTCACCCTCGTTCGCTTCGCTCACTCGACCTCTGCCCGCACGCGGGGAGAGGTGAATTCTACTTCTTCTCCGCGGCCTTGATCGGATCCTTCACCGCCGTGAAGGTGGCGAATTCGACGTTGTAGAGCTCGCCATTCTTGCGCTCGACCTTGCGGATATAGACGTTCTGGATGATGTCGCGCGTCTCCGGATCGATCGAGATCGGCCCGCGCGGGCTCTCCCAGGCCAGGCCCTTGGCGGCGCCGATCAGCGAGTCGCCGTCGGTCTTGCCGCCGGCCTTTTTCAGCGCCTCGTACATGAGGTGCATGCCGTCATAACCGCTGACCGCCATGAAATTCGGCCGCAGGCCGTCGTTCGCCTTCTTGAACGCGGCGACGAAGGCCTTGTTGACCGCCGAATTGTGATCGGCCGAATAAAAATGCGCGGTGATGGTGCCGACAATGGAGTCGCCCATGCCGTTGAGCAGGTCGTCGTCGGTGACGTCGCCGGGGCCGATGATCTTGATGCCGGCTTTGTCGAGGCCTTTTTCGACGAACTGCTTGACGAACGTGCCGCCTTGGCCCGAGGGCACGAAGACGAAAACCGCATCCGGCTTCTGGTCGGCGGCGCGTTGCAGGAACGGCGCAAAATCGGGATTGGCGAGCGGGAAGCGGATGCTGTCGAGAATCTGTCCTCCCTTTGCGGTGAATTCGGCCGCGAAGGATTTTTCGGCGTCCGCGCCGGGCGCGTAGTCGGACACCATGCTGACGACTTTCTTGACGCCGTTCTGCGCCGCCCAATCGGCCATCGGCACGGTCGATTGCGCCAGCGTGAAGCTGGTGCGCGCGATATAGGGCGATTTCTCGGTGATGATCGAAGTGCCGGCGGCGGTGACAATCTCCGGCGTCTTGGCTTCGGTCGCGAGCGGAGCGACGGCGAGCGCCGCGGGCGTCACGCCAAAGCCGGCGAGGAACGTCACCTTGTCGTTGACGATCATCTCCTGCGCGATGCGCTTGGTGTTGTCGGGAACGGCGCCGTCATCCTTGATGATAAGTTCGACCTTCTTGCCGGCGACGGCCGCGCCGTTCTGCGCCATATAAAGTTTGATGGCGGCGGAGATCTGCTTGCCGGTCGATTGCTGCTGGCCCGTCATCGGCAAAATGAAGCCGATCTTGACGCTCTCCTGGGCGTGCGCCGCGCCCGCCGAAAGCGCAAACGCAGCACAAGCTGCGGCCAGAAAATACCTGTTTTTCATGGGGTTTCTCCCTAATCACAGACCCATTGGGCCGCATACCAACATTCCACCCGGCTATTGTCCAGTTCCCGGAATGTCTCACCTGCCGCCGGCGGCGC
>Ga0182024_10023460_pt1 | contig 11043 bp, 9 predicted proteins | sample P32metaG_FD_120480 | JGI IMG/M metagenome (GOLD analysis project Ga0182024, IMG submission 120480) | Permafrost microbial communities from Stordalen Mire, Sweden - P3-2 metaG (Illumina Assembly) | ecosystem: Environmental > Terrestrial > Soil > Wetlands > Permafrost | place: Sweden: Stordalen... | reverse complement strand
GGCTGGGGGATCTTGCACGAGTGCAAGTGGGCCCGTATTATACGAACACGCGCGACGGCCTCATCCTGGCGCAGCGGCTGCTCAATCAGGAAAAGAAGGACATGAAGCAGATCATCATGATCACCGACGGCAAGCCCTCGGCGCTGACCCTGCCGGATGGAAGGATCTATAAGAATGCCTATGGCCTCGATCCTCTCGTGGTGAGCGAGACGCTGGAAGAGGTGGCGCGCTGCAAGCGGTCAAATGTGATGATCAATACCTTCATGCTGGCGCAAGATTACGGGCTGGTGCAATTCGTGCACAAAGTTTCAGAGATGTGCCGCGGCAAGGCGTACTTCACCACGCCGGCGACGCTGGGGCAGTACGTGATGATGGATTACATGCAGCGGAAATCGAAGACCATCCACTGACGGCGTCGTGTGACCGCGCCACGCTCCGCTGCTAGTTCCTGTGTTTTTGGTCGCCACCCGTTTCGAGGAAAACGAAGAGGTTGCCGTCGGGATCCTTGACGAAGACGAGGCCGCTGTCGCGCTGCGCGTTCACGCCCGTGTACTCCAGCGCCTGGTACGCTTTTTTGGCGTCCGCAACGGGAAAGAGGAACTCCGGCTGCGCGCGAGGGCTGGCCGGCCGCAGTTCCATGTGTAGATCGGGCGCGCCCGGAGCGGTGAGGCGAACATTGCCGTTGGTGTCGTCTGCCTCAAAGCCCAGGTCGGTATAGAACTCCTTCATCGCGGCGCCCTCTATCACGGGCAAATCAATTCCCATCAACTCATTGGAGACGCGGTTGGCGCCGAGATGCTGCCCGATGTCGAGAGTGTGTCGTGAGCCGGGCATGTACTGCGTGAATTCGGTTACGCCGTGCTCCGGATCGTTGATGGAGGAGATGAGATTTCCGGCGGCGGCTTTGCGCACCGGCGAGGGATTGAGGCCTTCAGTCGCGTAGTAGTGCTGCAATGCGTTGAGATCACCGGCCTCGTAACAAATGTGCATCCAGCCGAGCGGCTGCGAGCGATCGGTTTGGGGGTACAGCTCAATGAACTCGCGGTCGTTGATCTTGATGAAGGCCTCGGTGGTTTTGCCGGCGTTGGTAATGGTGAAGGACTCCTGGTAGCCGAGCTTGCCCAGAAAGACGACCTCGCGATCGAGGTCGCTGACGCGAAAGGCAATATGCGCGATGCCGATGATGCCTTGATTTGGCGGGGGTGGCTGCGCGATCAAAGTTGCCGAGCAGGCGAGGGCGAGGACAAACGATAAAGACAAGCAGATTTTCGAGGGAATTCTCAAAAAAACCTCCAAAGCCCGGTGGGGGCGTACCAAAGAAAAAGACGGAAAGTGGAACAGTCTAGGCGTATTCCTGACGGTAAGGGGTAAAGACGTCAAGAACCTCGGAAGGCTCAATCGCGGAAGCCTCATGTTCGATGCCGCCGTCAATTACGATGCTATCGCCTGCGCGCATCTGCCAACTTTTGCCTTCAGCTTGAAAGAGGATGTGTCCGCGGACAACGTAGACCATTTGATGATGGGGATGACTGTGGCGCGCGCCCTTCCAACCCTTCTCAAAGGTGTGACGCACGAGCATGAGATGCGGGTTGTACGCGAGGACCTGGCGAATCATGCCGGGCTCGGGCGTCGTTGTCCGTGTGGCGTCGGTGGCCGTGTAGATGACTGCGCTTTCGCTCATCAATTCTCCGTATCGACTGGTCTCCGTGTCGTCTGGCTCAAGCTTGGCCGCCTCGTGCGCGGGCAGCCACAAGGAATAGGATCACCGGTTGAGCCAGCCTCCGTCCACTACGAGGACGTGGCCGTGAAGGTAGTCGCTGGCCGAGGAGGCAAGAAACACGGCAGCGCCGGCGAGGTCTTCCGGCCTGCCCCAGCGGCCGGCGGGAATGCGCTCCAGAATCTGCCGGGCGCGCTCGGGATTGTTGCGCAGCGCCTCGGTGTTGTCGGTATCCATATAGCCGGGCGCGATGGCATTCACGTTGACGCCTTTCGAGGCCCACTCATTAGCAAAGGCCTTGGTGAGCTGGCCCACCCCCCCTTTGGCCGCCGCGTAGGAAGGCACGAGAATTCCGCCCTGAAAGGTAAGCAGCGAGGCGATGTTGATGATTTTGCCCGAGCCACGCTTGAGCATGTGCCGGCCGGCGTGCTGTGTGAGGCGAAAGACGCTGGTGAGATCGACGTCGATCACGGCTTTCCAGTCGTCTTCGGAATGATCAACGGCGGGCGAGCGGCGAATGATGCCCGCGTTGTTGACCAGAATATCGATGGAGCCGAATTGCTGGACGGTCTCATCGACGAGCCGCGCGCAGACGGCCGCCTCGCCGACGTCACCCACCAGCGCGGCAGATTTTACGCCGAGGGCGAGCAGCTTTTGTTGCGTGGCACTGGGTGCAGACTTCGAGCCGTGCACGGCGACGTTGGCGCCAGCCGCGGCGAAAGCCACGGCAATGGCAGCGCCCAGCCCGCGGGATGAGCCCGTGACGAGGGCGGATTTTCCTTTGAGGCTAAAGTGATCGAGTATCGTTTCGGGGATTGTTTTCTGGGAGGTCAGGGGATCGTTTCCTTTCCGGCTTGGGCCACGCCGAAATTCTACCTGTCTTTATTATCCGCGAGCGAAACGGGCAGGGGTGGAGACCGTGGCGAAATCGCCTGAGAAGCAAGATTATTCGTCTGCCTGGAAGGCCGCCTCGCTGCACTATACTTCAACGAACCTCGCCACTATCCTGTCTGAGGTGATCGCCGGCGGCGAAATACAGAAGGAGTGCCCATCGAGCCCGCTGAAAAGAAACGCAAGCAAACCCAGAAACCAACACGCCAGGCATAAATGCAAATCGCTCTGCTGATTTTCTGCTTCCTCACCATCGCCGGCGCTTTTGCCGGCTGGCGGAAAAGTCCGCTCTATTCCGTCAAGACCACATTCAAGCTCGGGGGCGCGTTCCTGCTGATCATCGCGGTTGTTGCGGGTGCAACCTATGCGATCGTGAACAGCTCCCTCAGCCGATCGCCGGTTGCAGAGGTAATTGCGAGCCTCGCGGCGGCGATGGCGTTGGCATGCGGAGCCAGCATATTTATCGTCCGCATCACCGACGCGCATGTTGCCGCACTGCCGCCGTCGGCCAGGCTGGTCAGCTTCAATCGGCACAAGATCTACCGGTGGATTTGGCGCCTGGTGATGTTTCTGCTGATCAACGCGGTCGCGGCGCTCGTGCTTCCATCCAGCTTGCAGTGGCTGCCGGTGGGGCTCGGCGCCTTTGTGCTTTTCATGTGCGGACCGATGCTTTCGATCGCCTATATGATGGCGCGGCGAAACGACCGCGGAATGTCGACGGTGATCGCCAGCCCGTGGGCGCACTGGCAATACTCGCCGGAGAACTGGGCAGAATGGGCAGAGAATCAACGTGCCTGGGAGATAGCCCAGGAAGGCCCGTGGAGTTGGAAGGGCGTGCTGGGATTTACTTTCCTGTGTGCGGCGCTTTTTGCATTAGGTGCTCTGTTTACCGGCGGAAGCCTGGAGGAGAACGCAATCATCGTCGGCGGTTTAACGGGTTTTGTCATCCTGCTGGCGCTGGTGGCGTATTGGTTCAAATGCACGAATTTTGACCGGCGCTATCGGCGGTTGCTCGCGGCTTCGCCGGAAACATGGCTGGGCGACGAAGGCATTTTTTGCAACGGGGCTTACACGCCGTGGACTCTTTCCGGCAGATACCTGCTGAAGGCCAATGCTGCGATGGATCAACCGGCTCGGCTGGTGTTTGTTTTTGAGTCGTTCAACGGAAGTTCGTCAAGGGAGATCACGCAGCGGGTTCTGATTCCCGATGGATCTATCGCCGAGCTGCCGACGCTGCAGCAAAAGCTCAACGCTCATTGCCCTACTGCCATTGTTAATCTGCATTCGACTTAGTGCGTGTTCACTTGTCGGCTTAGAGCGTGTTCACGCCCCTGAGTCAAACGGCGTTCTAAGCGGTTAGACGGCGCGGCCCGCTGCAACGCCCGACGCCCATGCCCACTGGAAGTTGAATCCGCCCAAGTGGCCCGTCACGTCCACCACCTCTCCAATAAAATAGAGCCCGCGCACGTCGCGGCACTCCATAGTCTGCGCTGACAGTGCGCTCGTGCTGACGCCGCCGGCCGTCACTTCAGCTTTTTCATAGCCTTCCGTTCCGCCGGGCGTGAAGGCGAAGGAATGCAGACGGCGCTCCAGCTCATCGAGCGCGTGATTCGTAAAGCTCTGCGGCGCGGGCCCCTCAACCAGACGGGCAGCTAAACCATCTGCGAGACGAACCGGCAGATGTGCGCGCAGCGCGACTTTCAGCGCGGCCAGATCGCGTGGCGCATTCGGTGCGCGCAACGGCGCGAGCAGTTGTTGTTCGGGCGACCAGTCGACGCGGATCGGTTCTCGGCGAGTAGGGTCGGGATCATTCCAATAGGACGAGATCTGCAGGATGGCCGGTCCGCTTAGCCCGCGATGGGTGAACAGCATTTTTTCGCGAAAACTTTTCTTGCCGCAGGCCACGACCACCGGCGCGGAAACGCCGGCGAGGCGCGCGAAATGCACGAGGTCGGAGGCAGGCAGCGTGAGCGGAACCAGCGCCGGGCGGCAAGGCTCGATGGGAATCGAAAACTGGCGGGCAATGTCGTAGCCGAACCCTGTCGCGCCCATTTTGGGGATCGACAGGCCGCCAGTGGCGACGATGAGGGCAGGCGCCGTGAAGACGTCTTTGTTGGCGGCGACGATCAATGTTCCCGAAATATCGTCGCGGCGCACTTCGCTGACCGCCGTTGAGAGAAGCACGCGCACGCCTGCGTCCGCACATTCCCGCATAAGCAGGTCGACAATTTGCTGCGCCGATCCGTCGCAAAATAGCTGGCCCAAAGTTTTCTCGTGATACGCGATGCGGTGCCGCTCGACGAGGCGAATGAAATCCGCGGGTGTGTAACGCGCCAACGCCGACTTAGCAAAGTGCGGATTCGCCGAGAGAAAATTGTCTGGCTGCGTGTGCAGGTTGGTGAAGTTGCAGCGGCCCCCTCCGGAGATGAGGATCTTCTTGCCGGGCCGCTCGGCACGCTCAATCACCGCGACGCGGCGTCCACGACGGCCGGCTTCAATCGCGGCCATGAGGCCGGCTGCGCCGCCACCGAGAATGAGGACATCGAAACTGAACAGTTTCACGGCGCCAACTTCGAGGATGAAAGGAACTGTGGCTTCAAACCAGATTCAAAGCGGCTCGTCGCAGCGGAGCCACGCGCGAGGAGCAGCCAGCTAAGCTCCAGCATCGCGCGGAAGGGGCTCGGCCTTGAAGCCGCGCTCGATGGCCATCAGCCCGGCGCGCAGGAAACCCAAAGTATGCGCCATGCCTGCGTGCCAGGGCGCAGAGCAAGTCATCTGCGGCGCGTGATCAGGAATGACGACACCGTCGAAGCCGTTCTTGTCGAGCAGATAGAGGATGCGCAGCATGTCGACTTCGCCATCGTCGATGAAGGTCTCGTGATAGTGCGGCGCCTTGCCCGCGATGTTGCGGAAGTGGACGTAGGCAATGCGATGCTCGCTGCTATAGCGGTCGACGGTCTGATAGATGTCGCCTTCGGTCATCTCGGCGAGCGTGCCCAGGCAAAACTCGAGCATGTTCGACGGGCTGGGTGAAATATCGATGAGCCGCTGATACATGGCCTGTTGATAGACGAGGCGGGGCTGGCGGCGCATGGTTGGTGTAGGCGGATCGTCAGGGTGCGCGGCGAGACGAACACCGGCTTTTTCGGCGACAGGAAGAGCTTCCTCGAGAAATCGCCGCAGGCGGCGCCAGAGTTCGTCGTGAGTGATGGTTGGCAGCGTTCCCAGGGGCGCGTTGGGGTCGACGATCATATTCCACACAACGCCGTTGGGAATGGGAGTGTCGACATTGCCATCCATGCCGACGGATTCTGCGCCGCCGCGCGCGAATGGCCCGCTGGTGCGGCCGGCAACACCAGCGATAGAAAAGTTGTAGCCGAAGGTCGGAATGCCGGCTTCGCCCACTGCGCGCAGAATCGCAAACACGTTCTGCATATGCTTGGCGCGCTTAGGGCCGTCAAGAAGAACGTCGTACCAGTGGGCCGGGTCAAAATTTTCAATGCCCTCAAGCTTGAGGCCGGCGGCTTCCACTTGCTTGCGGAGCGCGATGAGCTCGGCGGCTGTCCAAAGCCGGTTGGGATCGCCAGCCAGGCCCCACGGCTGATCCTTGCCGCCAGTGGGCTGATTGTTCGATGGATTGTTAGAGGGGTTTGTCAGGCCCTGACGAAAATAGTCGACCAGATGAACGATGACGTGTGTGCAGCCGGCCTGCACGGCGAATGAATAGTATTCGTCGTTGAGCATGTGCCGGTAGAGCCCAAGGCCGAGCTTCATATTCACCCTGAGCCAGTTTAGTGCAAGGCTCAAAGCAGGCCCAAGGCGGACCAGAAATGTGCGTCCGGAAAAAATGGCCCACAATTGAAAACGCCAGAGGCCGAAGCCCCTGGCGTCTCAATCTTGATGATCAGGTAGTACAACCGGCTGTCGCGTCCCCCGGCTACCCCAGTGGTGAACCTGCAGCTTTCGCTGCCGCTCCTTCCTCTGGCTGCGCCGGTACGGTTCTTTCGGCTTGCGCCTACTCGCCCGCTCTCCGGCTCGACCGAAGGCCGACTTCCCCGGCTCGGATCGGTGTGGCTTCGCTCAGCTCGACCGGTGGCGGATATCCGACTCGCATCGGGTGCACCGCGCTTCCGATCGTCCGATGGCGATCCATTCGGCTTGCACCGAACGACCCCTCCACCGGCTAGGCCGGCGATCAGCGCCGACTCACACCGGGTTCTGATCCTTTAGCTCGGCTGGTAGAACACCCTACGGCTTTCACCGTCTGCTGTTGCAGCTTCCAGCTTGCGCCTTCTGCTGCTGCAACCTTCGAGCTTGCGCTCGCCTGTCGCCCCCGTTTGCCAAACCGGTGGTGATCCTCCGACTCGCATCGGCTGTTTCACCCTCCGGCTTTACCGGTTTCGATTCGCCCTGCTTGCGCCTGGCGCTTCTACCTCCGGCTGGGCCTTTGATGCGCCCCTAGCTTCTACCGAACCTTGCATCGCCGGCAAGCCGTCGATGAGTATTCCGTTTCCACCGGTTCGCGCTTCTTCCGGATCTGTCAGCTAAACAACTTTCGGCTTGCACCGACTTTTGCATCTTCTGACGCTGCCAGCGATCCCTCTTGAGCTTTCGCTCCAGGTTTCACCCTCTGGCTGGGCTGGCGGTGATTTTCCGATTCTCATCGGATATTCGTTCCACCAACCGTTCCGGCGACCAACTCCCGATGCCCTACAAGGCTCATCAGTTGAAGTGACAGTACGTCCGTTGAATCTGTGGATGCAAGTGCAAAAGCTAAGTAAATTTGTGGATTTCACCAAGGCTTGTGCAGAATCAGGATTATCTAAAGATTTGAGCGGGTTTTGGTCTGCATTTGCACAGCCAGTTGCACAAAATTGACCAGCAAAAAGAAAGAGATGCGCGGTGGTTTTTTTTGCAGAGTGATCCGGGTCTTGCGGGCGCGGCGCTTTGCGTTGGGCCAGCCCTATTTGATTTTGAAGGGTTTAAGGGAGGGCCTCATACCTTTTGCCACACCGTATGCATACCTCCATACCTTGCATGCAGTTTTCCGCAGTAAGAACTGCACGGCGCGCGGATTGGCATGGTTCAACCATGGAACGATTATGCGCGGAGCGAGGAAATAATCGGCAAACTTGGCGGAAGTTTTTTGCGAGTGGTTTCAGCGGCTTGCGGAGAAAATGCGCGGGAAGGGGCTTGACGCATCGAATCGGCTCCTCATTTTATTGCGCCTGCCGCCGGACATCTCCTTCTGAAATCAACGAAGTTGTACCCGCACTCAGAATGCAAAGGCATTCAGTAGATGGAAGAAGAGGCTGGTAACGCGCAAAACCAGGGGACAGCTTTGCGAGCACACAGCCAGTGATGAGTCTCAGGAGTAGTATTCAGGGACTGTCTCAGGAAATTGTGTGAGCAAGATTGGGCAGAGAGGTCAAGCGATGAAATCGTACTGGATGGCAGCCTTGCTGGGTGCTGCATTCGCACTTGGTGCGCAGGGACAAGAGCCGGCAGACGCTTCCGTGGCAAGCACCCTGACGTGGATTGGCGGTCACTTTGAGACCTCAACCGAGATTACCCGAGTCCTGGACGATGCCGGAATTCAGGATCATTACACCACCACAACGCAGACTGACAGCATGACCTTTCAGGGCTGCACGGTGACACTGGTCATCTCGCAGCAGTTGCTGCATGTGGCCAGGGACGGCAAGACGGACAACGATTACTCCGGCACTCTGAGCGCCAAGTTCGACTTGAGCAACCTTGTGCCAGGCAAAATCCTCGTGACAAGCCGCAATGAGGAATCCTGCTACCCCTTGGACCTGGTCACGAACGGGGACAAGCCGGCCCCGGATTGTCCGGACCTGAAGGGTGTGGCTGCTCCGCCGCAGCTGGTCACGCTGCTCCTGCGGGCCGTCACTCCCATTGCAGTGACAGACAGCGTTTGGGGGAGCTCCCCTTACAAGTCACTCCAAATCCGGTTCGCTACGCTCGACGTCGCGAACCGTCAGGCCGACGCGTGGCGCACCGCAGTCCTGGCATGTGGCGGAAAATGATTTTTGCCGCAGATCCTCAGGCGCAGGGAACTTCGCCCAGAGGATGCAGCGTAGCCAGACCCCACCCCGGCAGAGCCGGGATGGAGCGGCCAGTGGAGATGGGGTCCATTTGCGGGGCTATTTGCCGAAGACTTTTTTCGCGGCGGCTCCGGCAGCGGCGTCCTCAATCACGGGATAGATTTCCAGCTCCAGAACGTCAGCCCATTCGGCGGCGTGCTCGGCAACGGTTTCCGGGCCGTTCGCTTCAATGAGGTGCCAGCCGAGAACTGATCCTGGAACGTGCCAGCGGCCGAGTGTCTTGGCTCCTTCGGGCGCTGGTCCGCCCGATTTCAAGAATTGATCAAGAGCAGTTTTGTACTTACCGGGGACAGTCTTCCATACCACCATGAATTTCATTATTTCTCCTCCTCGGGGCAAGTTCGATTGTTGATATTGCGTGGCCCGTGAGGCTCAGCTTGGGCCAAGGAGAGCGGGCTTAAGGGTATATCGCGGGAGTTGAGGAAGGGAAAGGAATTCGGGGGCGCGGGTGCGTTGTTCGTTCTCGATGAGGGCGAAGCGGACGCGGGACGAACGGGTGTTGCGCCCGAGTTGCGAACGGTGGACAGCTTGTGCGTTTCGTAAACAGCATCGCCTGAGATTTCTTGACACTTGGGCGTTCGTACAATACCGTCTATTAGATTCGAGCCCCCGGCCCCCCTTAATCCATCTGGAGAAAAACTCATGGTCAAATCCGCCAAATTTCTGTGTGCGTTGCTGTTTCTAGCGACCGTGGCCGCAGCCCATGCCCAAGGCAGCGCGCCTGCCGCTGAGACCCAGTTTAATGTCGCCGCCAAAACGTACTCCGTGGCCTCGTACAACATCGTGACGGGAGTGACGAATGTGCGGCTCACCGGCTCTTTCAAAGCGATGGGCGGCACAGCCAGCCAAATCATCGTGATTGTGATGAACGACGCGCAATTTGCAAAATGGAAGACGGGGAAGCCCTGCGTTGGCCCCGGAAACAGGTGCACGCCGGAGAACGGCGGCGCGCTCTATAACAGCGGACCGGTCACCGAGGGGATAATCAACCTGGCCATTCCAAATGGCGCGGCGACGTATCACCTGGTGTTCAACAACCAAGAGTTCGAATACGCGAAGACCATAGTAGATGACCTCAAGTGGTCGTGGGGCGGCGGCCAGGGTCAAGGCGGGCCGGGTCAAGGGGGTCCGAGTCAAGGCGGGCCAAGTCCAGGCGGCCCGGTGGGCACTGCCCACTAATAGGCGCTCTCGTAATGAAGCAGTCGTGACTCGAGCAGCTGCCGAGACGGCCCTCATCTGAAGAGCGTGTCTGGATTTGAGGAACGACTCTGGATTTGAAGAGCGTCTCGGCGAAAGGCGCGGTCGGCATTGCCTATGCCGGCACGACGCTCTTGGCCAGCATTGCCTTGATGCCGCGCAGCGCCTGCCTCGTTCGCTCTTCGTTCTCGATGAGGGCGAAGCGGACGTGGTTGTCGCCGTAGTCGCCGAAGCCGATGCCGGGACTGACGGCGGTTTTGGCTTCAGTCAGCAGCAGCTTTGAGAACTCAAGCGACTTGAGGTCGCGGTAAGGCTCGGGGATCTGGGCCCAGACGAACATAGTCGCCTTGGGCTTTGTAACTGCCCAGCCGGCCTTGTTGAGGCCTTCGACAAGGACGTCGCGGCGGCGGCGGTAGTTATCGCAAATCTGCGCGACACATTCCTGCGGGCCTTCGAGTGCCGCAATGGCCGCAACCTGAATGGGCGTGAAGGTGCCGTAGTCAAAATAGCTCTTGAGTCGCGCGAGCGCGCCGACCAGGCGCTGATTGCCGACCATGAAGCCGACGCGCCAGCCGGGCATGTTGTAGGACTTCGACAGCGTGAAGAACTCGACGGCGACGTCTTTGGCGCCGGGAACTTCAAGAACGCTTGGCGGCTTGTAGCCGTCGAAGGCGATATCGGCGTAGGCGAGATCTTGAATGAGCCAGAAGCCGTGCTCGCGGGCGAGCGCGACGAGACGCGCGAGGAAAGGCAGCTCCACACATTCTGTCGTCGGGTTCGACGGGAAGTTGACGATGAGAGCCTTGGGGCGCGGCGTCATGCGCGGGATGATTTCTTCAAGCTGCGCCAAAAAACTTTCCTGATTGTGGACGGGAACGCTGACGATGTGCGCGCCGGCGATGACCGGGCCGTAAATATGGATGGGATAGCTGGGGTTGGGCACGAGCACGGTGTCGTTCGAGTCGAGAATAGCGAGACAGAGGTGGGCGATGCCCTCTTTGGAGCCGATGGTGACGATGGCCTCTGTGTCGGGGTTGAGATCGACGTTGTAGCGCGTCTTGTACCAGTTGCAGATGGCCTTGCGCAGGCGCGGAATGCCGCGCGAGACGG
>Ga0182024_10023459_pt1 | contig 11044 bp, 12 predicted proteins | sample P32metaG_FD_120480 | JGI IMG/M metagenome (GOLD analysis project Ga0182024, IMG submission 120480) | Permafrost microbial communities from Stordalen Mire, Sweden - P3-2 metaG (Illumina Assembly) | ecosystem: Environmental > Terrestrial > Soil > Wetlands > Permafrost | place: Sweden: Stordalen... | reverse complement strand
GTGCGGCACGGCAACAGCGGACGAGTTTCGATGCTGTTCATTAGACCCGGCAATGCGGCAGATCAGGCTGAATGATGCGGCTTGAACGGGCCCATGCAGCGATCAGATACTTCCGGCAATCGTAAGCAGACCGACGCATGGGTGCATGGGGTTCGCTGAAACGTCCTTTGAACGCATGGCTGTCAACGAAACGCGGGGTGTGGCCGACCGCTGCGATAATCTGCGCATCTTCACCTGCATATTATCGACTCTGCTGCATCGATTCAGCCATCCTTCGGCGCTAGAAAATATACGCTCTCAACAATCCCGCCGCCTCGACTCGCGAACGCCTAATACATCGCGTAGATGAAGTTCGACACCTTTTGCGTTTGCACGTCGGTCGCACGGAGTTCGTTCGCGAGCTTGCGGAAATCCGGTTCCAGCGCTGCAAGCGGTTCGAGTCCAAGCCGATGCCAGATATCCACCAGGGACGTGATCATGTCCGCCTGGCTGATGATGGATTCAGGCTCGAATACGTCTTCGAAGTAGGATTCGCAACTCGGGTCCGCCTTCACCGGAATGAACGGCGAAACCACTGCCTGAAGCGGCGCAAGCTTCGAAGCGAAGAATTTATTCAGGTCGGCGTCAGTCAAGTTCATACTCCAGTTTCCACGAATCGTCGGTTTCAATCATCGTCTGTTCAGCGCGATGCAACGCATAGTCACCCAGGACAAGCACGTCGATTTCCGTTCTCAAGAAGCAGCGATACGCGTCCTCCGGCGTGCACACGATCGGCTCGCCACGAACATTGAACGAGGTGTTCACGAGGAGCGGACATCCGGTCAACGATTCGAATGCTTTCAACACGGAGAACATGCGCGGATTGACGTCCTCCGTCACTGTCTGAATACGGGCGCTGTAATCGACGTGCGTAATTGCAGGAACATCGCTTCGTACCGCGTTGACGATCTGAAGCATGTCGTCGGGATCGGAGGCAGCATCCGGAGTCAAACGGTGAGTCTCTTTGACTGGCGCTACCAGCAACATGTAAGGGCTGTTCGAATCGAGTTCGAAATACTCAGACGCGCGCTCCCGTAGAACAATCGGCGCAAAAGGCCGGAACGATTCCCGAAACTTGATTTTCAAATTCATGCGTGACTGCGTCGAAGCACCGCGCGGATCTCCGAGTATGGAGCGACCGCCAAGCGACCGGGGACCGAACTCCATGCGTCCGGAAAACATCCCGACGATCTTCTCCTGTGCGAGCAATGCCCCAATCTCTGCCGCCCCACCGTCTGCACTGTCGAGTTGGTGGTAAACGGCACCCGAGCGCTGCAGGAAAGCCAGGATTTCGTCGTTCTTATATTCAGGCCCAATGAAACTGCCGGCCTGCGAGTCCGAGTCCGCCGATACGGCAGGCCTATGACCACCCAACATCTCGAAGTCTGCGAGATACGCGGCACCAATGGCACCGCCGGCGTCGCCCGCCGCCGGCTGTATCCATATTTCGTCGAAAATGCCTGCGCGCAGGATCTTGCCGTTGGCTACACAGTTCAGCGCGACACCACCCGCGAGGCACAATTTCGAAGCGCCAGTGAACGCTCGCAAGAACCTGGAGGTCTTGAGCATGACTTCTTCTGTCACGCTCTGGATCGATGCTGCCAGATCCATTTCGCGCCGCCCGATTCTGGACTCTGGCTGGCGAGGTCCTGCACCGAAGAGTTCATGAAAGCGATCGTTCGTCAGCGTCAAACCCTGATGATAATCAAAGAAATCGAGGTTCAGCCTGAATGAACCATCAGGTTTGATATCGATCAGGTGGTCCTTGATCTTGTCGGCGTAAATCGGCTGGCCATAGGGTGCAAGTCCCATCAACTTGTACTCACCGCTGTTCACCTTGAACCCGCAGTAGTAAGTAAAGGCACTGTAGAGCAGCCCGAGAGAATGCGGATACCGGATTTCCTTGAGGATATCGAGCTTGCTGCCTCTGCCTAGTCCGAGGCTCGTGGTAGCCCATTCTCCGACGCCATCGACGCAGAGCACCGCGGCTTCTTCAAAAGGGGACGGAAAAAAAGCCGAAGCGGCGTGTGAATAGTGATGGCGCGCAAAGTAGATCGGCACGTCGCAGTTGAGCATTTCCTCAACCTGCTCCTTGAAATAAGGCTTCACTCCGAAAAACGATTTGACGGCCTTCGTGAAGAATTTTTCCGACTCGGGTGCAAACGCAACCGAGGACCTGATGATCCGATCGGCGGTCAATGCAGGATCGTCGTAAAAAGCGATCGCGGCCAAGTCGCTGCCGTCGATCTCCGCCTCTTCGAGGCAATAGTTGATTGCCCCACGCGGGAAACCCGGATCGTGTTTGCGCCGGGTAAACCGCTCCTCCTGCGCTGCGGCAATGATCTTTCCATCTTTCAGGATCGCCGCGGCTGAGTCGTGATAAAACGCCGAGATACCAAGTACGTATCGTGTCATTATTTTCCCCCGAGCAAAGGTGCGAGAAATCTGGCCATCGATTCTCCGATCGTTTTATGCGCCAATGGCGTCAAGTGAACGTCCGATGGAAATCGGAACGATCTCCGGACGTCGGCGGCGTGGGACCAAAGGTCGTCTACCACGTGATGAACAGGTGCCCCGGTCGCATTCGCAAACTCATTGAAGCGTTTGCGAACGTCCGCGTAACTTGCGGTCTTTTCCACGTACTGGTAGACGGGAATCACCGCGATCATGACCGGCAGGTTCAACTCGGAAACCCACTTGGTGAGAATAGCTTGCATAAGCCGCCAACCATAGCTATCCGCCGAATCGTAATCCGGAAGCGGCTGGAATCGCGTGAGTTTCTGGACCTTGTCCTTGAAGCCTGGTCCCAACTTGTTCACCATTTTTCGGGCGGTCGCCAGGACATCCACCCCACCCTGGTCCGGCACTTGTTCAGATCCTTTCTTCTGCGGCACCGGGACTGGCACCCCCTTCAGGCTCAATTCGCCGGACGAAGATAACTCGAACCACGGCTTGGATACGTATAGCGATTCTCCCGAGCGGTCCGTCCATTCCCGAGATTTTGCGACGTTGCGCTCAATGTTCTCCACCAGGACACTGATCACCACGGCGTCATATTCGATCGCTTCCGCATATTTCTGGAAGATCAGATATTGCTGGTCGGTACCGCTGCCGCTCAATCCGAAGTTCAGGACTTCCGTATCTTCAAGCGTTTGCTCGAGAACGTCTGAATACCGTTTCCCGTTGCTTACGCCATCCCCCGCCGTGTAAGAGTCGCCGAAAACAAGAACCCGGCGTGCTTTCGGCTTTTTAGCCGTCACTTCGCTATCGCAACGGAAGCCTTCTTTGTTGGTCTTGACAAGATAACCACCGCCCTCATGTGGGATTCTCACTTTCAGACCCGGTGCGAATTTGTACCCGAGGATATCGTCGTGCTGCATCAGTTGCCGGTGCAACGGCGGAATATCTGCGCGCGCATTCATTGGTTGTCTCCGTCTTGATTATGAAGCGCGGTTTTGTCGAATCCCAAAACTTATCGTCCTGGTGCCGTCAGGGGTTCGACCAGCGCGCTAATCTTGTGCATGAAATTGTGTGGCATACGACTAGCTGTCGATGTGCGAAGCCCCACACTCTTGAGCAGGAGCTATGACAGCGCTCGCCCAGCATGTCGGCAAGCCAGTTTGCTGCGCGTTGCATGTCGATGAATCAAACATGAGCGACTTCTCCAACGAACATGCCGTTGACCACTACGGGCAAGCCATCAATTAATACGTGGCGTGGCCTTCCGCTAACCAGCAGCCTGATGAAGTGAAGACTGTCGCGACCACTGTAGAGATCGGACGGTCGATCGAAGAGGCAAAGATCGGCTTTCATATTCGCCGCTATTGCGCCGATGTCGTTGAGTCCAAGTGCCAATGCGGCCGAGTGCGTGAGCGCGTCGACGAGTGCGTCGCAGGTTCGCGTGTCGCTCTCAGACCCGTACATCAGCGTCGCCGACGACATGAGCATCGATGCATGCCGATTCAGATCCGCGACTGATTCGTGGCCAAGGGAAAGGCCTATCGCACGATCTCTGAACGAAGGTGTCGTAGAACCCTGCCCAGTCGACGCTTCGCTCATGGTCTTGAGTGCGCACACGAGGCTCGCTGAAGACTCGCGCAGCATAATGGCGTCTCGACGAGAAAGCTGGGAAAGCTCGAAAATCGTCACGTGGGCTGTCAGAATGTGTAGATACGAAAGAAGGCCGATTTCCGAAAAAAATCGCGTTTCCCCGTAATTTTGAGCGTCGGCTTTTGTCCGGGAAAGACGCACACAGAGCCGCCGCCCCACTCGTTCGGCAAGTGACATGACCGTTATCAAGGACGCCGCCGACCATATTTCTCGAGGAACCACGGCGGGCAATAAGGTGCACCTGTCGAATGCCCTTGAATTGGCGGCCCGCTCGAATCTCTCCAATGCTTGCCTGTCGATTCCTGCGAGTCTGTCTCCAGACTGGCTCTCCCCTAATTCAACGTAAATCAGCCGTCTTACGCTGCTCCCCCCTTCGAATCCGTCGCAATCTGGTAAGTAGCGATTGAACGAACCGGCAGTCGTGATTCCGCAGCGCGCGAGTTCGTGTGCGTGTTCAGGCCAGTCTTCTTGATCGAGGCCAGTATCGGCATTTATGAATCCTGGAACGCAGACGATCTCATGGCCCGGAAGAACCTCCGTGCGCCGCGATGTCTTCGGCGGGAGGATGCGTTCTATTTTCGACCCGTCTATTTCGATGTCGCCGCGCATAAAACTATGCGTGGCGGAATCGAAATACAACGTATCGACTATGACCCATTGAGTCGTGCGACCGGCAAGGTTCTCTAAAACGCTCATGTTGCACCTGTACGGTAGGGGAACGAGGCTGTCGTGGTGCGCTGCCGCATTAGTCTTTGTCTCTGTATTCTCGAACATTGCGCAGCGAAGTTGAGAACCGGGCGAGACACCAGATACAAGCTTTGTCCTTTTCTATTTTCCGATTCAGATGCGGGGCCTTGCCGTTGCCACGTCGATCGTTTATGTGGCCGCGTTGCCAAACAATAAATTACTCTTGAACGAGATGACCTCCGGACACCGGCGGGGACGTCCCGTGCTCGGCCACCCGGTGATAAACCCCGGCATGTAACGGCCTCGTCATGCACCATGGGTCCCCGCGGCAAAGGCGGACGCACTGCGCGCGCAGTCATAGATCGTCTCCAGTTCACTCGGGTATCGTGGCTTTGCGCTTGTGAAAATGCATACGATCGCCGCACCCGTATTTCGTTGGAAGTGTCCATGGCTGAGGAGAAAGGCGATGTGCGGAGCCACACAATCTGTTGCGAGTAAGCGCCGTGCGCACACGTATCAGTCTCTCGAAAAGCCGTGACTCTTCCCTTGCCACAGAGAAAGCATTTCGTTTAACTCAATTCTTGGTGGTTTTGTGGCCCGTTTCTAAAACCTTGTCAAGGATATCGGGCTCCCCTTGCAAACAAGCATTTTCAGAGCGATTGGATTTTTGAATTCGAGAAGCATTCAATGAATGGGTGATCCTTAATCAACGCCAACCTCGTTGGCCCTTTAATAAAGGATTCACCATGACCCAACAGCAAAAGCTCACCGGTAAAGTCGCGATCGTCACTGGCGCATCAAAAGGATTGGGAGCCGGCATCCCGGAAGAACAGGCGGCGCAAGGCGCGTCGGTCGCCGTGAACTACGCATCGAGCAAGGAAGACGCGGATCGTGTGGTCAGCGAAATCGTCAAGGCGGGCTTCGGGTTATTTTTCCAGCGAAAGCGTGCGCGTCGAGGCAAAGTATTTGCCGCCGCGCTTGCACACCACGAAGACGGGCGTGCCAACCCACCGTGTTGACGTCGTCATTTCATGGGCGCCGATTCGCGCACCAACGGGAGTGCCCTATAACCTGAAAACTCGAGCACCTCGCGGCCGACTTTCGAAAACCCGCGTAAACCACATACTTTACTTCTTGAAATTAGAAACAAAAGTTAATTGTATGAATGCGCCATGGCCCGACGACTCGAATGGCACGACGCTGCCAGTCTGGTTTCGGGAATGCATGCGTGCTGGTTATGCGTGCCGCAGCTCCCCGACAACCAAATGGTTACACCGCGCTAAACGACGTTCTTTTCAACGATCGGGCGGCACTCGATCACGCGTTCCCAACTCAGCGACGAAAGGTCGAGTGAGGTGTACTTCCCGGCGAGAATCAACTCGCTCACGCCACGTCCGGTGGCGGGCCCCTGCTGGAGGCCATGCCCACTGAAGCCATTTGCGAACACACAGTTTTCGACGTCCGGGTGATAGCCGATAATTGCGTTCTGGTCGAGCACGTTGTACTCGTAGTAGCCTGACCAGCAGTTTTCGACGCGCAAGGCTTCGAATTCCGGAATACGGTGAGCAAGCGTCGGCCAGATGACTTCGTCGAAGATAGCGTGGTCGACTTCGTCCAGCGGCAGGTCATCCGGATCATTATCCGGACTCGGCGACGTACCGCAGATATAAGTCTTTCCCTCTGGACGAAAATAGACACCCGTCGGATCGATCAGCAACGGGCAGTGTTGCAGGCGCGCAGGCGACGACACATTGAAGATACTCCGGCGCCGCGCGAAAACGGGAATGTCGATACCCATCATTTCCGAGATCTTGCGTGCCCACGCGCCCGCTGCATTGACCACCGTGTCGCATGCATAACGCTCGCCATTGCCCGCAATGACGTGCGTGACCCGTCGGCCTTCCCGCACCAGTCCAGTCACATCCGCCGCGATGTATCGCGCGCCCAGGGACTGTGCCTTCTTGCGAAGAGCCTGCACGAGACCGTAACCGTCGAACCACCCTTCTCCGCTTTCACCGAACGCGCCAGACACGAGGTCCTTAACGTTTAACCAGGGAAACTTCGCGAGCAGTGCGTCCTGACCCATGAGGGTGATGTCTGCCCCAAGCTTCCTTTGCAACGCGTGGTTTTCGCGCAGAGTTGCGTCTCCCGCCTGCGTGGCGAGGAAAAGATAACCGCCTTCGTGAAGGTCAATCGCCGGCTTGAAACCTTCTACTTCAAGAAGGTCCCCAATCCCACGAAGAAACTCGATCCCGTACAACGACATCTGAATGGAAAGCGGTGTCGAGAACTGCTGCCGGATTGATGCGGCCGAAAGCGCCGACGATGACTTCGCGTAACTGGGGTCACGCTCGATGACGGTCACGTCAACCGTCGGGTCCGAAGCACGCAGAAAATAGGCGATGGAACTTCCGATTACCCCGCCGCCAACTATAACCACTTTAGAACTCACGACTCACTCCAGATTGTATGTAACTCGACGGCCCGCATTCGCGAGCCCGTTCCCCTTCAACCGCCTTTAACCCTTTAACCCTTTAACGTTACGAAAGCTTACCGCCGATTGATGCATTGGAGCTCAAGTCGTCACGCGGGTGGCTTTAGCATCTCCGCAACCCGTGCGATGGCTTCCCGCCATGGAGCATCGAAGTGGCGCTCCTTCAAATAATCCAGCCCTGCTTTAGTAAAAGTTCGCTCGGTCGCAATACCTGATGAGATCTCAAGAAGGCTCGTTTCCGGCATCGCCAGGGCGAAGCCGGCCGGACCCGCAATGTTACCGAGCGTCAGCGCACGAGCAGCGTCCGGCTCAAGACCATGCCGCTCAAGCTCGGCCGCAAGCACATGGGCCAGGTCGTATATCCACGTCGACGCGCAGAGAGATACCATCGCCGCGTTGAACGCAGCTTCATTGGGCAACGCAACAACGTTCCCGGCGCAAGAGAGCAAAGGCACGAGATCCGGCGCGGGCGGATAAAGCGGTATTGGACCGGGCGCAGTTTCGATATAGCTGCCCGGCATGATGAGATGGATGCTACCCACACCAGGCAGCAACGCGCGAAGGTCGTCGAGGCGAATACCTGCCATCGAGGAAAGTACGGTGTGTCGACTCTCCCAACGCAGGTTCGCCAATGCGACCTCTGCATATTCCGGCCTCACGCTCAGGAGGACCACGTCGGCGCCGCCCAATACTTCTTCGGCGGACGCGGTCACCACGCAGTTGTGTTTGCGCGCCAGCGCGCTGGCGACGTCGGCATTGCGCGGCGAGAGCAAGACGTTACCGTCATAGCCCCCGCGACGGAGCGCCGCAATAAAATACGAAGCAAACTGCCCCGTTCCGATTACGCCGAGATGGGTCATGGCTAGGGCAACTCTGCCTCTAAATTCCGGTAGATCAGCAGAACAAGGCACCCGTGTTCCGACGCGGCAGTATGAGGCGTTCCCGGTGAACGCACGCAGTATTGCCCACGCAAGTATGTGCGCTGTTCATCCGAGAATTCGCCGTCGAGAACGTAGATTTCCTCAAACAAGTCGTGGCTGTGCAAGCCCGTTCTTGCGCCCGGCTCAACCCTCATCAAGGCAGTGGATTCGCCGTTGGAAGGATTCTGGAACAAGGTCACAAGGTCGAATCCCGCAGTGTCCGACGGCTGCCATTGAAGGGTTGTCGTATCGAGGAAATGCGAGCCCTTCACATCGGGGCCCAACGCGGGACTCAACGCAAATCCCATGGCTGAGTTGATCATTGCTTCTCCTCGATGCGAGATGGACATTCGTTACTGAACCAGTCGCGGTTCCCCGACGTCGGCGGCTGAGGGTTCCAGACCGTGAGCCTTCAGGATCCGCGCGATATCGCCCGACTTATGCAGATCCGCGATGTCCGCGCTCAGGGCGTCGCCGAGGGCCTGGTTCGACTTCGTGTAAGGAAACGCGGTCTGGCCCGGCTGAACCGATGCCGGGACTCTGGCGTCCGGCTTCACTGCCTTGATCTTGATCGACGAATAACCCCCCTTTTTCTGGTCGTATTGCGCGACGGCGTAGCTATCCGTACCTACGTCGATCCGGCCAGCAGCCAGATCCTGAGCCATCGCAACCGGATTGGGATAGAGCGTCAACGAGCTGCCAAGTACTTTCTGCAGGTCGCCCGTCCAGAGGTAACCCTGAACCGAGCCGACGCGTTTGCCCTGCAGACCGGCGATCGTGTCAATACCATCCTTGGAGATGACGCCCATCTGATCGAGATACATCGGGCCGCTGAGCCCCAGGACCTTCGCGCGGTCAGCCGTCCTGTACCAGTCTCCCATTCCGATGTCCGCTTTCCCCGACACGACCGACTGGATGACTGCCGCTGGATCCACCGTGCTGATCGATAGCTTCAGGCATTCTTTCGCTGCAATCAGCTTGACGATGTCGCCATCAACACCACCAATGTCGGAACCGCCAGCCGGAATTGAATAAGGAGGAAACACCCACGCCGCAACCGATAAAGTGCCGGACGCGATAGTCGGGAACGTGTGAGCGGGCTTGCACTGGTCCGCAAAAGCAGAATAGGTGACACAGGAGAAAAGGAGGCCGGCGCACAGCGTCCTCAAAAATTTCGCTGACGTTTTCATGTCGTTTTCCTATCGTGGCTTCAGTGGAGAGATATTCACAAGTAGCTAAGCAGCGAGGATGGAGCGGATCGATCTATCGAACAGCGTGACGTCCCAATCTTCGTTCAAGCACGGAGACAAGCAATGTTGCGGGAATGCAGATGACAGCGAACATCAAGCCGGCAAGGATCAATACCGGCATATATTCAAAGGTCGTGGACCCGATGTTTGACGCCCGGCTGACTAGCTCAGGGAGCGCGATCGTGAAACAAAGGGACGTTGCCTGAAGCATCATTATCGAAAAACCGAGCAGCGCGGGCAGCGCAACCCTTAGGCCTTGAGGAACGATCACGAAGCGCAGTGCATCAAGGCCGTTGAGTCCGATTACTAACGCAGCCTCCTTTTGTCCATACGGAACGGCTTCGAATCCCGCCCGGATGATCTCGCTTGTGTAGGCGCCGGTGCAGCACGCCAGCGCAACCACCGCCGACGTGAATGATGTCAACGTAAGACCCGCCGTCGGCAAGCCAAAATAAACAAACTGGAGCAGGATGAGCACGGGTGCGCCTCTGCCGATCTCGACGAAGGTCAACGCTATGATCCGAATCGCCTTCGACTTGGCCGGCACCGCCAGAGCGAGCACGAGCCCTAACGGAATGCCTATCGCGAGGCTCAGGCCTGTGACCTCGAGCGACAGGCCGTACCCGTCGATAAGGTCCGGAATCCATTGCTTCCAGAGGTTAAGAAGCTCCATCATCTCGATACCCTCGAGCGCAGTTGAACATCGGCCCAGCGCGAAAGCCACGCGATCGGCAAACTCAGGAGTATGTAGAGAAGAGCCGCAGCGGCGTAGACACTCAGCCCGCGAAACGTCTGTTGAGAAACGTGATACGACTGGTAAGCCAGGTCGCTTACACCAATTGTTGAAGCGACCGCAGAGTCCTTAAGCAAGCCGATAAGATACGTAGCGCCGGACGGCAATGCGATCCTAGTCAACTGCGGCAGAATGACGTCACGAAACTGTTGGCTCCGGGTCAGATTCAGCACCTTCGCCGCTTCGAATTGCCCCGGGTGAATAGCGGTAAGCGCACCTCGATATATCTCCGACATATTGGCGGCGGTCACCAGGCCGAGACCTACCACGGCCGCGGTAAACGGGCTCATTGCTATGAGGCCGTTACCAATGCCAAAGAACACAAAGAAAAGCCAGACAATCGGCGGAATTGATCGGCATGACACGACAATCGCCGTCGACGTGATTCGCAGCACGCCGTAAGTCGAGAGCCGCATCGCGCAAAGCGGCAGTCCAAGCGCCGCGCCCAGAACGAACGACGCCAGCGTGAGCGCAATCGTCCAGGGAACGCCTTTCAAGATCGCAGTGAGATCCATGATCATTATCGGTCCCTCACGGCGCTAAGGAACTTGGCTGCGCGTTCCGTCTTCGGCGCACGCATGATTTCGGCGCTTGGTCCTTCCTCGAGTATGTGCCCTTCCGCCATCAGGATCACGCGGTCCGAAACGTTCTCTGCAAAATGCATCTCATGAGTTACGACGATCATCGTCATGCCCGATAAGGCGAGTTCCTTCATGACCGCCAGCACTTCCAGGCCCAACTCCGGATCCAG
>Ga0182024_10023458_pt1 | contig 11044 bp, 7 predicted proteins | sample P32metaG_FD_120480 | JGI IMG/M metagenome (GOLD analysis project Ga0182024, IMG submission 120480) | Permafrost microbial communities from Stordalen Mire, Sweden - P3-2 metaG (Illumina Assembly) | ecosystem: Environmental > Terrestrial > Soil > Wetlands > Permafrost | place: Sweden: Stordalen... | reverse complement strand
CCCAAACTACCTCAGGCTCTCGTACTTGCAATGTCTCCATGATTCCCACCTCAGACACTCAGTACCACCATCATACTCTAGTGACACAATTCACGTAAGTGGGAATATTCTATGACATCCCACCAGCCGTCCCATTTCCCCCGCAAACTCTCCTCTTGACGTGGTATTTGTCGTTCTGGCTGAGAGTTCGGCGCACCCGCTCCAAAGAGAAAAGCACCGAGGAATAAAAGATCGCTCCGCGCAAACTTTCAGTGTGCTTGCGTTATCTGAAGTTCATAGAAGGTTTGGTGGCGATGCCAATAGCGATCCATCTCGTCAAAATGCCCCCGCGACGAATACCGCCGGGGATTTGCCCTGGAACATTCCCTCGCTATAGGATGCGGCAAGAGACCGGAGGCGGGGAAAGCTTTGCCTGAAACTATCGCACAAAATCGGCCAACCGCATCGAAGCGGCAGGAGGCGTTTCTTTGCGTTTTTTCTGTACTTATCTTCTCCCTTGCCGGTTGCAGCACGGTTAGGCTGAACACCGCAGGGGACTCTCCCGCTCCGAGTCAGCCGCCACCCGGCGGCGGACAAACAGGCCTCATTACAATCTCCCCTGAATACGTGGCGCTAGGGCCTGCACAGAAGCAGCAGTTTCAAGCAACAGCCAGTGGCAACATTACGCTGCAGTGGTCGGTCAATGGAGTGATCGGCGGCAACGCAACCTCCGGCACCATCGATGCGAACGGCAACTACACTGTGCCGGCGAATGTGAGTCCCGGCTCGAGCGTAACGATTACTGTGGCGGATGCAAGCGCCCCGACGACCAACAACGCAACCGCAGTGGCCACTCTCATCGCGCCTGGCGTGGTGACGCCGACTACCAATCCCCAGGTCGCCAATTACACCATTTACCTGGCTGCGCCCGGCCAGGTGAGCATCGAATTCGGCCCAGACACCGGCTATGGCCTCACCACATGGACCCAAACTACCCCCTCGCCCACCGGAGGCCAGGTAAGCATTTACGTGGCGGGCATGAAGGCCACATCTACCTATCACATGCGCGCCCAGGTCACTATGAACGATGGCGCAACTTTTAACGATATCGACCACAGCTTCAACTCCGGTCAGCCGCCCTCGACGGCTCCTGTCACTGTTTCGTCTCAAAACGGCCAGACGCCTCAGCCGGGGATTGAAATGTTCGACACGCTCCTGCCCCATGAGGCGGCACAGGCCTTTGCCACCGATCTCAATGGCAATGTGATCTGGACCTACAGCTACACCGACGGCAACGCCGACGATATCGTTCAGCCCATCCGCCTGCTGCCCAACGGCCACTTCCTGGTCCTGATCTCTTACGCCTCGTCCATCCCTATTCACGGCCAGACAGTTCCACCCGGTACCGTGGATCTGGTTCGTGAAGTCGACCTGGTGGGGAACACCATTCGCCAGTTCACCGCAAGCCAGCTCCAAACGGCGCTGGCGCAGGCAGGCTACAACCTGAACTTCGGCAGCCTGCATCACGATGTTCTCCCTCTCCCCAACGGCCACTGGATCATGCTCGCCTCCGTTACCCAATCCTTCAACAATCTCTCCGGTTACCCGGGAACAACCGTTGTCTACGGAGACTTCCTGGTAGACGTGGATCCGGACACCGGAAAGATCTACTGGTATTGGAATGCTTTCGACCATTTGGACGTGAACCGCCATCCCTATCTGTTCCCCGACTGGACGCACAGCAACGCGCTCCTCTATTCCACCGACGACCACAACCTTCTACTTTCCGTGCGTCACCAGAACTGGGTCATCAAAATCGACTACGAGGACGGCGTGGGCTCCGGGAACATCCTGTGGCGCCTGGGCGAGGGCGGGGACTTCGTCCTGAAAAACGGAGTTGACCCCACGAATTGGTTTTACGCCCAGCACGACCCCGGCTACTTCACGGCAAGCACTTCCGGGGTCTTTCGAATGGGGGTGATGGACGACGGAGATGACCGGCGGTTTCCAAACGGAGCGCTGTGCGGAACCAGCGGTGCACCTCCGTGCTACTCCGCCGCGCCCGTCTATCAACTGGACGAGTCCGCAATGAACGCAACTCTAATCTCCGATTATCAGCTCCCGCCCAGCCAGTACAGCTACTTCGGAGGCGATGTGCTGCAGCTTGCCAACGGCGATCTGGAGGCCGATTTCTGCGCATCGCCGGGGGGCTCGATCATTCAGGAGGTCAACACCAACGTAACTCCGGCGCAACTCATCTGGCAGGCCGTGACGAGCGGCACGGCGCAGTATCGGGCTGAACGCATGCCCAGCCTCTATCCGGGTGTTCAGTGGTAAGTCTCCATGCGCAACTGGCTCGGCGCATGGCCGCCATTGCGGCCCCGGGTGCTATCCCTGTCCCGAGTTTCGACCACGGTAAAATAGCGGAGAAATTTATGACCAATAAGAGTTTCTTTGTCACATTCGCGTCTTTCCATCTATCCTTTCGGCGTCAGCAACCTCTGTGCCGGATTTGTGTCTAACTCTCTAAACCGGTGCGCAGTACCACACCTGAAGATGTAAATCTCGTTCCCATCCTGGAGGTTCCATCATGACTTCTCCGCATTGTGTGCCGCGGATGCGGCACATCACGCTGGTTGCTGCTGCATTCTGCTTTGCGCTTGGCTCCGCCTACGCCCAATCCACCCTTTCCCCAGCCGCGTCCGATTCAACCGGCATAGCATCCACGGAGTCAAGCTCAAGCCAGATGCTGCTTGTGAGCGGCGACGATTCCGGTGGATCGGCTGCTTTGCCCGCGGACCCGGCTGCCGGCAACTCCGGCGCAGGTCAATATCAGGACACCTCAAGCCACGGGGGGCTGGTAAGCCATCTCACTTTCGAGGGCGGGGGCGGCTTCAACGGCCCGTTGGGCGGCTCCTCGAACTACATCACCTGGGGCGCAAACTTCGGCTTCGGCGGCGGCTACCGCGTGAATGATCGTCTCAGTCTGATGATGGATTATCAGTTCATTGACGACAAGCTGCCAGGTAAATTGATCGCCGAGACCGGCGCGACCGGTGGGAATGCCCACATCTGGTCGTTGACTTTGAACCCCATCCTCGACATCTTCCCCAAAAACACCAACGACCTGTATGTCACAGGCGGCGGAGGGTTCTACCGCAAAGTCACCAACTTTACCGATCCGCAGCAAACGCAGTATTGCTCCTACTTCTACTGCCAGACCGGCGTCGCAAATCAGGTGGTTGGACATTTCTCGAGCAACCAGGGCGGATTCAGCATCGGGGGCGGTTATCAGCGCCGGATGGGCGGCATGTATGGCGACAGCAAATTGAAACTCTTCGCAGAGGTTCGCTTCCTGGATGTCCTGAGTCCCGCCTCGGCGATCGCGCCGAACGGCCTGGGAACCGCAATAGTCGGCTCCGGTACCAAGCTCATTCCGGTAACGTTAGGCCTGCGCTGGTAACGATCGCTCACGCTTCGTAGAATTCAACTGCTCCGTGCCCCCATCCTTTCACTCTCTTTCTGGGGAAAGGGTGGGAACCCACGGGTCTCCGATCGCGCGCGCTGTGAGCATGCCGAGGGCATCGAAGGATCTCGACCTCGAGACCCGGGAATCCGCGCAACTCGCCGGCTCGTCCTAAAGAATCCCCAACACCCGCAGCCTGACCAGCCCTCCGGCCAGCACGCCCAGAGGCATAAGCGCCAGCAGCGTCAGTGCGTACCAGACCGGCTGCTTGCCGCGCTCTTGCAGCGCGCTCAACGCCGCCATGGCCAGCACAACCATCCCCAGCACCAGCACGTGAATCATCGGATTGGCCGCCGACGCCCACGCCGTCCCATACCCTCCCGCCCCCGCAGATAAAAACGAGTACCCCAGGTTCACGAATGCATAACCGGGATTCGGCTTGCCCTCCGCGCCGGCCCATTCCGGAGCCAGCCAGGTGACCAGCGCCGTCAGCCCCATCACCAGTACCGCCATCGTGGCAAACCCCGCCAGCAGCGCCAGAAATGCGCGAGCCATTACCAAAACTTCTTCTCCTCCGGCGGCTGAACGCCCACCTCGCCCCGCTCAATCCGCTCCAGAAACACCCGCGCCAGCCGCCGTTCTCCCGGATGGCTCTCCCCGTGCATCGAGCACAGATCGAGAAACTCATCGCACAACGCATTCTGCCGCTCCTGCTGGGCAAACAGGCCCTGCAGCGCAACAGCCAGTTCACGCAGGCGCGCCGCCTCCGGCCAGCCGCCGCCCTGGCCTTCGTCGCTCAGCAACTCCACATCGGAAAACAGTCCCTTCCGTCCGTGCGCACATTCGTCCAGGCAAGCCATCAATTGCTCGCAGAAGGCCTGCGCCAACATCTCCAACTGATCGGTCGCTACTTCGTCGTGCGCGTCCAACTTGCTCCTCATTTCCCGTTTATCGCAGATCATCGGGGCAATGCATAACCGCCAGAGCGACGGGCCCATCCCAATCGACTCTCGCACGGCCACAGCCCTAACCCGCATTCGCCTTAGCCGCCCTCTCATCGTCCACGCGCAGCAGCAACTGAAACTCCGCCGCCGGCAAGGGACGCCCGAAGTACCATCCCTGCGCAAGCAGAGGCAGTTCGGAGGCGGCAAAGTAATCGGCCTGTTGCTCCGTCTCGATCCCTTCCACCGTCACCTGCAGCTTAAGCGCCGCGGCCATGGCCAGAATCTGCGGAATAATCGACACCGTCACGGCCTCCGTGCCGATCGCCTTGGTAAACGCCCTGTCGATCTTGATTCCGTCTAGAAAAAGATCGTGCAGATAAGCCAGGCTCGAATACCCTGTCCCGAAATCGTCGATATAAACGCTGTGGCCCATCTCCCGAAGATGCAGGATCGCGTCCTTCGCCACCTGCAAACGCGCCGTATAGCTCTCGGTAATCTCAATGCCCAGGCTCTGCGCTCCAACCCCCGCACGCTCAAAGGCCCGCTTCATCATGGGAAGAAACTGCGCATCGCCCAGGTCCGCCGCCGCAATGTTCAGGTTCACCCGAAATCCGGACCGGCTCAGCAGCAGCTCCTTGCACTCGCGCAGAACGTGGCGAACCATCAACGCGGTAATCTCTCCAACAAATGCCCGCTCTTCGGCAATCTTCACAAAAACATCCGGTCGAACTTCGAATTTGTCGTCGTCCATCCAGCGGACCAGCGCTTCAGCGCTCACAACCCTCCCACTTGCCAGCTCAACAATCGGTTGGTAAACCACCCGCAGACGATCCTGGCGAATGGCCCGGCGCAACTGCTGTTCCATGCTTTGACTGCGCCGATAAAGCAGCGAGCAGGCCAGGCCAAACAGCGCGCCGCAAAGTCCGCTCAACGCGATGTACGCCCTAAACTCGCCGCGGTCTACCCGCAGCGCTTCCCGAATCGAAATGAAGGCCGTCATGCAGCTCGAATAGCGGGTCGAACAGCGGGTCGCATAAAGGGTGGCGCCTTCCCTTGACCGACCCTCCGTGGTCAGTATCGATGCCCGAGCGTCCGTCGGGTCGCCCACCAGGCGCCCGGTCTGGCCACTGGGAATGTCCACCTCGCTCACCGTGAAGTGCATGGAGGCGGATCCCAGGTCCTTGAGGTTGTAAGGGCTGTAGACCATGAACGAGTCGCCCAGCTGAACGCTCACCACCGTGTGGCCGCCCATGCGGAGCGGAGGAAGATTCGGATACACGCGGGTGCCGTCCTGCCGTGAGAACGCGGGCTTGTACTGCGGGCCCGCTGCGCTCAGTCGCCCCAGCGTCGCCGAGCAGTCGATCCTCCCGTCGCGCATGTGTCCGCCGTCCTTCAGGTACTCCGACTGAAAGATCAGCGTGCGCATCCAGGCAATCTCCCCGTCGGAGCAATACGGATAGGGAGGCGCATTCAGCGTGGCCAGCAAGGCTCTCGACTCGGCCGCGGAAGTCTCGGCCTCCCTGCGTATCCTGATCGCATACTGATCCAGCTTGTTCTCTTCGTGCTGCAGCACCAGGGCGCGGCCCAGCACGTAGCCTGCCAGCGTGCCGCAGGCCGCCGCAACAACCGTGGCGATAATCGCAATCGCCGCGCGCTTCTGAAATATGGGCACTGACGATTAGAGTATGCCCCTTCGTCTCCGATGAGCAATCGCGATCTCCGCTGGAGATCGCGCCTTTGAAACAATGACTCCAATTTGCAAATGCCCAAGTTGCAAGTGATAGACGCGCAATCCCCTATTCCTGCGCAGCCTTGATCATCGCCGCCAGGCTCCGCTCCACATCGTCCTGCGTCGTCGCCCAGCTCGAAACACTGATGCGCATCGCCGTCCGCCCCTGCCACACAGTTGATCCGCACCAGCAGGTCCCCTCCGCTTGCAGCCGGGCAATCACCCGCAGCGTCTTCTCGGCGTCTCCAAACGAGACCAGCACCTGATTGATGACGACATCATTCAGCACCTCGAACCCCGCCGCCTTCAGCCCCGCCGCAAATCGCCGCGCATGGCTTGAGGTCCGCTCGACTATCGCCGCCATCCCTTGCCGTCCCAGCGACCGCAACCCAGCCCACAACTCCACGCCGCGCGCGCGCCGCGACAACTCGGGATTGTAGTTCGAGGGGTCGCGCGTTTCGGCATGCACAAGATAGGCCGCATGAATTGACATGGCCGCACGCAGCGCCTTCATATCGCGCACCAGCACGATCCCACAGTCATAGCCAATATTCGGCCACTTGTGGCCGTCAGTAGCCCAGGAGTCCGCCTGCTCGAATCCCCTGGTCAGTTTGCAATATTCCGGCGACGCCGCAGCCCACAGCCCGAATGCCCCGTCCACATGGATCCAGGCGCCAGCCGCGCGCGCCACCGGGCAAATGGCTGCCGCCGGATCAAAGGCGCCAGTATTCACGTTGCCGGCCTGCAAACAGAGGATCGTCATTCCATCCAGGTGCGGCACGGCATCGGCTCGCATGCGTCCCTGCCCATCCACCGGCACCTGCACCACCCGCTTGCGGCCCATTCCAAGCAGACCCAGCGCCTTGATCACCGACTGATGCACCTCTTCGCCCACCACCACCGTAATCGGCGGGGCGCCAAAAAGCCCGTCTGCCTCAACATCCCATCCGGCGCGCTCGAGCAGCGTGTGCCGCGCCGCGGCCAGGCTGGAGAAATTGGCCATCGTCGCGCCCGTCACCACAGCTCCGCCCGTCCCTTCCGGCAGGCCAAACAGCTCCCGCACCCAGTCGATCGCCGTCTCCTCCAGTTGCGCCGCCACCGGAGACTGCACATGATGCGCCGCGTTCTGGTCCCACGCGCTCATCAGCCACGAGGCCGCCAGCGCCGCCGGCAAGCAGTCACCCGTCACAAAGCCAAAATACCGTCCTGTGGTCTTGGCCACCGTCGCCGGCGACCCAATCTCATGCAGCAGATGCAGCACTGCCTCCGCGCTGGTTGGCCCCGGCGGCAGCGGCCCGCGCAGGGCGCTCAGCTTCGCAACCGCTTCAGACGAAGGCGCAACCGAGCGCTCATTCACGCTTTCCAGGTAGTCCATCGAGTCGCGCGCCGCGCGTTTGAGCAGCGCCGTCCGCGCCTCGGCTACGGACGAGTCAGATCGAGACGAATGAGGAGAATGGGCTGCGCGGCTGGTAGACATAGGATGAGCATAGCCGGTTTCGGAGCGCGCGGGATAGAGTTGAAAATTGCCTCTGAACTCAGCCAAGATAAACCAGCAGAATGGAGCCCTGCATGATAACGGCCAGCATCTTCGAGGCAAGAACCAATCTGTCCAATCTCCTCAACGGGACGCAGAGCGGCGAAGTGGCGATCGTTGCCGCGGGCAGGTCCAAGCCCCCACGCTGACCTTCAACAGCTCTGCGGGGAAAAAAGAAAGGGTGCGCAGCGCGCACCCTTTCCGATGGAAAATGCAACTCTGAAAATCAGAAGCTGAAGCGAGCCTGAAAATCCACGGTTCTCGACCCCAGGGCATTCTGTGCCTGGCCAAGTCCGGGATTGCCGATGTTGGTAGAGATGCTGGTTGGGGTGAGGTTCAGCAGATTGAATGCGTTGAACATGTTGGCCTTGATTTCAAACTTCGCGTCTTCACCAAGGACACGCATGTGGGGCAGGCCAAATGCTTTGGCGAAGGTGAAGTCGACATTTCTGTACCCGGGGCCGGGAAAGGAATTTCGAATAACCCCCGGCGCGGGAAAGTAGTTATTGGTCGACTGTCCTGGACTATCGGTGATAGCAGCCGAATAATCCGCAACCGAGAAGTAGTTATCGAGGAACAGGTTATTGTTCGGGCCTGTTTGGATAGTGCCCGGGTCGGAGAAGTTGCTTCCCGTTTCAAAGGCAGCGTTGCCGGTGTTGTGGCCTCCTCCTCCTAGATAGTTCGGACGCAGGCTTGCGTACCCGTAGTTACAGGTATTGCAGTAGAACTGATGCGGCGCTGTATAGACCGGAGTCCATCCATACCCCGAGTGCAGCGTGAGAATGCCGCTCAACGTCCACCCTCCGACAACTTTCTCTGCCCAGTTATGGCCGCCGCGAAAGATAACCGGCTGCCAGATACCAAAGGCTTTGAAAGTGTTCTTTATGTTATAGTCCGATCGCCCATACGCGTACTGCGGATTGTAAAGGTAGGGGTCACGGGAGTAGGGTCCCGAGTCAGTATCCATGCTGTTTGCCCAGGTATACTGTGCTTCCGCCGAGAAGGTATGCGAGAACTGATGCTTGAGCCCGGCGAGCAACATGTTGTTATTCGCCTTACCGCCGCTTCCGAAGGTATTGACGCTGTTCACCAGAGGATTCTGCGGAGCTCCCTGTATGTCTCCTAGAGCAGTGGCGTCGTAGTTATACTGGGTGTGGTGCGTGGAGCTACCCTCATAACCGACATTTGCGACCAGGTTGTATCCGAGATCCATCTCCGTGTCCAGCGAGTAGTGGTGCGAATACTCGGTTGGCAACTGGTTGGGCAAGCCGCTCAGATTTGCGCCGCCTGCGGTGGGCAGTCCGGCGGAGTTAAAAGATACAATCGCGTGCGGATTCGGTGGATAGCCAAAGATATCCGTCGGGCTGCTGGATACCGCGTAGGTGACGTTTGGGTTGATCTCCGTCGGACCTTCGCTGCCGCTAAATATGTAGTTGGTGCCAGGCGGGTTGTTGTCAGGAGCGTTGGCGGTCGCGATCTGCTGCTGGTTGTAGTTCAGGCCGTATCCACCGCGGATCACGATCTTGTTGTGGTACATGGCCGGGCTCCAGTTAAAGCCCAGCTGAGGCCCGAAGTTGAACTTCTGCGCCGTCCATGCGCCGATGCCCGTCTTGATGGAAATGCCCGTCAGCAAGCTGCTTCCGCTGCCAAACTCGAGCACGCCCATATTGTTGTCCTTGTCGGTAAGCGGACCGATGTAAGAGTAGCGCAGGCCCGCGCTCAGTGTGAGGTTGGGACGCATCTTCCAATCGTCCTGGAAGAAGACGCCGAGGATGTCTTCGCGATTGTCATTGCGGTAGCCGCCGGGAATCCCGGTGGTTGCCTGGAAGGGGCCACCCTCCGCCTCCGGTGCATCGTTCATAAAATCCCAAAGATTATAGAACGTGTAGTTCGGGTCACCGATCGGATCGTTCAGATAGTACAGCCTGGTGAGATCGAATCCAAACTTCATCGTGTGCGCGCGCAGAACCTTGGTGGCGACGTCCTTGTACCCATAGGTCCACTGGTCAAGATGCGCCGGGGAGCCTACGCCTACATAGCCAGGAGTTATGTTTCCGATCTCCATGACGCTATCCTGCGGCAGGCCGAACGGGGCTTGAGGATTACTTGCCAGCTCGTTGTAGCGCCATCCGGCCGCGTTGGCGCGGGCTTCGTTTAAAAAGTTGGGTGAGAAGATGTGATTCCAGATGACCGCAAAGGCATCGTTCACCTGGGAGTGATTGAACAGCTGATAGCCGATGCCGCCGTTATAGTCGGTCTTGGTCGCCGGGACCCAGTAAATCGCGAAGCTGGCGTGATCCTTCTGAGTCACGTCAGCGTCGAGTCGGCCGTTGTATTGCTTGAAATCGCTGCTGGTCGGGTTGCTCGTGCTGTAGTCGGCGATATCCGCGACGTTTGAGAGTCCGCTGCCCACACCGGGACTGGTGTTATCGACATAGGTGAGATCCTGCTTGCCGAGACCGCTGGTAAGGGGCGAACCAATGTTCAGACCCTGGCCCGGTATAGTCACGCAGTTGACGCCTTCGGTGAGTTGCGCATCCGCGCAGGTTGCAGAGGCAATCACCGTGCCCAGAACGCCTGCGCCATTGAAATTGAGATAGGTGGACGCAATGCTGTTTGCCGGAGCCAGCGGAGCCAGCGCCGAGGAGACCATGTACCATCCGGTGCCGGTTGTGGGCACAGTCTGGCTTTGGCCTTCGTAGTTGAAGAATGCGAAGATCTTGTTTTTCCAGATGGGGCCGCCAACGCTGCCACCCAACTGGTTGTAACGGTCTTCGTCCCTCAGCAGACCGCGCTGCGATGGCGTGAGCTTGACTCCCGTCGTCGGGTCGTAAGCCACGACCGAGGCCGGTCCGTTCCAACGCTGATACGCATTCAGTCCCGGACGATTGATCTGCGCGAACACGCTGCCATGGACTTGATTGGTTCCGCTCTTTGAAGTAATTTCTGTCAGTGCGCCCGAGAAACGGCCGTTTTCAGCATCGTACGCGTTGGTCACAACTTTGACGTTGCCTACCGAATCCTCGCTGGGAGTAATCACTGTGGCTCCGCCCCAAACGGCGCTCACTGTGCTGATGCCGTCGACGGTGTAGCCGTTGGTTTCAAACTGGCCGCCATTGGCGTTTGCGCTGGCGCCGTTTTCCGTGGCAAAGATGCTGCTGGAATGCCCCAGATTACCGCCCCCGCCGGAGGATGCCCCAGTCTGCGTGCCCGGAGCCTGGAAGCCGCCGCCGCCGCCCGCCTGCGCTCCATCGGCCTGCACGCCCGGCGCCAACTGGATAAGGCCGGTCACATCCCGCTGAAATGTCGGCATGTGCTGAATCTCGTTCTCATTGATCGTTGTGCCATTGTTGGCGGTTTCAGTATCGATGGCCGATTCGGCTGAGGCGTTT
>Ga0182024_10023457_pt1 | contig 11044 bp, 9 predicted proteins | sample P32metaG_FD_120480 | JGI IMG/M metagenome (GOLD analysis project Ga0182024, IMG submission 120480) | Permafrost microbial communities from Stordalen Mire, Sweden - P3-2 metaG (Illumina Assembly) | ecosystem: Environmental > Terrestrial > Soil > Wetlands > Permafrost | place: Sweden: Stordalen... | reverse complement strand
TGTCGAAGATCACGCCGCGGTGATCGGGGCCGACGGCCTCCACTCACGCGTTCGCGCAGCGCTGTTTGGACCCTCCGCGCCGATCTATCGCGGCTACGCCGTGTGGCGCGGCGTCGCGAGCTACAGCGGGCCCGCGCTACGCGACGGCTTCAACAGCGAGACTTGGGGCCGCGGAAAACGCTTCGGAATCCTCAATACGGGCCAGGATCGATTTACCTGGTACGCCGCCGCGAACCTGCCGCAGCGGGATCTCGATGCGCCAGTGAGCCGACCACAGGAACTGATCGAAATGTTTGCAACTGCCGGAGATCCCTGGCATGATCCTATCGCCGATTTGATCCGCGCCACCGGCGCCGCGTCGATTCTGAAACATGGCGCGTTCGATCGCGCGCCGCTCGGCCGCTGGAGCCGCGGCAGAATCACGCTGCTCGGCGACGCCGCGCATCCGTGCACGCCGAATCTCGGGCAGGGCGGCTGCATGGCGCTCGAGGACGCGTTGGTGCTCGCCAAATCGGTCGCGCGATCGCCCTCGATTGAGGAAGCCTTCGATCGCTACGAATCGCTGCGCCGTCCCCGCACCCGTCACATCCAGCAGCGATCGCTCGCGATGGGACGCATCGGACAATGGGAGAATCGGGCGTTTGTCGCGGGACGGCGCGCCGTGACCAGCCTTCTTCCAGCCGCGCTCTTCGAGCACAACCTGCGGCGGGTCTACTCGTACGAAACTTAAGGAGGCGGCCGGATGCTGAAACGTGTGTGGGTCTTGATCGCGATTGCGGTTCCACTCGCCGCGCAGGATCGTGCCATCGATGTCGAGCGCAGCACCATCACCATTCACGTCGGCAAAGCGGGACTGCTCTCTGCCGCCGGGCACGAGCACTGGGTGAATGCGCCGATCTCATCCGGCGTCGTCAACGATTCCGCGTCGCCGCGCGTCGAGTTCCTGGTCGAAACCGCGAAGATGCGGGTGAAGCCCGACCCGAAGGTCGACGCCAAAACCGAGGCCACGATTCAGAAGGACCTGGAGGAGATGACGCTTGAAACGCGCAAGTATCCTGAGATCCGGTTTCAATCGACGCGCGTCGAGAAAGCCGGCGAAGGCTGGAAAGTGGATGGCACGATTTCCCTGCACGGCGTCTCGAAGCCGGTCCGCGTTGAGGTCAAGCGCGAAGGGGACGCCTATACCGGCCGCACGATTCTCAGGCAGACCGATTTCGGAATCAAACCGGTCAGCGTCGGCGGTGGGACCATCAAGGTCAAGAACGAAATCGAAATCGAGTTTCAGATCTACACGCGCCGCCCCATATAACGGGGCTGCCGGAACGTTATTTGCCTCTTGCGTGTCCCTTTTCACGGTGCGCTTTCATGACCGTCCGCGCGGCCACTTCCTTGGCGCGGGCCCATAGCGTCCGCTGCGCTGCGCGCTCTCCTTATGCGACGTGGAAATTGATGTGCTCGTACTGCCGCTATTCTTTGCTTCCGACTCCACGGAGATGCTTTCCGCCAGGCATATTCTGCCTCCTTCGCCTGAAGAACTTGCAACTGGTGTAAAAAGGAAATATGCAACAAACGATTCTGCTTCTTGCGCTCGCCGCTGGTACCCTGTCCGCGCAGGATTGGGCGCGGCAATTAGTCGAAAAATCGCCGCGCCATCACGAATGGGTGACCATCAAGCACGATGGCCGGCCGGTCGAGACCTTCATCGCTTATCCCGAAGTGAAGGACAAAACTCCGGTGGTGATCGTAATTCACGAAATCTTCGGCCATACCGATTGGGTGGAGAATGTCACCGACGAGTTCGCCGCCGCGGGCTACATCGCGATTTCCGCGGACCTGCTTTCGGGCGTCGGGCCGAACGGCCGCACCAAGGGAATGACGCAGAGCGAGGCGATCGCGGCGATCGGCAAGCTCGATCCCAACCAGATCACCGCGGATCTCAATGCCGTGGCCGATTACGGCAAGAAACTGCCGGCCTCGAACGGCAAATTATTCGTCGCCGGATTCTGCTGGGGCGGCGGACAGTCGTTCCGATTCGCGACCAATCGCCCCGATCTTTCAGCCGCGTTCGTGTTCTATGGAACGCCGCCCGACAAAGAGAGCATGGCCAGGATCAAAGCGCCGGTGTATGGATTTTACGCGGGCAACGACGCTCGCGTCGACGCCACCATTCCGCCGACAACCAGCCAGATGAAAGAGCTCGGCAGAGTGTACGAACCCGTGATCTATGAGGGCGCGGGCCATGGCTTTATGCGCGCGGGCGAGGACCCCGGCAACACCGTCGCCGCCAACGGCAAGGCTCGCGAAGAGGCCTGGGCGCGATTGAAGATCCTGCTCAAGACGTGATCGAAGGAAGGAATCGCTAGACCGACACGGCGGCTGGCCGCGCCTCCGCGGATTTCGCCCGGATCTGCGCTTCGATCCACGCGTAGGTCCGGGCGAGACCGTCCTCGAGCGAAATCGCCGGCTCCCATCCGAGCACCTTCCGAAGCAGCGTGTTGTCGGAGTTTCTGCCGCGCACGCCCATCGGTCCTTCAATATGTTTCTTCGTGATCCGGATTCCCGCGATTCCCGCGACAATGTCCGCCAGTTGGTTGATCGTCACCATGCGATCCTGGCCGAGATTCAAGGGCTCCCGAAAATCCGAGCGCATCAGCCGGTAGAGACCCTCGAGACAATCGTCGATATAGCAGAACGATCGCGTCTGCTCGCCGTCGCCCCAGATTTCGATTTCGTGATTACCGGTGAGCTTCGCGACCGCGACCTTACGGCACATCGCCGCTGGCGCTTTCTCGCGGCCGCCTTCCCACGTGCCCAGCTGCCCGAAAATATTGTGGAAGCGCACGATGCGCGTCTCCATCCCGTAATCCTGCGCGTAGTGCATGCACAGCCGTTCCGTGATCAGCTTCTCCCAGCCGTAGGCGTCCTGCGGCTGCGCCGGATAAACGTCGTCTTCCTTGAGCGGCGTCACGTTCGCGTCGGTTTGTTTGAACTCCGGATACACGCAGGCAGAGGACGTGTACAGCAAGCGCCGCGCGCCGTTCTGATGCGCCGCCTCAAGCGTATGGATGTTGATCAGCGCGTTATTGTGCAGAATCAAAGCGTGGTGCGCGCTGATGAATCCCATGCCGCCCATGTCGGCCGCGAGCGCATACACTTCGTCGATCCCGCGCGTCGCTTCCAGGCAATTTTCCCAGCCCCGCAGATCCAGCAGCGCGAATTCGTCCGCCCCGCTCGCCGCATATTCGGGCTGCTTCAGATCGACGCCGCGCACCCAGCAATCACGCTCCTTCAGGAAGTTGACCAGATGATGCCCGATAAAGCCGCCCGCGCCGGTCACTAGAACCCGCTTCTTTGCCTGCATCAGGCCGACGCCTCGCTTCCGATGTACGCCTCGGCTTCGCGCCCCGCGGTCGCCGGGCCGCGCCCGCAGGCGATGTATTCCGCCACCGGCTCGAACTCGGCCCGTGGCAGGATGCGCCACCAGTCGATCACCACCGGACGGCGGCTGGATTTCTGGAGGTGCTCCGGACGAAGCTTTCGAAACTCCTTCCAAGGAGTCGCGATCACCACCACCGACGCCTGCGCGGCGCACGCTTCCACTGATTCGGAATACTCGACGCTATCGCCCAGCACGCCCCGCGCATTGTTCATCGCCGCCGGATCGTAAACGGCAACCCGGCAGCCGGCGCGCGTCAGATACCGCGCGAGCATCAAGCCCTGGCTCTCCTCGATCACCTCCGTGTCGGGCTTGTAGGAGAGCCCCAGGATGCCGGCGGTCCCGCCCTCCGGGAGCGCTTCGAGAATGATTTCCCCCAGACGCGTCACCTGCCGCTGATTCACGTAATCGGTCGCCTTGGCAAGCGACGCATCCACGGCATTCATGTCGGCGAACCTGGCGAACGCCACGTTGTCGCGCGGAAAGCACGGCCCGCCATAGCCGAACGCGCCCTTCAAATACTTCCTTCCGATGCGCGTGTCGAGACCGATCGCCTCCGACACGACGTCGGAATCCGCTCCGGGCACTTTCTCGCACACCTCGGCGAGCATGTTCGCGTAGGAAATCTTGGTGGTCACGAACGTGTTCACCGAAATCTTGGTCAGCTCCGCGTTGACGAAGTTCATGCGCGCCACCGGCGGATGATTGAGGCACACCGTGCGATACAGCGCCTCGAGCGCCGCGCCCGCGCGCTCATCCGATTCGCCGATGAGCAGCATGTCCGGGTCCGACATGTCATGGATCACGCTGCCGAGCGCGATGAATTCCGGGTTGTAGCACAGTCCGAAATCCGGCCCGCATTTCTTTCCCGAAATCCTCTCCATCAGCGGCATCACTTCCCCGCCCGTCGCTCCCGGCATGACCGTGCTCGAAATCACCACCACGTGGTAACCGGATTTCTCGCGTAGCGCCAGCGCGATCTTCTCCGCGGCGCTCAGAACAAATGTGAGCGAAAACGTTCCATCCGGTCCCGACGGCGTCGGCACCACCATGAAGGTGATCTCGCTCTTCAAAATCGCCTGGCGAAAATCTCCCGTCGCCGAGAGCCTCGACGCGTTGCGCCGGATCATCTGATCGAGTCCCGGCTCGCGGACCGGAGCGATTCCCTGATTGATCGCCTCCACCGCCGCGGGATTCACGTCCACTCCCACCACCGCATGGCCCCGCTCCGCCATCACTCCCGCCAATACTGCCCCTAGCTTTCCCAACCCAATTACCGAAATAATCATCGATTCCTTTTTCTATGAAATGAAGAATATTCTTATTGACCGCCTCGCCCGGCGAACAATTCCAGCCATCATACCGGAAATCCCAGGCCAGGGCAAAGTCGTCCAGACACTACGCGCCCTCCGCCGTGCTTCGTGGTATGGTTTCCTGCAGCTCCTCCTTCGCCAGACCCCAATCCTCCAGGTTAAAAATCATCGGCGAATCGAAGCGGTGCATAACCCGCGCCCACCCCAGAATCTCGCGATAATCCACCCACGAGACCCCCTTGGTCGTAAGCCGGTCGAACAGCTTTTGCTCGCCTTCCGGCGTCCAGCCCGCGCCGTGCTCAATGTGATAGACCCGCATCGGGTCCTTGAGCTCCTGCTCGCGCGCCCCGCCGTGGTGCGCGCACCAGCACAGCAGCGAGTCGAGATTCAACGCGTACACGTCCATTTCGGCGTATCCGCGAAGGTCCATCCAGCGGTCCCGCGCCAGCAACGTAAAATCGCCGCATGCATTGGTATGCAGCGCGACCGGATGATCGGGCCGCGAGGCGCGCACCGCGATCCACACCGGATCGGCCGGCTCCGGCGTTTCGCCGGGAGCGCTCCCCCACTCAATCGCCGAAAGAATCAGCCACGGCTCTTCCGTCCCGGAAGCGTGCGCGCCTTCGACCAGCCGCAGCGCGTAGTCATTGCCTCCGACGAAGCAACCCTCCAGCCGGACCCGTTGCGGTGAATCGATCGTCCCTCGAAACAGCACGCGGCCGAACGGATCTTCGACCACCAGATCCGCCGCCTTCCCGCTGCCGGAAATCGGCGCGACCTCGAGCGTCAGCACTCGCCGGTTGGCGCCGGGCGCGCGCAGCAGCAGCTCCGCCCCGGGCGTCGCGCCAAGCCGCCGCTCGTCCGAATCGCCGACGCTCTCCCATCCCGCGCAGCACCAGATCCCCGCACCGGCGGCCATCGGCTCGCGTGAAGCCAGCCAGACCTGATCATCGCTGCCGGTCCCCTCCCCGCCACGCGCCCATTTGCACCCCAGAAAGCGCAATACCAGGGAGCGCGGGTCGCCCGGCACCTTCCGAGGCGGTCCCCCGCCCACCAGCGCGAGCGAACTCACCAGCGGTCCGCCCGCGGTCGGAATGCGAACACGCGTCCGTCCCTTCACCGGGTGCCTCGCCATGACTTCGTCCCATTGATTCCGGATTTCCAGTTCGCAGGCCTGGAATCCCACCGCCGGGCCCGGCTCTACCTCCAGCTCAAACGCCGATGGCGCGTCGCGGGGCGGTATCCACACGATCTTCGCATGGCGATCCATCCACCGGAACGTTTCGCCCGCGAAGTATTCCCGTGGAAGCCATCCGGGCCCCCACCTCGCGCCCATTCCGGCGGGCAATAAATCGCCGGCGATTCCCCCTCCCGCCAACTGCGCCTTCAACGCCTGCGCCGAAAACGAAATGCCGCTTCCATCCTGCCGCAGCTCGAGCCGCGCCAGCCGCTCCCGCGACATCGGGAGCCGGATCTGCACGTTGGGATTGCCGCGCCAGATCTCGCGCACCATCTTTAATCCCCGTCCCACTCGCGATCGCCAGCCTGCCGCCGTTCTCACTTTGGCCGCCGTTTCCTTCCCCGCGGAACTCCCCGATCCGGTTTCGATCCCGCATCCCAGCACCCGGAAGTTGAGGACGCGCATATCGGAGTCGATCCGATCCCCGCCATGGCGCGTGTGCAGGCGCACGCACGCCGTTTCTTTGAAGCCCGGCAGCGCGAACGTGACCACCGTCCGCCGCCTCACCCACACTTCCGATATCTTGTTATCAGACCCGTCCCGCAGCTCCAGCAGGAACGGCCCCATTCCGACCCCCGGCCCCGGCTCGACGTCGAGCACCAGCGTTCGCCTCTCAGCCGACGCATTGAGGATCAGCTCCGCATCGTTCTCCACCCACCGGAACGGCTCCTCGCCCGACATTTCGCGCTGAAACCAGCCCCGGCCGAGCCTCATCGCCGCGTCCTGCGCGAGGATGTCCTCGTCCTCGAGCAAACGCAATCCATCGTTTCCGACCCGGAAGGTTCCCTCGCGCGCGTTCAGCCGGATCAGGTGGGTCCGGCAATACTCCAGCTGCTCTTCGACCGGCGCATCCACCGGCACGTCCGGCATCACGTCCCACCGATCCAGACGATACATCCTGTGCGGGTCCAGGCGCCGCTCGCCCAAAAAGCTCATCAGCTCGTCCGAGAACAGCACGTCGACGTTGGTCGCCAGCACGAATTCGCCGCGCGCCCGCCGGATCCCGGCGTTCTTGCCGATCATCTGAAACAGCGGCAGCGCCTGCCAGCTCGCCCATCGCTGATGCAGCTCCGCCCCCACTTCGATGATGCGGACCGGGCACCATCCGTCGTCTGCCGGCCAATCCAGCGCCTCGGCGAGCCGCGGCCGGTCCGGCGGAGGGTTCCATTCGATCATGATCAGCTCCGCCGCCACGCGATGCCGCCGGCATTGGCTGATCAAGCCGTTTACGAACGTCTGCATTCTGGCTCGAAGGTTCCCGCCGTGATCGTCGTTGCGCGCCGTGACCACCACGGACAGGTATGGCTGGCCGTTGAAACTGCTCATTGCAAGGTAAGTCAATATTGTACGCGACTCCGCCGGGACGGGTCGGGACTCCGCCGGAACGGGTCGAAACTGCGCCGGAACGGGTCGAGACTCGGTTGCTTGCGCGCCGCGACCGGCAGTAGCATCAGGTATCCGTGCCGTTCGTCTCCATCACGCGTCTTCGCGTTCGGTCCTGGCGCTATCTTCCCGCGTTTTTGTTTCAGGCTCTGCGAATCGCCCGGCAAGCCGCCAGTGCCGGCGGCAACCTCGCGGTGAACTTGTTGCGGGATCGCCGGAGCGCCTTCTGGACCGCCACCGCCTGGTCGTCGGAAAGCGCCATGCGCGCATTCATGCTCGCGAATCCGCACAAGCCCGCGATGCAGCGCCTGCTGGACTGGTGTGATGAAGCCGCCGTGGTTCATTGGACCCAGGATGGGCCCGAAATGCCCTCCTGGGAGGAGGCGCATCGGCGGATTCAGCAGGAGGGTCGGCCTTCGAAAGTGAACCACCCGTCGCGGGCGCACACGGCCTACGCGATCGCGGCGCCGGCAACCGGCCGCACTCGCGACCGGCGTATCAAGTGATTGGAGCGCAACTTCCCGGTTTTTTCCAAGAGCTTGTTGAAAAATGCGCTCCGCAGGGCATGCCCCCGCGCCACCGGGCTGCAAGTCATTGCATTCCGGTCGTGGGGCAGGGCCATGCCCTGCCAGCGCGGCAGGTTCATAGCGTTTTTCAACAAGCTCCTAAAGCGACTCGAGCTCGGGCCGCAGCGCGGCCAGCGCCAGTTCGAGCGTTCGGATCACTTGTTCGATCTCCCGGAGATCCTGCTCGCGTCCCATCGATTCGAGCGTCCGCGCGGCTTCCACCGCCGCCCCCGCCCCAAAGTTCGCCACCGAGCCTTTCAGCCCGTGCGCGGCGCGCTCCACCCGATTCGCGTCCCCGTTATCCGCGGCTAGCCGCAGATCGTCCATCGACTTCGGATAGTCCGCGAGGAAGAGCTGGGCGATCTCTTTCAACAGCTCGGCATCCCCGCCCACGCGCCAAAGCGCCACCTGCCGGTCGATCCCCACCGCCGCAATGCCGCCTTCATTCGATCCTTTGTTTCCATTCGAGCTCATCCGAGACGCCTCCCCTGTTTTTCCTATCGGCACTTCCCGCCGTTTTATGATGAGGGTCTGGAAACTCAACCGCCCAATACCGTTCATGTCCCCCTCGAAGCCGCCTATTTTCTTCATGTCCCGGCGCGGATCGACCACCGGACCCTGCTCGTCCTGGCGCTCCACGGCTACGGCTCGAACCCGGAAGTGATGCTCCGGCTTACACTTCCCGCCGTCGGCGAGGATTGCATCGTCGCCAGCCTGCGCGGGCCCAACCAGTACTATGCGAGCCTTAGTCCCGCCTCCGACGACGTCGCCTACAACTGGGGCACGCGCCGTCATCCCGAACTCAATATCGACCTGCATCACGCGATCGTCCGCGCGGTCGCGGAGCAACTGCGCGCGCGGTTTTCAATCGACCCGCGACGGACCGTGCTCATGGGATTTTCGCAGCCGGTCGGCTTGAATTACCGCTTCATCGGCACGCATCCTGACGAAGCCGGCGGCGTCATCGGCATCTGCGGCGGCGTTCCCAAGGATTGGAGCGAGGACAAGTACCAACCAGTCGCCGCGCCGATTCTCCACATCTCCCGCTCAGAAGACGAATATTTCCCCGCCGATTACGTCCGCGGATTCCCTGACCGCCTGCGCCGGCACGCCTCCGACGTCGAATTTCACCTGCTGCCCGGCGCCCATCGGTTCCCCTCCAAGGCGCGTCCGATCATCGCGGCCTGGCGCGAGCGCGTCTTCGGTGCCTAGCGGCCGGGAGTATTCTCGATACATGAGAATTACCGTCCCTGTCCTTGTCCTCGTCCCCGTCCTGATCCCTGCCGCACGCGCCCAGCAGATGCCCAATAACCCCACCGCCCTCACCCGCGAAGGCCTCGACCGCACCGCAGCCGTCAAAATCACCGATCACATCTCTGAAGCGATCGGGTTCGGCAACACGTTTCTGGTGACCACGCCCGATGGCAACGTCGTCGTCGACACATCCTCGGCCAACGTCGCACCGCTGCACGTGAAGTTGCTCAAAGCCGTCAGCGCCGCGCCCGTGAAGTACATCATCCTCACGCACGGCCATGGCGATCACACCGGCGGCGTCCCTTTGTGGAAGGAATCGGGAACCCAGGTCATCGCGCAGAAGAATCAGACCGAGTTTCTGAACTATCAGACGCGTCTCGCGGGATTCTTCGCGGTCCGCAACGCCGCGCAGTTCGACCGCCCGCGCGCGCCCGAGCGGCCCTGGGCCGGGGACTACGGCGCCAAGCCTCTCGCGACCATTCTGTTCGACGACAAGTACGAATTCACGCTCGGCGGAGTCAAATTCGAAATCTACTCGACCCCCGGCGAGACGCCCGATCACCTCACCGTCTGGATTCCGCAGTGGAAAGCGGCGTTCACCGGCGACAACTACTACGCATCCTTCCCCAACATGTACACGCTGCGCGGCACCGAGCCTCGCTGGGCGCTCGATTACGTAACTTCGCTCAACAAGGTGATGTCTCTTCAGCCCGAAATCGTCCTTCCCAGCCACGGCGCCGCGATTCGAGGCAGCGATGAAGTCACGCGCCATCTCACCCGCTATCGCGATGCGATTCTCTACGTGCACGACGCCGTGGTCAAGGGAATGAATGCGGGCAAGGACGTCTACACCCTGATGCGCGAAATTCATCTCCCCCCGGAGCTCGAAGTCGGCGAGAGTTACGGCAAGCTCACCTGGTCGATTCGCGGAATTTACGAAGGTTATGCCGGCTGGTTCAACCTGAACCCCGCGGAGATGTACGAAACGCCCGCGGAGGGCATCTATGGCGATCTGGTGAAGCTCGCCGGCGGTCCGGATGCGGTGGTCAAGCTCGCGCTGCTCAGGCTTTCCGAAGGCAAGTCTACCGAAGCGCTGCGCCTCACCGATGCCGCGCTCGCCGCCGATCCCTCCAACCGCCCTGCGCTGGAGGCCAAGCTCAAAACGCTCGAGACGCTGGTGCGCGAATCCAAAAATTCGAATGAGCTCGGCTGGCTCAACTACAGCCTCGCCGAAACGAAAAAGAAAATGTAGTATTCATGTTCATTCAGGTTCATTAACGGCCTATTCTTTAGGCGGCGACGCCACGAACCGGTACCCCACGCCGCGAACCGTCAGCAGGTGCCGCGGGTTCGTCGGATCGTCTTCCACATACCGCCTGAGCCGCACGATGAAATTATCGATCGGGCGGGTATCGGTATCGACGTGCAGTCCCCACACCTCCTCGAGCATCTGCTTTCGCGATACCGGTTTGCCTTCATGCTGGATCAGGTATCGAAGTACGTTCGCCTCCATCAGCGTCAGCGGAAACACCTGCTCCCGTACCCGCAGCTCCAGCGCATCGAACTCGACCGATTTGTCGCCGAAGATGAAACGATCCGCCGCTGTGGCCGATTCAGCCGCCAATTCCGGCCCCAATTCAGGAACTGCGTCGGGTTCCGCGACGCTCGTCGCGGGCGGCGCAATCGACGTCTCCAGCCACCGCCGCCTCCGCAATAGTCCACGAATCCGCGCGATCAGGATCGCCAGATCGAACGGCTTGGTCAGATAATCGTCGGCTCCCGCCGCGAAACCTTTCAGCACGTCTTCGGGATGCCCGCGCGCGGTCAGCATCAGCGTCGGAACGAATTGCCC
>Ga0182024_10023456_pt1 | contig 11045 bp, 8 predicted proteins | sample P32metaG_FD_120480 | JGI IMG/M metagenome (GOLD analysis project Ga0182024, IMG submission 120480) | Permafrost microbial communities from Stordalen Mire, Sweden - P3-2 metaG (Illumina Assembly) | ecosystem: Environmental > Terrestrial > Soil > Wetlands > Permafrost | place: Sweden: Stordalen... | reverse complement strand
CTGATCGCCTTCACAGCGGCGGTCATGGGGGGAATCGGGAACCTTCGCGGCGCCGTCGTCGGTGGCCTGATAATCGGCTGCGTGCAGCAGATCTCCGACAATCGCTTCGGCGGACAGTGGACCGAGGCGATCGTCTTCATCTACCTGATCCTCGTGATGGTCCTAAAGCCGCAGGGCCTGTTCGGCGAGCAGACGCGCGAGGCCGGCTGATGGACCTGTCGCTGCTCAAGGCGGCTGGCCGCGGCATCGGCGGCGTCACCACGAATCGCTGGTTCAACCGGGTGACGGTTCCGCTGGTGCTGGCGTTCGCGATCCTGCTGCCGTTCCAGGTACAGGCGGCGGCACCGTTTCTGACGAACACAGTCGAGGCGCTGATCTTCGTCGTGATGGCGCTCGGCCTCAACGTTGTCGTCGGCTTCGCCGGGCTCCTCGACCTCGGCTACGTGGCCTTCTATGCGGTCGGGTCCTACACGATCGGCTGGCTCGGGTCGGACTTCTTCTTTAACGCCGGCCACGGTCACGGAGTCTTCTTCGGGCTGTCGAGGATGACCGCGCAGAGCCAGATCGGCATCCACCTCAACTTCTACCTGATCATGGTCATCGCCGCGATCGTCTCGGCCGCGGCCGGTGCGCTGATCGGGCTGCCGACGCTGCGCCTGCGCGGCGACTACATCGCGATCGTCACGCTCGCCTTCGGCGAGATCATCGGCAATGTCGCCGCCAACGGCGACCAGCTCCACTTCCCGCCGGGCTACACGCTGACCATGGGTCGCCAGGGAATCACGCCGATCGACGATCCAAACCTTCCCTTCGTCGGCGTCTTCGGGCCGATCAACAACAGACCGTGGTACTTCGTAGCGCTAGTGCTCGTGCTGATCGTACTGTTCTGCAACGTCCGACTGCGCGACTCCCGCCTCGGGCGCGCCTGGGTCGCGCTGCGCGAGGACGAGGTAGCCGCCGCGTCGATGGGCATCCCGCTGGTGAAGACGAAGCTCCTCGCCTATGCGACGGGCGCCGCCTTCGGCGGCATGGCGGGGGTGTTGCGGTCGTCGTTCGAGAACACCGTCAACGCCGACTCGTTCGCTTTCTCGTTCTCGATCTTCGTGCTGGCGATGGTGATCCTCGGCGGGCTCGGCAGCATCTGGGGGGTGGTGCTGGGCGCGCTCGCGCTCTCCTACAGCAACACCTACCTGATACCGCGCGTGCTCGGGCCGTTCCTGCAGAACTTCGGTCTCAACGTCACGCAGCTCGGGTTCGGGATCTTCGGTTTCCTGCTTGTCGTGATGATGGTCCTGCGACCGCAGGGCCTGATACCCGAACGAAGACGAAAACTCGAGCTGACAGAGGGCATCGGCGGCGACGAGACGCTCGTGGAGGTCAAGGCATGAGCGCCTCGCCGACCGCGCCCGCGCAGGGAGCCGTCGCCACCGCCCCGGTGGAGGATGCGCTGCTGAGCGCCGTCGCGGTCACCAAGGCGTTCGGCGGTCTCGTCGCCGTCGACGACGTCTCGTTCGCGATCCCGCGACGCGCGATCGTTTCGATCATCGGGCCCAACGGCGCCGGCAAGACGACCTTCTTCAACATGCTGACCGGTCTCTACCGGCCGACGATCGGGCAGATCAGCTTCGACGGACGCGACATCACGCGCCGGCGACCCGACCGCATCACCAAGCTCGGGATCGCGCGCACGTTCCAGAACATCCGCCTGTTCGCCTCGATGACTGCGCTGGAGAACGTCCAAGTCGGTCAGCACGCGCGCATGCACGCCGGGATCTTCGGCTCGATCCTGCGTCCGCCGTGGGTCCGCCGCGAGGAGCGCCGCACGCGCGAGAAGGCGCGCGAGATGCTCGCCTACGTCGGCCTACCGGCCACGGCGAACGACCAGCTCGCGGTCAACCTGTCATACGGCGATCAGCGCCGCGTGGAGATCGCGCGTGCGCTCGCGTCGGATCCTTCACTGCTGCTGCTCGACGAGCCGACCGCCGGGATGAACCCGCAGGAGTCCGCGCGGCTGACGGATTTCATGCGCCAGCTACGCGACGAGCGGGAGCTCACGATCCTGCTGATCGAGCACGACATGAAGGTCGTGATGGGTGTCTCCGAGCGCGTCACGGTGCTCGACCACGGCATCAAGATCGCCGAGGGCGAGCCCCAGACGGTGCGTCACGATCCGCGCGTCGTCGAGGCCTACCTGGGCAAGCGCGAGGCGGCTCGCGAAGAGGAAGCAGGCGGGTGAGCATGGCGCTGTTGGAGGTCGAGGACATCCACACCTTCTACGGCAACATCGAGGCGCTCAAGGGCATCTCGCTGAAGGTCGAGGACGGCGAGGTGGTCACCCTGATCGGCTCCAACGGCGCCGGCAAGTCGACGACGCTGCGCTCGATCTCGGGGCTGACGCCGCCGCGCACGGGGGAGATCCGCTTCGACGGCGAGCGGGTCGATCAGCTCCCGGCGCAGGAGATCGTGCGTCTCGGAATCTCGCAGTCGCCCGAGGGTCGCCACTGCTTCCCGCGCATGACCGTCCGCGAGAACCTCGAGCTGGGCGCCTACCTGCGCCGCGACTCCCACGTCGACGAGGACATGAAGCGCGTGTTTGCGTTGTTCCCGCGCCTACAGGAGCGCGAGCGCCAGAAGGCGGGGACGATGTCGGGCGGCGAGCAGCAGATGCTCGCGATGGGCCGAGCGCTGATGGCGCAGCCGCGGCTGCTGATGCTCGACGAACCATCGATGGGGCTCGCACCGATCCTCGTCGAGCGGATCTACGAGACCGTCGCCGAGATCAATCGCCAGGGCACGACGATCCTGCTCGTGGAGCAGAACGCCAACTACGCGCTCGAGGTCTCCTCGCGTGCGTACGTGCTGGAGACCGGCAGCGTCTCGCTCGCCGACAGCTCCGACGCACTGCGCGACAATCCCGACGTGCAGCGAGCGTATCTGGGCGGATGATCGGCGCCGACGCCCTCTACCTGCTGTACGCGTGGCTGCTGAGCGCGATCGTCGCGTCGTACCTGTCCGAGCGCAAGGGCTACGGCGAGAAGGCGGGACTCGCCTGCGGCCTGCTGCTGTTCGTCATCGGGCCCGTGATCTGGCTCCTCTGGCCCGCGCGCCCCGACTCCAAGTGGAAGCGCCTGGGACCGATCGGGCGCCGCCGCGCCCGGCGCAAGGACCAGCGCGACGCCTGAGGTGCCGCAGACGCCGTCGGCCATTTCCCAGCTTCGCTGAAGAATGGCCGCCGTCGTCTGCCGCGCCCCGCCTCGCGCTCAGCGCAGCGCGGCGCGCAGCCCGGCGTCGAGATCCAGGTGCGCGAAGCGGTGGCCTAGCTTCAGCGCATGCACCGGTTTGGCGTTGACGCCGGTCGTGACGATCTCGGCCATGTCTCCGTAGAGGGCGCGCAGCGCTATGGCGGGCACCGGCAGGAGTGCGGGGCGATGCAGGGCCCGGCCGAGCGCCTTGCTGAGCTCGCGGTTGGTGACGGGGGTCGGCGCCGTTGCGTTGAAGGGGCCGTCGAAGCGCGCATCGTCAAGCGCGGCGAGGTAGAGCCCGACGACGTCGTCGAGGGTGATCCACGGGACGTACTGGCGCCCGCTGGCGATCGGGCCGCCGAGGCCGACCTGGAACGGTGGGAGCATCTTCTTCAGCGCGCCGCCATGGCGGTCCAGGATCACGCCGGTGCGCAGGATTACGACCCGCGCCCCGGCCGTGGCGGCTGCGAGGGCGGCTTGCTCCCAGCCGACGCAGAGCTCCGCGAGGAAGTCGCCCCCGGCGGGTGCCGACTCGTCGACCGGCTCGTCGCCGTGCGGGCCGTAGTAGCCGATCGCGGATGCGCTTACCAGCACCGCCGGCCGCGGGTCGGCGGTGCGCAGCCCGGCGACCAGGTTGGCTGTCCCGTGCAGGCGGCTGTCGCGGATCTCGCGCTTGGCGGCGTCGGTCCAGCGTCGCGCGACGCTCGCACCTGCCAGGTGCGCGATCGCGTCGGCGCCGGCGAGCGCGTCCGGCGGTGCAGGCTCGCGAGCCGGATCCCACGCCGCCGCCTGAACGCCCAGCGTCGCGGAGGCGCGGCGCGCGTCGCGCGACAGCGCGATCACCTCGTCGCCCCGCGCGCGCAGGCGCTCGACCAGCGCGCGGCCGATCAGCCCGGTCGCGCCCGTCACCACGACGCGCATGCCGGCCGCCTGACCCTTCAGTCGCCGTGCAGACTGGCCGCGTCGGTAGCGGCGAAGCCGAGCTCCTCGCCGGCTTGTGCGGCGCCCGAGCGACGCGCCTCCTCGGCGACCGCGCCGGCGACCGCGCTGGCGACGTCGCGATTGAAGACCGACGGGATGATGTAGTCCTCGCGCAGCTCGTCGTCGCCGACGATCGCGGCGATCGCGTGCGCGGCGGCGATCTTCATCTCCTCCGTGATCGCCACCGCGCGGACGTCGAGCGCGCCGCGGAAAATGCCCGGGAAGCAGAGCACGTTGTTGATCTGGTTTGGGTAATCAGACCGGCCCGTGGCGATCACGCGGACGTGGGCGGCGGCCTCCTCGGGCGAGACCTCGGGGACCGGGTTGGCCATCGCGAAGACGATTGCGTCGTCGGCCATCCGCGTCAGCGCCGACGCCGGGATCGCGCGCGCGCCCGACACTCCGATCACGAGGTCGACGCCGTCGATCACGTCCGCGGGTCCGCCGTCGCGGTGCTCGTGGTTGGTGTGCTCGGAGTACCAGCGCTTGATCGAGCTCATCGAGCCGTCGAGGTAGTCGGCGCGCGCGACGTGCAGCGCGCCACGCGAGTCGCAGCCAATGATCTCGCGCACGCCGGCTTCCAGCAGCATCCGCGTGACGGCGACGCCGGCGGCGCCGAGCCCGACGACGAGCACGCGCGTGCCCGTCAGTGCCCGCCCCGTCAGCTTCGTCGCGTTGAGCAGCGCGGCGAGCACGACGACGGCGGTGCCGTGCTGGTCGTCGTGGAAGACGGGGATGTCGAGTTGGGCCTTCAGACGTTCCTCGATCTCAAAGCAACGCGGCGCGGAGATGTCTTCGAGGTTCACCCCGCCGAACGCCGGCGAGATCAGCGTGACCGCCCGCACGATGTCGTCCGGGTCGTTGGAGTCGAGGCAGATCGGGAACGCATCGACGTCGGCGAACTCCTTGAACAACATCGCCTTGCCCTCCATCACCGGCATCGCCGCGCGCGGCCCGATGTTGCCGAGGCCGAGCACGGCGCTGCCGTCGGAGACGACCGCCACCATGTTGCGCTTGATCGTGTACTGAAATGCCTTGTCGGGCTCCTCGGCGATCGCCTGGCAGACGCGCGCGACGCCCGGCGTGTAGGCCATCGAGAGGTCGTCGCGCGTCTTCACGGGGTGCTTGTTGTGCATCTCGATCTTGCCGCCGACATGCACCAGGAACGTGCGGTCGGTTGTGTCGATGACGCGCGCTCCGTCGATCGCGTCGATCGCGGCGACTACCTGCGTACCGTGCTCGATGCCGCCGGTGTCCACGGTGATGTCGCGGATCGTGTGGCCGTCGGTCAGGGCGATCAGGTCGACGGAGCCGATCGTGCCGCCGGCGCGGCCGATCGCAGACGCCACCTTGCCGAGCATGCCGGGCTGATGGTCGATCTCGACGCGGATCGTGAGGCTGTACTGGGCGCTGGTTGTCTCCGGCATCGCGCGCGGACTCTATCTGCGCACTGTCGCGTGGAGTGGCGCGGGAAGCGGGGCACGAGGCTCACGCTGCGCTGCGAGCCTCATAGACTCGCAGCGATGGACGCCGAGCCCGCCGAGCTGTTCCTGATCGACGGCAACTCGCTCGTTTACCGCGCGTTCTTCGCCCTGCCCGAGGAGATCGCCACGTCGACGGGCTTTCCGACCAACGCGATCCTCGGCTTCGCGTCGATGCTCGTGAAGATGCTCGACGAGCACGGCTCCAAGCCGACGGTCGTCGTCTGGGACGCCGGCTCGTCGGGCCGCAAGCAGCTCTACGAGGAATACAAGGGCCACCGCCCGACGCAGCCCGACCTGCTGCGCCAGCAGTACCCCCACATGCGCCCGCTGGTCGCGGCGTTCGGCTATCGCAACGTCGACGTCGAGGGCTACGAGGCCGACGATGTGATCGCGACGCTCGCGCACCGCGCGCAGGAGGCGGGCGTGATGGTCACGATCGTGACGGGCGACCGCGATGCGCTGCAGCTCGTCGACGACTCGGTGCGCGTGATGGCGACGTCGCGCGGGATCACCGAGACCAAGCTGTACGACCGCGCGGCGGTCGTCGAGCGCTACGGCGTGCAGCCCGAACTGGTGCCCGACCTTGTCGGGCTGAAGGGGGACACGTCGGACAACATTCCCGGGATCGCCGGGATCGGCGAGAAGACCGCGGCGCAGCTGCTCGAGCGCTTCGGCACGCTCGAGCAGGTGCTCGAGCACGCGGAGGAGGTGTCGGGGCCCAAGCGCCGCCAGTCGCTGATCGACGGAGCCGATGTGGCGCTGCTGTCAAAGCGCCTGGCGACGGCCCAGCGCGATGTGCCGATCGATCTCGACCTGCTCAGCGAAGCCGCGCGGGAGCCCGATCGCTCTCGCCTGCGCGAGGTCTTCCGCGAGTTCGAGCTGCGCGAGCCGCTGCGCCGGCTGGAGGAGGCGCTGCGCGAGGACGGCGCGGTGCCGGCGGCCCGAGCGCAGACGCTGCTGCGCGCACGCGTCCGTAGCGCCGGGCTCGATCGAGTCGCCGGCTTCGGCTCGGGTCCGCTGGCGCTCGCCGTGCGCGCCCCCGAGCAGCCCGAGGACCAGCTGTTCGCCGAGAGCGAAGCGATGCGCTTCGGGGCATACGCCGGCGGTCCGGAGGCGCTCAGCGGAGAGATCGCCAGCGCAGCGGCGCTCGTCGACGCCGTCGCGCGCCGTCCCGTGATCGCGCACGACGCCAAGGCTCTTGGCGTGGTGCCGCCGGTGCTGGCGCACGACACGCTGGTCGGTGCATACCTGCTCGATCCGGCGCGGCGCGGCTTCCCGCTGGCGGAGCTGGCGGAGGACCGATCGATCGCCTGCGACCTTCCCGAGCATCCGGAGGCCGCCGATGCGGTCCTGATCCATGCGCTCGCCGGCGTGCAGCGCGAGCTGCTGCAAGAGCGCGGCCTGACGGAGCTCTTCGAGCGCGTCGAGCTACCGCTGGTCGTCGTGCTGCGCGCGATGGAGCGCGCCGGACTGCGGCTCGACACGGCGCGCCTGGCCGCGATCGCTGCGCGCGTCCGCGAGGATTTGGAGCAGCTGGAGCGCGAGATCTACCGGCTGGCCGGGACCGAGTTTCACATCGGCTCCCCGCAGCAGCTCGCCGAGGTCCTGTTCGAGCGGCTCGAGCTGTCGCGCAGGCGCCGCGGCAAGACCGGCTACTCGACCGACGCGCGCGTGCTCGCGGCAATCCGCGACGAGCACCCGATCATCCCCGAGATCGAGCGCTACCGGGAGCTGTCGAAGCTACAGCAGACGTACCTCGACGCACTGCCGTCGCTGATCGATCCCGCCGATGGTCGCCTGCACACCACCTTCCACCAAGCCGCGGCGGCCACCGGGCGGCTCTCGTCGACCAACCCCAACCTCCAGAACATCCCGATCCGAACGCCGCTCGGCCGCGAGATCCGCGGCTGCTTCGTTGCGGACCCCGGCAACGTCCTGATCTCGGCCGACTACTCCCAGGTCGAACTGCGGATCCTCGCGCACGTCGCCCGCGAGCCGGTGCTCGAGCAGATCTTCGCCAGCGGCGAGGACGTGCACACGGCGACCGCGGCTGAGATCTTCGGCCTCGACCCGGGCAAGCTCGACCCCGGCATCCGCTCGAAGGCGAAGATGGTCAACTACGGGATCGTCTACGGCTTGAGCGCGTTCGGCCTCGCCGATCGTCTGCAGATCCCGCAGGAGGAAGCCGGTGAGTTCATCGAGCGCTACCTCGATCGCTTCCCTGCGGTGCGCCGCTACATCGCCGAGACGATCGCGACGGCAACGGAGCAGGGTTACGTCGCGACGCTGCTCGGGCGCCGCCGCATGATCCCGGAGCTGAAGGCGCGCCAGCGCCAGGTGCGCCAGCTCGGCGAGCGGCTCGCCGTCAACATGCCGATCCAGGGGTCGGCTGCCGACATCATCAAGCTGGCGATGGTCCGCTGCCACGACGCGCTCGACTGCGCAGATCTCCGTACCCGGCTGATCCTGCAGATCCACGACGAGCTGCTGTTCGAGGCGCCGCTCGCCGAGATCGACCAGGTGCGCGAGATCGTCCGCGCCGAGATGGAGGGCGCCTTCCCGCTCGTGCCGCCGCTCGCGGTCGACATCGGCACCGGGCCGAGCTGGATGGAGGCGAAGGCCTGAGCTGAGCGCACCCCGTTCGTCCACTGACGAACTGTCGGGTTTTACCTCCGGGGGCCGGACGCCAGACCAGACAGTTCGGCAGGGGCGCGGGCGGGGGCGGTCAGCGTCGGCGTTTCGCCCGCGACGATGCGAGGGTGACAGATCTCCAGGTAGTGACCGAAGGCCCAGTCGAGCACGCCCCGCGCGCGCATCGAGCGCAGGCCTGCGCCGAGCAGGCGCGGGGGCAGGCGGGGAATCAGGTTCTGGACGCGCAGCATCCAGGTGAAGTGCCACAGGTGCGCGGCGTGGAAGCCCGCGTAGCGCGCGAGCGCCGCGTTGCGCGTGGCGCGACCCTCGACGATGGCGCGCAGCTCGCGGCCGAGCGCGACCCCGAAGTACAGCGCCGGACGGATCCCCTCGGCCGTCAGCGGCAAGCAGTGGCCGGCCGAGTCGCCGACGAAACCGACGCCGTCCTGGACCGGGGGTCGCAGCTTGTGCGGGATCCAATTGCCCTGGTAGCGCACGGCGTCCGCGTCGAGGTCGGACGCGAGTTGCACCGTCGGCTCACGCACGTGGTCGCGCGGGTCAAACGAGCCGATGCCGATCCTCAGCTCGCCGTCGGCCGGAAAGCTCCAGCCGTAGCCCGCGCGGATGTAGCTGCGGTCGATCCAGATCTCCAGGTCGTCACCGGTGCCGCCGGGGTGGACCTCGAGTCCACGCGAGAGGAAAGCTTCCGGGGGCTGGACGTTTGCGCCCGCGCCGAGCACGCGGCGCCAGCCGAGCGCGTCGACGATCAGCGGCGCGCGCAGCTCGCCGCGGTCGGTGACCACGGTCTCGCCCGCGCGCCCGGTGACGGTCGCGGTCTCGAATTCGGCGTCACCCTGGGCGTAGAGGTCCTCGCATAGCGTCCGGTAGTCGAACGTGGAGAACGACCACGGCAGCGGGTAGCGAACGTCGGCGTGCGGCGTGTGCACGACAAGCTCGTCGAACGTCTGGCGCAGCGAGCGCCGCAAGTCGAGCGCGTCCAGCCAGCTGGTCGGGATCCCGCACGCCGACGTCTGACGCTCGCCGACGTCGTAGCGATCGAGCACGAGCACGCGCGCGCCGGATCCGCGCAACTCGCGCGCGACGGCGAGCCCGCCGAAGCTGGCGCCGCAGATCAGCACGTCGGCGTCGCCGCTCAACGGTGTCCGAGCGGCGCCGCGTTTGGTCGCTCGCAGCGGCATCGCGTGGCCACTATAGGTCCGTGCTGGGGCCCGTCCGGGGCGGGATGCTCCGCTAACCTAGGCGCGAATGGCCACGACCACGATCGAGACCCCGCCGGAGGCGCGCGTCGTCGAGGGCTCCGACGGGCTGCTGCTCGAGCTCGACGGACGCATCATCCCCAACTACGACGCGACGATGCGCGGCGTCGAGGAGGGCGAGGTGATCAGCGGCCACGTGGTCCGGATCGACCACGACGAGGTGCTGGTCGACGTCGGCTACAAGAGCGAGGGCGTGATCCCCGCCAACGAGTTGTCGATCCGCAAGTCGGTCGATCCGCGCGAGGAGGTCGAGCTCGGCGAAGAGGTCGACGCGCTCGTACTCACGAAGGAGGACCAGGACGGCCGCCTGATTCTGTCCAAGAAGAAGGCGCGCTTCGAGAAGGCATGGCGCCGGATCGAGCAGGCAGCCGAGTCGCATGAGCCGGTGATCGGACAGGTCATCGAGGTCGTCAAGGGTGGGCTGATCATCGATCTCGGCGTGCGTGGCTTCCTACCCGCGTCGCTCGTCGACATCCGGCGCGTGCCACACCTCGACGAGTACCTCGGCCAGGAAATCGAGTGCAAGGTGATCGAGCTCAACCGCTCGCGCAACAACGTCGTGCTGTCGCGCCGCGCGGTGCTCGAGGAGGAGCGCAAGGAGCAGCGCCAGGCGATCCTCGAACGGCTGCAGCCGGGCCTCGTGGTCGAGGGCACGATCTCCAACATCGTCGACTTCGGCGCGTTCGTCGACCTCGACGGGATCGACGGTCTGATTCACATCTCCGAGCTCTCGTGGTCGCACGTAAACCATCCGTCAGAGATCCTCGAGATCGGTCAGCCGGTGCAGGTCAAGGTGCTCGCGATCGAGCGCGACCGCCAGCGCATCTCGCTCGGGCTCAAACAGACCCAGGAAGACCCCTGGCAGCGCGTCGTCGACCACTACAACGTCGGCGACGAGCTCGAGGGCAAGGTAACCAAGGTCGTCACCTTCGGCGCGTTCGTCGAGATCCTCGACGGCGTCGAGGGACTCGTGCACATCTCCGAGCTCGCCGCCCAGCATGTCGACAATCCCCGGGAGATCGTCCAGCCCGGCGATCCCGTGCGGGTCAAGATTCTCGAGATCGACTCCGAGCGGCGGCGGCTGTCGCTGTCGATCAAGCGCGTCATCGACCAGATCCTGCCGCGCCGCGACCCAGGCGAACTCGAGGCGGGTGCGCTCGACGACGTGCCCGAGCTGGGGCTCTCCGAGGAGGTGTTCGCCGGCGAGTCTGAGGCGGCTGCGGAGCCTGAGGCGGCTGCGGAGTCCGAGGCGGCTGCGGCGCCTGAGGCCGCATCGGAGCCCGAGGCGGCCGCGGAGCCTGAGGCCGCATCGGAGCCCGAAGCGGACGCGGAGCCCGAAGCGGCTGCGGAGCCTGAGGCGGCTGCGGAGCCTGAGGCGGCTGCGGAGCCTGAGGCGGCTGCGGAGCCTGAGGCGGCTGCCGAGCCCGAGG
>Ga0182024_10023455_pt1 | contig 11045 bp, 8 predicted proteins | sample P32metaG_FD_120480 | JGI IMG/M metagenome (GOLD analysis project Ga0182024, IMG submission 120480) | Permafrost microbial communities from Stordalen Mire, Sweden - P3-2 metaG (Illumina Assembly) | ecosystem: Environmental > Terrestrial > Soil > Wetlands > Permafrost | place: Sweden: Stordalen... | reverse complement strand
GCGTACTCATGCAGCCCCCAGGCCGGAGGGAGCGACTCATGGAACGAAGAGCGTCGCCCACTTGCCTTGACGTCGCAGTTCCAGCCGCCGTCCGGCCACTGCCAGGCGATCAGAGAGGCGGCGAGTCGTGCCACTCTCTCGTCACCTGCCAGCCCCAGGCGACAACAGACTGCCAGAGCGTTGCCCTCCTGAGATGCGCATCGCCGGGCGAGCCCGTCGATGATGGGCACCTTGCGAATGCGCTCGGGATTGGCCAGCCAGCCGAGGACCTGCTCTGTAGCCATGCGTGCCCGCTCCGCCTGCGAGCCAACTGCCAACTCGACGAGGGAAACGAGGCGCCAGTGAGCGCCGGACCAATTGCGATAGGCGCCTTCCCCGAAACCGAACTCGGCACCGGGCTGGCTGCGCCATCCTGAGCCAGGGCGGAACTCCTCGGGTCGTGGACCGCTGAGCAGAGCGGCCACCTTGGGTCCGGACAGGATCGCGAGCGCGTCCTCGCGGCCTTCCTCATCGAGAAGATCCCGCCGAGTCAGGTAGCGGATGGCGGGCTCCTCGGACCGAAGGAGGAATTGGACCGCCCGCTCCCAGTCCTTCGCTGCAGCCTGGATCACGCTCCGATTCTCCCACGCACGATTCAGGCACCCACGGCCCCGTCGATCCCCTCACGCAGGAGATCGGCATGCCCATCGTCTTCCATGCCGGCGCTCACACGCACCTCGGCGGTGACCCCGATTGCCCTAAGGAGCTCAGGGCGAGATTCGATGGAAGGCATGGTTCGTGCCGATCGGAACGAAGCCAATCTCTGCGTAGAGGTGCTTCGGCCAGTCGTTATCGTCGGCGATGATGAAGATCAGATCGTGCTCGGCTGACCGCGCCAGGTCAGTCGCGTACGTGACGAGCGTGCGAGCGTAACCACGTCCGCGTGCCTCCGGCACGGTATAGACATCCTCCACCCACGCAGTGGTTCCATCGACGCGCAGCTTGGTGATCGCCGCCGGACCGCCGCCATTGTCCAGGATTCCGAAGCACCGTTCGTTCCACAATCTCCCTTCGCGCCGGTTGTACTCCTCCACCTGGTCGAGGCCTTCGGTCCTCTCAGGGTGCTCCTCGGTCATCCAGCGCGCCATCAGTTCCAGCATCTGCTCTTCGCTCAACTCGATCACCGACCGAGTATCGACCTCGCGATCTGACCTCTCCGCCAATGCCATGACGACCTCCCGGTCGACGTTCCAGCCAGCAGCGGCAAACGCCTGCTCGAGTGAGCGGCCCGTCGCGTCATCCACGACGACGACATGACGGTAGGGACGGTCAGCCTGGTGCTCCTCCGCCAGGGCGACGGCATCGGCGAACGCGATCGGCTTGGTGATGCGCAGCTGGTTCAGTGTCCAGACAAGGGGGAGGGAATGGGTTCGCACGATCCAGCCTTGTCCGATAGGTCGCATCTCGTCGGCCAAGGACCTCAGGGTCCGATGAAGATGCTCCAAGACGCGGTTGAGCAAGTCATTGGTGTCATCGGGAAGCCCTGAAGAGCGCGTCATGGTCTGCGTAACCTGAGTCTGAGGAGTACCGACCATAACGTTCTATCCCGAGCGCCCTCGGCACGCTCGTTCGAAGGAGCCGGGCGCCCGGAAACGACGAGCACGCGCTCTCCCTTGCCCGCACGCCGGCCGAGCCCTGTGAGGGCCGGTCAGCCGAAGCGACCGGGGCTCGCGGTGACGTAATGTCCGGAGCCATGCCTCCTGCACCCGTCGATCCCTTCGCGGCGGCACTCGACGTGGCAGCGGCCGTCCGGGCCGGTTCGCTTTCGGCTACCGAGGTCACGGAGGCGGCGCTCGCGCGCATCGCCGAACTGGACCCGCTGCTCGGTGCGTTCACCGTCGTGTTGGGAGAGCGCGCCCTCGCCGAGGCACAGGCCGTCGATCGGCGCCGTTCCGTGGACACCGAACTACCGCTTGCAGGTGTGCCGGTGGCCGTCAAAGATCATGTCTGGCTCGCTGGGGCACCCGCCACGAACGGATCCCGCATTCTGGCGGACTTTATTCCGAGCGAAGACTGCGTGGCGGTTCAGCGGCTCACGCAGGCCGGTGCTGTCATCGTCGGCAAGACGAACAACCCAGAGTTCTGCTACCGCGGCGACACCGACTCACCCCTCTGGGGTCTCACCCGCAACCCGTTCGACCTCGAGAGGACACCCGGGGGCTCATCGGGCGGATCGGGTGTCGCCGTCGCGACCGGTATGGCGGCCCTCGCCGTGGGGACAGACGGAGGAGGATCGATCCGCGGGCCGTCGGCCTTCTGCGGGATCGCCGGTCACAAGCCGACGTACGGGGTTGTGCCGACTCGGCCGGGGTTTCGTGGGTGGCCGACACTGTCGGTCCACGGCCCGATGGGGCGCAGTGTCACTGACGTCGCCGTCATGTTCGCCACCATGGCCGGCCCTCATCCCGCCGATCCGGCCGTCGTCCCCTTCGACACCGCCGCACTGGGGTCCGTTGGCGCTGAACGCGACGACCTAACCGGGTTGCGGGTGGCGGTCAGCGCCGACTTCGGCTTCGCCACCGTCGACCCGGGCGTCCTGTCGGGTTTCTATGAGGCCTTGAAGGTGCTGGAGGGACTCGGATGCGAACTGACCGAAGCACATCCACCGCCGAAGGAGGATGCGGTCGCCTTGTGGCGGTTGATCGCCGCATGCGAGGGCTACGCGTCGGAAGGACCGCTGCTCGCCCGTGAGGCTGAGATGACCAGCTACAGCGCGAGGTCGATCCGGGCGGGCGAGCGCGTCACGGCCGGCGAGTACCTCGACGCCCAGTGGCGACGCGAGCAGCTCTCGAGGGCTTGGGGTGCCTTCTTCGAGGACTTCGACGTGATCGTTTCACCGGGGCAACAGGTTCTTCCCTTCCCGGTGACGCTGTCTGACGACGAGGCCGACGACGAGTCGAGTTGGGGGATGGACTCGATCGCCAACCTGACCGGCCAGCCGGTCGCCTCGGTGCCATCCGGCCTGGCCGAGGGCGGCCTGCCAGTCGGCGTCCAGTTCATGGGTCGCCGGTTCGCCGATGCTCGAGTGTTGACGACGGCGGCTGTGTTCGAGCGCCACGTTGGACGCCCGGTGCCGCCGGCGCCATTCGGGCCGCTCGACAGGCAGACGAGCACCATGCTCGAGCCCTCGAGGGGCGGCCGATAGGCGGTGCCATGGTCCGCCCGTTGTACTGGTAGGCAACTGGTAGCTCAGTCTGGCGACGAGGACCTCCAGACCTGACCGTCGCCGAGGTAGGGCTGGTGGAAGTGCGTCGCTGCGCGTAAGCCGGACGTCAGATCAAGTTCTGTCAGTCTGCCTTGACATCTCTCTCTATGTCAGTTTATACTGACACTCATGGTGCACGAAGAAACCCCCACAAGCGCCTCAGACGATTCGTCCGTCGGGTTACGTGCGGTGTTGGCTCTTCGCCGCTTGGCTGAGCGTGTCGAAGCCGAGCAGGTGGCGAGAGCCAGGGCGAAGGGATGGTCGTGGCAGCAGATCGCTGAAGGACTGGGGATGACGCGCCAGTCCGTCCACGCCAAATACGGAGGAGCGCTGTGATGATCAAGAGACTGGTGGAGCAGCACCTCTCGAAGGCGAAGGACCAACGCTTCGGGGCTGAGTACAGTTTCGGCGCCACGTACTTCGACGCGCGGGACGAAGCGATCCGGCGTGGGGATCGCACCGTCGGCACCGAGCACATCGTCCTGGCGTTGCTCGTCGACCCGGCCTCGCCGGCGGCGAAGTCGCTGGGATGTGACCTCGAGTCGGCCCGGCGCGCGCTGGATGTGCTCGACGGGGAGGCCCTTTCGGCGATCGGCGTCGAGCCCGGGATCACCGCCGGGCCGGTTGCGGTGCGGACGCGTGGGAGGCTGCGGCTCAGGCCTGCCGCCAAGGCGATCTTCACGGGCATCCCCGACGCCCGCAGGAACCGCAGGGCAGGTCTTGGCAAGGTGCTCGACGCGCTCCTCGATCTACGACCCCCGGATCCGGCGGCCGATCTCCTCGCCTCGCTGGGTGTGGACGCGCCGGTGACACGAACGCGCTTCGCTGAGCTCGAACGAGATGCTCGGCCCTGATGCTCAGCCTGCGGCAGCCACCGATCCTGTCTCCAGCGGCGCCTGACCGTGAGTCCGTCTCGTAAAGATGACGGCGGCGACTCGCACGACAGCGGCACCGAGCAACACGGTTGCGAACCGACCGAAGTCAGACCACGTGCCGCCTTGTTGCATCCCGAAGCGATGACCCCACCACAGCACAGCCACCACGAGCGGCGTGACGACGATGAGCTCTGTGAGGTGGAACCGCCGCGGCCGCCGTTGTCGCCTCGCCCACATCAGGACTGCTGCCGCCCAAAGCCCGATCAGCGCACCGAGCGCCGTCCAGGTGACACCCGCCACCAGCAACGGGTGATAGAAGCAGGAGGCGGAATTTGCCGGACAGGAGTGGCCGAGCAAGACAGGCTGCCAGATGCGGGTCGCGTAGACATCGCCCAGCCAGCCGAACACGACCGGCAGCACCACGAGGCCCAGCCACGACAGCTTGCGCAGCACGCCGAGATTGTCCCACGCCGAGACAGGCACCAGGCGGCCGGCGCCGGAGGTAGCGTGACGGCATGGTTGTGCAGAGAACCGCAGCCATTCGCCGCGCATACTTCGACCAGTTCACGACGCGTGGCCACGTGCTCATCCCTCGTGCGAGCCTTGTGCCCCACGAGGATCCGACCACGCTGTTCACGGGTTCGGGCATGCAGCCGCTCATCCCGTACCTGCTCGGCACCCCCCATCCCGCCGGCGACCGTCTCGTCGACTCCCAGGCATGCTTTCGTGCCGAGGACATCGACGAGGTGGGCGACACCCGCCACACGACGTTCTTCGAGATGCTCGGCAACTGGAGCTTGGGCTCGTACTTCAAGGCCGAGCAGCTGCCGTGGTTCTTCGAGTTCCTGACCGGCACGCTCGGGCTCGACCCGGCGCGGATGTTCGTCACCGTCTTCTCCGGCGCGCCCCGGTGGGGCATTCCCCGCGACGACGAGTCGGCGGCGATCTGGGCCGAGCTGTTCACGGCGGCCGGCCTTGCGCCGACCACACGCGAGCTCGAGACCTCCGAGAACGCTTCGGTGCTGGGCGGTGGCGACGCCCGCATCACGTTCTACGACGAGACCAAATGCTGGTGGAGCCGGTCGCCGTCGCCGGAAGCGATGCCCGTGGGCGAGCCGGGAGGGCCCGACTCGGAGGTCTTCTACCTGTTCGATCAGGTCCCTCACGATCCGGCATTCGGCGCGCAATGTCACCCACATTGCGATTGCGGCCGCTACATCGAGCTCGGCAACTCCGTGTTCATGGAGTACCGACGGACAGAGGACGGCTTCGAAGAGCTTCCCCAGCGCAACGTCGACTTCGGTGGTGGACTCGAGCGACTGGCGATGGCGACGCTCGATTCGCCCGACGTCTTCCGCATCGACTTGCTCTGGCCACTTGTCGAGAGCGTCGGCCGGCTCGCCGGAGTGGAATACGAGGAGCAGCAGGGGCCGCTCAGGATCATCGCCGACCACGCCCGTGCGCTGGTGTTCCTGGCGGCAGATGGCATCGCGCCTTCCAACACAGCCCAGGGCTACGTCATGCGTCGCTTCGCCCGCCGGACGCTGCGCCAGGGCCATGCTCTCGGGATCACCGCGGACGTGCTCGGTCCGCTCGTCGCACCGGTCGTCGCCGCCTACGGTGACGCTTACCCCGAGCTCGGCGAGCGCGAGAAGGAGATAACGGAGGTCCTGGAGCGGGAGGAGACGTTGTTTCGGCGCACGCTGTCGCGTGGCGTGCGCGAATTCCCCAAGGTCGCCGGCTCGACCCTCACCGGAGATGCCGTCTTCACACTGTTCGACACCTACGGTTTCCCCCCAGAGCTCAGTCTGGAGGAAGCCGACTCGTCGGGCACGCCCATCGAAGCGAGCTGGAGGCAGCGCTACGAGGACCTGATGGCCGAGCAGCGCGAACGGTCAAAGACGAGCGCCCAGGGCATGTTCAAAGGGGGCCTTGCAGACCAGTCCGAGGCCACGACAGCGCTGCACACTGCCACCCACCTGCTTTACAAGGCATTGCGGCTCGTCCTCGGCGAGCACGTCGTGCAACGAGGGAGCAACGTCACGGCCGAGCGGCTGCGCTTCGACTTTTCCCATCATGCGAAGATGACCCCCGCCGAGCGCGACGAGGTGGAGCGGATCGTCAACGATGCGATCGCCCGCGACTGGCCGATGGGCTTTCGCGAGATCCCGACCGTGCAGGCGTTCGCCGAGGGGGCGCTCGGCGCCTTCGGCGACAAGTACGGCGAGACCGTGAAGGTGTACACGGCAGGCGATCCGCTGGGCGAGTGGTACAGCATGGAGATCTGCGGTGGCCCGCACGTGGAACGGACGGGCGTTCTCGGGCGGTTCCGCATCCTGAAGGAGGAGTCCTCCAGCGCGGGGGTGCGGCGCATCCGGGCCGTCGTCGAAGACGCGGCGTAACACACGCCCTCTCGGGTGCCGATCCCGTACCCAGGTCGAGTTGCTGGGAGGCGGCGGTACCGACATGGGCGAGGGGATCGCCCAGGCGGCGGCGCTCAGGCCTGGTGCCAGGCCGATGACCGAACAGGCTTGCGTCTCCCGCAGGGGAGACCTCTAGCGTTGTCGAGGTGCCGGACGACCTGATCAGCATCGGGCAGATGTCACGCCGTTCCGGACTGACGGTGAAGGCACTGCGTTACTACTACCGTGTCGACCTGCTCAGGCCGGCGGCGATCGATGATGCGACGGGCTTTCGTTACTACTCGCCCGATCAGACCTCGACCGCACGTGTCGTCGGCCGTTTGCGCTCGATAGATGTGCCGCTCGACGACATCCGCAGGTGCCTCGAATCGCCGGACCGGGCGGCTGTGTTGGAGGAGGTCCTCCGCGCGCACCAGGTCCGGCTCGAGGCTCGGGCGACGCGCATCGCCGGCCATCTGCACGAGCTCATGCACTTTCTCACCAACGGATTGGAGACCACCATGACCAACGTCCCAGCTGCCGACAGGTTGCTGTCCGACGACGAGGAGCGCAAGCTCGGGATCGCCTACTTCAACTCGGTCTGGGGCCTCATCGAGAAAGAGGACCGCACGACCGAGGACGACGACCTCATGCTGCACATGGCCCACAGCTCCCGCTACCACTGGGGCCAGGTCGGCAAGCCTGAGCACTTCGCGCGCGGCGAGTGGCAAGTCTCGAGGGTGTACGCAGTGCTGCACCGCTCCGAGCCGTGCCTGCACCACGCCCAGCGCGTGCTCGACATCTGCCTTGCGAACGGGATCGCGGACTGGGACATCGCCTTCGCCTACGAGGCGCTCGCCCGCGGTCATGCGGTCGCCGGCGACGCCGAAGCGGCCCGGGCCATGACCGAACGGGCGCTCGAGGCGGTCGAGAACATCGCGGACGACGAAGACCGCAAGCTCGTCTTGGCCGACCTCGAATCGATTCCCGGTCAGAAGCGCTTCTGGTAGCCCAGGCGGCCCCGGTCTCGCCATCGGGGTGGTCAGATCTGGCCTCTCGCCCGGACATGGCGGGACCTTTGCGGGCAGAGCAGGTGCACTTGACGCCGGACGACCCAGCGGTCTAGGCATGCGCCGGCCGCGTGGACACCGTTGTGCGGCAGGCGGTATCAGAGCTCGCTCCCTAGGAGGTCCCGTCCCCATGAAGCGTTCCCTCGGTGGTCGCAACGGGCAGCCACATGGCACCCCCGAGGCCCGTGCGGTGCCACCGCGTCCCGCACGTCCTCGATGGCGACGTATGGCCATGCTCTCGGCCCTTGCCCTCACGAGCGCCACCCTCGTCTCGGGCACCGCCGCGGGCGCCGGAGCGCAGAGCCATCGGACCCTCACGCCGCTTGCGAGCCCGGCGGCTACCGCCTACGTGTACGCCAACCAGCCGACCAAACGCTCGTACACGCCAGAAGCGGACTACCGGTTCAACAGTTCGGGCCAGAGCATCCGGATCACTCGACCGGGTGCCGGCCAATACAAGATCGAGTTCTTCGGTCTCGGCCCCGAGGCCAATCAAGGAACCGTTGACGTGACCGCTGAGGGTGAAGAAAACCCGGCAATATGCTCGGTAGTAAGTTGGTCCGCCTCAGGGAGCAATCTCGACGTATTCGTCGACTGCTACAGGGTCACCGGCCAGCGTCTCAACACCTTCTTCATGGCCGCCTTCACATCCGGTGGCGCTACGACCGGCACCGTGGACTACGTCTGGGCCGATAACGACCTGGCCAGGTCCTACACGCCGACTGCGGCCTATCAGTTCAACTCCTCAGGCGGTACGAACACGATCACCCATACGACCAAAGGTGAGTACACCGTGAAGCTGCCGGGGCCCGACGTCACCGACGGGACCGTCAAGGTCACGGCCTTCGGAGGGAATACAGACTCGTGCCAGGTTGTCGAATGGCTCGATGTCTCGTCGGGCCAGGACGTGTATGTCGATTGCTTCAACACCGCTGGTTCCCTCGTCAATCACCAGTTCACGATGACGTTCGCCGCTTCCGACGATCTCCTCGGGGATGGCGGCGCGAACGGGTACGCATGGGGAAACGACCCGACGTCCAGTTCCTACACGCCTGACTCGGCCTACCAGTATGACTGGGTCGGCACCACCGCTACGGTGACGAGCTTCGGTACGGGCGAGTACATCCTCTCGTTCCCGAGCGCCAGTTTGGGAGATACCGGTGACGAGCAAGCCACTGCCTATGGCTCCTCCGACGCGCACTGCATCGTCGACGGCCCGGCGGGCGTCTCCGGCGGTAGCCAGGGTGCGGACGTGTTCTGTTTCGACAACAGTGGCAACCCGGTTGACGCCTATTACACCGTGCAATGGATGGTGAACTAGGCGCGGGCATTCGGTGCGTCGCGTCGATCTGACAGCCCGCTACAAGGAGGAGCACGTGCGCCCGATCACCAGCTATCTCGACTACTCCAACCGGGACGACGTCCTGAGCGGCGGCGTCCGGATGATCCCGGTGAACACTCCGGCGGGCAGCTACCAGGTGTGGACGAAACGCGTCGGCAACGCCCCCGACCTCGGGCTGCTGCTGCTGCACGGCGGGCCCGGGGCGACCCATGAGTACCTCGAGGCGTTCGACAGCTACCTGCCGGCCGCCGGCATCGAGTACTACTACTACGACCAGCTCGGCTCCGGTCACAGCGACCAGCCCGAGGAGCCGAGCCTGTGGGAGCTGGAGCGCTTCGTCGACGAGGTTGAGCAGGTGCGGCTCGCCCTCGGGCTGGACCGGGACAACTTCGTCCTCTTCGGCCAGTCCTGGGGTGGCATCCTCGCCATCGAGTACGCCCTTCAGCACCAGCAGCATCTGCGCGGGCTCGTCATCTCCAACATGGTGTCCAGCGTCCCGGCCTACAACACCTATGCCGAGCAGGTGCTGATGCCGGACATGGACCAGGCGGCGCTCGCCGAGATCAAGTCGCTCGAGGCGAGTGGCGATATCGAGAACCCGCGCTACATGGAGCTATTGCACGAGCAGCACTACGTCCACCACATCCTGCGCATGCCCATCGGGGACTGGCCCGAGCCGGCCCGACGCGGCTTCGACCACATCAACCCGGCGATCTACGTGAAGATGCAAGGGCCGAGCGAGCTGGGGATGAGCGCCGACGCGACGCTCGCCAAGTGGGACCGGACCGGCGACCTCGCCGCCATCGAGGTGCCGACTCTCGTCATCGGCGCCCGCCACGACACGATGGACCCGGCCTACATGGAGATGATGGCCGGCCGCCTGCCCCGCGGCCGCTACCTGTACTGTCCGAACGGCAGCCACATGGCGATGTACGACGACCAGGAGACGTACTTCACCGGTCTCGTCGAGTTTCTGCACGGCCTCGACGACTGAGGCGGGCACTCACGGCTGGCCGGCCTTTGCGGCGGTAGCGAGGATCACCGACGTTCGTGGCGCGGCGGCCGCGGCTCGTTCCCATCGCCTGTCGAGGGGCCCAACCCACGGGCTAGCGTCGTGCGGCGAAACGTCCGCAGCAACAAAGGGGGTTCTCCGGTGGCTGATCGGCTTCGGTTCGGCATTTTCATGGCGCCGTTCCATCCCGCTGGGGAGAACCCGACCTTGGCCCTCGAGCGAGACCTGGACTTGATCGGGCACCTGGACCGCCTCGGCTGGGACGAGGCGTGGATCGGCGAGCACCACTCGGCCGGCAGCGAGATCATCGCCTCGCCCGAGATCTTCATTGCCGCCGCCGCCCAGCGCACCCGGCACATCAAGCTCGGCACCGGCGTCGTGAGCGTCAGCTACCACAACCCGCTGTGGGTCGCCGAGCGCGCTGTGCTGCTCGACCACTTGACCCGCGGCCGGTTCATGCTCGGACTCGGTCCGGGTTCCTTGCCCACCGACGCCGCAATGATCGGGCTCGACCAGAGCCAGACCCGAGAGCTGCTCGCTCAGGGTGTCGACGTCATCATGCATCTGCTGACGAGCGACGAACCGCTCACCTTCCGCAACGAGCGTTGGGACCTACGCGACGCCCGGCTCCACCTCCGGCCGTACTCCAACCCGCTCTTCGAGGTCTCGGTCGCTGCAGTCGCGTCGCCTGCCGGGCCCCAGATCGCCGGCAAGCACGGCATCGGGCTGCTCTCGATCGGCGCCACGCAGGCGGCTGGCTTCGACGTCCTTGCCTTGCACTGGGATGTGGTGGAAGAGCGGGCGGCGCACTTCGGCACGACCGTCGATCGGGCCGACTGGCGTCTCGTCGGGCTCATGCACATCGCCCAGACTCGCGAGCAGGCCTACCGCGACGTCGAGTACGGCATCGAGCAGTGGTTCGAGTACTTCCAGGCCGTGGCGGCGTTTCCCCAGATGGCCGTGGGTGGGGGCAACATCCGCGAGATGATCGACTTCGTAAATGACACCGGGCTGGGATCGATCGGCACGGTGGACGACGCCATCGCCCAGATCGGGCGCCTGATGAAACAGTCGAATGGCGGCTTCGGCTGCTACATGCT
>Ga0182024_10023454_pt1 | contig 11045 bp, 4 predicted proteins | sample P32metaG_FD_120480 | JGI IMG/M metagenome (GOLD analysis project Ga0182024, IMG submission 120480) | Permafrost microbial communities from Stordalen Mire, Sweden - P3-2 metaG (Illumina Assembly) | ecosystem: Environmental > Terrestrial > Soil > Wetlands > Permafrost | place: Sweden: Stordalen... | reverse complement strand
GACCTCGCCCGCCCCGGCCACGTCTTTCCCCTGCGCGCGCGCCGCGGCGGAGTGTTGGTGCGCGCCGGCCAGACCGAGGCTTCGGTCGATCTCGCGCGGCTCGCAGGGCTCATCCCAGCCGGCGTCATCTGCGAAATCATGAACGAGGACGGCACCATGGCGCGCGTGCCTGACCTCGCCCGCTTCTGCGCCGAGCACAATCTCAAGATGCTCACCGTCGCCTCGCTCATCCGCTACCGTCTGCAGAACGAGCGCTACATCCACCGCGTCGCTGAGTCGGTACTGCCCACACGCTATGGCGACTTCCGCATGATCGCCTACGAGAGCGAGGTCGACGGCGCGGAATCGCACGTCGCCCTGGTCTATGGCAAAGAGGCCTCGGGCGAGGACGCGACAGCGCAATCGCAGTCCGGCTCGCAGCCCGCGGACGACGCTCCGATGCTGGTCAGCGTGCACACTCACTGCCTGGCGGGCGACGTCTTCGGAGCAACATTGTGCGACTGCCACGCGCTGGTGGACACCTCGCTGCGCATGATCGCCGAGGCCGGGCGCGGCGCGCTCATTTATCTGCACAACGGACGCCGCGGCTTCGGCATCGACCGGACAAACGCCCTGCCTGAGGCGCGCAGCACAAGTGCGGCTCCTGCCCCGCAAACCGCCGCACCGCACCGCCTCATCCTGCATCGCGACGCCAACCGCGAGCCGCGCTCCGCAGAAGCATGCGACGAGCGCAGCCAGCGCGCACAGCGCACCCTGCGCCAGGTCGGTCTGGGCGGTCAGATCCTTTCCGACCTCGGCATCCGCCGCATCCGCCTGCTCTCCAACACGCCTACCCACGTTCCCGCGCTGCAGGGCTTCGGCATCGAGATCGTCGAGCAGGTCAGCATTCCACTGGAGCGCACAGCCGCCTCCGCTACTGCACGGTAAGGTTGAGCGTCACCGTCTGCGTAATCTGGGTGACTCCACTTGTCCCGCTGGCCGTCACCTGGTACTGATAGCTGCCCGCCGGTGTGTAGCGCAGAGTGGACGGGCCGGTCGTATTCGCACCCGCGCCTCCTCCGCCGCAGCCGCTCGCTGAGAACAGCGCGATGGCCGCAACCACCGCCCACGCGGCCGGCCCTACCTGCCGCCATGCGCGGTGCCGCGAGGTGCGCGCCTTCCAGGTGAATATAAGGGTAGGGAAGAGCAGGGCAAGCGCGGTCGAACCGAGGCCGCGCACCGTGCCGGGCGCGATGGGCTCGCGCGAGTTGGCCGCGATTGAGGTGACGGTATTGATCGTCGCGGCCGCGCTCTGCGCGCCGGCAATCAGCATCACGCTCGACGGCAGCAGCGAGCAGGTCGCATACTGCGCCGGTGTCACCGGCGTGCAGTTCAGCACCACCGTGCCATTGAAGCCATTGGTTGGCGTCACAGCCAGGGTATAACTCGCCGGCGATCCGCTGGCAACCGTCGCGGAGGCCGAACTCCCACCGTTCACCATCAAGGTAAAGCTGCCGTTGGCGGCGCCTGTGCCGCTCAGCGGAATCGATGCCGGCGAACCAGGATCGGAGCTGGTGACCGTCAGTATTCCAGTGTGCGCTCCCGCCGCCGTTGGCGTGAAGTTGATTGTTACCGAGCAGCTCGCGCCGCCGGCCAGGGTCGTCGAACTGCAGGGTGCAGCGATCGAATAGTCGCCGCTGATCGTCAGCGCAATGTTGGTGATCGCCGCGGTTCCGGTGTTGAGCAGCGTCAGCGAAAGGCTTGCCGTGGCGCCGATGCTGACCGAACCAAAGCTGAGGCCGCCCGGATTAATCTGCAGCTGCGACTGCGCGCCGGTGCCGGTGAGCGAGGCCGACAGCGGCAGCGGCGTTGCCGAGCTCGCGATCGAGAGCGTCCCCGTACGCGTTCCCGATTGCGAAGGCGAGAACGTGATTTGCAGCATGCAGCTCGCGCCCGCCGCCAGCGTGCCGCCCGGCTGTGGGCACGTGCCCGCGGCCACCGAGTAATCGCCGCTCGCCGAGTAGGAGGTGATCGTCGCGCCGCTCGCGCCATTGTTGGTCAGTTGCAGCCCCATCGAAGAGCTTGCGCCTACCAGCACTGTACCGAAGCTCAGCGAGCCTGACCCGAGCGTCAGCGTCGACGGGCTGGAGACACCGGCCAGTGACACGAACTCCAGCGACGTGCTCGCGTTCGACGCGATCTCGATTGCGCCCGCTCGCGTGCCCGCGCCCGAACCGGGCTGCGGGGTAAAGACCGCTGAGACCGTGCAGGTTGCTCCGGCGACCAGCGTTGCGCAATTGGTGGTCACGGGAAAGTCCGCGGTGCTCTGCGTGCCCGTACTTTGCACGCCGAAAATAGTCAGCGTCGCGTTTCCGGTGTTGGTCAGCGTCACCGTCTGCGGCGTGGAGGCGCTGCCTGCACTGGTGCTGGCGAAGCTCAGCGAACTGGGCGTCGCGGCCAGGGCCGCCAGCGGTCCGCCGTTCGCGGGCGAGCCGACCAGCACCGGCGTAGACGCGCCGGTCAGGTTGATCAGGTCGGGGCTGGAGACCGCATCGCTCTCGATCGTCAGTGTGCCCGTGTCCGTGCCGGTGGGCGGCGGGTTGGATCCGGTTGCTGCCTGGTTGATGGGCGTGTAGGCCAGAGTGATCGTGCAGTTCGTCGCGGGTCCGAGCGTTGCGCCGCACGTGGTCGTCGAGAGGAATGGCCACCCGCTGGTCACACGCCGGATGGTCAGCGGGGTGCCGCTCGCGCTGTTGGTCAGCGTCAACACGCGAATGGCCGACTGGCCCGACGGCACCTGCCCGAAGCTCAGCACGCCGCCGGATTGTGCGCCGCCCGTGATCGCGAGCGCGCCCGCACCGATCCCGTAGCCCTCGACGTAGCCGATTCCGTTCAGCACCGCTGAGCCGTCGCTGGGCGTGCCCTGCGCGGAGATCGTGCCTGTGATGTCGCCGTTGGCCAGCGGCAGAAGCATCGCATCGAAATTGCAGCTCGCATTCGGAGCAAGCGCGGTGCACGGCGCACCGGAGAGTACAAACTGCCGCGGCAGCCCGACGTTCAGAGCCAGCGATTTGCCCATCAGGTTGTTGACGGTGAACTGGCGCGTCACGCCGGTTGATCCCGTGGCCTGCGGGCCGAATTGCACCGCACCCGGCAGAATTTCAAGCCCCGCGTTCGCCGTGGTGTATGAGCCGGTCAGCGGCACCGTGTAGTTGGTGAAGACCGGAGCGCCGCCGCTGGTCATGCTGGTGACGGGAATCGTCAGTGTGCCAGAGACTGGTGCGCCGCCCGGGGCAAAACCGACGTTGATAGAGCAGCTCGCTCCCGGGGCAAGCGTGGCGCACACACTCCCCGCGCTGAAGCTCGACGTGGCAGAGTCCGTTGTTGCCACAGTGGGCGTGCCGATTTGCTCGCTCACCGCACTGGTGTTCGTCAGCGTGACCGTCTGCTGGATGGCCGTTGCGCCGGGGACATTGTTGAAGGTCAGCGCGGTCGGATTGAGGGCCAGCCCCGGGTCCGCCGAGCCATAGCCAGTTAGTGCCGCGGAGACGGTCGTCGAACCGGCCAGCAGTGTCAGCGTTCCGGTGCGCGGCCCGGCAGCAGTGGGCGTGAAGGCGATCTCGACGAAGCACGATGCCGTGTAGGCCAGCGTTCCACCGCACGGCACGCCACCCGTGACAGCATCCGAGACCGCGAAGTCGCCGGTCAACGCGGGCGTGCTGAGCGTAATCGGGTTGCCGCCGGCGACCAGATTGGTGGCAACGAAGAGTTGCACGCCGCTGGCGCCGTGGATCGGCATCGGCCCGAAGTCCTGCGCGGCCGGGGTCAGCAGCAGCCCCGTCAATGGCAGGCCTGTTCCGGTGAGGGACAGAACGTACGGATTGCCGCCGGAGGAGGAGGTAAGCGTCAGCGTTCCCATCTGCGATCCAGTCGACAACGGTGTGAACGCAACGCCAAGCCAGCAGTTGAAGCATGTGCCGGCCGCAGCCGACGTGAACGCTGTATTCGCCGGCTGGCCATGTCCGTAGCCGATGTCCTCAATCCGGATTACGCTGAACGGCGTACCGCTGGTTGCAGCAGTAAAGCTGGTGAACGGCTGTGTCATCTTGATCCACTGGATCGCCGGCTGCCCGGCGATCACTCCGCCGAAGCTGACCGTGCCGTTGTTCGCTGGAGAAAGAATGCCGGTGGCAATGCCTGAGAGGGTTACATAGTCCGGCGCGGTTCCCGCGCCTGCGGTGATCGCAAGTAGTCCCTGACGCGCACCCGGCTGCGATGGTACAAAGCTCAGGACTACGCTGCACGTCGCGCCGCCGGCCAGCGCGGCGCCGCAGTTGCTGGTGTCGCTGAAGTCGCCGGTCAGTGCCAGCGATAGCGCGAACGCGCTCGCACCGGTGTTCTGGACAGTCAGCGTTTGCGTGCTCGCCGAGACGCCCGTGACCACAACTGCATCCGCGAAGGAGAGCGTCTCGGCCGAGACGTTGAGGTTGGGATTCACGCTCGCGCCGTTCACCGAGGGCTGCGGCAGTGTCGTTCCCGTCACCAGCGCGGTCAACCCCTGGTCGAGCGAGAGCGTCACCGAGTCCGACGACGGCGTGTGCGCCGCCTGGTATGCGAGCTGCAACTGGCACACGGTCAGCGGCTCCAGCACGCCGGGGCACTCGTCGCTCACCGAGAACGGCGAACTCGCCGGCAGCGTCACCGCCGCGTGCTCGGCGGCGACCGTGGAGTTGTTCGAGAGGTAGAGATAGCGCGGCAGCCGCAGGCCGCCCGTGTATTGCGTGCCGAAGTCGACCTCGGCAGAAGAGAGCGAGAGCGCCGCGGCCTGGCCAAACGCCGTCATCTGCACATCGCGTGTGCCGATCAGCCAGTTTGCGTGAATCGGCCCATCGTTGGCCGCTGTGTTCGACGCCGTCAGGCCGATCGTAATGTGGCAGACGCCGCCCGGCGCCAGCAGCTTGTTGACCCCGCTCGGCGTGCAGTCACTCGCCGCCTCGGCAAAGGTGTATGGCAGCGTCACATTCGTGCCGATGTCGAGTGCCGAGACGAAGGTCTGGCTCTGCTGCGTCAGGTTGGTGACCGTGATCGTCTGCTCGGCCGCGCCCGATGTCGAGCTGACGATGCCGAAGTCGAGCTCCTTCGGCGAGAACACCACCGCAAGCGGCGCGGCGCCCGAGGCTAGCGCCGGCAGCACCCGGGTCTGCGTGGCTCCGTTGGCCGCTGTGACGGTGATGCTACCCGGGCCGCTGCCGGTGAGTGCAATGCTGCACTCCTCGCCGGCCGGCAGCATAGCGCCGCAGTTGGTGGCCGGTGTGAATCCGCTTACGTTGATCTGCACGCCGGTCGCCTCGGCCGAGCCAAGGTTGCGCAGAGTAAGGTTCGGCGAATCATCGATCGAGAGTGCGAGCGAAGCCGTCGCTGCGGCCGCGTTTGCCGGAATCGCCAACTTTGCCAGATACGCCGCCGAACCTGCGCACAGACTCCCATTGCAGGCCGAGGTTGGCAGCACAGTCGCATGAACGGTCGAGGGAAACGCTGCGGTCGGTGCACTCTCCAGCGGCAGGTCGAACGTCTCGGTTGCCAGCAGGTTCTGGCTGGCAGAGGGCGCAAAGCTGCCTGCGGCAATCGCGCCGCCGCTTGCGTCCGTGGCGATGCTTGTCACAAAAACCGGCGCGCTCGCATTGCCCGGGTTCGATGCGGCAATGCCGCCGAAGCGCGCCGTCTGATCGATCACATTCGCCGAGTTGACTCGCTCGGCAAAGCTGTTGCCAAACGGCGCCAGTGGCGCGAGCGGCAGTAGCGGCAGGCTCAGGCTGCCATCTACCCACGCCGCGCCCGACGACCCTGCGGCGACGAAGGATTGCGTCCCCGGAGCCAGCAGCGTCGATCCCAGCAGCGTACTGCCATCGAGCGTCATGCGCAGCAGCACCTGATACGTCGTCGCGGTCAGCGGCGTGGCAACCGTCGCCACCGGAAACTGACCCAGCGAAACCGCACCCGTGAGCAGCAGGTTGTTCGCGGCCGTATCGATCGCCAGCGAGGTGATGCCCGCGCCGGGTATGTAGGTGGAGAAGGTGATTCCGTCGCCGCCGGGTGTCAGCTTCGTCAGGAAGCCCGAGGTCGTACCCAGCATCGCCGGTACCACTGCTGCAATCGTCGGGTAACCGGCCGAGGTCGTCGTCCCCGCGATGAACGCATCGTCCGAACTGTCGGCCGCAATCGCCGCCGGCGCTGTGTTGCCGCCGAAGCCGCTGAGGTAGGTCGCATAGAGCAGCGTGCTGCCGCTCGCGGAAAACTTCTCCACAAATCCGTTTTGCGTGCTGCCGGTGGCGGGCGCCTGCGTGATCGCCGCCGGCGTCACCGGCAGCGTCGCAGCGAAGATACTTCCGCTGATAAAGACAGCGTCGCCGGTCGCAGCGATCGAACCCGCCGCCATCGACCCGCCGCCCGCGAAGCTGACAAAGATCGTATTCAGATTCCCATCGAACTTGGCAACGAACGAGTTGGTCGAACTCCCCGTCGCTGTTAGGAACGCAGCGCCGGAGGTCGCGGTCAGCGCGCCCGACGTGGTCGTGCCGGTGACATAGACATTGCCCGATGGGTCCAGCGCCATCGCCAGCCCGATGTCGCCCTGCGCGCCGATCTGCGCTTGCGCCAAAATGTTGGCTCCGCCGGCGTCGGCCTTCAGCACCCGCACGCCGTCCCTCTGGTCGACCAGCAGGATCAGGTTGCCCTGCGCGTCCACCTGGACCGCGTTGATCTGGCCCTCAGGCTGGCTCTGGCTGTTGGGAACTGTGCGCAGCCCGGCGAAGGTCAGTTCTTGCGGGCCGGTCGGCGCAGGCGGTTGCGCGTGCAGCATAAGACCGAGCCCACAGAAGAGCCCGCACGCCAGAATGTGGGAGATCGAACGGCTGCGAAGCCTCGCGCCCGAAAGCGCCGCCCACGCACGCTGCCTCCGCCCGAATCTTTCGGCGGAAAAGCGCGCGTCCGCGAATGCGGCAGTCTGAATGAATTTCCTCATGGTCATCTGGCTGCGGCGATGCGCTGTGTTGCAGCCTGCCCTCAATATCCATGGAAACCAGCAAGTAAATAGGCCGTGTTCAAGAAATAAAAGTGAAAGGTAACTATACCGTGCGGATTCGGGAATGGGTACTGTTACTTTTGTAAGCTCGCCGAGCGCGTTTGGCCACGTTCATGCCGAAGCCGGTTCGCTGGTCTGCGCAGTCCTTGCTGGCTCTCGTGAGTCACGGCCTGCATCGAGCAGGGAAGCGAAGCCGCGCTTCTCCATCTCCCGCTCGAACCCAGTGTGGTTAGCATAGCGAACCGCCTGCATCCCAACTGCGTTGGCGGCTGCGACGTTCTCTTCCTTGTCGTCGATAAAGAGAATGCTGTCGGGCGACGCATGCAGCGCCGCGGCGGCTTTGAGAAAAATTGCCGGCTCCGGCTTGGCCAAGGACAGCGCGTGCGACCAGATGCAGAGCTCGAAGCCCGAGAGCCACGTCAGCCGCGCGGCGACGCCCTCGGCAATCGCATCGCCGATATTCGACAAAATCGCCGTCCGCACCCCTGCGTGCTGCAGCCGCTCCGCCCACGCGATCATCGGAGGATTGGGCTGTGTCCACAGGTCGAGGTCTGCCGCCAGCAGCGCATCAATCTGAGCTGCATTCAGCACAACGCCCACCCGATCAGCCACCGCGCGCCAATACTCGCGCCCGGTCAGCGCGCCGCGATCATAATCATGGCGAAATGCCCAGTAGCCGTCATGCAACCTCGCCTCGTCCAGCCCGGTGAGCTCGCGCATCCGCGACCACGCTGCCGCGTCGGGAGGCCCCGACAACACCATGCCGTAGTCGAACAGTACGACCTCGATGCGTGGCGCCGGGTTCGCGGTCACAGGTGCTTCCGGATAAAGAAAGGGCATGTGGATCGATTGTAGGCGATACCCTTAATACAGATATGAACAGACGATGACCCTGAGCGCGATCGAACGATGGACCCCGGAACTGCGTCACTGGCTGGATGCGAGCGCACGCGAAGCCGGCTTTGATGCCGCTGGCGTCGCAGGTGTGCGCGATGCGGATGACCCAGCGTCGGCGAAGGAAGCGGCCCGCTTCGCCGCATGGGTCGACGCGGGCCGCGCCGGCGAGATGGAATACCTCAAGCGCCGCGATGAATCCGGCACGTTCGTTCGCAGCGCGCTGCGCGCAGCCATCCCCTGGGCGCGTTCGGTCATCGTCTGCGCGCTCAACTACAACGCCAACTCCAACTCCAATGCCCCGCAGTCCATCGACCCAGCGCCGCCCGGCACAGGCTGGATCGCGCGCTACGCCTGGAGCGGCCGCGCGCTGGAGGATGGGAGCAGCGTTCCCACCGACTACCACGACGAGCTCCTCACGCGCCTGCGCCGCATCGAGACCGAACTGCTCACCCATACCGCCTGCGCCACACGCTGCTACGTCGACACGGGCCCGCTGGTGGAGCGCTCGCTCGCCGTTGAGGCCGGCCTCGGCTGGATCGGCAAGAACACCTGCGTCCTCAACCAGCAACTCGGCTCATGGCTGCTGCTGGGAGTCATCATCACCTCGCTGCCCGTCGAAGAACAACCGGGCGCGCAACCAGGCGCGCAGCCCCCCGCCTTCGCGCTGCCCGCTCCCGACCGCTGCGGCACCTGCACCCGCTGCATCGACGCCTGCCCCACCGGCGCACTGCTCGGCGCCAGAGATCCCGCCGCCGCGCGCGAGATGGACGCATCGCTCTGCATCGCCTATCTCACCATTGAGAAGAAGGGTGACATCGACGCGGGCCTGCGCGCGCCGATGGGCCGCCAGGTCTTCGGCTGCGACATCTGCCAGGAGGTCTGCCCCTGGAATCGCAAAGCCCCCGCCGTATCGCCCGGCCGCACTCCGGCAAACTCCGCGGACGGCATGCAGCCCCGGCCCGAACTCATCAACCCTGCGCTCGACTGGCTCGCCGCAACGGACGCGCGTGAATTCCGCCGCCGCTTCAAGGGCTCCCCGCTTGAGCGTACCGGACGCAAGCGCCTGCTGCGCAACGTCGCCATCGCGATGGGCAACAGCGGCGACCGGAAGTTCCTGCCGCAACTCGAAGCCTGGGCAGCCGCGCCCATAGCTGAACCCGCCGAACCGGGCAGCAAGAGTGCCCACCATCCCGACAATGACAATCCCGGCAATCCCAATGACCGCGCCCTGCGCGATGCCGCCGGGTGGGCGCGCGAACGAATCCTGTCGCAATCACCTACTGAGAAGCAGGTCTTGCCCGCAAATTCGCCACATTCCGCGCCGTGCTGAGGCCCGCAGCACACGGCCAACGTCTGCTAGCCTAGAAGGCGGCTGTCGCAATGGCAACGGGCGATCTGAAGGAAGACAAACACGAAGCTCCGTCAGCGGTTCCTCTGGCTGCGGTGCGCCCCGTCGTGCGCGGCACGGGGCTCGGAGCGCAGATCGTCGCCCTGGCAAAGTACATGACCCGCACCGAAGTGCATACCTACGCCTTCAGCGTGGCGGCCAACGTCATCCTCGCGCTTTTCCCGTTCATCGTCATGCTGCTCACCATCTCGCACTGGGTTTCGAAGTCACAGGCCATGACCAATGTGGTCTGGGACATGATGTCCACCTTCCTGCCCTCCAACCAGTACTTCATCATGCACAACATGGTGTTGCTGGTTCATCCCCACAAGAGCACGCAGATCTATTCGATCGTGATGTTGCTTATCAGCTCCACCGGCGTATTCCTGCCGCTGGAGGTTGCATTGAACTCCGTGTGGGGTGTGCGCCAGAACCGTTCCTACCTGCGCAATCAGCTCGTCTCCCTCGGTCTGGTCTTCGCCGCCGGCGTACTGGCCATGGCCTCGGTCGCGCTCACCGCATGGCAGCGCTCCGCGCTTGCCTGGATCTTCTTCGGCCACACCGACAACGCGGTCTTCCGCATTCTCGACCGCGTGCTGGATGGCGGCCTCATCCGCGCGCTCGCCCTGGCCGCCAGCATTCTCATCTTCTTTCTCATCTACTGGCTTCTGCCCAACCGCAAGATTCCCGCGCGCGCCGTGCTGCCCACGGCAATCGTTATCGGACTGCTCTGGGAAGGAGCGAAGCACCTCTACGTTCTGCTCCTTCCGCGGCTGGACTTTCAGTCGGTCTACGGCCCCTTCTATGTCTCGGTCGGGCTTATGATCTGGGCCTTCCTCTCCGGGCTGCTGCTGCTCGCCGGCGCGCACTTCTCGGCGACGCGTCATGCACTGGCCGTCGCCCGCAGGGAAGAGCGCGAGAGCCGCGATCAGGATGGACGCGGTGAGCAGGACGAGCGCCGCAAGCGGGACGAAAGCGAGACCTATGCCGCACGCGCTTGAATCCGGACGTAGTCAGGACCGCGGCGGGGCTCTCTCCCTGCTGCGCGGACGCAGGCTGCCCACCGGTCTCGCCGGGGCGACCTTCTGGCTCGCGCTCTGGTTTGGATTGCTCTGGCTGTTGCGCCAGACCCCCGCGCCCGGCCAGACGCTGCTGGGCTGGATGGAGGTCATGGTCGGTGTATCCCTGACCGCGCTCGCAATCCCTCTAGCCTGGCGTCTGCTGCACAGGCGGCTGTTGTGGAGCCTGCGCAACAAACTCATCCTCACCTACCTCCTCATCGGCTTAGCGCCGGTGGTCATGCTGACTACGCTGGCCGCCGTCTCCGCGTATTTCGCCGCGGGGCAGTTCTCCATTCATTTGGCCGACTCGCGCATGCGCCAGGAACTGGACCAGTTGAGCGCGCAGAACGCTGCCCGCGCCGCCGGTCTTGCCCGCATCACGAGGATGATGGAGTCGGGGGTGATCGCGCCCCCGCGTCCGCGCCCTCCCGCCGCGCGGCCGTCCGCAGCTCGACGCGCCGCTCGGTCCGCTGCTCAGCCTGCGGCCCACGCTCCCACTCAGACCGCTGCGCCGGACACCGCTGAGACCGCGGCCGAGGGCCTTGCCCAGGCCACGCCGGTCACCGAGGAGCTGCCCGATCCGTTGCGCGCGCGTCTGCGTCCGCACACTGAGACCTTTCTTAACGGCGCGCCCTGGTCG
>Ga0182024_10023453_pt1 | contig 11045 bp, 7 predicted proteins | sample P32metaG_FD_120480 | JGI IMG/M metagenome (GOLD analysis project Ga0182024, IMG submission 120480) | Permafrost microbial communities from Stordalen Mire, Sweden - P3-2 metaG (Illumina Assembly) | ecosystem: Environmental > Terrestrial > Soil > Wetlands > Permafrost | place: Sweden: Stordalen... | reverse complement strand
TTTCGCAAGCTCCTGGTCAGCTTCGAGAAGAAAGAAGCCAGCTTCGTCGCGCTGCTCACCTTGGCCGCAGCATTGATCAGTTGGAGGCAGACAATCACTATTTACGGATAAGTTCTTAATATGCAAGGAGTCCGCGAGCGAGTTCTGGCAAGAACACAGAATCATGTTTTACGACATAGGTTCCAGCGATCCGATCAATCCTGCTTCGATTGATTCTGACGGCGCTTCCTTCTTAATTTCCATCAATCCGCAGAGGTTGTCGCTTCGCTACACGAGCCCAACCTCAGCCCTGTATCTCACCCCATTCTTGCCGTCGCGCTTCACGGCGTACATGGCACTGTCAGCTTGTTGGATAAGCACGGCAGGGTCTGTTGAATCATCGGGAAACAGACCAATGCCGATGCTGGCTGTAATTGAAATTGTCAAGCCTTCAATCTCGTACGGTTCGCTCAGAGTCCGCAGCATTTCCTCGGCCAACCGAGCCGCCTGGTCCTTAGTAGATAGGTGCGAGACCAGCCAGATAAACTCATCTCCGCCCATCCGAGCCAGGGTGTCAGATTTCCGCACTTTCGAAAGCATGCGATGCGCTACGCGATTCAACAGGAGATCTCCAATCAAGTGTCCGAACTTATCGTTTACCGGCTTGAATCCATCAAGGTCCACGTAAAACAGGACTGCCATCTGCCCCTCGCGTTCGGCAATGGCGAGCACCTGAATTAACCGCTCGGCGAAAAGCCGGCGATTTGGCAATCCCGTCAGTTCATCGTAGAGAGCCTGGCGCTCCAATTCGGCTCTGCTCTCCCGCAACGCAGAGAGGTATTTCTCCTGGGCATCCTGCAACAGGGCGGACCGGACCGCAAAGGAGAACAGCACGATGGTGACCGCGATCAGTCCTATCACGCGTGTCGAATTGACGAGCCGGAGTCCAAGAACGGCGCTGCCGAGTACCATGGTGGCCAAGGTCAGGTTGAAACACAACAGCGATGTTCGCCTGCTAATCCGTTGTACCTGCGCCTTCTCCTCATCCACGGGCGGGCACCATGTAACAGCCAGGGCCGCAGTCGTGAGGCACGGGATAATCCAGATCAGATCGACGGTCGCATCAATGTTCGGGAAATATGCGTCGACAATGCTGGTTATGAATGAGATGACCAAATAAGCCCAAAGATAAAATGCCTGCCGCGCGAACAGGCCGCGTAAAGAGCCTGGCGGGGAGAGAGAATATCGGACAACTGCAACTACAGCCAGGACGCCATTCACCGCCGTGCCCATAGTGATCAACTGCCAGATCTTCGGATCGTGGGCGTTGAGTTCCGCCATCTGGACTTGATATGTGGTCACGCCTACAAGACCAACGACCATACAACTATCGAGGAACGATCCTAGTTTGGAAGTACGAACCTCTCCCGAAAGGAACAGGGCAATCGCCATGGGCGCAGCCGCGAGCCGGTAAAACAAAGAAGGAAATAAGGCGATATCGGCTAATGCAGCATGGGAATAATGGTAGTAGGCCCAGCCCACATTTCCGCCCAGTTCCAAGGCTGAAGCACTTCCGAAGAGAAGCCAGAATATACGCGACACGCCCAGGCCCCGACGGGATGCAGCAACACAACAACCGATCGCCAGGGAATTCCCAAGTATCGTAAGAGTGTCGAGGAACCCCGTTCCAGTTGGACCTGTTCCCAGAACTTCAAACCCTATTCGCTGGATGACGAGTATGAGCAAGATAGAGATAAACACAGAGACGTGAATACGCGAAAATCTGATCCTGTATCCAAAGTGGCTTCCAAGAGAAGACCAAAGCCGCGATTCGCGCGTGTCAACCATAGGACTCGACCTCGGGACAACGACACCTCTCGGTGATCGGCAAGAGTGCGTGCAGAGTTGGACGTTGTGCACCCCACTTGCGCGCAGCCGCAATGATGAGTCTAGCAGCTTGGCGATTCCTGGACACTACGCCTCGTTGACCTTTTACACGTACATCGAGGAGAAAATGGAGTTCAATCCGAATAGCCGACCATCCGCTCCGAACATCGATCAAGTTGTGAGGCTGCCACCTGTTGGATGCAGCGAGACACCTGCGAGAAGAAATCCGCCCGCTTGTAGAGAGCCGCAACGCTGGAGACCCCCTCGGCCCCGCTCCAATCAACAGTCGCGGCCAACTTGCGAGTCGAGGTTCGAGCTTTCGCAGTTGGCTAACTGATGCCTGGATCGGTGGTGCTGGCCTTTCCGGTTTCGAGATGACCGGCAAGCTGTTGCTGGAGAGTGCTGTCAGACTCCACGGTGACGATCAAGTCATACCACCCAGCATAATTGGAAACAGAAACAAAGGTACTGAAGTTGTCTCCGCCGGCGATCTCATGGGTAGAAGCGTGACCACTGTAGACGTTCTCAACATGAACCATGGCCGCCTGGGCTGCGATGTTCTTGACGGACAACGTTACTCCGTTTCTGGAAATGTCATAAGCCACGGAGCTTACGAGATTGGGGGCTGTCGACTCCCGGGCCCCTCCCCGATACAGGCGGAAGAATCCGTTCGGTCCGTAGACTGAGAGTTCGTAGGACGCTTCGCCGACAGCGTAGAACCCACGGTGTTCGCTTAGGGTGCGATTGGGACTGACTGTGTAACTGCGGGGCGCCTGCTTGGGACTTGCGGAGCGAACCTGAAAGACAGCAGTTTGCGCGCCGGTATTGATAAACGTGAATGCGACCTTCTGAGTGGCGAAATCAGCCGAGGCCGTGGCGTTGATGGTGTATGGAACTGCGCGGGCAGGGCGCGTGCCTGATTCCTGTACCGGCATCGTCTGGTTCGCGGGCGGCATGGGGACATAGCTGCTATGCCGATCCTTGTTGGGCGGGATGTAAGCAGCGGTTCGCGGCAGATCGACGGTGGCGTCGTTGGGTGTGGCGAAGTTGAACGCGGAAGTGAGGTCGCCACAAACGGCCCTGCGCCACGGAGTGATGTTAGAGATGGACAACGGAGCTGCCTTGGTTCCGAAGCGCGCTTCCACAAACCGGATCAAGGACGTGTGATCAAAGACCTCTGAGCTCACCCACCCACCCTTGGTCCAGGGGGAAATGACAAACATGGGTACGCGCACTCCCAAACCGTAGGGGCCACGTGTCATTGACCCGGATTTGTCGTTGCCCAGATAAATCTCGTTGGTAATGGGAACGGTGGAGTACCCCTGGGACGCGGTCTGGGGCGGAGTTGGAGGCACTATGTGGTCGAAGAATCCATCATTCTCGTCGTACATCACGAATAGAACCGTTTTGCTCCAGACGTCACGGTTGGCGGTGAGAGCGTCGAGTATCTGCGACACGTAGTACGCTCCGTAGTTCGCCGGCCAGTTCGGGTGCTCACTGTAGGCTTCAGGCGAACATATCCAGGAGACCCGCGGCAACGTGTTGTCCCTACAGTCCTTGCGAAACTCGTCGAAAATCGTGCCCCTGACCGCGGCATTGGTCCCTGTGACTCCGCGCTGATAAAGGGCGCTGGAAGACGGGGCGTTTCGATACTGGTCGAAATAGAGAAGCGCATTATCGCCATAGTTGCCGATATAGGGATCCGAGGTATCACCAAAGGATCCAGCTTCGTGCAGGCCCAATCCAATATCCTGGTATACCTTCCAGCTGACGCCGGCGTCCTCAAGGATTTCGGGGAAGGTCAGCCAGCTATAGCCGGCGCCGACGTCATTGTTAATCACCGGACCACCGCCACTGCCGTCGTTGCCTACCCAACCCGTGAACATGTGGTAGCGATTAGGGTGCGTCGGACCCAGCAGCGAAGCGTGGTAGGCATCGCAAACAGTGAATGCATCGGCGAGCGCATAGTGATAGGGGATATCAGACCGGGTAAGGTGAACCATGGTGAGCGGCGTCTTGGCCGGCACCCACTGATCCCAGTTGCCGATGTTCCATGCGTCGTGTGTAGTCGTCCAGTCATGCTCCAGGTCTTCGATGAACTTAAGCCCTAGGTCTGCGGCTGTAGGATGGTAGGGCAGAACGTAAGGGGCCGGCGCACCCTCGGCAGCAGGCTGATAGAAGACAGAGTTGCCGCTGTGAAGGTTGACGGCGCGCGGATCGCCATAACCGCGGACTCCGTTCAGGGTGCCCAGATAGTGATCGAAAGCGCGATTCTCCTGCATCAGGAAAACGATGTGCTCGACGTCGGTGAGCGTACCGGTCAGGTTGTTGGCGGGGATGGCCAGGGCTTTGGCAATGCTGTCAGGGAACGTGGCGGAGAGAGCGCTGGCGCTCAATAACTGGAGAAACGAGCGGCGGTCGATTGGCATGGTGGAGACCTCGGGGGAAAGGTCGACCTTGCTTCCATTGCGATGACACTACGCGGGATTGGGCATCATTAATGAGCACGATTGCTCACCCATCAGTCAATTTATGGTGAAAATCACGGAGGGTCACACAGTCAGCTACCGCCAGCGCTAGTGCAAAGCCGAGCGATCGCTATTGTGGCTCGCAAAAATAACGATCTGCTTTCGAATCAGGCAGGTAAGTTGTGCGCCCAATTTGGTCGGTCTCCGTGCCAAACTGAACGTTATGTTACGCCTGCTGAGGGTCCCATGTGTCCCAATTGCTCAATTCTTTCGCTCTCGCAGGGACCTGCTCCTGGAAAACCTGGCGCTTCGGCAACAGCTTGCTGTAATGAGCCGAACGCGGCCGCAGCCGCGATGTGCAGCGTCTCAGCGACTGTTCTGGGTTGTGTTGCGGCGGATTTGGCCGGACTGGAAGCGGGCTTCGATCCTCATACAACCGGAGACTGTCGTTCGCTGGCATCGGGCACGGTTCAAGATGTATTGGACCTGGCTTTCCCGACATCGGAGGCGTGCAGGGAGAAAGTGTGCCGGCAGGGAATTGCGCGAGTTGATCTTTCGCAAGGTTGCTGAAAACCCAACCTGAGGTGCGCTACGTATTCATGGTGAACTGAAAATGCTTGGCTTCGGCATTTCCGAGCGAACCGTGCTTCGCTGGATGTGGAAAGCGCCGAGGGATTCCGAGCCGGGCAAACGATGGGCTGCCCTCTTGAGCAATCATCGCGAGGCGGCCATCGCCGCGATGGATTTCTTCACTGTGCCAACGCTCCACTTTGGCGTGCTGTCCTGTTTCTTCGTCATTGCACATAACCGGCGGCAAATGCTGCACCTCAACGTGACTAAGCATCCAACCAGCGAGTGGGTCATGCAGCAACTGCGCGAGGCATTCGCCTACGATTCAGCTGCGAAGTACTTGATCTTCAATCGCGGAACAAACTTTATTGAAGATGTGATCGACACTGTCAAGATCCTCGGCATCCAGCCCAAGCGGACGTGCTTCAGAAGTCCCTGGCAGAATGGTGTCGCCGAGCGATGGATCGGCAGCTGCCGCCGGGATCTGCTCGATCACGTCATCGTTGTGAATGAACGGCATCTGAAGCGGCTCATGAACGAATACGTTCACTACTATCACGAAGACCGAACGCATCTTGCGTTGGCGAAAGAAACGCCTGCGGGTCGCGAAACTGGTATGAGACCCGTCAATGGTTGCGAGGCTGTATCGATGCCAAGACTTGGTGGTCTGTATCATCGCCACGACCTGGCTGCCTGAGCTTTCTCTTCCACCAATTCTCAATGGCCGTGAAGATCACCGACGGGAGAAGTGTGCCCATATATCCATGCGAATGCTGCTTCGCCAGGCCGTGGAAACCGGGTTCAGCTAAATCGCCGCGCTCGAACCAGAGGTGGAGAGACATCTAATCGCTCTTGTGTTCGGAGAAATTCCTTTCGGATCGAAACCGGGCACGAAGGAGCGTATCTTGGCGACATTCCCGCGGCCATATACTCACTTCATGCGCGTACGGACGCTTTTGACTTTCCTGCTGGCTCCCTCAACAGTGCTCTTGAATGCCGGCAGGGGAAATAGCAGATGGGTCGCGGGGAATCTCGGATACGACCTCATCTCCAAGGACCTTCCAGTCATATTGGATTTCAAAACGATGCAGATTGTATTCGAAGCCTATTAGGGGCGTTGCCGAAGGTTCATTCCGGCTTGGTTCGTGGCAATGTTGTTGCTCAGCGGCGTTATATGGAAGCGACTGAACAGCGGTGGTCTTGACCTAACCCCAAATTCCGTTCAGATTGGCGCCTGAAATCATAGCCACGTCCTTCAGAACATCTTAAGGATGCACAGGATAGGATGAAACTGAATGTATATGTCTCGTAATCAATTTATTGCGGGCGCCCTCTTCGCGGGATTAGCGCTGCCATGGGCAACCGCGCAGAAGGAGCCGCCGAAGACGGATGCACCGCTCACACTTGAGGATGCGATCCTGCTTGCGCAAGCCAACGAGCCCGCGTTTGCTGCAGCGGTCGCAGAGAGCCGTGCCGCAGCGCTCGAACGCAAAGACGCCAAGGCTGCCCTGCTTCCCTCGGTGACGTTTCACAATCAATACCTCTTTACCGAGTCGAATCACACACGCGCGACCACGACGCAGGGTTCCACCAGTCAGTCCCTGCCGGTATTCATTGCCAATAACTCGGTCCATGAATACACCAACCAGGCAGCCATTACCGAAAGCATCGGCCTGGCCGGCACCGCCGCGGCTCGGCTGGCCAGCGCCAATTCGGCGCGCGCGGAGGCAGAACTTGAAATCGCTCGCCGAGGGCTCGTGTCCACCGTGGTGGAACTCTATTACAACATTCGCGCCGGCGCAGACAGACTCCTCATTGCCCAGCGTTCGCTCGATGAAGCGAACCGCTTTGTGGAAGTGACCCAAAGGCGCGAAGAAGGACGCGAATCGGCGCACGCCGACGTCATCAAGGCTCGCCTCGGACAACAACAGCGCCAGAGGGAACTGGCCGAAGCTGGTCTCGCCAATGAGAAGGCAAACCTGGAACTTGGAATCCTGCTCGACCCAGACCCGAGCCGCAAATTTGCGCTCATCGCGGAGACAGCTCCGCCCGCGCTGCCCGACCGCCCCAGCGTTGAAGCCGCGGCCCGCGCCAACAATCCTGAACTTCGCAGCGCCCTGGCCACGCTCCAGGCCAGCCAGGCCATGACCCTCTCAGAGTGGGCTGGCTTGCTGCCCGACCTCACCCTCAACTACAGCTATGGCATCGATGCTCCGCAGTTTGCCGGCAACGGTCCTGACGGCATACGCAACCTGGGTTACTCCGCGAGTGCCACTGTCGACGTGCCCATCTGGGACTGGCTCACCTCGGAGCGCAAAGTGAAGGAGGCGCGCATCCGCGCCCAGGCTAGCAAGGTAGCACTGAGCGCCGCCCAGCGCCGTATGCTCGCAGATCTCACTGAGTTCTATAGCGAAGCGGATATCGCACGCCAGCAGCTTACGTCTCTCGATGCCAGCGTCGCCGACGCCCGCGAAGCCTTGCGCTTGACTAATCTTCGCTATGTCAATGGCGAGAGCACCGTCCTCGATGTGGTCGACGCGCAAAATACCCTGGTGACCGCCGAAAACAGCCAGGCCGATGGCGTCGTTCGCTACCACTTGGCTCTGGCCCAGCTTGAAACGCTCACAGGAAGGCTCTAGCCCGTGAATAGTCCAACAACTCATAGAACTCATCGCACTCACGGAACTCAAAAGGCCGCGGCGGCCGTGTGCGCATTGCTCGCTGTTTCCCTGGTTGCCGGTGGATGCAAGAAAAATGCGGAAACAGCTCCTGAAGCGTCCGTAGCCGTTCAGGCGGAGCACCCCACCGTTGGCCCACTCTCCGCGGAGATTACCGCCGATGCGGTGCTGGCTCCGCTGGCCCAAGCAGCCATTGCGCCCCGCATTAGCGCCCCCATCAAAGCAGAGTTCGTGCAGCGCGGAGCGACCGTGCGCAAAGGCCAGTTGCTGCTAACGCTCGAAGACCGCGATCTGCGCGGTGCGGCACTTGACTCTCGTGGCAGCTTGAGTCAGTCGCAGGCGGCCTTCACGGCAGCCACCCTCGCCACGATTCCGGAAGACGTGCAAAAAGCCCAGCTCGATGTAGACCAGACCAAGGCCAATCTCGACGTCGCCAACCGCACCGCCGAGGAACGCAAACGGCTGCTCAAGGAAGGCGCAATCGCCGGCCGCGATGTGGATACTGCCATCGCAGCCGCCGTGCAGGCGCAGGCTGCCTATGACTCCGCCGCCAAGCACCTCGCCAACGTGGAAAAGACTACCCACCAGACCAGCATCGATTCCGCGCAAGGGCAGCTCACCTCAGCCCAGGGCAAGCTTGAAAATGCCGAGGCCCAGGTAAGCTTTGCCGAGCTGCGCAGCCCCATTGATGGCATCGTTACCGATCGGCCGCTCTTTCCCGGCGAAACCGCCGCTGCCGGAGCACCCGCCATCACCGTCATGGACACGCGCTCGCTCCTCGCCAAGCTCCATATCTCGCAAGCTGCGGCGCAGCAGTTGAAAATGGGCGGTGAAGCCGAACTCAACATTCCCGGGGTCGATGATCCGCAGACCGCGACCGTAGCTCTGATCAGTCCTGCCCTCGATCCGGGGTCGACAACCGTCGAGGTCTGGCTCAAACTGCCCAATCCCGGGGGACGCTTCAAAGTCGGCACGCCCGTCCACGCCACCATCAACGGCGCCACGATTCAAAAAGCCATCCAGTTGCCCACCGCCGCCATCCTGCCCGCTGACGATGGTTCTACGACAGTCCTCGTCGTCGGAGCCGATGGCGCCGCCCACAAACGTGCCGTCCAGGTCGGCCTGCGCACCACCGAGAAGGTCCAGATCCTCAATGGAGTCACGCCCTCCGACATGGTCGTGACCGAGGGCGGCTACGGCCTCGACGATGGCACCAAGGTTACCGTCGGTGGTGGCAAAGGTGACGACAATGGCGGCAAGGACGATGCCCCGGCTACCGGCGGGAGCAAGGAATAATGGCCTCCGTTCCTTCTTCGTCCGATCCTTCACCCCGCGTCGAATTTGCGCCGGATTTCTGGCTCCCGCGCTGGGTCCGCACCATCTTTTTCGTCGCTTTCGTGCTCACGGTGGTGGGCATCTTCGCGTTCTTTCAAACGCCCATCGCGGTCTTCCCAGAGACCAACTTTCCCCGCGTCGTGATCGGCGTCAACAACGGCGTCATGCCTGTCGAACAGATGCAGGTCACCATCACCAAGCCGATCGAAGACGCGGTTAACTCGGTGCCCGGTCTGACCACCGTTCGCTCCAATACAAGCCGCGGTTCGGCGGAGGTCAGCCTCTTTTTCGATTGGTCGGTCGACATGTTCCGCACGCTGGAACTCGTCAACTCCGCCCTAAGCCGCGTGCAGCAAGAGCTGCCGGCCACCGCCAAAATCACAACCAACCGCCTCACCTTCGCAACCTTCCCCATCCTTGGCTATAGCCTCACCACAACCAGCAACGCCGTCACTCAGAGCGATCTCTGGGAACTGGCCACCTACACGCTCAAGCCGCCCCTGAATCGCGTCAACGGCGTGGCGACGGTGACCATCCAGGGCGGCCAGGTGCCTGAATATCACGTCGTGCCCAACCTCGCGAGGCTGCAAGCCTCAGGCGTCACCGTACTCGATCTCGCCAACGCCATCGGCGCCGCCAACACCATCGATTCTCCCGGCCTGTATCGGCAAAATCATCAACTGGTGCTGGCACTGGTCGGATCGCAGGCACACGATATCGAAAGCCTGCGCGAACTCACCGTAAAGACCACCGCCTCCGGCGCACCTGTCCGTGTTAGCGATCTCGCTGAAGTCATCCAGGCTCCCTTACCGGTCTACACCCACGTCTCGGCAAATGGCAGCCCTGCCGTGCTGCTCAACATCGCGCGTCAGCCTTCGAGCAACACTGTGCAGGTAGCCGATAGCGTCGCTGCCGCCGTCGAGCAGTTGCGCGCGCGCCTCCCTCGCGGCGTGGTCCTCGAGCCCTTCTACGACCAGTCCCAGATCGTGCGCGAGAGCATCGCCAGCGTGCGCGACGCCATCCTCATCGGCCTGGTCCTCGCCTGCCTCATCCTTTACCTCTTCCTGCGCGACTGGCGCTCTTCGCTGATCGCCGGCATGGTGATCCCTGTCACCGTAGCCGTCACCGTACTCGTGCTGTGGCTCGTCGGACAAAGTTTCAACCTCATGACGCTCGGCGGCCTCGCTGCTGCCATCGGTCTGGTGATTGACGACGCTATCGTTGTGGTCGAAAACATTGTGACGCATCGCGATGCAGGCGAAAACCGTTCCGAAGCCGTTCGTAAGGCTCTCCACGAAATCTCGCGCCCCCTCATCGGTTCGACCATCACGCCCGTCGTTGTCTTCCTTCCCCTAATCGCGGTCACCGGCGTCACTGGCAGCTTCTTCCGCGCGCTGGCCATCACGATGGCGGTTTCATTGCTTACTTCGCTGGCGCTCGCCGTAACCTGGACGCCCGGCCTGGCCATGGTTCTGCTTAAGGCCAAGAAGCGTGAGGATCGCGATTCAAACGAGACCCCAACTGATTCCCATCATGAGCAAGGCCCAGTGATGCGTCGCCTGACGGGCTGGCAACATACCGCGCTCGACTGGTCTCTGCGCAGACCGCTCTGGCTCGCACTCGCCTGTGTGGCCCTCGCGGCGATCGCCTACATCGCCTACTCAAATCTGGGCACAGACCTGCTGCCGGAAATGGACGAAGGCGGGTTCATTCTCGACTACGTGATGCCGGCCGGCAGCTCCCTTGAGTCCACCGGCAAAGTCCTCGATCATGTCGAGAGAATTCTCCGCGCCACACCCGAGGTGGACAGCACCAGCCGCCGCACCGGCCTGCAGATGGGCTTTGCCGCAGTCACTGAAGCCAACACTGGCGACATCACCGTTAGCCTCAAGAACAAGCGCGTCCGCGCCATCGACGATGTAATCGCCGACGTCCGCCACCAGATCAAGACCACCGAGCCGGAACTCGATGTCGAGTTTACGCAGGTTCTCCAGGACAACATCGGCGACCTCTCCAATGCGCCTGAACCGATCCAGATCAAGCTCTTCAATCCCGATCCGGCGCTGCTCCAGAACATCGCTCCCCGTGTAGCCACCGAGATTGCCAAGGTCAACGGCGTCGTCGACAT